>Ga0182027_10003028_pt1 | contig 26949 bp, 19 predicted proteins | sample 712E1DmetaG_FD_121300 | JGI IMG/M metagenome (GOLD analysis project Ga0182027, IMG submission 121300) | Permafrost microbial communities from Stordalen Mire, Sweden - 712E1D metaG (Illumina Assembly) | ecosystem: Environmental > Terrestrial > Soil > Wetlands > Permafrost | place: Sweden...
CCCAGCCGGGGCCACGCATAGCACCGGCCCGAGTGGCGCTGTAGCGGCAGCACGCTGGTCCGGCGCCAGCCGGTCGAGTCGTTCGGCAACAGAGGAGGGGAGCACCGGCGGAGGATCGCAGGCGCCGCTCTACGGGCGCTTATCGAGATGCCGGACGCTTGATTGGGTCAGGAAGCGAATCGGCCGTCCAGGTACGGGGCGCCGCGTTAGGCAATTGGGCGGGCGGATGGAGCTGTGGGTCGCGACCGAGCTCGATTCAGGGTCGACCCCGAGGCGGCGCCACGCCACGATCACTACCATGGCCCTCATGACTCGGGACATCTGCCCGGAGTGCGGCGCCTGGTTGATCCTGGCTGAGGTCGACTACGCAAGCTCGGATGCCAGGCCGTATCGGGAAACCGGCACCTGCCTGATCTACGAGTGTCCGGCCTGCCGCAGGGTCTTCGAGCGGTGGATGCGCGACGACGAGCCGCTCCTGCCGATGGCCGACATGGGGTTGTCGCTGCGGGCGCGAGTGGCCGCCAGGAGGCACGTTTCGGAAATCTGAGGTGCCGGCTCGCCCGCGCCGCCCTGCGCCCGACCGCTCGACCGCTACAGCCCGGCGACCTCGTACATCTCAGCAGGACTCAGGCGCCACTCGGCCGCGGCGACGTTGGCCTTCACCTGGTCGGGTGTGCTGGCGCTGGCGATGACCGAGCCGACGATAGGCTGGCTGAGCAGCCATCCGAACGCCAGATCGAGCAGCGTGTGCTTGCGTTCGACCGCGAATCGCTCCAGCCGTTCGAGGCGCTGGAAGTTGGCATCGGTCAGGATCTCGCCGGCGCGCGCGCTCTCGGCCAGTCGGCCCTTGACCTCTCTGGCCGGCCGGTACTTGCCCGTCAGGAAGCCGGACTCGAGCGGGAAGTAGGGGATGATGCCGAGCCCGAAGCGGTGGCACGCCGGGATGACCTCGGCCTCGATTTCGCGGACCAGCAGGTTGTAGTGCATCTGGGCCGACACCGGGCGTGAGAGGTGGTGGGTTCTGGCGCTCCAGTCGGCGTCGGCCATCTGCCAGGCGGCGAAGTTGCTGTGCCCGATCCAGCGCACTTTGCCGGCTCTCACCAGGTCGTCCAGGGCGCTGAGCGTCTCCGCGATCGGCGTCTGCGGGTCCGGCACATGGATCTGGTACAGGTCGATGTAGTCGGTCCGCAGGCGGCGCAGGCTGGCTTCGGCGGCGCGGACGATCCACCCGCGCGAAGCGCCGCGTTCGTAGACGGACTCGCTCATGGGGTGCCCGAACTTGGTCGCCAGGATCACGTTCTGACGGCGTCCGGCGAGCAGCCGGCCGAGCTGGTTCTCCGAGGTACCCAGGCCTTCCTCGGAGCGGCGGCCATAGATGTCGGCCGTGTCGATGAAGGTGACGCCCAGCTCGAGCGCTTCATTCAGAACTGCCCGCGCCGCTTCGTCCTGGAGCCGGCCGGCGAAGTTGTTCGTTCCCAGGCCCACGCCCGAAACCAGCAGGCCCGAATCGCCGAGTCGCCTGTACTCCACAGCGCACCTCCGTCGGGATCGATTGGGAGCGGGTTCGGCTCCCGACACTCAGCCTACTGCTAGCTTGAGCCGGGCGCAGCTGCCCGGAAATGGCCGACAGCTGTCCACGCCTCCGGGCCATCCGGTCGGACGGGGAGCAGCCTCGGTCCGTAGAATGTCCGGAACGAAAGCGCCGGCCTCCAGGCGCGGATCGGCCGGCAGGGTCGATCGAGTGAGCGAGCGAATGAGAGGCGGAGGCGAGATGGCGACAACGCAGATCGGACGGGCCGGCGCCGGCGAGGTAGCCGGGGCGGTCCTGAGTCAGCCGCTGCTGGGACTGACTTTCGACGACGTCCTGCTCATCCCGCAGTATTCCGAGATCCTCCCCGGCGATGCCAGCGTGAGAAGCCGATTCTCACGCCACATCACGCTGAACACACCGGTCGTCAGCGCCGCCATGGACACGGTCACCGAGGATCGGATGGCCATCGCCATGGCGATCGAGGGTGCTATCGGGGTGATCCACCGAAACCAGGCGCCGGAGCGCCAGGCCGAGGAGGTCGCGGCCGTCAAGGCGGCCGACGTGCCGGCCGGCGCCACCCTCGCCAACGTGGATTCCCACGGCCGGCTGCGCGTGAGCGCCGCCGTCGGCGTCGGTGCGGATTCTGTGGCGAGGGCCGAGGCGCTGGTCCGCGCCGGTGTCGACGCCCTGTGTGTGGACACGGCCCACGGCCATACCCGCAACGTGATCGACGCCCTGCGGCGTTATCGCGCCTCTTTCGGAGACGTGATCGACCTCGTGGCCGGGAACGTGGCCACGGCCGAGGGAACGGCCGCGCTCATCGAGGCGGGCGCGGACGGGGTGAAGGTGGGCATCGGGCCCGGGAGCATCTGCACCACTCGGATCGTGGCCGGCGTCGGCGTTCCGCAGCTCACCGCAATCATGATGTGCGCCGCGGCGGCGCGGGCCGCCGACGTCCCGATCATCGGCGACGGAGGCATCCGCTACTCGGGCGACATCGTCAAGGCCCTGGCAGCCGGAGCGGATTCGGTCATGTTGGGCCGGCTGCTGGCGGTGGCCGAGGAGAGCCCGGGCGAGGCGGAGCGTGTCGGCGGGCGAGTCGTCAAAGAGTACCGCGGTATGGGGTCCCTGGGGGCGATGTCGGCCGGCAGCGATCGCTATCCGCAGGTCGACCGCCACAAGCTCGTTCCGGAGGGAGTGGAGGCCCGCGTTTCCGTTGCCGGGCCGCTGGCCGGGATCCTCTACCAGCTCATCGGCGGCACCAAGGCGGGCATGACCTATTGCGGCGCCGAGTCGATCGCGGACCTGCGCGTCAAGGCGCGCTTCGTCCAGGTGACGCACTCGGGCCAGATCGAGAGCCACCCGCACGACATAGAGCTCGCCCGCTCCGCGCCCAACTACCCGTAGCTCGCTTTCGGAGTCGAAGGCTCGGCCGACCGGGGCGGCTGAGGGGCGTCCGACCTCGTCCGGGCGTCCGGGCTCGTTCCGGCCGTGAACCGTGGCGCAGGCCAGCCGCGTATAGCTGATAGGCGTAGCCTGGAGGGGCCGCGCACCAGCGTGGCAGGCGCCAATGGGGGAGCCGATGGAGCGGGGTCTGCGGGATCTGCTTCAGGGGTTGGCGCGACACGTGCCGGCCGCGCCCGGGAGCGGGCACGGCCTGCTCCGATCGAGGCGCACGACCACCGCGACCGCTTTGGCCGTCGTCCTTGCCATCGCCGCCGGCGCGGCTCTCATCGCGGTCCGACAGGGCCGGGCGGAGCCTTCGCCCTCGGCTCCGGCGTCCGCGTCGTTCGACGTCGAAACGGGCGGCTGGGGATGGTGGCGGGTGGGCGAGCCTTCCCCGGGCCTGCTCGCCCCTGTTGCCAATGGATTCCTCGGCGAGTGCGTCGCCAATGGGCTCCCAGCCGCATGCACTTCGAAGGATGCGGTGACCTGGACACTTCCGCCCGACTCCAACGTTTTAGCGGTGGAAGGAGCCGCCCCGTTCGCCGGCTGGTCTGTTGCGCACGGTACTGCTGGCTGGGTGGCGACGGGAACGGTCGATCGGGGCACGTGGCGCTCGAGCGACGGCGTCCACTGGTCGCCGGTGGTTGTCGATCTGCCGGGCCTGCAGAAGGCTCAGGTTCAGGCGTTGACCGACGGGTTTGCCATGGTGGCCCAGGTATACGACGGCCAGCAGACGGCCTCGAAGCTGCTGACCTCGAGCGACGGCGCCACCTGGACGCCGCTGGACCTTCCCGCGGGGGTCTCGGCGCCGCAATTCGGCGGAGCGATCGGGCTGGTGGCGGTGAAGGGCGAGACCATAGACGGGACGCAGGTCACCGAGGTCGTCTCTTCGAGCGACGGCATCGACTGGCACGCGCTTACGCTGCCGGACGGCGTGTCGAGCGTCTCGGCCGCGATGCGTCTCGGGAGCGGCAAGTACGTCGCTATCGGCACTGCCGGAGTGGCGGCCGGCGCGAAGAAGCTGCTGACCTCCGCGGACGGGGTGACATGGCAGATCGGGACCGGGCTGGGTACCTGGCTGGATTCGCTGGCTGTGGTGGGGCCGCGCATCGTGGCGATTTCGGTAGTCCCGAACACGGCCCTGCCAGCCCTCTGGGAATCGACCGACGGCTCGGCCTGGCAGCGCATCGCCCTCCTCGACGGGAATCCGCTGAGCGGGACGCAGGTGGTCTCGCTCGGGGATCGCGTCGGGCTCTTCTCCGGGTCGAAGCTCACCATGGTCGGCGCCCCTCTGCCAGCCGGTTACGCGACGAACTCGCCGCAACCGACCTCCAGCACGAGCACGGCAGCCTCGCCAACGGCTTCGCCCGCCCTGGCGCTCGTCGTCGGCGGGTGGCACTGGCATCAGCTGAACCTCGTGCCGGACATCAGCGCTACGGTCGTCCGCGTTCCGAACGGCTACTTCGGCCGCTGCGGCACGTCAATGTGCACCTCGCCGAACGGCTGGTTCTGGCAGGTCCCCGCCGATCCAGCGATCTTCGCGACGGACGGAGCCGCTCTGTTCTCGCCGTTGTCGGTGGCCCATCGGCCGGATGGAGGCTTTGTCGTGAATGCCGGCGAAGGAGTCTGGTACTCGCTCGACGGCGTCCACTGGAAGCCGGCGACGGTGCCCGCCGACCCCCACGGTTTCCGGGCCGTCCTATATGGCCCGAGCGGTTTCACGCTGATCGGCTCGCCCGACGACGCGATCGGTGTCAAGAGCCGGCTGTACGGCTCACCCGATGGAGTCACCTGGACCGCCGTGGGCATCGGACCGATGGTGGGAGTCCTGGCTCAGGGCGACACTTCAGGCGGGCTCCTCGATCAGACCGGCAAGACACCGATAGGCGCCGCGATGGCCTACTCGGCAGACGGTCGCACCTGGGTGCCGGCGTCTCTGCCGAAGAACGGGTACGCATCGACCACGGCGTACCGGCTGGCCGACGGTAGCCTGATCGTTCAGGGAGGCGGGGCCATCCTGCGTTCGACGGACGGCGGGCGATCGTGGGTGGCTCTCAAGACCGGCTGGGAGCCAGGCTCCCTGGCTGTCTCGGGCGACCGGATCGTCGCCGTGGCGAACGGCACCGCCAGCACGGGAACGGCCTGGGAGTCGACCGACCATGGCGCAACCTTCCACAAGGTGATGAATGGGGCGGACCGCGTCTACCAGTTCGGCGATCTCGTCGTGCTGTCCGCCGGCGGCGGGGCCTTCGTTGGCGCCCCGCTCTCGCCATCGGAGGAGCCGGGCACCACCCCGTCGGCGACGGGCCTACCCGGTTCGTCGTCGGCGCCGATGCCCACGCCCCAGCCGACGCCCGCTGGCGGCATCTCCAGGGACGAGGCCGTCCGGATCGCGACCAACGCGGTCCATCCCACGGCGGACGAGCTCGCCCACGCTTCCGCCGGCGTCGAGCTGGACCAGCTATCAGGACGCTGGATCTGGTCCGTTTCGTTCCTCGAGAACTACAGCGGGCCGCTGGCCGCGAATGGAACCTTCGTCTACATCGACTTCTTCACCGGCGACGTCCTGGCCTCGGGAGAGTGGGTTTCGTAGGGAGGACGGGACGTCGCCTGGCCGTCTCCGCAGGGACGCATAGAATCGCCCTGTGACCCCCGAGCTCGAAGCGACCCTCAAGCGACTGCCCGACCGGCCGGGCGTGTACCTGATGAAGGACGCGCGCGGGACCGTCATCTACGTCGGGAAGGCCCAGAGCCTGCGCAACCGCGTCCGCAGCTACTGGCAGAGGCAGACCGGCGGCGGCGAGAGCCAGCTCATCCGCAGCGTCATCGAGCGGATCGTCGACCTCGAGTACACGATGACGGATTCGGTCAGCGAGGCGCTGCTGCTCGAGATCAACCTGGTCAAGCGCTACCGGCCGCGCTACAACGTCCGGCTCAAGGACGACAAGAGCTACCCGTTCATCAAGATCATCCTGGCCGAGGATTTCCCGCGGGTCGAGCGGACGCGCAAGCTGCCGGCCGACGGCAGCCGCTACTTCGGGCCGTATGCCTCGGCAAGCAGCGTGGACGAGGCGATGAACCTCATCCGGCGGCTCTTCCCGTTCCGAACCTGCACTCTGGACATCCACGAGGGCCGAAAAGCGATCGAGCGGCCCTGCCTGCTGTACCACATCAAGCGCTGCCAGGCGCCCTGCGTCGGCTACATCTCGAAGGCGGACTACCGCGCCCAGATCGAGCAGATAGAGCTATTCCTCGAAGGCCGCCAGGAGGCCGTCGCCCGCGCGCTGAGCAAGCAGATGCAGGCGGCCTCGGAGGCGACCGAGTACGAGCGGGCGGCGGCGCTGCGCGACAAGGTGAAGGCCATCGAGCGGACGATGGAGTCGCAGAAGATGGCCGCCCACGCGGCGACCGAGGAGGATGCGCTGGGGCTGGCCCGCCAGGACACCCAGGCCGCGGTCCAGCTCTTCGCGGTTCGTGGCGGAAAGATGGTCGGGCGCGACGTGTTCCTGCTCGAAGCCCCGCGCGAATCGGATGACGCGACGGTGCTGGCGGGCTTCGTGCAGCAGTACTACAGCCGCGCCACAAGCATCCCGCCGGCGGTGCTCGTGCCCGCTCTCCCCGACGACGCGGCTGATCTCGAGGGGATGCTCTCCGCACGACGGGGAGCGGCCGTCCACCTCCACGTCCCGCGGCGTGGCGACAAGAGAGAGCTCCTAGAGCTGGCCGCTCGCAATGCCACGGAGACGCTGGCGCGCGAGCACGCCCGCTGGCTGGCCGACCAGGGCAAGACCCTTGCGGCGCTCGAGGAGCTCGCCGACGCGCTGGACCTGCCGGCCGCGCCGCTGCGCATCGAGTGCTACGACATCAGCAATTTCCAGGGCAACCAGTCCGTTGGCAGCATGGTCGTGTTCGAGGACGGCCGGCCGCGGACCGGCGAGTATCGGCGCTTCCGCATCAAGACGGTCGCCGGCGCAAACGATTTCGCCAGCCACCAGGAGGTGCTGCGGCGCCGCTTCGTGCGGGCGAAGGCGGGGGATGAGGGCAGCGAGGAGGAGCTGCGCTGGCGGCTGCCGGATCTCGTCGTGATCGACGGTGGCAAGGGCCAGCTCTCGGCGGCCAAGGAAGTCCTCGACGATCTGGGCCACCACGATCTGGCTGTGGTCGGGCTGGCCAAGGAGCGCGAGGAGATCTTCCTGCCCGATCGAGATGCGCCGGTCTTGCTGCCGACAACCTCGCCGGCGCTGTATCTAATGCAGCGCCTGCGCGACGAGGCCCACCGATTCGCGATCACCTACCACCGTGCGCTGCGGGCCAGGGCCGCCACTCACTCCGCGTTCGACGACCTGCCGGGAGTCGGGCCCAAGCGCCGGGCTGCGCTGCTGCGGGTGTTCGGCTCGGCCAAGCGGGTGCGCGAGGCGCCGGTCGAGCAGGTCGCGGCCGTTCCGGGAATAGGCGCCGCGCTGGCCGCCAGAATCAAGGCCGGGCTGGAGGGGTAGGGAGGGCGGCGCCACCGGGGTCGTCGCACGCCGCCGGGGCCGCCCTGCTATCATCCCGCCTCGTGCGAAGATTCGTCCCCCTCCTGATCCTGATCCTTGGCGCGCTCGCCATCTACATCGACATCCCCGGCTCCCAGTTCGTGGTGCTGAGCAATGTCGACGGCGGGTTCACGCAGCCGCTCCAGACGAACCTGGGGCTCGACCTCAAGGGCGGCTACTCCGTCACCTACCAGGCGCAGCCGATCACCGATCCCACCACCAAGGCGGTCAGCTACCCGGATTCGGGCGCCATGTCGACGATCCAGGGCATCATCGAGAACCGGGTCAACAGCACCGGCACGCTCGAGGCGGTCGTTGAGACCGAGGGCACGGATGAGATCCTGGTGGAGGTGCCTGGTGCCGCCAACCCGGAGGACATCAGGAATCTCGTTGGCCAGTCGGGGTCGCTGACCTTCATCCCGCTGGATCGCACCACTTACGGCTACATGGACACGACGCAGAGTCCGCCCAGCCCGGTGGCCGGAACCAACCCTTCGCTTCCTGCCGTGGGCAGCCAGGTCACGGGCGCCATGGGCACGCCCCTGTTCAGCGGCGACCAGGTGGACGGCAACCAGGTCCGAGCCTACTACGACACGTCGAAGACCCCGGCCGAGTGGACGGTCAGCCTCGCGCTCAAGACCACTGCGTCGGCGGCCTTCTCGACCTGGAGCAGCGCCAACGTGGGCAGCTACTTCATGATCGTGATGGACGGCCAGGTCGAGTCGACGCCGTACATCGCGGAGGCGATCACCAGCGGCCAGGCCGAGATCAGCGGCAACTTCACGTCGACCAGCGCAAACCAGCTGGCGACCGTCCTCAAGTACGGCGCCCTCCCGTTCCCATTGATGTTTCTGAGTGATTCAGATGTCCCGGCCACGCTGGGCCAGAGCTTCCTCAACGAGACGCTGCTCGCGGGCGGCATCGGCATCGGCCTGGTCCTGCTCTTCATGCTCGTCTACTACCGCCTGCCCGGTGTGGTTGCCTGCCTGGCCCTGGCCTACTACGGCATCACCGTGCTGGCCCTGTTCCGGATCGTCCCCGTGACCCTCACTCTTGCCGGAATCGCAGCTTTCGTGCTCTCGGTAGGCATGGCGGTGGACGCCAATATCCTTATCTTCGAGAGGACCAAAGAGGAGCTTCGGGCCGGGAAGACGCTGGTTTCGGCCATCGAAGCAGGGTTCAACCGGGCCTGGAACTCGATCTTTGACTCCAACGTTTCGAGCCTCATAACCGCGTCGATCCTCTACTTCCTAGGATCGGCCACGATCAAGGGCTTTGCCCTGGTCCTGATCATCGGCGTGGCGACGTCCTTGTTCACGGCCATCACCGTCTCCCGCACCCTCCTGCGGATCATCGTCAAGCAGGGCTTCGCCGCGAAAGCCTGGCTGTACGGCGTGACGGACGAGGAGTTCCAGGCTCGGGCCCTGCCCGGTCGCTATCGCAGGGAGGCCCGCGGTCGTGTTTGACGTCATCGGGAAGCGGAACTGGTTCTTCCTCTTCTCGGGCCTGATCGTCGTCCCGGGGTTCATCTTCATCCTGCTGACGCCGCTCACCAACGGGAAGGTCGGGCTCCAGTTCTCGGTCGACTACACGGGCGGGACGGAGTGGCAGGTCCAGTTCAAGAACGTCAACGCCTCCGGGGACGAGGTAAGGGCCGTCTTCGTGCAGAACGACGTCACCGATGCCGAGGTGACGGAGAACACGGCCAACTACTTCACGGTCCGGACCAAGCAGGACAAACTGTTCCCGCTGCCGACGCTGGCTCCGCCAACGCCCACACCGGGCGCCTCCGCGTCGGCCAGCGCTTCTGCCACGCCGAGCGCCTCGCCATCGCCGACTGCGAGCCCGACCCCGGCTCCGACGTCGACGCCATCCGCGACGGCGAGCGCGGGGGCGTCAGCGGGCGCCTCCGCGTCCGCGAGCGCTGGCCCGTCACCGAGCGCCAGCGCGACCGCGTCGCCAAGCGCCACGGCCAGTCCGACGCCTTCGCCCACGGCATCGCCGAGCGCAAGTCCTTCTGCGTCGGCCTCGCCGACTCCGACTGCGGCGCCCGTGCTGACCGGCATCGATCAAAAGGGCCAGGCCTGCGCCCTGCAGCTCCCCACCGAGGGTAAGCTCGCCGCCATTGCGTTGGCTCTCCAGGCCGATCCCAAGCTCGGGCCCATATCCTGCACCGGTGAGGAGACGGTGGTCGGTCCGCTCGTCAGCACCCAGCTGATTCAGCAGACCGTCCTGCTCATCCTCCTCGGCTCTGTCGGCATCCTGATCTGGGTCGGCATTCGTTTCCGGAGCATCAAGTTCGGCGCCACGGCGCTGGCAGCTCTGCTTCATGATGTCATCGTGGTGGTGGGCAGCTTCGCCATCATGGGGACCATCTTCGGGGTCCAGATAGACTCGCTCTTCGTGACGGCCATGCTGACGGTCATCGGCTTCAGCGTTCACGACACGATCGTCGTCTACGACCGGATCCGGGAGAACAAGGCCCGCCATGCCGGCGAGCCGTTCGATGCGATCGTCAACCACTCGATCCTGCAAACCTTCGGCCGGTCGATCAACACCAGCTTCACCGTGGTTCTGACCCTGTGTGCGCTGCTCCTCTTCGCGGGCGCTTCGGTCCACTACTTCGTGCTGGCGCTGTTGATCGGCATCATCTCGGGCACGTATTCGTCGATCTTCAATGCCAGCCCGCTGCTCGTGGTCTGGCAGCTGTGGGACGACCGCCGGCGGGCCGAGCAGCTGGCCCTGGCGCGCAGCTCGCGACGCGGCAACGGCTGATCGAGGTTCTCGGGCGCCCGACGGCGCTTCGGGATGCCCGATAAGCGCCGGATACGTCGGCGATGAGCCGTTCGTGGCATCCTGACCGGCATGGTCGAACCGCTCTACCAGTGGGTCGCGCCGCCCCACGTTGAAGTGGACGCGGATTGCGTCGCGATCGGCGCGGAGCGGGGAATCTCGGGGCTCATGCTGCGGCTGCTGGCGGCGCGCGGCGTCGCAAGCCCGGATGAGCTGCGCCTCTTCCTCGCCGATCCAGAGGAGGGGTTACACGATCCGCGGCTGCTCCCCGATGCCGAGACCGCTCTCTTGCGGGTGTCGGCGGCCCGGGCACGGGGCGAACGCGTCCTCGTGTACGGCGACTTCGACGCCGACGGCCTTACCGGGCTCGCGATCCTCGTCATAGCGCTCCGGCGCCTGGGCCTGGACGCGGCCGCCTACGCGCCCGAGCGACTCGCCGACGGCCACGGCCTGTCGCTCCGGGCGATCGAGAGGGCCGCGGCGGATGGACGGACGCTGATCGTGACCGCCGACTGCGGGACGAGCAGCGGCGCGGAGATCGAAGAGGCGGCCCGGCACGGCATCGACGTCGTGGTCACCGATCATCACCACGCGGCCACGTGGCCGTCTTCTGCCGTGGCGGTAGTCAACCCACAGCGCGCCGACAGCGCCTATCCGGATCGGCGCCTGACCGGCGCAGGAGTGGCCTGGAAGTTCGCTCAGCTGTTGCTGAGCCCGTCGGGCGGCGCCGGCCTGTCCGCGCCCGCTCGTGAGCTGGCGGATCTGGCCGTCATCGGCACGGTCGCGGACGTCGCGCCGATCCTGGGCGAGAATCGCTCGATCGCCAGGCTCGGCCTGGAGCAGCTTCGCCACACTGCGCGACCGGGTCTCGTTGCCCTGCTTGGCCGCGCCGGGATATTGCCCGAGAAGATGGTCCTCGACGATATCGGGTTCGCAATCGCGCCGCGGCTCAACGCCGCCGGGAGGGTTGGAGAGGCAGCCCGCGCCGCACGGCTGCTGTTGGCCGAGGACGGCGTGGAGGCCGGCTCCCTGGCGGACGAGATCGAGGCGGCCAACACCGAGCGGCGGGGGTTGACGAAGCGCTACCTGGCGGAGGCCAGGCTGGCGTTGGGACTCGGTCCCGCCCCCGGCGAGATCGCGGGCGCGGGCCAGGACGTGAAGTCCGGCCAGGCCGGCGAGGCCGACGTCGCTTCGCGCGGAATCGATGCGGACGGATCGCTACGTCCGGCGCTGCTCGTTCGGGGCGAATGGCCCATCGGGCTCATCGGCCTGATTGCCGGCCGCCTGACCGACGAGACGGGTCGCCCTGCGGTCGTGGCTTCGCCAATCGATTCGGCGGCGGGCCTGCTGCGGGCGTCGTGCCGGGGGCCGCAGGGTTGGAGTCTGGCCGAGGCGCTGGTCGCTTGCCAGGATCTGCTCGTCCGTCACGGCGGCCACGCCGCTGCCGCCGGCTTCGACATCGAGGCAGCTCGCTGGCCGGAGTTCGAGCGCCGCTTCCTGAGCCTGGCCGCCGCGGCGCCACACCGGTCCGGACGCGCCGAGCTGCGCCTGGACATCGTGCTGGCGGCGACTGAGGTGGACTATCGCCTTGTCCGGGAGCTCGAGATGCTGGAACCCACCGGCCCCGGCAACCCGGCCCCGACGCTGGGCCTTACCGGCCTGAAGGTCGTCAGAGCGCGTTCGGCAAGCGGAGGGCATACTCAGCTAGTATTGGGACGCGGACGCGACGTACTCGACGCCGTCGCGTTCCGAAGGCCGGACCTGGCCACGTCGCTCCGGGAGGGTGATCGAATAGACGTCGTCGCGCGAGCGGCAAGTCGCCGTTTCGGGGGTTTCGAGTCGATCCAGCTGGAAGTGCTTGACGTGGCATCCGAGGGCGCATCGGCGGCGGTTGCGACATCCTGCAGCACGGGCACTCCCGCGTCAGCTAGAGGGCCGTTGCCGGCATGACCGATCAGATCGCTGCAGCCAACCAGCCGCCCGTGCGCAGAAGGTTCGCCGGCGCTCGAGGGAAGGCTGCCCCGGCGCTGTCGCTGGTTGGTGTGCTCATCGCCAGCCTGCTCACGGCTCAGCTGTACCTGAACTGGACGCCGACGCTCGCCAGTTCCGCGGAGGCAACGCCCACCGCCACGCCCGTTCCCGTGGCGAGCGGCCAGACCCCGACGCCGGCCCCAACGGGAACGATTGCCACCAACCCCGAGATCTCCGTACCCGGGATGCTCGTGTACGCGAAGTCGGGCGTGCTGTGGATCCAGAGCGGGACGGCGGCTCACCAGCTCACCCAGTCGGTGAGCGGCTCACAGCAGTCTCAGCCGGCCTTTTCGCCGGACGGCCAGTGGATCTACTACATCGACACCCGGGTCACGACCGGGCGGTGGTACGACAACGAGGGGTACTACGACGCCTTCTCCCTCAACTATCCGGTCCTGTGCCGTATTCATCCCGACGGAACCGGCCGCAAGGACGTCCTCTCCTCGCTGATCCGAAAGGGCTCCGGGAGGATCTTCTTCTGGATCCTGGAGCCTTCCATTTCGCGCAGCGGGCTAACTGCGGCGGTCGCGTCCGACGGTCCGACTGTGCCGACCGTTCAGGACGTGCTGATCCACTACGTCAACACGAGTACGGGGAAGCTCGGAGCCGCTCTACCCCTCCATGACGTCCCGCTTCTTGGCCTGTCGGATCCGGCGTTTTCTCCCGATGGCGGCTCCCTCGCGTACACCATGGAGGGTATTACGCACAACTACGGCACGCCGAGCATCTGGATCTATGCCGGTGGCGTGGCGCACGAGCTGGCGGCCGGGTATCGCACAGCGTCCTGGTCACCTGACGGCAAGTACATAGCTGCCACGAAGGTCGTAGGCGGCACTCTCAACGTCGCCGTTCTGGACGCGACTTCGGGCAAGCAGATCGCCCAGGTAACGACCGACGGCGCGTCGTGGTCTCCAGTCTGGTCGCCGGACGGCAACGAGCTCGTCTACATGCATCTCACCGGCGCGCTGGTCGACCTCAACATGGTGTACATCTCCGGCTCCGGAGCGAACCTGACTTTCAAGATCGAACCCAACCTGACGGACTATTCGGGTCTGGACGGGCAGTCCAAGGCGGCGTGGTACATCCCGGGCTATGGACCGACGCCCAGCCCGACCGCCACGGCGGGACCGAGCGGCTCCGGCGCGGCACCGAGCGGCTCCGCGGAGACGCCGGGTCCTTCCGTTTCCGCCTCACCATCAGCTTCAGCGGCCACTGCGACTTCATAGCAGCGGCTTGATCGCCGTTCGCTAAGCTTGTGGGCCATGAGCTCCTATCTCGATCGCCTGGGCGCGCGCACCCGGTCCATCGGGTCGGTCTTGTGTCTGGGCGTGGATCCCGTTCCTGAGGCGCTGCCGCCGGGCTTTGGCCGCGACCTCGCAGGGGTCGAACGCTTCTGCGAGGTGCTCCTGGACGCGGCCATGCCGTACGCGTCGGCCGTGAAGCCGAATCTCGCCTTCTTCGAGGCTTTCGGGTGGCCGGGGATCGCGGCTCTCGAGCGGCTGAGGACCAGGATCCCGGCCGAGGTCGTGCTTGTGGGCGATGCCAAGCGCGGCGACATTGGGACAACGGCCGCGCGCCAGGCGACCGCGCTCTTCGACGTGCTGGGCTGTGACGCGATCACAGTGAACCCGTACGTCGGATCGGAGGCGGTCGAGCCGCTCATCGGACGGGGCGACAGGTTTGCGTACGTGCTCTGCCGGACCTCCAATCCCGGCGCCGGCGAGCTGCAATCGCTCGAAGTGGCAGCCGATCCGGCCATCGCGGGGCCGTCGGAGCCGCTCTATGCCAGGGTGGCGCGTCGAGCGCGGAACTGGGGTCCGGGCGGAACAGTCGGCCTGGTCGTCGGCGCCACGGCGCCTGTGGAGCTCGAGAGGATCCGCGCCATCGCGCCCGAGCTGGCGCTGCTGGTGCCCGGGGTCGGGGCTCAGGGCGGTGAGGTGGAACCAGTCCTGCGCTATGGACCCGCGGTCGCGCCGCCCGCCGGAGAGTGGCAGGGTGGGGGATTGCTGGTCAACGTGTCGCGTGGCATCGCCGGCGCGGCCTTCGGGCATGACGGGCCGGTCGATGTGGCCGAGCGCCTCGCCGCCGCCGCCGCCGAGTGGGCCGGCCGCCTGAGAGTTCCCGCGTAGCCACCCGGCCGCGGCCGCGCCTCGCGGCCGCGCCACCCGGCCGGCGGCCCCGCCGATCGCTATAGACTTAGCCAATGCGCAGCAAGGCGGATCTGGGCGAGAAGTCCGGCCAATCGCCGGCGTCGCAGCCTGCGGCTGGCCCGGCCCCGACGCGGGCCCCGGCCCCGGGCCGTCCGCCCGCGGCTCGACCGCGGCGCGATGACACGCCTGCCGCAGATCGGGGATTGGCGGCGAGCGCCAGCCAGGCCGCCGCCGCAGCCGGGAGGGCCCGCCGCGATGAGCAGGCCGGGCGGGGCGGCCGCGCAACGGGCCACACCCCCGCGGGCCTCACGCCAGTCCGTCGGGGATCCTCCACGAGCGAGGCCGCGGACGGTCGATCTCGAGGCGCCAGAGAGACCGATCAGCGGGTCGTGATCCTGAGCGGCCTCTCAGGCGCCGGCAAGACGTCTGCGACCAAGCTCTTCGAGGACCTGGGCTACACATGCATGGACAACCTGCCCGGCGAGCTGCTGCCAGCCCTGGCGGAGCTCGTCTCGGAGGATCGTCAGCGGTTCGAGAAGGTGGCGATCGTCCTGGATGTTCGCGCCGGAGACGCGCCGCTTGCGCTGGCGGCGATGCGCGGGGCACTGGAGGGCCGTGGGATCAAGCCGCGCGTGGTCTTCCTCGAGGCGCGCGACGAAGTGCTGATTCGCCGATTCTCCGAGACGCGCCATCGCCACCCGCTCGCCGGCCGGCGCGGCATCGCCGGCTCGATCGCCGAGGAGCGCCGCCTGCTCGATCCAATTCGGGCAGAGTCTGACATCGTCGTCGACACCTCAGACCTGTCGCTCCGCCAGCTCAAGGAGCGTATCTTCGCCCACCTCGCCGACAACGCGTCCGACGAGGGAATCGTTTTCCAGCTGATCAGCTTCGGCTTCAAGTATGGCGTGCCGTTGGAGGCGGACCTCGTCTTCGACGTTCGGTTCATGGAGAACCCGTACTACGTGGACGAGCTCCGACACTTGTCTGGGCTGACGCCGGCCGTGCGCGATTACGTCATGGGCCAGCCGATCGCACAGCAGTTCTTCGACTTCCTGGCTCGATTCCTGGATCTGACCGTCCCGGGCTTCAAGAGCGAGGGCAAGACGCGCCTCACCGTGGCCATCGGCTGTACCGGCGGCTACCACCGTTCCATCGTCATCGCCGAGCAGCTCCGAGGGTGGCTGGAGGGACGTGGCTACGGCACCGTGGCGGTCTTCCATCGGGAGCTGGAGCGCGAATGAGGTTGCCCCGTGTACGGAGCATCGCCTCCGGCCTGAGACGCTGGATGAGGCTGGGAGTCGGTGTCAAGCGCTGGCTGTTGCTGGTGTTCGTCGGGGAGCTGGGCCTGGCCCTGGCGGGGGCGCTGTGGCTGCGCCAGGTTTACCGCGATTTCGTGGTGACGGGGCCCTGGCAGTCGTTCCTGTCGGCGATCACGCTGCAGTTCCTGCCCTACGGGATTCGCGCCCTCATCGTCGGAACCGCGGGCGTGGCCCTCTTCGCCTTCGGTGCCTGGCGCACGGTTCGTGTCCTGGTCACCCCGTTCGTGCCGGCCGAGGCCGACCAGCCCCTGGTCGACGTGATCTACCAGAAGCGCTTCCTGGCCCGCGGGCCGAAGATCGTCGTCCTCGGCGGCGGGACCGGCCTGTCGACGCTGCTGCGCGGCCTCAAGGAGCACACCAGCAACATCACGGCGGTGGTCACGGTGGCCGACGACGGCGGATCGTCCGGCCGGCTGCGCGAGTCTCTGGGCATCCCCGCCGTCGGTGACATTCGCAACTGCATTGTTGCCCTGGCCGATGCCGAACCACTTATGGGTGAGCTGCTCCAGTACCGCTTCCCGGGGGATGAAGCCGATGCCCTCGGCGGCCACACCATCGGCAATCTGCTGCTTGCCGCGATGGCGTCGGTTCAGGGGGGCGACTTCGAAGAAGGCGTGCGGCAGATGAACCGAGTTCTGGCGGTGCGCGGCCAGGTCGTCCCGGCGACGGCGACGGCGGTCACGCTTCACGCCAGTCTGGTGGACGGTTCCGAGGTGGTGGGTCAGTCCGCGATCGCAAAGTCGACCGGCATCGATCGAGTCTGGTTCACGCCCGAGGATGTGGTTGCGTGCGAGGACGCGCGCAAGGCGATCGGTGACGCCGATCTGATCGTCATCGGGCCCGGCAGCCTCTACACGAGCATCCTGCCGAGCCTGCTCGTCCCGGGGATCATCGGCGCGGTCCGTTCGTCGGCGGGGATCCGGCTCTTCGTGTGCAATGTCGCAACGCAGCCCGGGGAGACACAGGGCTACGACCTGGCGGATCACCTGGCTGCGGTCGAGCGGCACACCAGCTCGGGCCTCCTCGATGTGGTCCTGGCCAACAACGAGTTCGGGGCCAGGAGGCCGGGCGCCTATGTGGCCGAACCGGTCCGGCTGCGCTGGCCTCCCGCCTCGGTGTGGCCACAGTCGAACACGCCGCGCCTGGTGCTCGACGATGTGGTGAACGCGGACAACGCCCACCACCACGACCCGGCTCGACTGGCGGCGGCGATCATGAAGATCTATGAGCGCGAGTCTCTCGGGCGCCGCCGATCGCGGCCTGCGCGGACGGCGTGACTGGCCCGGCAGGCGTGGGGGATCCGGGGGCGCGGGCTTGACCACGGCAGAGCGCGATCTGGCAGAGGCGTTGCGGGCCGAGCTCGCGGCGATCGATCCGCCCCGGCGGTGCTGCCGCCAGGCCGAGAGCATCGGCCTCTTGGGCGCCTTCGAACCTCGGCGCCGGGCCATAGCCCGACTCGAGGTGCGCCTGAGGCGGAGCAGGGCCGAGGCCGAGGCCGCGACCGACGCGGCTCACGGCGGAGTCGCCGCCATCGACTCGCCCTTCGACTGGGCCGCGTCGGCGGAGCATTGTCGAGTGGCCTATCTGCGCGGCCGCTTCCTGGCCCACGGATCGTTGAGCCTGGCCGCGGGGCGAACCCACCTGGAATTCGTCGTTGGCGCCGGTGAGGCCGAGGCCCTGGCGCGCCGCCTCGGCGAGCTCGGACTTCCCGCTCCGTGGCGACTGCGCCGGGGTCGCGGCGTGGTCACGTGGAAGAGCTCAGAGACCGTGGGCACGTTCCTGCGCATGGTGGGCGGGGGAGCGGCGCTGCTCGAGCTGGAGGCTCGCCAGGTGTCGCGTTCGGTGCGCGGCGACTTGAACCGCGTCATCAACGCCGAATCCGCCAACTTGCAGCGTGCCGTCGCAGCGGCTGCCCGCCAGCTGGAGGCGATCGACGCCGTCGACGCCGACGGACGCCTGGCGAAGCAGTCCAACCTGGTCCGTCTCGTGGCCGACACCCGGCGGGAGATCCCCGAGGCCACCTTCACGGAGCTGGCGGAGCGGTTGCAGATCCACCGCTCGGCCGTTCAACGCGCCCTGGACCGCATCGAATTCCTGGCCCTCCACGCCGACGAGGGAGTGGGGAAGCGTTCGCGGTCGCGGGGCGGGGCCGACTGACACACCGGCAGGGCCCTTCGGTCGCGGGCCGAGGGGCCGACTGTCCCTCCGGCCTACCGCCCCGCTCTGTCATCATTGGCGCATGAGACCCCTGATCATCGCCGCCAACTGGAAGATGAACACCACCCCCGCGGACGCTGGAGAGCTGGCCGCGACTATCGCCGCCCGCACCGAGGAGCCGGGCGTCGTCCGAGTCATCTGCCCACCCTACATTTGCCTGGCCGCCGTCCGCGACGCGCTGGCCGGCAAGAACGTCGCCGTCGGCGCCCAGAACGTCCATCACGAACAGGGCGGCGCCTACACGGGCGAGATCTCCGCGTCGATGCTGGCCGGGTTGGCCACGTGGGTAATCCTCGGCCACTCCGAGCGACGCCGCGATGAATTCGAGAGCGACGAGCTGATCGGCAAGAAGCTGGCCCGCGCCCTCGCCGCCGGCCTTCGTCCAATCCTGTGCGTCGGTGAGCTGCTCGCCGAGCGCGAGGCCGGCCGCGCCGTAGCGGTCGTGGCCACTCAACTGCGTGGAGCCCTGGCGGGCAAAGACGTCGAGGCGCTGATGTCCGCGGGCTTCGTGATCGCCTATGAGCCCGTGTGGGCCATCGGCACCGGCCGCACGGCTTCCAGCGCGGACGCCGCGGCCATGGCCGAAGCGATCCGCTCGACTCTCGCCGCCGACCTCGGCTGGGGCAGGCTGGCGGAGGACGTGCCGGTTCTGTATGGCGGCAGCGTGACGAGTGCCAACATCGGCGAGTTCCTGGCCGAGCATTCGATCGACGGCGGTCTGGTCGGCGGCGCCTCTCTCAAGCCCGACGAGATGGCCGGCATGGTGGCCCGCGCCGCGATGACGGCGAAGGCTCGCGCCGGGGCCGAGGGCGAGCCCGCATGAGCGCACCAAGCGCCGTCAGAGGCGCCGCAGGTTCGAAGCGCCCCCGCCCGATCGTTTTGGTGGTCCTGGACGGTTTCGGCATCGGCCACGACCCCGCCGTCGATGCCATCGCCCAGGCCCACATGCCCAACTGGATCGAATTCCTGGAGCGCTGGCCGCATTGCTCCCTGGAGGCGTCCGAGGAGTTCGTCGGCCTGCCCCAGGGTCAGATGGGCAACTCCGAGGTCGGTCACCTCAACCTTGGCACCGGTCAGCCGGTCCTGCAGGATCTGCCTCGAATCGACAAGTCGATCTCCTCCGGCAACTTCTTCGGCAGGCCGGTCCTGCTGGAGCTGTGCGCAAGGGCGAAGGAGGCCGATCACACGCTTCACCTGATCAGCTTGGTCGGTCCCGGCGGCGTTCACGCCAACGACCGTCATCTTGTCGCCGTGGTCGAGCTTGCCGCCCGGCAGGGAGTCAAGCGTGTCCGCGTCCACGGACTGCTGGACGGTCGCGACACCCCGCCGCGATCCGCCATCGAGTTCGTCCCGGATCTGGAGAAGCGCCTTGCCGCGGTCCACCCGAACGCGAAGTTCGCGACCATCGGCGGCCGCTACTACGCCATGGACCGCGACAAGCGCTGGGAGCGGACGGCCAAGGGCTACAACGCCATCGTCCATGGCGCAGCCGACTTCCACGCGCCCTCCGCCGTGGCTGCCGTCGAGGCGGGCTACGCGCGGGGCGAGAACGACGAGTTCATCGTTCCCACGGTGATCGACGGGGTCGACCACGGCACGATCGCCGACGGCGACGCGGTGCTCCACTGCAACTTCCGCGCCGACCGCGCCCGCCAGCTATCCCACGCCCTAGCCGACGCCGACTTCACCGGCTTCGACCGGAACGCGGCGGGGCCGGCGCCAAAGGGAATCCTGTACGCCACGATGACCGCCTACGAGGCCGATCTGCCGGTGCAGGTCGTCTTCGGCCCCGAGGTCGTCCCCTCGCTCGCGGAGGCCGTCTCGAAGGCCGGCTGGACTCAGTTCCACGTCGCCGAGACGGAGAAGTACGCCCACGTGACGTACTTCTTCAATGGCGGCCGTGAAGAGCCGTGGCCGGGTGAGGATCGCCTGCTCGTCCCCAGCCTGAAGATCGCGACCTATGACCTGCAGCCGAGCATGGCGGCCGAGGGCGTCTGCGAGGCACTCGTGGCGGCGATCTCCGGCGGCAAGTACGACCTGATCGTGGCCAATTTCGCGAATCCGGACGTGGTCGGCCACACGGGCGTCTGGGAGGCCACGATCAGGGCCTGCGAGACCGTGGACGCGTGCCTGGGTCGCGTCGCCGACGCGATCCTGGCGGTCGATGCCGGCGATCCTGCAGCTCCGGGCGCAGTCATGTTCATCACAGCGGACCACGGCAACGCCGACGAGATGAAGGACGAAGCCGGCAACCCGGTCACCAAGCACTCGCTCAACCCCGTCCCGTTTCTGGGGATCGGCCGCTACATGGAGAGCAAGCGCCTCAAGGATGGGCGGCTTGCCGACGTGACGCCGACGATCCTTGAGATCGGCGGCTTGAAGCCGTGGCCCGAGGTCACGGGCCATTCCCTGCTCGCGTCGAAGGACTGACCCGGCGCTCCATCGCACGGCGCGGCCCTCCGGCGCTCACAGCCGGGAGGCCGCGTTGGTGTGCTACCATGCGCCGGTCCGAAGTCAGGCGACGCCACACAGAGGTTGCAGCGAACCGTGAACCCACCCCTGGCCATAGGCCAAGACCTGGTCGGCATCTTCCTGATGCTCGCCATCCTCTTCCAGGCGCGCGGCTCCGGGCTGTCCGCCACCTTCGGCGGCGACTCCTCCGTCTACCGCAGCCGTCGCGGCGTCGAGCGGCGCCTCTGGCAGTTCACGATCCTGCTGGCGATCATGTTCTGCGTCTTCTCCGAGGCGAGCTTCCTCCTGCCGCACTGATCCCCGACCCAGGCGTCCGGGTACAAGGCGAAGGACAGTCTCGAGCCAATGAAACGTCGTGACCGGTTTGTCGTGGCCGGTCTGGTCCTGCTGCTGGCGATCGTCGGCGGGGCGATGTACGCAGCGGACTACGGAGAGTCTCCGGAGCCCACCCCCATCTACGTCACGCCGGCCCCGGCCGCCACGTACCGCGAAGGCGTGGTCGGTCATCCGAGCTCGATCAACCCGTTGACGGCGAGCACGCAGGTCGACCGCGACCTCGTGGCCCTGCTGTTCCGAGGTCTGCTGCGCGCGGGTCCGAACGGCACGCTGCTGCCCGACCTGGCTCGCTCCTGGGCGGTCTCGCCCGATGGTCTGACCTACACGTTCAACATGCGCACTGATGCCCGCTGGGAGGACGGTCAGCCCGTAACGGCTGCCGACGTCGTCTTCACAGTGGATCTCGCCCAGGACCCGGACTACGACGGCCCGCTCGGGGGGTCATGGCAGGGGATCAAGGCCACCGCGGTGGGTTCCAACGTGGTGCGCTTCACTCTGCCGACTCCCCTCGGGGGCTTCCTGCGGCAGACATTGCTGCCGATCCTGCCCGAGCATTTGCTCAGCAACACGGACGTGACTGATCTCGCCGACTCGGACTTCAGCACCCAGCCCGTTGGCGACGGGCCCTATCGCATTGCGGAGATGGACGACACTCACGTCCTGCTGACGCGGGTTCCAGACGTGCCGGCGGCCAGCGACACGTCGGGTTCGGCCGGCGCCTCGGGCAGCGCCGCCGGCGCCTCGGCCGGTGCCTCGGCAGTTCCCCAGGGCAACGTCGACAACATCGATCTGATCTTCTTCGACAATGAGGCATCCGCGGTGGCGAGCTTCCAGGCCGGCAACCTGGATACGCTGGGGGGCCTCACCCCCGCGTCCATCGAGGCTGCCGCGACCCGAGCCGGCGCCCGCGTGGCGCGGTATCCGTTGACGAGCCTGTATTCCGTGGTGCTCAACCAGCGGGCCTCTCATCCGGAGTTCGGCCAGCTGAGCGTGCGTCAGGGGCTGCTCGCAGCGATCGATCGGTCCACGATCCTCAAGACGGCGCTGCTCGGCCTCGGGTCCGTGGCCTACGTGCCGCTTCCCAGCTGGTCGCCGTCATATGACCCGACCGCTGTCTCCGCCACTGCATACAGCACCTCCGACGCCCAGGCGGACCTAGTCGCGGCCGGCTGGGTCCGCGGCCAATCGGGCTGGATGCTGCCCAACGCGAAGAGCAACTACGCGATCAAGCTGCTCAGCCCGGACGAGACGGCGAACCCGGTCGCTTACCAGATCGCCGTTGAAGTCGCGGCGGAGTGGCGCGGCCTCGGGCTCGTCGTCAGCCTCCAGACATTCGATGCCGCCGACTACACGCAGAATCTGTCAAGCGGCGACTTCGACGCGGCAGTGGTCGACTACCAGCTCGGGCTCGATCCCGACGTCAGCCCGCTCCTGCTATCGTCGCAGGCGGCACCAGCCGGGTCCAATCTCTCGGGCGTCACGAACACATCACTTGACCAGCTTCTGACGGCGGTTCGGACGACATCGGACACGGACGCTCGCCAGACCGCTATTTCGGCCCTGGAGAAGTACATCTCGACAAACGTCCTCATGCTCCCGATATGCTCCGCCGACTACGAATTCGTCATCTCGGATCGCGTCCAGGCGGTCTCGACGAATGAGATTGCGGATCCTTCGGGTCGCTACTGGGATGTGCTAGACTGGCGCCTCGCCAGCGACGGGTAGCCCCGCCGCTGTGTGCGCCGAGGTGGCGGAATTGGCAGACGCGCTGGTTTCAGGAGCCAGTGGCCGCAAGGCTGTAGGGGTTCAAATCCCCTCCTCGGCACCAGGAATCATTCAGGCGGCGCGGAGGCGTCGTGACACTGTTCGTGCCCAGGTGGCGGAATTGGTATACGCGTACGTTTGAGGGGCGTATGGAGCAATCCATCCGGGTTCAAGTCCCGGCCTGGGCACCACCCTCTTCCTGAGACTCTCGGCCGCGAGGCGGCCTGCGCGAAACGGGACACCGGCCGCGAGGCGGCCTGCGCGGCTCCCGCGGCTTCCCGGGCGGTTAGCTCAGTGGTTAGAGCGCCTCGTTTACACCGAGGATGTCGCAGGTTCGAATCCTGCACCGCCCACCAAATCCTCCAGTATGCGAACCTCGGATGCCGGCACCCGGTAGGTAGGCCGGATATCCAGAGGCGATACCGCCCTGATCTCCTCGTCTACATGAACCTCCACATTGCGGCAGCAGGTTGCGCGCCAACGGGGACCGCCTCTCGGATTTCTGCCGTCACGCCACCTCCCTGGACATCCATCCTCAGGATCTCCCGGAGGTCTCCCGATTGGAGCGGCGAAAAGAGCGGGAACTCGTATCCCGGGTCCACAAGAGTCACGAGCCACAGTGATCTGCCGGGCGCCAGGTGGACCGCACCCTCCCAGCCCAGACTGGCCACCTTTCCTGCGTCCACGATGCTCGAGGCTTCGATGTCCTGCCAGCCCGTGAAGAACGCGTTGGATGGCCGGTGCCAGTCGTACAGGCCAACTCCGAGCCGCTGCGCCTCGCCGCTTGCGACCAGGTAGTACTCAAGAGGGAAGAAGGTCTGGGCATTGAGGGTGATGACCACGTCTCCCGGCTGAACGCGATTGGCCAGTTCCTGTGCGACCTGGCGTCCTGGCTCGATGCGCTCTTCGCTCCGAGAGCTTGCGACAGCCTGCGCGGTTCCGATTGCCATCGCGCCAACGACGGGCAGGACCAGGAGCATCGCGAGCAGCCCACGGGGCAGATGCGTTGCGACGAGCCGCGGCTTTGTGTGCCGGGCGATCACCCCGACTCCTGCGCCGACAGCGATGGCCAACGGCGGCACGGCGCTGCCAAGGTATCGACGGTCGTAGATCGAGCTGAACTGAGAATATGCCCATATGGTCGGCACGAGGCTCGCGCCGAACACCACAGCCAGCGCCAGCAACCGATTGCTCTGAGGGTCTGGGTCGAGCTGCGGATCGGCGTCGCCGGTGGCCGTACTCGCCGGACGCCGGTCGCGCCACAACGTGCCAAGCCCCAGCAAGGCGCAGGCGGCTGCCACCACCACGGCGAGAGCCCACCCTCCTCCCAGATCGCCGAGGAACCACGCCCCCAGCGTGGCCGCCAGGGACCCGACATCGGGTCGAGGGGTCCAGAAGGCCTGCCCGTTCGCGGCCACCGAGAGGAGATTCGGCAGCCACGGCGCGAGACTGAGTGCCCCAACCAAGACACATACCGCTGCGGTCGCAGCGACGCGGATCCGGAGCCACAGGAGCGCGATCAGAGCAAAGGCAACTTGGAGTCCGGCGGTCGGTATTCCGAGCGACATCGTCCAGACCTCGCCAACGACCAGAAGAAGCAGCCCAACCGCCGCGCCGCGACGTTGCCACGGCAACCAGCCACGCCCTCTTGCCAGGAGCAGCCAGAGGAGCCACCAGGCCCCGGTTGCGAAGAGTGTCTCGAGGCTGTACATGCGAGCGTCTCGGTCACTGAGCACCAGCGCCGGGGAGAGCGCGACCAGCGCTGCGGCGATCAGAGCGGATGTGCTGCCCACCGCGTCACGTGCCCATCGCCAGGTGACAACCACGGTCCCGATGCCGGCAACGGCGGAGAGGGATCGGAGCGCCGCCTCGGAGTCACCGAGGAGCGTCATCCAGCCCTTCAGCACCAGCACATACAACGGCGGGAATGTCTCGTGGGAGGACTGCCCGAGCAAACCGCCAAGCGGTTGGCTCGCCAGATACCAGGACGCCGCTTCGTCGCGGAAAAGCTGAGGACCCCCCAGGAACGCCGTTCGGGCAGCGATGCCCAGCGCGACGATCGCAATGAGAGGCATTGCATCAAGGAGGCGACGAATCGCAACCTCGCGAGTCAGACTGAAATCCGACAGGAACCGGTGCCCTCTCAGGGGTCTGCCCTCCTGGACGGACGCCGCCGCGATTGGCGCTGGGCCTTTGACCGGCTGCGCCGCACGCCGCCGGAGAGCGAAGTGCGGTGCTCCAAAGGTCGATGCACCTTAGCAGACCTCGTCAGCGCAGGGGAAGTGCGTTGACCAACGCGGGAGTCCAGCAGACTCTGGCAGGATGGGTTCTCCAGTCTCGAGCAGACTGGTTCGCCGAAACCGAGCGGCAACCGCCAGCGATTGCCGGATCGATCCAACCGCCCAGTTCCCATACTGACCAGTCTCCTCCACCACTCCCAACAGGTTACGTCTGCGCCGGTCCCCCGGTCAGCCTGGACGCGGCGTCGCCGCGGCTCGGCTTGGACATCTGCAAACCGGGGTAGCGCGGGACCAGATCATCTGGACGGGAATGGGCCGATCCGGCGCCTTGGACCGCGGTTGGCAGCCCTGGCTGAGCGTGGGCAGCCATCCCGACGCTCCATTCTCCGGCGCCAGACGGCCGCGGCGGCCGTCGGAATTGCCCTCGTGCCACCCGGGTTTTCATTTGTCGAGATGTCCTGGCGACCGGGGCTGAAGGGCCTCGTCGGCCGGCCCCAGGAGCATTGCTGCGACGTCGGCCCCGGGTAGCTCGGTGGGAGAGAAGCCGCAAGCTGGCTCTCGCCCGCCGTCGAGCACGCCCAGGCCGACCGGGCAATGGAGCCGACCGAACCTTCGGCCGGTCTTGCAGGTCGAACGAGCGTGAACGCCATCAGGCGGTTGCCCACCCGGCCTCGCTCCGCGCCGCGGACCTTCAGGCGTGGCTCAGGTAGACGCCTGCTAGACTGACGCCGCACGCTCCTGTGCGGCCTATCTCGATCGGAGGAGGGACACGTGGTCCCGCTCATCATCATCGTCGTCGTACTGGTGGTCCTGGTCCTGATCCTGGTCGGGATCTACAACGGTCTCGTAACGAAGCGCAATCGCGTCGATGAGGCCAACTCCCAGATCCAGGTCCAGCTCAAGCGTCGCCATGACCTGATCCCGAATCTCGTCAACGCGGTCAAGGGCTACATGGACTTCGAGAAGGGCGTCCTGACGCAGGTCACCGAGGCGCGCGCCGGTGCCATCGCCGCGGGCGCACAGGGCCCGGCCGCTCAGGCCCAGGCCGAGAACGTCCTGACCGGAGCACTGCGCTCGCTCTTCGCCGTCGTCGAGAACTACCCGACGCTCAAGGCCAACGAGAACGTTCTCGCGCTGCAGGAGCAGCTGACCACGACCGAGAACCAGATCTCGTTCGCCCGCCAGCACTACAACGCGACGGTCCTGGAATTCAACAACTCCCTCCAGGTCTTCCCGAACGTCCTCATCGCCGGGCCTCTGGGCTTCGCCAAGCGTGAGTTCTTCGAGGCCGAGCCCGAGGCTGCCGAGGTCCCCGTCGTCAATCTGGGATCGTAAACCCGGGATAGGAGTTAGGGCCGCGCTGCGTCGAGTGGCGCGGCCTCGCCCCCTGAGGCTGCGTCTGTGACAACCACCACCTTCTATTCCGAGGAATCGGCCAACCGTCGCAAGTCTTTCTTGCTGGCCCTTATAGTCATCGCCTTCCTGGCCGCTTTTGGATTCGTGATCGGTTACAGCATCGGCTACGGCAGCGGCGACGAAGTGGCGTTCGGGATCGGTGCCCTGGCCATCGCCGTCGGCATCGGCACGGTCGGCGCTCTGTTCTCCTACTACGGCGGCGACAAGCTCGTGCTGTCGAGCTCGCACGCCCAGAAGGTCAGCGCGCAACAGGCCCCGGCGCTGTACGACGTCGTCAACGAGATGGCGATCGCGGCGGGCGTGCCGATGCCCAAGGTCTACATCATCAACGACCCCTCGCCCAACGCCTTCGCTACCGGCCGTGACCCCCAGCACTCTTCAGTGGCCGTGACGACCGGCCTGCTGCAGAAGATGACTCGTGAAGAGCTTCAGGGCGTCCTCGGCCACGAGCTATCGCACGTCCGCAACTACGACATCCGCTTCACTCTGATCGTCGGCGTGATGGTCGGCAGCCTGGCGCTGCTGGCAGGCTTCTTCCTGCGATACACGTTCTTCTTCGGTGGCGGGCGCCGCAACAACAACAGTGGAGGAGGCGGTGGGTTCGCGATCATTCTGCTGCTGGTCGGGGTGGTCATGGCGGCCGTCAGCTACGTGTTCGGAGCCCTCGTGCAGATGGCGGTCAGCCGCCAGCGCGAGTAC
>Ga0182027_10003029_pt1 | contig 26945 bp, 32 predicted proteins | sample 712E1DmetaG_FD_121300 | JGI IMG/M metagenome (GOLD analysis project Ga0182027, IMG submission 121300) | Permafrost microbial communities from Stordalen Mire, Sweden - 712E1D metaG (Illumina Assembly) | ecosystem: Environmental > Terrestrial > Soil > Wetlands > Permafrost | place: Sweden...
TTAGCCCATATCTCACCTGAGCGACTGCGGGAACCGGGCGATCTCAACAGCGCAAGGGTGTCCGCAACTTTCCCGCGGGAGATTTTCGATAGAGAGCGGCCTGAGCGTGAGCGGTGTCTTTGGAACAAGTGTCAGTTCTCACTTTTTAAACTCTGCTCGCCGTGCCGGGTTCGGAACGCCCGGCCCTCAGCCTGTCGGTTCCTGCGTCGGGAGATATGATGGCCGTCAGCTTTATCAAGAACATTTTATCCGTTTTTACGGCAAAAGGCAATCCTGCCGGTCAACAATTAAGCCGCCGGGGCCTGGAGTTCGTAGCCGATCACCGCCAGGGTGCAGAGGGCGGCGGTTTCGCTGCGCAAAACCAGCGGTCCCAGGTGGATGGGACGCGCGCCGGAAGAGCGGATCAGGTCCAGTTCTGCGGGAGTGAAATCGCCTTCGGGGCCGATCCACGCGGCGACGGACCGGGGACGGCGCTGGTGTCGGGCCTCGAATTCTTGAAAGTATTGACGGGGATGGCGGCCATCGCCTTGCAGGGAGCCGACCAGGGCAAGATCGAACTGTTCGCCGCAGGCCAGCAGCGCGGGAAGGGAGAGCGGTTCCTGGACCTCCGGCAGCCAGGGCTGGCCGCATTGCTTGATGGCTTCCACGGCGGCTTGACGCCATTTCTCGGCTTTGTCTTTGGCCGCGCCGTCCTCCAGCCGCGTCGCGACGCGTTCGGAGAGCAAGGGGATGACGCGGGCGACGCCCAGTTCGGTGGCTTTCTGTATGATTGACTCCAGCAGTTTCCCTTTTGGAATCGCCTGGACGAGGGTGATCCGGGCGGGCGGGGCGGGCGCGGAAAGGGCGCTGAGAACGGCCAGGGTGACGCGCTGGCGGTCCAAGTCGCGAACCTCGCAGAGAAATTGCCGTCCGGCGCCGTCCAGGACGGTGACCTCGGCGCCGCGGTCCAGACGCAGGACGTCTCTGGCATGATGGGCCTCGCCTCCGGTCAACGCCAGGAGCGGCGGATGGCATTGCCCGGGCGGCAAAAAGAAGCGGTGCATCTGTCAGCGGAAAAGGTTTTTGGCCCGGTCAAAAAAACTTTTGCTTATGGGGTGGACGGTTTCGTCGCAGGAGCGGGCGAACTCCTCGAGCTTGGCTTTTTGGGAGGAGTTGAGGTGGGTGGGGATTTCCACCTGGACCCGCGCGAGCAAGTCGCCCTGGCCGTAGCCCTGGACGTTTTTGATGCCCCGGCCTTTGAGGCGAAAGACGGCCCCGCTTTGGGTGCCGGGCGGGACTTTGACCGTCGCGGGCGCGGCCAGAGTGGGGACAACCATGTCGCCACCCAGGGCGGCCTGGGCGAAACTGATGGGGACCTCGCAAATGAGGTCGTCGCCGTCGCGCTGAAAGATTTCGTGGGGCTTGACGTGCAAAACGATGTACAAATCGCCGGGCGGAGCGCCCTGGGCGCCAGCCTCGCCGTTGCCGGAGGAACGGAGGCGGGAGCCGGTGTCCACGCCGGGGGGGATTTTGATGGTGATTTTGACGCTGCGTTCGCGGCGTCCGCTGCCGGCGCAAGGACGGCAGGGCTTGTCCACAATGCGTCCGCGCCCGCCGCAATGGGGGCAGGTCTGGGCGATGCTGAAGATGCTGCGCGAGGTGATGACCTGGCCGCGGCCGTTGCAGGTGGGGCAGGTCTTGGCCACCGCGCCTTTCTCCGCGCCGCTGCCGCCGCAAACGTCGCACTGGCCCAGTTTGGAGAGGGTGATTTCCTTTTCGCAGCCCTGGGCGGCTTCGACGAAGGAAATCTCCATGTCGTAGCGGAGGTCGTCGCCGCGCTGGCCGCCGGCGGCGGAGCGGCGGTCGGAAGAGCCGAAGAGGTCCTCAAAAATGCTGCCGCCGCCAAAGACTTCGCGGAAGATTTCCGTGGGATCGTGGAAGCCGCCGGCGCCGGAGTTGCGGCCGCGGGGACTGAAGGCGGCGTGGCCGAAGCGGTCATAGCCGGCGCGGGATTGGGGATCGTTGAGGACTTCGTAGGCCTCGCCCAGTTCCTTGAATTTTTCCTCGGCGGACTTGTCGTTGGGATTGCGGTCGGGATGGAACTTGAGGGCGAGCTTGCGATAAGCCTTCTTGATCTCTTCGGCCTCGGCGCCGCGTTCCACGCCGAGGACTTCGTAATAATCACGTTTGGCCATAGGGGGATCAGGCGCCCGGTCTTTTGGCGACAATGACGCCGGCGGGACGGATGAGGCGATGATGGAATTTATAGCCTTTGCGAATTTGCTGGACGACTTGGCCGTCGGGAACTTCGTCGGTTTCCTTTTGGGAAACGGCTTGGTGGGAATTGGGATCGAACATCTGGTTGGTGGCGTCAATTTCCTCCAGGCCGGCTTCGGCGAGGGTGGATTTGAGCTGGTTGGAAACCATGAGAATGCCGTCGCGGAGCGACTGGGCGGCGGGATCGGCATTGGCGGCGGCCAGGGCCATTTCAAAGGCGTCGAGAGTGGGGATGAGTTTCTGGAGGAGGGCTTGGTTGGCGAAAGTGACGGCTTCCTGGCGTTCGCGGGCGGCGCGTTTTTTGTAGTTGTCGAAATCGGCGGTTTGGCGCAGGAAGCGGTCCCAGTTTTCGTCGGCCTTGGCGGCGCGTTCCTTCAATTCCTCGATTTGGCCGGGGGTCAGCGTCACCGGCGCGGGCAGATCCTGGCCCGCCTCCGCTGGGGCCTTGGTGGTCGCGTCGGCTTCGATCTTTTCTGATTTGTGTTTCATAACTCAAGAACTCAAGAGCGCTGCAACATAGCCAGAGTGTTTGTGAACTTCAAGGTTTGTGTTGGCCGGACAAGGGGGGCTGCGGCTGGCGGCGCGGCGCCCGCACCGTCTTTGGTGGCGGGGAAGCGGCGCTTGCGTCTTCGCCAAAGCCACGGTGGGCGAGGGCGCGCATTCAGTCCGTTGACTTGGAGGGCGGCGGGGTTCATATTGAAACAATGAGTTTTGATATTTCGCCGCTCCTGGATCAATGGGATTATCAGCCCGGCCAGGTGGTGGTCAGGAAATTTCGAGGCAACGACGGCGCGGAAAAGATCCAACTCCGCGTGGACTTGGGGATGTTGCAGATGAACGCGCTGGGCCGGCCGGACGGCAAACACCCGCACGGGCGGGAATCCTTGCTGGAGTATTACCAGTCGCAATTGGAGAAGTTTAAGCAGGAACACCATGGGGATGAAAAGGCTTTCCGGCTGACGCCGGAGGATTGCGGGCGGCTGCAGCAGGAGGCCATCCAGTATCATCACCGCTACATTTGTCTGTTCCAACTGGAGGATTTCGACGGCGTGCTGCGCGACACGGACCGGAACCTGAAAGTGTTCGATTTTGTGCAGCGCCACGCCGCCTCGGAGGAAATCGCCTGGGCGCTGCAACAGTTCCGTCCGCAATTGTTGATGATGCGGATTCGGGCCAAGGGCGCAACCGCCCTGAAGGCAAACCACTACGATCGAGTGCTGCAACTGGTGGAGAGCGGCCTGGAGGAAATCCGCCAGTTTTACCGCGAACACGAGCGGATGGATTTGATGGAGCAGAGCGGCGAAATCCAATCGCTGGAGGCCTGGGTGCAGGAAATCCAGGCCAAACGGCCCCTGAGCGCCCGCGAACGGCTGGAAAACGCGCTGAGCGAAGCGGTGAAAAACGAGGATTACGAAAAGGCCGCCCAAGTGCGCGACGCTCTGCGCCATCTCAAGGAAGAATTGGGCTGAGTCACGGGTCGCGCGCCCGGAACTTCAGCCGAAAATCCTTGGCCATGCGCGTTGGGGCGGTCACGGTCAACGAGGCGGTTTCCTGGCGCATCAGGGTCCACGGGAGTTCCTCGGCCAGAATGCCCAGCGAGGCCCCATCCCGGTCAAGCCAGTCTATTTGGTAGAGAAATGTCCGGGCCTTGGGGCCGAGGTTTTGCACGTCCGCCTGGAATTTGAAGATGCCGTCCGACCCCGTCTCCGTGCGAACGTTGCTGACCCGCAAAACTCCGCTCAGTGCCGGGGCGACGATCACGCGTTGGTCGGGTGGCTTCGGTTTGGCCGGGGCGGGTTCGATTTTTGGGGGCGCGGGAGCCGGGCACCCGGTCAGAATGAGCAACGCCAGCAGGAGAAGCGCGGTTTTCATCTTGCGCGCACTCTACCTCAGCCGCGCCGGCGATTCCATCGAAAAGACCGACGAATGAGCCGCGCTTCCCTCGCGCGGCCCGCCCGGTTCCTCCCTTCCTATACGGCGCGCGCGCCAACCTATTGCGGACTCCGCGGTTTTTATTTTAGCGAAGGCCGCCCGCGTCCGCCGGAGCCACTTTGCGGATGACGTGGTTCATGGTGTCGGCCACGAAGATGTTGCCATTGGCATCCAAGGCAAGCGCATCCAGATGCCCCAAGTCCCCATCCGCCGCCAGGGTTGTCAGGGCGCCTCCGGGGCTGAGAATACGGATGGCATGGTTGGCGGCATCAGCCACGTAGATGTTGCCCGCAAGATCGGTGGCCAGACTTTGGGGATCGCGCAAACGCGACGCGCCCGGCGCGCCGTCGGTGAATCCCGGGCTGCCGGCTCGTCCGGCCAAAGTGGAAACCAGGCCCGCCGGGGTGATTTTCCGAATGGTGTTGTTGCCGGTGTCGGCGACAAACACATTTCCGGCGCTGTCCACCGCCACACCCTGCGGATGCCAGAAGCGCGCGTTGGCGCCGGCGCCGTCGTTGTCGCCGTGACTGCCCGCCAGGCCGGCCAGAGTGCTGACCACGCCGTCGGGCGTAATCTTGCGGATGGCGAAGTTGCTTGTGTCCGCGACATAGACGGCCCCGGTCCGGTCCACCGCCACGCCGAACGGGTTGCGAAACTGGGCATTGTCACCCGCGCCGTCATTGCCGCCCGGATTTCCCGCCAGGCCGGCCAGGGTCCGCACCCGGCCATCGGGTGTGATCCGGCGGATCGTATTATTGGCCACCTCGGCCACAAAGACGTTGCCGAACTTGTCAACTATAATTCCAAAGGGCCCAAAAAACCGCGCGGCCTCTCCCCGCCCGTCCAGGCTCCCGGCAGCGCCCGCCCGCCCCGCCAGCGTCGTCACCGCCCCGGCCGGGCTGATTTTTCGGACCGTGTTGTTGCCGGTGTCAGCCACATAGACATTGCCCGCGCTGTCGGCCGCCACTCCGGCCGGGGCCAGAAAACGGGCGCCGGCGCCGGCGCCGTCCACGCTGCCACCAACTCCGGACTGCCCGGCAAAAATGGCGGTGGTCCAGCGCTGCGGAACCCGCGGCGCCTGCCTGACCGCAACCAGTGGCGGATTGGTGGCCTGAACCATAGGCGCGGGCTGGCTCGGTTTTGCCGGGGGATGAGGGCCAGTGAAAAACCAGATCACCGCCGCCACTCCCGCCACGGCCAAGGCAAGCCACGCGACCGGCGAAACCCGGCGGACCTGACGCAGGCCGCCCCGCACCAATCCGTGCGGTCCCACCGGCGGTTTGCCCTCCTTGATGCGCCGCAAATCCTCCAGCACGTCGGACATGCCGGCGTAGCGATCGCGCAGTTCGCGCGCCATCGCCCCTTCGGCCACGGCGGCCAGTCCGTCATCCGCGCCGGGGTTCCGTTCTTTGACCGGCTTGGGGGGGCCGGCCAGAATTTGCCGCCGGATTTCCTGCAAGTTCGCCCCGGCGTAGGGCGGCTCCCCGGTGAGCATTTCATAGAGGAGCGCGCCGAAGGCGTAAATGTCGCAGCGCGTGTCCTCGGCGTCGCCCGCCGCCACGCCCGGGGACATGTAGGGCGCGGTTCCCTCGCACTGCTGCCGCTCCACGTCAACAATAGAGTCATTGAACATGGAGCGGGCGAGGCCGAAATCGGCCAGGCAGGCCCGGTCCGCCTCCGCCAGCAAAATGTTGGCCGGCTTGAGGTCGCGATGAATGATGCCGCGGCGATGGGCGAATTGCAGCCCGGCGGCGACGGACAAAGCTATGTCAAGTATAAAATTCGACTCCAGCGGCCGCCCGGGCCGGATGCATCCCGCCAGGCTGCCCCGCTCGAAGTAGGGCATGACAAAGTAAGGGCCGGCGGCGCGGTCGGAAACCTCCAGAACGGGGACGACATTGGGATGTTTGAGCTTTTGCAGATGCCCGGCCTCTTTGACGAAGCGATGGAGGATCTTCTGGTCCGCGACCAATTCCGGCCGGATCAGCTTGACGGCCACCTGGCGCCCGGTGTTCCCGTCGCGCGCCAGCAGCACGAGGCCCATGCCGCCGCCGCCCAGAACACGTTGGATTTCAAATTGGTTGAGGGTGGCGAGCGGTCCCGGCCGCGCCGGCGGGGCGAGCATCTCCTGGGCAATCAATTCCGCCACCGGCCCGCCGAAGGACGAGACGGGCGGCGTGAACGACGGGGGCTTGGGAGCTGACGGGTCGTTGCTCATGAGGGGGGGCCTCCCTGACCGGCGGGCGGCGGAATTTTTGCAGCGGCCTGGAGGAGCAATTGTTTGGTCGGCTCATTGAGCCAGGGCTGTTCACTGGTCCAAAGCAGGCCGCGGTGCAGGTCCGCATCCTTGAGCCTGGAAATCCGGGTGTCGAGCCGGACCAGGGCGGCGGCGATGCTGGCGTAGTAGAGAGTGGTGGCCACTTCGTTGGGCAGGCTGCTTGCCGGATGATCCATGTTGGCCTTGGCAAAATTCTTGGTCAGTTCCAGCAATTCCAGGGGCGGGGCGGGATGGTGAAAGAGGTCGGAAAAACTTTTCAGGAGCAAGCTCTGGGCCTCGCTCAACTTCTTCAGCCGCGTGGCGGCGGCGGTATCGTAGCCGCCCAGATCCACGAGGATGGGGGCGGACATTTGGTGGCGAAAAATGGCGCCCAGTTCCTCCGGCCGCCAAAGTCTGGCCTGCTCCGCGCTGCCTTCCATCAAGGCGGCGAGGCTCTTCGGCTGTCGGGTGAAGACAGCGCCCGCGGAGTCAAACTCAGACATAATGTTTCCAGTTATTCATACGGTTTGGGGCGGCGGATCTTGCGCTGTTTCATCGTTCAATCTCGTTTTGCCAGGCGCGCGATGAACTCTTCCAAGGCCTGGATTTCGGCGGCGGTCGCGGCGTCCTGTTCCGCGTATTGCTGGATCACCCGACGCAGGTGCGCTTTGAAGATGCGTTTGGCGCTCAAAAGGAGGTTGGAGGCGTCCGTCGGCGAGCGCAGGCTGAAGCGCTCGATCAGCTCCTCGTAGGGAGCGGGCACGGCATCGTTGAAAACCGGCTCCAGCAGGCGGATGCGGAATATTTCCCAGATATAACCGCGCCGGGGCTGGTCGGCCGCCGGGTTTTTGCAGTCGGCCTCCATCTGCTGCAAGGTCTGGGCCAGGACGGTGCGAACCCAGGTCAAGTCGAACTCCTCCGAGGGGGCCTGGGCGGCGGGCGGCTCCTGGGCCAGTTCGTCCAGCGAAACCGGGGGGCGCTTGAACTCGACCCGGCTCAAACGATCCAACACAAAATTGCGCAGGCTGGTTTTTAAAAAATCGCGGAATTTTCCCCGGGTGTGGTCGGCGCGTTGCAGCCAGCCTTTTTTGAGGATTTTGTCCTCGGCAAAATCCTGGAGGAGGAGATCGGCCTGGTCCTTGAGGGAGGGGAAGGTGGCGACGAGGAAAATCCGCAGCGGCGCCCAGTAAGTGCGGATGAGCCGGTCCAGGCGGGCCTCGTCCGGTTCAGCCGCCTTGCCCAGCTCGGCCCAGTCGGTGCGAGGGAAGATGGAACTGGCTGCGGGTTCGGAGGACATGTTCTTTAACCATATTGTCGGCCATGGGTGCGCGCTCACGAATCGCGGCGCATGCTCAGGCGGCGGCGCCGACCGGCGATTCGTGCAACACCATCAGTTTTCCAGCGGATACGGGCAGCAACGCATACGCCCGTCCGTCGCGGCCCGCCAACTCCACTTCAAACGCCGTGCCATCATAGGTCATCACTACCGTGCCGATTTGACCGCGCCGCAAAAGGAGCGGCTGGCCGGTGGTAAAATGCTTGGAGGGCACGTCGTCAAGCAGGGCGACCACATCATGCATCTGGATGGCTGCATTCATGGTTTAAACTATATAACAGGTCGTCATTCTTGGAAAGTCCTCGTTGCGAAGCACGATCCATCCCGTGTTGACCGTCGCGCTGCCACGAGCGGAAGTCATGACAAAACGCAGGCCGGTTCACCGGGGCGGGAGTTGCGGGAAGATTTGGTAGAGGATCAGGTAAACGAGCACGCCGGTGACGGAGACATTCAAGGCGTCAGGCCGGCGCGAGCGCGCGGGCGTGAGCGATTTCGCGTCCCCCGACCGGTCGGATTTGATCCGCCTCCACCGTCACCACGGCTGCGGTCTTCCCGTCCAGCATGGTGAACTCCACCTCGTAGGCCAGGCCGTCCCGATAGACATGCACCACCGTGCCTACGTCGCCAGCCTCCAGGGCCTTGCCAGGGACAGCTTTCTTTAAAACCACCCGTTCGTGTTCTTTAATCATATTCGTCCTTCATTGTTCTTGCGGATAGGCCGTCACCAAACGCGGCACATCGAGTCCCAAGTCCGTAATCAATACAACTTCCCATTGATATACAACCGGCGGTTCGTTTCTTGCAGTACAAAAAGCCGGCGGGTTCACCGGGGCGGGAGTTGCGGGAAGATTTGGTAGAGGATCAGGTAAACGAGCACGCCGGTGACGGAGACATACATCCATAAGGGCCAGGTCCAACGGGCGATTTTTTTGTGCAACTCAAAACGCTCCTTCAAAGCGCGATTGAGTGTGACCAGAATCAGCGGAACGATGACCACGGCCAGAATGGTGTGAGTGGTCAGAAGGAGGAGATACCAGGGACGAAACCAGGCCGGGTCCCGAAATCGGGTCACTCCGGCAAAGTAGTGATAGGTCAGATAGCAGATCAGAAAAAGGACGGAGGTGGCAAAGGCCGAGATCATGCAGGCGCGATGGGCGGCAATCTTTTTGCGCTTGACGCAGACAAAGCCGGCGGTGAGCAGAAGGGCGCTCAAGCCGTTCAGCGTGGCGTTGACGGCCGGCAAGTCATGGACTGTCATAATTCACAATGGGTAACTGGCCTTTCATACTTGGCCGCGCCCGCCGGAAACTATCCAGAAATGTTTGGCTTATTCGCAATGCAAATTTACCTGTTATCTGTGAGCTGCTTCTGGCGCATCTTTTTCTCCGCTTTCGGCGGGATCTCCTTCTTTTGAGGCGGGAATCTGTGTTCTTGGCGGAATGCTTATGAAGTTGGTCAGCCTCTCCTGATTGGCAGTGAACCTTTTAAGGAAATTAAAAAGCACTTCTTTGTAGAACTCATTGATCTTCTCGGCTGTCCTATTATCACCGTCAAACTCTTGGGCCATCAAAGCAAGCTTTCTCAAGTCATCGTCAATTTTGAAGACGCATTGCTTTATCCTGACCGCCGGCGGCAAAGATTCATCGTCAAACAGAACACTCATTTGCACCTGCAAAGCGATGGTATATCCGATAATATCCAACCACTTTAATTGCTCGTCATTGCCGGATTCAATTCGGGATATTTTGCTTGGATCGCACCCCATGCGTTGGGCAATTGTCTCCTGGGTGAGGCCTTTGCCAATCCGCATGGCAAGAAGCGTGGAAACCAGAGTGTTTCTCTGAATTTCCTGTTGCACGGCTGGCGCCACGTCTGGATTTTCGGCTAAGTGCGCTGCGGCGTCCGCTGTATTCTTAAATCTTGTCTTCATTATGCCCCCGGAGTTGGATTTTTGATATGATGCACGATTGCTTTTGCTTCGGCGATGTCTTCAGACTGGCGTTCTTTCGTTCCAATCGTTAAGACGTACATGATGTGGTTTTGTTCATCAGGATATACATAAAGTCTGGACTCTTTTGCGCTTGGCACACCACTCTGACCGATTCTAAACACGCCCGTCCCTTCCGAGCGGAAAAACCGAATCTGAAAACTCCCCATCTTGCCCCCTTCTCGAAGGATGCCCAAAACCTTATCGAGATTTGCAAATAAGGACGCATATTCACGCGGATATTGGCTGGCAAATTTTTTAAATTTACCTGCGCTTGCATAGCCGTTTTCGATTGGCCATTCCAGATTCATATTTAGCAATCACAGTGCCAATTTCACATGTAATAGCTGTTTATATTGCATTACCTTCAATATAAATGGACTAAACTTGTGAAAGTTGCAAGAATAAAGTGCATTTGATGCACTTTTTTCTGCTTTTTGGGCAGTTTTTGCCCGCTTTGCGCTCTATTTTTCCCTTTTCCAGCGTGATTCCGCCGCCTTTTTTGCAATTTCCTGCCTCATTTCCGCAGTAAGCGATCTTTCCCTTGCATTTAGTCCTCCAAGCCGACCCAAGGCCACGGCGGCGAGGTTTTTCTCTAGTTTTGGTGCTGGCGGCGGCGGAGTCTGGCCGGTCGCCTGAATGACTGGAAAGGCCGTTTCGTTTATATCCTTGCTTGAGCGATTAGGCATGGGCCAACTTTGAGCCGTCTGGCCGGAAAATCTAGCGGGAAAGTGAGGGACGGATTCCAAATTGACGCACTACCATTTTTCGTGGGCCAGGTTCTGGATGGCGGCCAGGAGCGGGGGGATGCAATCGGCCGTTTCCCCGTCATAATAGCCCCGGATGCGGCCGCGCTGATCTATCAGCACAAGCTTGGTGCTGTGGATGACCAGGTCCACCGGCGTCTCCTGCTCGGAGGGCTTTTTGTCCACCATGCTCAACTTCAACCCGTCCATGGCCAGTTGGCGCATTTTCTCTTTCGGGCCGGTCAGGAAGGTCCAGACTCCGTCGCGGGCGCCAAAACGTTCGCCGTATTTTTTCAGGACGGACGGAGTATCAAAAGCGGGATCGCTGGTGAGGGAAACCAGCCGGACGGAGGGGCGGGGCGGCAGGGCCGCCTGAAGTTGTTTCAGGGTGGCGGCCATGAGCAAACATTGCCCGGCGCAACGGGTGAATATAAGATCGGCCACGCAGATTTGCCCGCGCCAATCGGCCAGGGAGACGATCCGGCCATTTTCGTCGCTCAGGGAGAAGTCGGGCACATTCCCATAAACGGGGAGTGGCTTGGCAGGCGGGGTGGCGAGGAGGAAGAGCGCGAGAATGACGAGCGCGCCGAAGATGAGGCCGCCCCAGACGAAGGATTGAATTTTTTGGGCCGGGGATGGCATGGGGATTGGATTGAGTTATGCCCCGCGACTCTTGGTCCGCACTTCTACTTGGCGGCGGCCTTTTTTGCCAGCCACTTGTCGTATTCGCCCTGGGAAACCACATGCATCAGTCCGCGCATTGCATAATGGGAACTGCCGCAAAGTTGAGCGCAATTGATTTGATAGGTGCCTTCTCTGACCGGTTTGAACCAGGCTGGAATGCTCATGCCGGGGATGGCATCCTGGGTCACTCGCATCGCCTTGATCGTAAAGCAGTGAATGACATCCAGGGAACTGACGTAAACAACCACCGGTTTGTTGACCGGAACGCAAAACTCTCCGGAGACAGTGAAATTAGCCTGGTAATTGGCGTCGTTGGTGTTGAAGCCGAAGGGGTTGCCGCCGGAAACGTATTTCTTGTCCTGGGTTACAAAAACGCCGTTGGTGCCGGGATACCACACGTTCCAGAGGAATTGCTGTCCAATGACCTTGATGGTGGTGACATCTGGACCCTTGGGGAAAGCTTCCACTGTTTTCGCCCAAAGCGGGATGGCCAGGCCCAGGAGCAATCCGCCTTCGATCACCGCAACGCCCGCTTCGATCCAAGTGGACCAGTGGCTTTTCACGCCAACGTGGTCGGCTTTGGGGTTGCGTTTTTTGTTGAACTTGAAAAGCACCAAAATGAAATAGCAGAACCAGCCCACGAAAAGCGCCACCATCAATAGATGGACAAAGAGCAGCAATTCATCCACCTGGCCTTTGCCGGCCGAGGCGTTGATGGGCAAACCCAGATATTTTTCCAGTCCGAACATGCGATGGGCTAATTATGGCGTTTTCTGCGGGAAGGAAGGGCCGTCTTGTTCCTTCCGGCCTGTCATTGCGGCCCGCCGCGCCAGGAAGACAAAGAACGAGGCCGCGCCCGCCAGGACAGTGCCAATGACGACGAGCAAGGCGACAATTCCGGCGTTCATGCCGTGCGCCATGGCGGAATCGGACTGGCCGAAACAGGCGGCACAGGCGCGGGCGGAATTGGGATGATTCAAAAAAAACAGCGCGGCCAGCGCCAAAATCAGTTTCAGAGCAATTTTCATAGAAAGCTTATTCGCTTGAGTTTTCGCAATATGGCCTTGGCGTACCAGATCAGCGTCAAGCCGGCCAGCCAGGATAGAATTCCAAAAATGATGTCCGTCACGTCCTGCGTCCTCTTGTACTCCACCACCAGCCAGCCCCCCAAAAAAAAGCAGAGCAGGATGGAGGAGGAAACAAAAACGATATGGAGCGCTTTGAGTGACATATTATCTCATCTGGACAACGTTGTCAGGCGAGCGCGCCCAAAGGGTGATGCCCATCTGCACGACAAAAAAAACGGCGGCAAAGACCACCACCGAATAGATCATTTTTTTCTCGGAAATCAGATTCATGAAAAAACCAACAATGAGAAACGCCTGAGTGCAGGCGATGACCATGGCGATGGCGATGTTGATGGAATGGTTTCCGAATTCCATCTTGGATGCCCAAATGGTCAGGACGGTGCCCGCCACCAAGCCGAGGGCGATGATTTTATGCTGGCGGACGTGCCGCTGTATCTCCGCCACCTTCTGTTCTTTGGTCTGGTTCTGAGTGTTGCTCATAATCTTGTCATAGCAAATATAGTGTCGGGAAAATAAAAATCCACACCAGATCCACGAAGCACCAAAACAAACCGGCCACCTCCACCCGGTTGGTGTAGCGTTCTGGATCGGTTTTCCACATGCCGTTCAACGGGCCCCAAAGCATGAAGATGACAAGGAGGCCGCCAATAATATGGAGCACGTGCAGCCCCGTCATGGTGAAGTAGAGGCCGGTAAAGTTGTTGTGGGACGGCCCGTAGTTTCGCATTTCCACAATCTGGCTGCGCGGGATTTCGATTCGGGGGTGGGCGAGGCCCGGAGGAGGGTCCATCAGTTCCGCATGGCTCTCCACGAAGCGCCCTTCGATCACGACGGTATTGGTCGTCGTTTCTGGCTTCTGCAGGTGGCCGTCGGCGATGCGGCCGTCGGTGAGCGTGATTTCGTAGTGGTGGAATTTATCGTAGTACTCATACGATTTGACGCCTAGGAAGACCAGCGCGCACAGCATGGTGATGCCCTGGTACATGCGGTATTTCTCCCATTGATTCATCTTCAAACTGGCCCAGGCAAGAACATTGGTGACGCTGGAAATGATCAGGACAATCGTGTTAAAACCGCCCAAATGCCAATCCAGCCAGTGGCGCGGCCACGTGCCCGGATCCGCCCCGACACGCAGGAGGATGTAGGACGAAAAAAGCGCTCCGAAAAGCATCACTTCCGAGGCCAGGAACAGCCAAATGCCGATTTTCGCGTTGTAAAGGCCCGTATCCGGCCGGCGTTCAACTGTGTAGGGGATTTCCATCAACTCAAGGCGTGGGGGGGTCAGGCTCGTTTTGAGGTGTGAAATCCGTGGCGTGCCCGGGGACGCTGTATTCGTAAGGGCCGCGGAAAACTTCGATCGGTTTGTTGAAATTCCCGTGACCTGGCGGGGTGGGCGTCTGCCATTCCAAGGTGGTGGAATCCCAAGGGTTGTCGGACGTGACTTTTTTGCCGTGGTGCAGGCTCCAAAAGAAATTGACGATGAATGGGATTTGCGCCAGGCCCAGCGCCCAGGCCGCATGGGAAATGATCTTGTTCAAATAGAGCACGAACGGACTCAGCCCAACCACTCCGCCGACCGCCGCATAGGTGAGGCCGCCATCATACATGCGGCGGGACATGCCGGCCAGCCCCTGGATAAACATCGGCATGAAAATCAGGTTCATGAAAATCATGGAAAGCGCGAAATGCACCCGGCCCCAGTATTCGTTCAACATCCGCCCGGTGGCTTTGGGGTACCAGTAGTAAATGCCGGCAAAAATCGCGAAAATGGTTCCGGGGGCCACCACGTAGTGGAAGTGGCCGATGACATAGTAGGTGTCGTGCAGTTGGATGTCGCTGGCGTTGAAGCCCAGGGGCAGGCCGGTCAGCCCGCCAATGCCAAACATCGGCAGAAAACCCAGCGCAAAGAGCATCGGCGTATTAATTCGTATGGACGCGCCCCACAGCGAAATCAGGAGCGCGGTCAGGATGATGACCGACGGGATGGAAATCATCATCGTCGTGGTCTGGAAGAAAGTGGCGATGCGTGTTCCCATCCCGGTCAGATACATGTGATGCGCCCAGACGAGGAAAGAAAGGAAGCCCAGCGTCATGGACCCATAGACCATGGAGCGGTAGCCCCAGAGCGGTTTGCGGGTGTTGTTGGCCACGATCTCGGCCACGATGCCCAACGCCGGAAGTATCAGCACGTAAACCTCCGGATGCGCCAGGAACCAGAAAAGATGCTGCCACAGCAAGGGGCTGCCGCCGCCGACAATGTGGAGGGGCTGGCCGGAAACAACCAGGCCGGTCGGCAGGAAAAAGCTGGTGCCGAATGAATTGTCCATCAATTGCAGGATCCCCGCCGCTTCCAGCGGAGGAAAGGCCAGGAGGAGCAGAAACGCGGTCACAAATTGCGCCCAGACAAAAAACGGCAGCCTCATCCAGGTCAGACCCTTGGCGCGCAATTGGATGATCGTCGTGATGATATTGATGGAGCCGAGCAGGGAGGAGGTGATCAGAAAAACCATGCCCAGCAGCCACAAAGTCTGGCCGTTGGGATGATGCACCGTGTCCGCAATCGTCGCCAGCGGAGAATAGGACGTCCAGCCGGATTTGGCCGCGCCGCCCGGGATGAAAAAGCTGGCGAACATGATCACGCCCCCAAGGAAATAGAACTGGTAGCTCATCATGTTCAGCCGGGGGAACGCCATGTCCGGTGCGCCGATTTGCAGCGGCATGACGTAGTTGCCAAAAGCCCCCGTCGCCAGGGGAACGATGGCCAGAAAGACCATGATCGTCCCATGCATGGCCCCGAAGGCGTTGTACAAATCCCCGGTCAGCACGCCCGCGACGCCGGACCCGTCCTTGGCCACCATCTCCGGGCCGAGCAGACGATAAAGAAAATGGCCGATCAAAGGGATGGGATGGCCGGGATAGGCCAACTGCCAGCGCATGACCATCATCAGGGAAAACCCGAAAAACATGAACAATAATGCGGTGATGCCGTACTGGAGGCCGACCACCTTGTGGTCGGTCGAGAAGAAATACCTTCCCCAAAATCCCGGCTCACGATGTTCGGTCGTGTGCCCGGAGTGGTCGTCCTGCCGCGCGTGGGCCTCGTGCTGGTGTTGAGGGGACCGCATGGCTTTGTCAATTTTGCGATGGCAAAAGCAATTTTTGCAAACTCGATATTAGGCGCAACCGGGAACTGGCGTCAATGGAAATCATTTAATCTAACTATATCCTGCTTTTGTTAATTACCATTAACGCAAATAATAATGGCAAGTAGAGAATCGAGGCATAGAACAAGCGCCGCGCCCCGGCCTGGCTTCTCTGCCGGGCAAATTGGAAGGCGCACCCGACAAACACCGCCCCCAGGACCACCGCCCCCGCCAGATAAACCCGCCCCACCAGCCCGAACAGGAAAGGACACAAACTGACCGGCAACAAACCGAGAGTGTGGCTCAAGGCCTGGCGCCCCGTGCGCGAACCATCGGGGTCCACCGCCGGCAGCATGACAAATCCCGCCCTTTCATAATCGTCCCGATACATCCAGGCGATGGCCAGGAAGTGCGGCAGTTGCCAGAAAAACAAAATGGCAAAAAGCGACCATCCTTCCACCGTCACTTCGCCGCGCGCCGCCGTCCAGCCCATCAACGGCGGGAGCGCGCCGGGAATGGCGCCGATGGCGGTGTTCAAGGTCGTGACGCGCTTGAGCGGGGTATAGACAAACAGATAACAGGCCAGCGTCAGCGCGCCGAGCCACGCCGTCAATGGATTGACCGCCAGCGCCAGATGGATCAACCCCGCTGCGGCGCAGACCCCGCCAATCATCAGCACCGCGTCCGGCGTCATCCGGGCGGAGGGAAGCGGACGGTCCTGGGTGCGGCGCATTTTTGCGTCGTATTCCCGCTCCAGCAATTGGTTCAGGGCGGAAGCGCCCGCGGCGACCAGGGCGGTGCCGAGCAGGGTGTTGAGCATCAGCCCGTAAGCCATCGGCCCGCGCCAGCCGATGTAAAAGCCGACGAGCGTGGTCAACAGCACCAGGATCGTCAGGCGCATCTTGAACAGCTCGCTCAAGAGGGCCGCGACAGATTTGTCCGCCGCGCGCGATTTCTCAATCGCGGGCGTTGCGGTCAGGCTTTGAACGGATGCTTTCATCAAAACGGGCTATTTCGGGCTATTTCGAGCTATTTCGAGCTATTTCGAGCTATTTCGAGCTATTTCGGGCGTTGCCGCCAGGGTTTGAACAGATGCTTTCATCAAGTGCTAATGGGTGGTGCTGGACGAAGGACGCAAAGAGGTCAGCTCATTTTCCTGCGCCAGACAGGTCTGGGCCGCCGGGGCTGCCAGCAATCGAAAAGAAAGAATCGAAATCAGCCCGCCGGTCATCAAGCTCAGCGCCCCGCAAGCCACGTGCGCCGTGGTGATGTCCGCCGTTTTTCCCGTCCAGATGGTGGCGGCGCCGAGAAGAATTTGAGTGACGATCAGCAGAAACCAGCCCAAAGCCAGGCGGCTGAGGAGGTCTTGCCGCCCAAGTTGGCGCCGCGCCAGCCACGCGCAAATCCCGACCGTCACGAAAATGACCGCCGCCATCATACGATGCGCCATTTGGAGGACGATTTGGAAAGCGGTGATCGGTTGGTAGCCTTTGTCGTCCATCCGAAGCTGGTTGTATTTGAGGACGGAGGCGGCGTCGGTGTCCGGCCAGATTTTGCCGTAGGCGGCGGGGAAATCGGGTATGGCCAGACCGGCATGTTGATGGCGCATGGTGGAGCCGAGGACGAGCTGGCCAAAAATCAATGACGCCGCCGCGAGGAAAAGGAACCGCAAACCTCTCCGATCGTCCGCCGCGCCCGGCGGAAGCCTGCGCCAGAAATCGGTGTGGAAAAGGGCGATGGCGGAAACCAGCACGAAAAAAAGTTGGGCCAGAGCGGCGTGGAATATGCCCAGTTGATCTTGCAGGAGTGTCACGCGTAATCCGCCCAGGACGCCCTGAGCCACCACCGCGATGAACGCGATGACGCCCAGCGTCCGCAACCATTTGGGCGAGGGCTGGCATTTCGGCCAGACAAATCCGGCCGCCAGAGCCGCCAGGCCGATGGCCGCCAGAAGGAAGTTCCCGCCCGTGCGGCCCGGGGATTGCGGAACCAGGCAGCAGACCACGCCAGCGAGCAAAATGAAAGCTCCGCCCCAGCGCAGCACTGGGCGCGAGTTGCGGCCGAAGAGCCAGAGCGCGAGTATGGTGGTCAGCAGGCCGACGCCCGAGGCCACGAGCCGGTGAGTGTGCTCGAAAAAGATTCCGCCGACCCATTTGGAAAAGGGAAAGAAAAACAGGTTGTAGCCGTAGGTGTTCGGCCAGTCGGGCACGGCCAAACCGGCCCCGTGGCTGGTGACCAGGCCGCCCATCCAGACGAGCAGAAAGGTCGCCGCCGCAGTGAGCAGGGTGAAACGCTGCAGGGCAGGGCTATGGCCCGGCATGATCCCCGTTTTTGGCAACGAACCGTTTTGCAAGGTGATACGGCGTGCCATTTAGGGCGCGGGGACTTCCACTGAGAAGTTCTGCACCACGGGAATGTTTCCCTCCACCTTGATCGTCTGCGAAACACCCAGGTTGGTGCCGTGCGTCTTGATGTGGTAGGCGGTGAGGGTATATTCGCCGGGGGGGAGATTGGGGATTTTGAAATTGCCATCCGCATCGGTAACGGCAAAGAAAGGATTATCCACCACGCCGACGTAGGCGAACATCCATTGGTGGACGTCGCATTTGAATTTCACCATGACTTCAGGCTTGGGAAAAATTTTCTCGTTGACCTGGCCCTGGTTGGCCTGGGGAATGTTGAACTCTTCATTGCCGGGGACTTTGGGAATGGCGTGGACGTTGTGCAGGCAGGGGTCGGAATTCTTTACCCGCAACTTCTGGCCGGCCATGATCCCCAGCACGTAGGGCTGGTAGGCGCACTTTGACTGGTCCAGTTCCACGGCTTCCGCCGGGACGGGGAAGGTCTTTCCCTCGCAACCTTTGGAAACATAGACGAAGACATTTTTCAAGCCGTTGTCCTTGCCCACGATATAATGGCGGGTGGTGGTGACGACAGGGTGGAGGTCGCCGCATTGGGCATTGTCGCTAAAATCAATCGCTTTTTCGGGTGGAGGAGTCCCTTTGAGGGTGACTTTTCCGGTCACATCAGCCGCCCAGGCGACTTGCAATGAAGCGGCCAGCGCTACGGCGGCCAGCATCAGAATAGGTTTCTTCATAAATTAGTTAAGAGCATAGTTAACTCAAAGGATGGAATTTACCATTCCCGGCGTTCCGCGCAAGTCCTTTGTGAAAGATTTCACAAGGCCTCCAGCGACGCCATTACCCGGGCCATTGCCAGAGCCGTCTGGGCGGCTTCGGCCCCGCGATTATGCGTCCTGGCCAGGCAACGCACGCGGGCCTGGGCCTCATTTTCCAGAAGGAGGACCTCATGAATGACGGGGATGCCATGCTCGATTTGCAGCCGGGCCAGGGACGCGCTCACCGCCGCGCCAATCTGCGCCGCGTGCGAAGTCTCCCCGCGAATGATGACGCCCAGGCAGATGATGCCGGCAAAGGCCTGGCGCCCCCGCAACAGCCGGGCGACCACCACCGGGATCTCATAGGCCCCCGGCACGCGCACGACCTTGATCATTTGCGCGCGCGCCCGTTTGAGTTCGCGCACCGCCGCGACGAGCATTCCGTCCACGTAGCGGGCGTTGTAACGCGAGGCGACAATGGCGAAGGCGCTTTGGCGCGCCTTCCAGTTTCGAGTTTTGACGGGTGTCAACATGAATAAACACCAAAGACAGGCTTTAACCGGCCGGCTTGAGCCGGGCCAGGCCAGCCGTTTTCAAGTTCCTTTTTACAGCAAATGCCCCAGCTTGTCGCGTTTGGTGCGGAGATATTTTTTGTTGTGGCGGTTGGGGCGGATTTTTATGGGAAGCTGCTTGACGATTTCCAGGCCGTACCCCTCCAGGCCGACGACTTTGCGGGGGTTGTTGGTGAGCAGACAAATGGTTTTCAAACCCAGGTCCACCAGGATTTGCGCGCCCAATCCATATTCGCGCAAGTCCTGGCCGTAGCCCAGCTTGAGGTTGGCTTCCACGGTGTCATAGCCGCGCTCCTGCAATTTGTAGGCCTTGATTTTGGAGGCCAGGCCGATCCCGCGCCCCTCCTGCCGCATATAGACGATGACCCCGCAGCCGGCTTGGGAGATCTGCCGCATGGCCTGGTGCAATTGCGGCCCGCAATCACAGCGCCGCGAGCCGAAAACGTCGCCGGTCAGACATTCGCTGTGAACGCGGACCAGGACATTTTGGCGCCCCGCCACCTGCCCCATGACCAGCGCCAGGTGGTGCTGGCCGTCGGTGCGGGAAACGTAAAGATGCAAATCAAAATCGCCGCAAGCGGTGGGCATCTTCACCACTTCGACCTTTTGCACCAGTTTCTCCCGGTCGCGCCGGTGATGGATCAGGTCCTCAATGGTGCAAATTCTCAGTTGGTGGGCGCGGGCAAATTGTTTGAGTTCCGGCAAACGGGCCATGGAGCCGTCATCGCTCATGATCTCGCAGATCACGCCGATGGGCCGGGCACCCGCCAGTTTGACCAGATCCACCGCCGCTTCCGTGTGGCCGGCCCGTTGCAAGACGCCGCCCGGTTTGGCGCGCAGCGGAAAGACGTGGCCGGGCTGCACCAGATCGTCGGGCACCGCCGTCGGGCTGGCCATGACTTTGATGGTGCGGGCGCGGTCGGCGGCGCTGATGCCGGTGGAGACGCCCCTGGCGGCATCCACGCTGACCTGGAAATCGGTGCGAAAATTGTCGGCGCTCTGGGTGACCATTTCTTCGATGCCCAATTGTTTGAGGCGTTCGAAGGTGGTGGGGACGCAGATGAGTCCGCGGCCGTGTTTGGCCATGAAATTGATCGCCGCCGGGGTGACGCATTCGGCGGCCATGATGAGATCGCCTTCATTCTCCCGGTCGGCATCGTCCACCACGACGACCATCCTGCCTTTGCGCAAGTCGGCCACGACCGATTCAATGGAGTCGAATACATGCTTCATACCATTGGAAACTTAGCGCCCGGCCCCGCAAATGGAAGGAAAAGATGGGAGGGTTCGCGCGAACAACCGGCAGCGCCCGCTCCGCAACTCCGCAAACCGCCCCCGTCCGCCTCTGGACGTCGGAAATCAAAAGAACGGGTTGCCGGCTTTTTCCTCGCCGACGGTGGTGAGCGGACCATGGCCGGGACAGATCAGCGTGGCCGGGGGCAGGGAGAGAATTTGTTCGCGCACGGCTTGGCGGGCCAGGTCCCAGGATTGGTTGCCACGGCCAATGGAACCGGCAAAAATCGCGTCGCCCACCACGGCCACGTGCGGGGCGTCGTCGGGCCAGTTGCCAACAATATAAGTGACACCCTCCTCGGCGTGGCCGGGGGTGTCGCGGTTAGTGACGCGGAGGCTGCCGAGGTGGAGGAAATCGTTGGAGCGGTTGCGGTGCTGGGGCGGGGCGGTCCTGGAATTGGTGTGGAGATGGAGTTTGGGGAATGCTTCGCGGATCGCGCCCAGGCCGGCCACGTGGTCCTGGTGCAGGTGGGTGAGAAAAAGATGGCGCAGCACTAGGCCGTTATCCGCGATCAATTGCAGCACGGGCGCGGCGTCCCAGCCGGTGTCAAACAAAGCCGCCTCGCGCGACACTTCGTCCCAGGCCAGGAAACAATTGACCGCGATGTCGTTGGCGGTGGTGGTGATCTGGCGCAGTTCGCGCCAGAGCGAGAGGTCGGGGGCCGCAGGCATCCAGCCCTTGGCGATGCGCTCCAGCTTGGCACCGTCCAGACCGATGGCCGGGCCGAGGAGGGCAAAATGCAAAGGCTTGGCGGGTTGGCCGGATTCTTCCAAGGCGTTCCATTCCGCCAAGCTCAAGCCGGCGGCCTTGGCGGCAACGGAGGCGTCCACGCCACGGGCGATGCGGCCCTTGCGAACGATATCGCCGAGATGATCTTCCAGGTTCATGTTTGGCTCAAGGCTAACGAAGGGCGGGGAGAACGTCCAGACCCGGCAAGGGATATTTACGCGGATGGGTTGAATAAACGGGGTTGCCAAGCGTCGGATCTGTGGCAGATTGAAGCGTTTGTAACCTAGTTTATCAGTTTTTGGAATGGAAAATATGGAACAGCCCAAGATCATCGCTTATTTGAAACCCAGTTGCGGTTGGAGCCAGGGAGTGCGCGCGGTGCTGCGCAAGTACGACCTGCCGTTCGAGGACCGGGACATCATCAATGACCCGGAGCAACGCCAGGAAATGATCCAAAAAACGGGTCAAATGTTAAGTCCTTGCGTGGAAGTCAACGGCAAGATGCTGCCGGACGTGAGCGGGGAGGAAGTGGAAGCTTATCTTCTGGCCAGCCAGCTCATCCGCCCCAACGAGCGCGCGCCGGAAGCGCCCACCAACCAGCCCTGCGCGCACGAGATGCCATCCGCGCCGGCGGCCATCCGGTTCAAGGTTTAACGGGTCGCCTGGCTCGCCCACGGATGGGCTATCCGCACACCGGTTCCCGCGAAATCCTTTTCGTTGCGGGTGGCCAGAATCAGGCGGCGGCAAAGCAAGACGTTATCTTACCATGTTGGAAACGTCACCAAAGGCGGACTGGCGTGAGGTGTTGAGGTGCTGCAAAATAGGGTTGCCAGCGGGCCGGTTTTGCCCAAGGTTGCGGCGTGCGAATTGTTTCCAAAATCAACGCCATGCAGCGGTTGGGGCGGCAATGGCAACGGGCCGGAAAGCCGGTGGTGTTGGTGCCGACGATGGGATTTTTGCATCGCGGCCACGCCAGCTTGATCGCGCGCGCGCGCCGGCTGGCGGGACGGAAAGGACGCGTGGTGGTGAGCGTTTATGTGAATCCGACGCAGTTCGGGCCGAAGGAGGATTTGGCCCGGTATCCCCGGGATGTGATAGGCGATCAGCGTCTCTGCCGCGAAGCGGGGGTGGATGTTTTTTTTGCGCCGGACGACGCGGAAATGTACCCGGCGGATTTCAGCACGTTTGCGCAGGAGGAGAAGCTTTCGGCCGGGATGGAGGGGGCGTCGCGGCCGGGGCATTTTCGCGGGGTGACGACGATTGTGGCCAAGCTGTTTAATATTGTTTTGCCAACGGCGGCGATTTTTGGAGCGAAGGATTTTCAGCAGGCGGCCATTGTGCGGCGGATGACGCGGGACTTGAATTTTCCGGTGAAGATGGTGGTGGCGCCGACGGTGCGCGAGGCGGATGGGCTGGCGATGAGTTCGCGCAATAAATTTCTTTCTCCCGCGCAACGGCCGCAGGCGGCGGTGCTCTGGCGGGTGATCGCACACGCGCAAGAGGCGGTGGCGGGGCGGCCGGTGGCGGCGGCGCGGCTGAAACGGGAGATCAGGGATCTGGTTGCCGCCCAACCGGCGGCGCGGCTGGATTATGTGGAATTCTTCGACGCGGAAACGCTGGAGCCGGTCCGGACAGCCGGCCCGGGGACACAAATGGCGCTGGCGGTTTTTGTGGGCCGGACGCGGTTGATTGACAATGCGGAATTGTGATTCCCCATTCTTCTCACATGCCCATGATCTGGTAGCCGCAATCCACGTAGAGGACCTGGCCGGTGATGGCGGCGGCGCCGTCGCTGGCGAGGAAAAGGCCAGTGGCGCCGAGTTCGTCGGGCAGGACGTTGCGTTGCAAAGGGGAGCGGGCTTCGTAGTGCTTGAGCATGTCGGAGAAGCCGGTGATGCCGCGCGCGGCCACCGTGTTGACCGGACCGGCGCTGATGCAGTTGACGCGGATTTTTTTTGGGCCGAGATCGTAAGCCAGGTAGCGGGCGCTGGATTCGAGCGCGGCCTTGGCGACACCCATGACGTTGTAATGAGGGATGACTTTCTGGGAACCGTAATAGCTCATGGCGACAATGCTCCCCCCCTCGGTCATCAGAGGGGCGGCGCCACGGGCCAGGGCGACCAGGGAATAGGCGCTGACATCGTGGGCGGTGCGAAAGGCGTCGCGGGTGGTGTTGATGAATTCGCCTTCGAGGGCTTCGCGGGGCGCGAAGGCGACGGAGTGGAGGAGGAGATGGAGTTTGCCGAATCTTTGGCCGACCTGGGAAAAGACGGCGGCGATTTCATGGTCTTTGGTGACGTCGCAGGGCAAAATGAGGGCGTCGGCGCCAAAGGTGGCGGCGAGTTCCTCGACGTTGGCTTTGAGGCGTTCGCCCTGGTAGGTGAAGGCGAGAGTGGCGCCGGCTTGGTGCCAGGCCTGGGCGATGGCCCAGGCGATGGAACGTTTGTTGGCGACGCCGAAGACGACCCCGATTTTTCCGGCAAGTAATGACATGCTGCCAGCGATTGAGTCGCCGCCGGGCCGGGTTGTCAAGCCTCTGTCTTGTGGTAGCGCATCCAGAACAGACCGCCCAAACCGCCGAGCAACAACAAGCAGACCGCCAGAGCGCCGCTGGCCGGATAGGCGGGGAAAAGAAGAAGCGCGGCGGCGGCGATGGCCGGACCGCAGCAGTTGCCGGCGCCGATGGCCGATTCGTGAATGCCGCCGTGCTCGCCTTTGGTTTCCCCGACGTCCATGGAGTAAAAGAGGGAGGAATGATAAATCAAGCCCAGGGCAGCGCCCAGAAACGTTTGCGAAAGGACCAGAATCCACAGGCCCGGCGCGAGGAGCATGGCGCCAAAAGAAACGATCATCACCGCATAAGCACCGGCGAGAAAACGAAATCGGTAGTGCCACTTGGCCCAGAGCCAGAGCAGGACAAAGGCCCCCGCGCGCGTAAAGAGCCAGACCGAGCAGACGACGCCCGCCCTGGCCTCACTGAGGTTCAGGCGGAGGGCCAGGGCGGGAATCACTGGGATGATAGTATTGATGGCCAGGTAGGCGAAAGGATTGGCCAGCAAGGCCATTTTCAGAAAGGTGCGGGGAGGAACGGGACTGGCGCGGCTTTCGACGGCGGGTTCGATTTCCCGAGCGGTGTCGTCCGGCGTGGCGGGCGGCTGGCGGTTGACCTGTTTCTCCAGCCAAAAGGAATAGATCAGCTCCAGCAACATCAAGCCGGCCGGGATGAAGAACAGGCTTTGGGGGCCCCAGTTTTTTCGCATCGCGCCGCCGGTAAAGAAAGCAAAGGCGGCTGTGACGGCCCAGTTGATATTGTAAAGGCCCACCAGGCCGCGCAACCGCCGCCGCGGCTCGCCTTCGCTGATCAACGCCTCGAATGCGGGCCAGGTGAAACACATGCCGATGCAGGCGAGGATGATTAACGCGAGGGCCGGCCGCAACGTATCCACCTGGCTGCTGAGCAAAAAGGCGGCGAACATGATGCCGACGCCCAACTGAATGGAGGAGAAGTAGCCGGCTTTCTGGGCAAATCGGCCGGCGTAAAAAGCAAAAACGGCATAAACCAGCCCCAGCAGCGCCGCGAGCAGGAAGTTGTGCAAGGCGTCAAAACCAAATCTGTCCTGCGTGTAAAAATAGATGTAATAAAAGAACCAAGTCGTGGCCAGCGAGTTCGAACCAGCCAGCGCGAACGCGCCGATTTTCAAGGAGGGGGAGATGACGCCGCGATGGATCGGGCGGGGGGAATTGGCGGCGGCGGTCATGGGCTGGACGGGACGTCCGCCCGGGAGATTTCGGCGATGGCCTGCCGGCAATACCAGAGGACCGCGCCGGACATCGGCGGCTGAAGCGTATCCAGGTCCGCTAGGGAACACCAGCGGATGGCATGATGCTCTCCGGCGCACAAGGTCAGTTGCCCGTTGATTGGGCGCGCCCAATAAATCATGCCGATATGTTCGTGGGTTTCGGTGATCTTGTGGATGTCAAGAAAACGAGGGGCGATGAGGGCGCGGGTGCCCGCTTCGGTGGTGGGCGGACGCTGGCCGATCAACTCGACTTCCAGGCCGCTTTCCTCGCGCGCCTCCCGCAAGGCGGCCGTTTCCGGGTCTTCATCCAGTTCAATATGCCCCCCCAGCGGCAGCCATTGGCCCAGATTGCGATGAAGGATCACGAGCACCTTGGCATCGCGGACGACAAAGATGGCGACCGTGAAGTCAATTTTTTCATGAATATGAGCCATGGCGGGCTTACGGTGGAGCGGCGAGCTTGGAGAGAAGCATGAAAGAGACCACATCTTCAAACCAACCCGAACCAAACAATTCGCCAGGCAAATTTTCAGGTAGAACCTGAGAAAGCGCGGGGATGTCCGCGAAATTCCGGATTTTGGAAACCGATCCCGCACGGTAAACCAGTGAAGCGTCCCGAAGTGTCTGGGCGTCCAGAAAGTTGAGCAGGGCTGGTGAGTGGGTCGTTCCGACAACCTGAATCCCTCCTTTGCGGGTGGAATCCTGCAAGAGGTTAACGAGCAAGTGCGCCCGATTCGGATGAATGCCGTTCTCCATCTCCTCAAAGAAATAAAAGCAGGCTGGTTCGGTGCCCAGCAACGCGCCGGCGACGGCCAGGAAACGGAGCGTGCCGTCACTGGCGCTTTCCGCTGAAATTTCGCCCCCGCCTTGTTCCACCAATTGGAGCTGAATTTTCCCATCGAGGCTGGCATCTGGGAATTTCAAATCGGTGACGTCCAGAGGGGTGAGTTCGCGCGTCCAGGCGATCAGCGCCTCCTTGCCGGAGGGATTCTTGCAGATGGCCTGCAGCACCGAGGAAAGATTTTCTCCCTTGTCGCCCAAGGTCGTTTGGCCTGGGATGGAGGGACGACGGAGCGATTGCGGATCAAGATCAAGGAACCGCATGGAGGAGATACTGCGCAGGAACGGCTGACAATCCTTTTGTGCTTCCTTGATAAGTTGCGCATCCCAGAAAAGCTGTTCGGCAGGTCGAAAATTCAGTTCAGGGATTTGGGTCAAAGCGGGACGGTCAGCTTTAAAGGGTATTTTATGATCGCCACTTCCGCGGAACCCGACGCTCATTCGGCCCATCAAGGCGAATAGGCCAGTGAAGGTTCTTTCGTCATGCTTTGAGAGTTTGAGCCATTCCTCTGCCACCTCCGGCGGGCAATCCTTGCCCCCTATATCCACCGTGATTGAATACTCCGCTTCGCCGCCGCCGTCTTCGGGAAGCAACTGAGTCCGTATGCCAATGGTGAACTTTGAGTTCTCCGGATGGCCGTTTCTGGTGACGGTTTCCCGCACTCCTCCGCGAATGCCTTTCCATTGCAATACCCCGCCCTCAACATATTTTTCCCCGATCACCTCCGCCAAAGTATAGCCGCGGGAAATTCCATGAATAAAGCGCAGCGCATCCCGGATGTTGCTTTTGCCGCTGGCGTTGGTGCCGATGAGGAGACTCAGGCCGCCGAATTTGATTTTCTCCCCCGCCCAAGATTGCTGCATCGCCGCCGATTCAGGCGACGGTTGTGGTGGCTCGCCAAAACTCTTGAAATTCTTGAGCGTTAGTTCCTGAATCATAACGTTTCCGTCACGTCTTTTACTCCCCGCAGTTTAGCGGTTTTCGGCGGGTCTTGGCAATAGTGGGGAAGAGAGGCCAAATCATTTCGGCGCGGCTCATAGAGCTTGTCATTACCCACATCTTTTGGCTGCTTGCTTGAGCGTTTCTAATCTGTAAATATCTGTCAGCACGGTTTGGCAAACTGGTCGGCGATTCCTCAGGCCGACCAGTTTATGAGCACGAA
>Ga0182027_10003030_pt1 | contig 26943 bp, 20 predicted proteins | sample 712E1DmetaG_FD_121300 | JGI IMG/M metagenome (GOLD analysis project Ga0182027, IMG submission 121300) | Permafrost microbial communities from Stordalen Mire, Sweden - 712E1D metaG (Illumina Assembly) | ecosystem: Environmental > Terrestrial > Soil > Wetlands > Permafrost | place: Sweden...
AATTTTGTTTTTAGTGGTGTCTTTTTTACTGTCTTGCAAGGCGATGTTACTAATACCGCCAAGTCCAAAGAAACTGAGATGCCCAATTTTGGTTTTAGGAAAATTAACTTTGAAAGACATGTCCTGATATTTGGGAATGGATGTGCCTGTTCCCATTTGAATATTAAATTTACTAAAAAAGTCAAGGATCGAATAACTGTAATCGATCAGATAAGATGATCCGTTCTTCTTGGAAATCGGCCCTTCTGCAGCTGCTTCCAACCCGTTGAATCCGAATTGTGTCATATATTCATGCTTCTCATTATTTCCATTTCGCATTTTCAAATCGAATACTCCGGATATGGCATCGCCGTATTCAGCAGGAAAAGCAGAAGTAATAAAATCAGAGTTGGATAGCATCTCGTTTTTCAACATACAGATCGGTCCACCGGTAGTTCCGAAAGCAGCAAAATGATTGGGATTGGGAATATCCACGCCTTCAAGCCGCCACAATAGCCCTGATGGAGTATTACCACGGATAATGATATCGTTTCGTGCATCGTTGTTTCCAACCACTCCGGCAAAATTGGCAGCCATTCTTCCTACATCCACTCTTGACCCTGCAAATCTTTCAGTTTCTTCTACTGTAAATACGCGAGAGCTTATTGTGGCCATTTTATTGATAGTTTCAGTTTTTGTATTAGCACTGATCACCACTTCATTAATTGATATAATTTTTTCTTCCATTTCGGCATTGATAACTAGCTCTTTCCCTGTATTGAGCAAAAGATCAGGAAGAATGACATCATTATAACCGAGCATGCTGATTTTAATATCTACACGGCCTATCTTAATTTTTTCAAAGCGAAATTTTCCATCAATATCGGTAGTGGTTCCGATGAGCGGATCAGTGTTTAAGATGATCACTGTAGCACCGGGAATAGGAATACTGGAGGTTTTGTCTGTGACCGTACCTCTCAATGTTTGCGTAAAATCTTGTGCTGTTATGGTGTTACAAAACAAGACGGATAGTAAAAGTATTTTATGGTAGCACTTCATCAGGTTCTATGAAGTCTGTTTTAATTTTTCCTTAGACACAAAATCAGCAATGGTGTCAACCGATTGTAAAACAAATCGTGCCAGGTCACTATTGTCTAGATGTACACCATATTTACTTTGAAGAGCCAAAACGATTTCAAGCGAATCGATGGAGTCCAGTCCCAGACCTTCTACAAAGAGAGGAGCGCTATCAACAATATCGTCAGGAGTAATGTCAGGGATCTTTGATGTTTCGATGATCAATACTTTTATTTCACGTTTCAGTTCAGCAATGTCGATCTCAGGCATAGTAATTTATTTTGTCGTGGGTTATAATTTTACAAAAATATAAAATAATTAATATTTTGATTGAATAATTGGTGAAAACAATTAACAATAGAATTCTAATGTTGTATTATTGCAAAGAATAATATGACTGACAATACGCAGAACTATCCGGTTAATGAATGTTTTGATGACAGGTCAAGTTGTATTTAATTTACGATTTCCTTGTTGCTTCTTTTCCAAAGCTATTTGTCACCAACTCTTCCTTTCGGGCTTTGTAACTACCATCAGCTTTTTCTTTAACCACAACTTTCTGGAAAAGTTTTAGCATTTTCTTGCTCTGAGCTTCGTCTTTGTAAAAAACATCCCATGCATAATAGAATAATTCCTGAAGTTTTTCGGCACTCATTTTTCTGGGATGGAAAACTACTTTGTCAGCAGAGTAATCGTTCCAGTCAAAATTAAAAATACGATTTTCTTTTTGGTAATCCTCAAAAGGTCTGGTGTGCGGAAAAGGAGTCATCACGGTAAACTCAGCCAGGTCAAGTTTGATTTCCAATAAGAAGTCGATGAGACGTTTGATGTAATCCTCGTCGTGTTCGTCGAGGCCCAACAGAATAGTACCTTCCACGCCGATGCCATAATCATGGTATCGTTTTATTCTTTCTCTGATATAATCTGAAGTATCGAATACGGCCTGGTAAACATACCATGCACCCGCCTGAGCAGCCAGGTCAAGCACTTCAGGCTTGTCTTCAATCGGATGGCAACACCATTTCTTTTTCAATGGTATCATGGCCTTGAATAAATCTTTTTCCCATTGCGTATCCTGAGCCAGTGAATTGTCCACGATAAAAAGACGGTTGTTGTCGATCTTTTCTAATTCTTCAATTGATTTAGAAATGGGGCGGGGCCTGAAATTCCTTCCGCCTAAATAAGAGCTGGCGCAAGGATAACAATTAAAGCGGCAGCCTCTCGATGCATGAAATAAATCAACCATTTGTACTCCCTTGTGGTTGTATAGGTCGCGGGTCAGGATTTCCCTTCTTGCAGTACCTACCAGACTTATATCACAGGGTTCGTTCAAATAATCATAAACCTTTTGTAAGCGGTTTTGCAGGAAGTCTTCCATCACTTTTTCCATGCGCCCTTCGGCTTCTCCAAGAAATACTGAATCTGCATACTGCATAGTTTCTTCTGCATGCAACATAGTCGAGATGCCTCCGAAAATAACTTTCTTCCCGCGTTTATGATACTCAGCAGCAATTTCCCATCCGCGTTTAACCTGCACTGTCAGCATCATAGAAATGCCTATCAAATCTGCATCATCATCGTAAAATAAAGTCTGAACATTTTCATCCACAAATTCAATTTCAATATTTTCCGGCAAAGCAGCAGCCATTACCACTGGTCCATGGGGCGGAAGATTGAATATTGTCTGTCCTTCTAATTTTTTCCACTTAGGGTAAATAAGTTTAAACTTCATCCGTATTAATTATTTCTTAAAGTTTTTAGCAAATTTGGATAAATCAGTAAAAATTATTTTTTCATCTTCAGCACGGGCACGAATCAGTTTACTTAATTCTTTGAATTTCTCGTCACTCAGATCGCGGTTTTTATTCATGCGAATGGCAGTAACAGAAACTTCTCTCCAGCGATCGCCTATTTCCATCATTCTTTTCGAAAGATTTAATAATTCTTCATTTTTAAGTATCTCTGATGCCTGTCGCAGGTAAGCAGCATACATAAAGCGGAACCCTGCACCACCAGTTCCCTGATCTTCTAAGAATATATTTATTTTCATAACCTCGTGCGACAGATGTTCCTGGTTCCTGGCTAATTTAGGCCACTCGACTACTTTGTCTGCAAAACGCTTTATCCCTTTGACACCAAGGAATGGTAAAGGAATCTTAAGCATGTTGTAAGCATCTTTTTTGATACCGATTATGATGTTCTTTTTAAAGTCGATTTCTTTTGGAATTTGCTTAACATAATACATCAAACCTTTGGGACTGTCCATCCCTTTGGTAAAACGAGCTTTCATTAAAACATCCTCCTCAAGTGGGGCCACTTCCTGATAGTAGCTATCGCTTACCAGATATTTGGATCCCTCTTTCCCAATAATAGTTATGAAATGGGCATTGTTATGAACCCTCATCCATGGCTTCAGGTAGTTCATATAAAAGAAATCAACCTTTACAGCAACCGGGATATTTTTTTCTAAAAGTTCATCAAGTTCTCTAAATGCATCTTCAGGACTTTTATACCTTTTCATATAAAACTCTATACCCAAACGTTTAGAAAGGTTTTTCCAGATTTTTCCCGGCCTTGACCTTACGAAAAACATCGGGAATTCAAAACTCGGCATTTTCATGTATCCGAATAAAATGGCACTGGCCAGACCAAATACCATGGGTTCGGTAATAGACAATCCGTGGTAGTTCAATAATCCCGTTATCGTCCCGCTTTCACAATGAGCGGCCATTCTATGTTTATATGGAATACTACTCATATTATTTCTTTTCAATTTTAGTGATTACAACCAATGGATTATTCATTTTTTTTTGGGTGATCAGATGATCATCTGACACTTCCTCATTGTCCATATAATGTTTCTTCCACAAATTATCATCTTTAGTATGTATCAGCTGGAACAGGTTGGCTACAGGGACATTGAATACTTCTGCATATTTCCGGATGGTGGACAACTTGGCATGATCAAAATGTTTCGGTTGAAAATGTTTCTCCACTTTTGTCTTGCTGATACCCACCCTACTGGCCAACTCAGATGGAGTGAGTTCCTGCAGCATCATATAATAATAAATCATACTCATTTCACCGGATTCAATTTTTTTAATAATAGCATCTTCCATATTTTTCCATTTGAAGCGCATATCATTAATATCTTTTGATGAAGTTGCACCAGTTTGTGTAGGGCCATAAGAGTCATCTTCTTTCTCAGTATAAAGAACTACCTGGTGGTCCTTGAAATCTACAAAAGCATCTTTTTCTTTCATGATAGTTTTTTTTGAACCATTCGTTTATTTTTTTCTGGAATAACTGTATAAAGTGATTGTCAAAGATAAGATGAAAAATGAAAATAAGCAGGCTATATTCGGAAAAACAGAATAAAGTCCATCATTTCGGACAAAGAGATCGATGAAGGCATCAATGCCCCAACGCATAGGAGAAATAATTGTTATGGTTTTGATACTTTCAGGGATGAGGTAAATTGGAATAAACACGCCGCCAAGAACTCCCAATATGACTACCATTAATGATCCGAAAGTACTTGCTTGGGCATGAGTCCTTGCCCAGCTTCCTACCAGCAATCCAAATCCGATAGCGGCAAGCGAAGACATTATGGCGGTAATTAAAATGGCGAAATAATGTGTTCCCATGATTAAGGCCGGCATATCGAAAAACCTTGGTAAAACGTACATGCCAATACTCATCATAAAGAAAAACTGGAACAGACAAACAAAGCTATATAGTATGATTTTCCCGACCATCAAGGTAAGATAAGAAACAGGAAGTGTCCGAAGTCTGTTATTTGCTCCTTCATTACGTTCGGTAACTATACTACCGGCCAATGGTAAAACTATAAAGAACATCGCGAAAAGGGTAAAACCCGGAACGCGGTTTTGAGAGACACTAGGTTTGATGACCAGGTTTTGCCTGTCATTGGCATAGGTTTCATTTAGTGTCAGGAGGCTTTGCGGTTGCCAGGGAAATTCCGGAATCTTCAGGTTCATTTTATTAATGTTCAGGTTTCCCATTGTTTTGCATACCTGCCGGTTGATCTCATCTTTAATAGGTGAATTTGGAATTCCAACTGAGGGATCATTTTGTTTAAGGGAATCCATCCTGGCTTGTAATTGTTTTTTTATAACGCCTTCCAGGCTGGAGAAATATTTTTTTATCATGACTTTTATTTCAATTCCTGTGATTATGCCGTTCAGCGCATTGATTAAAGAATATTTCAATGATTCTTTGATGGCAGGGTCGAAGAAAATATTGATGCAGGCAGTTTGTTTTTTACTATTCAGTGAATCCTTCATTGCAGCAGGATTTGTGGAAGATAGTGTCACCAAATTTTCTGCATGTTTGGCCATGGCTTGGTTGGCATCAGCAGGAATGATGATTCCTGCCTGATATTTTCCTTCAGCAATATCCTGCTTCGCATTTTCAACCGCAAGTGAATCGTCCGCCCTAATATTTTTAATTTTAAAAAAATGCGATTTTTGCAAGCCCTCGCTAATGTCTTGTTTTAACACAGAAGTATCGGGTGCTATGAGCAACATGGGTATCTTATTCTGGTTGCTAACCCTGTCTTCAGTTATTGAAATGATAATTAATAGCAGTGCAGGCATCACAAAGAGAAAGAGCAATGCAGGGAGATCTCTAAACAAGATCAGGATTTCCTTTAAGATTACACCTGAAAGTTTTTTCATTTTTCCAAACTGCTAATTTTAATCTCTTAATTCTTTTCCGGTTATTTTTAAAAATACCTGTCCCAGGTCACTGCAATTTTGTTCCCTGATCAATTGATTGGGAACTCCTGATGCCACAATATTTCCGTTATCAATAATTATTACACGATTACACATTTGTTCAGCCTCTTTTATATAATGTGTAGTATAAATAATAGTAGCGCCCTGTTTATTTAACTCTTTAATAAACTCACCGATGAGGTGCTGTGATTGTACATCAGTACCTAGTGTGGGTTCATCCAAAAAAATAATCTGAGGTTCATGGATCAATCCGGCAATCAGGTTAGCCCTTCTCCTGATACCGCCCGAGCAACGTGAAGCCAATTTTGACTGGTGCGGTTCTAACTTAACAATATCAATAAAATAATCCACTTTGCTTCTGAGTTCTTTTCCATTCAGACCATGCATACGTCCAAAAAACAATAAATTTTCTTTAAGAGTAAGATTCGGATAAAGTGCAATTTCCTGCGGTATTAATCCAATTATCGGACATATTTGACGAGGAGTTTTTCTAACATCAATCCCATTAACTATTACCTCTCCATTGCTGAATTTTAACAAGCCGCAGATAATTGAAATCAAAGTAGTTTTACCGGCAGCGTTCGGACCCAGCATACCGAAATTCTCGCCACGCTCAATAGAAAGGCTGATTCCTTTTAAAGCTTCTTCGCTGGTGCCATGGTATCTTTTGTGTAATTGCTTTACTTCAATGATTGGCTGGGCTGATTTCATTCATTTTAATTAAGGGGCAAAGGTAATAATTTATGCATTGTTTATTGCATATCCATAATGCTCCATGTGATGTTTGAGTTTTTCGCAGATATACTTTTTGTCAATTTCAGGTAAATCAAAGCGATTCTTTTTAAAGTTTTTCACCTGGTTTTTAATTATAGAAGCTTCAAGTTCTCCAGAAAAGGGCAGTTCCAATTTTTGATACGCTTTTTTTATTTCTTCTACCGGATCCTTTTCCAGATTCTCGTATCTGATTTCGCAGAATGATGACTCAGGTAAATCCTTGGTATGCTTTTGAAGATATGTCAACATACCATCAAATACTTCTGTAGTGCTTTGCACGGTAGCATCAATAAAACCAGGCTTCATGGCGTTTTGTCGTCCTACGACATTCCACATATTTATGGTTGATGGAATTACATCCAATGGATTACGGTATATATGAATGAATTTTGCTTTAGGAAATAATTTCAACAAATTAAGTATACGCAAGGAATGAAAGGGATTCTTTAAAATAATTCGTTTTGGAGTAGCAAAATAGATCTTCTTACAAAATTCGGTCATGGCATTTTTCCATTCTTCAAAATTTTTTCCATGAAGATCATAGTCAGGATAATTAAGGAGAAAGAATTTTTCATTCTCAGGATAAATCAATTGTATCAATGGAGTCTGCCCACACATCTTGAGCATTGCAAATTCATCTTCCTGTGGCCCATCAGTGGCAAATACCATATTATCAAATGGACGGCGTTTTTTGTTGCCCATGAAGAATTTCATAAACGGTTTATAATATTTATCCGCAAACAAAAAGCTGTCGGGTAAATGCGTCTGGAACATAGTTGGGGTTGTTCCGTTTGGATCATACTGTAATAATTCATGCAGGTAAGTACTTCCGGTACGCCAATGACCAATGATAATCAAAGGATCCTTAGGCAAAGAGGTGGAATCAATGATCTTTTTAAAACGTTTTTTTCCCACAAATGAGAAAAACGATGACCATAAAGCGTTTTGAAGTAAGAGTAGAAATCGCAGCAGGTAAGGATGTTTAAAAGAAAATCCGTTAATACGAATAAAGCGAAAAAGTATTTTTAATCGGATTCCGTATATAATATAAACAGATTTCATAGTAAATACTTGAGTTAATTTTTAAGCTGTGTGTTCAAAAACAAAACATCATTAAAATAAAGTAGTTTTATTAAACCCCATGAAAAATATTTACTTCAGATTTGAGTAATAGTTTGACTGATTGCCTGCATTTGCGACATGATTTTAGCAAATTTAATCATGTATAAAATCAAATTTCATTTCAGTATTATTAATTTTTTCTTCTACTATTTTTTTTGATTTTTTATTCAAATATAAATCAAAGAAACCCAAAATATAAGAATTAATTGTGTTTATGGCTATGCTCCCATTTATTGGTCCGATAAAATCTGATATAATTTTTTGGTTTTTAAATGGGATAACAGCAGCATCACTAAAGATAAAATGTCTTGCATTTAGTAAAGACAATTTATAGAAGTCAGATTTAGCATTAGAATATATAATTTCATTTCCCATGTTCCAATCAGGATAGCTGGAACTCTCTATTAACATAAATGGGACGGGCAACGGATTATCAATAATATTTCCAAATTGAAAACAATCTAAATTAATACCTGCTTTAATTCTTTTATCAAATTGGCAAATCTGACCGGAAACAGCACCTCCAAATGAATGTCCAAAAACGCCAATTCTACTAGTGTCTGCTTTGCAAAAAAAGTTTTTTCTATCTTTACTTTTATTAATTAAATAATTAATAAAAAACTCAGAATCATCGACCCATAATTTTAATGTTTTGTCAAATGCTTTTAACTTTCTTAGCGTGTTTCGAGTTATTATTTCTTTCTTTTTTTGTGTATCTCTCTTCCTGAATTGAAGCAGATGAGCTATTAACAATTGAAAATATGCTACTTTTAGTTTTTTCCTGTTAAAATATATCTCTTCCCCGTTTGGAAATTTTAAATATGGTTGCTGGTATGGATGAGTGATACAACCGACAATATATCCATTACTTGCCAGATTCTCCATTATGCATGAGTATAAATCTGACATTCCAAAAAAGTAACCCGATGAAAAAATTAAGACAGGAAAGTTTTCTTTTTTTGATGAAATTGGTGGACAAAAATATGAATGTGTTTTATGATGTTTAATAGAATCCAAGAAAGAAAATTCAATTCCTTTTTCTTTAAATGTCTCGTATATTATTTCAGTGGGGTATGAATTTATATAAAATTCTTCCGTCATGTTTTTATTGATATCGGCAGGGTACCATATTTTGACAGAAAATTCACGAAATTTCTTTTTTTTGCTGAAACTTTCTAAACGGCTACTATCTGTAAGAAATATTTCTTTCGTGCCTATTTTATAGGAACCTGTTGGTATTGCTAAAAAGGATGATGAGTCATTAACTTGAGAAAAAACGTCAAGTTGTATAAAAGTTAAAAAAAGAAAAATAATAAATTTATGCTTTACATGAATCATTTTAGTCATTATTTAATTGCTAATTCATTTTTTGTTGTTAGTTTCAATACTCCTTCCGTGCATGCACTGATACATCTTTCACATAAAATACAGGTCGGATCATTGATTCTTTTGTTATTATTTACGTAGGTTTCTACTTTAATTAACATGGGGCAATTTTTATTGCATAATCTACAGTTTGTACATTTAGAAAAATTTATAGGTGTGATTTTAAAAAGGGAGTAGGGTGATATTAATCCAGATATTGTCATAAATGGACATAACATTCTACAATACGCTCTGCTTCCAATAAAAAAAGTTAAAATAAAACCTATTGAAGCAATGAATAAATTTTCACCAATAATCCACCATTTTCTCATCTCAATATTCGTTGCAGGATCCCAAATAAACGCAACAAAAAAAGACAGGCAAACTAATCCTATTAAATAACTCCAGGCAATATAATTCGATCTGTGTATTATTTTTCTTTTATCACGAACTATTGGATTTGTCATCTCGAAGAAAAATCCGGTCCAGCAGGCTCTAGAACAAAATCCATTTCCCAGAAAAAATGGCAGGATCAATCTGGCTACAATTAATTGAATGAGAGCTCCTGTTATAATCCCGGCATAGGTGTCGAAAAATATTTCAGGAAATTGGAAATTAACTCCGATAATCAATCCCAACCAAACCAATAAAAAAAATCCTATTGTAAATTGAAGGGACAATCTTACAAATTGCCGAGCTTTTGGAAAATATTGAATTAAAATTCGTGTAGCAGAATCTAAAAAACCAATACCCACGAAAAGATATAAATACATTATGTTTCTAAATCCCCAAACAATTAATCCTATAATTAAAAATATTCCAAAACTAATCAGAGAAATTTTAAATTTATTTACTACTTGTAAGAATATTTTCATTTAATAATTATTCTTTTGACGGCCAAACTCTAATATAAAATGTTCAACTTTTGGGGAAACTTACAAATTAATTCAATTAATAATAATAATAAATTTAGGTACATCAAATTATAATGTGTGAATGGAATATTGAATTTAAGAATGAACGGAAAATTGGGAAACCTTACCCCTGCCTATAAAATTTTCTAAAGGTGCTGAATAAATTTTCAGGTAAATATCCTTCAGGATACTTCTATCCCATTTTAATTCATTTATCTCTTTATCTATAAAATTAATAAAATTGTTTTTATCAATTCCAGAATAAAACTTATCATATTCAGAAGTGCCATGCAATAAATCATACGAAATATAATTCGTTTTCCATAACTTATAATCCTTGTATATATTATCGTTAATTATATTTGCCAGCATTTTGATATTTTCATTATTGCTTTTATGAACATCGATTGCTGAATCTACATCAATACGGCTTCCTATGCACAAATGAATTTTTCCTTTTGGCTGGGTAAAACCGGTAATAATACTTTTAAGATCCTCTCCTGCACTTTTTTTATATTCAGCATCAAGCGACTGATATAATTCCAAAACTTTCAATGTGCCACATGGCTCATACTCGTACGAAATTGTCAGTGGAATAATATTCAATTCGGAAAAGTTTTCCATTAAACTTTTTTTTCCACTCATATTAAGCATTTTTAATAAAGCTTCTTCTGTTTTATCATTACCGTCTTTTGTACGGCCATTGCGTTGTGCAATCCAGACAGAGTTATTCTTCTCAACAATCGTATATCTTATATAAGCAGATAAAATTTTTGAATTGTTAAGTATTTCAAATTTTGAGCCGCCCCTGAATACAGTAAACATTTTATTTACTTTTCCAAAATCAATAATAAAAGGTGAACTCATAAGGTTATTTCCAAAGGTAATTTCAGTAGTAGGTACATTATGCTCAACGCAAAGTGCCTGCAGAATAGCTGAATCAAGAACGATATCACGATGGTTAGCAATGAATAAATAAGCCTTTTTCGGATCAATATTTTCAAAGCCCTGACAAGAAAGACCATCGGAACTTGTTTCCACTACCCGCCGAACTGCTTTGTGCATAAATTTTACCTGAAAATCGCTCGCAGAATAAATACTGGCCAGTAGTTCTTTTGTTTCATTCAATGATTTTTCCGGGAAAACAAACTTGGCAATAGTTGCAAATACAGGATCTTCTACTATTCTGCCCAAGGCAGAATGAATCTGAGTATCTGCATAAGGTTGAATATTTTCAAAATCTTTTTTATCAAATGAATGCATTTCAATAAATTTTACGATTATCAATAAATTTCCGTGGTTTTCTGTTTATTCCCAGCTCCTGTAATTTATGAATTTCAACAGGATGTTCAAAAATAATATCTGGAGTTACTCTTAGTTTCGCCCTGAAATTATCTTTTATCATTTTTAAAAAATTACTATCTGTTTCTTTCGTGCCCAGTTTTAAAAGGATTTCATCAGTACCAATGTTATTAGTGTATACTTCCACGATATAATTTTCAATTCCAATAATATTATCAAGGACATCATAAATAGCCGGAGGGTATAGGGAAGTACCTTTTAATTTAATCATTTGATTTTTTCTTCCAACAATTGGACCCAAGCGAATGGTATTACGCCCGCATGAACATGGTTCAGAGTGGAAGTTACAAATATCTCCTGTTTTAAAACGTAATAAAGGCGTGCCTTCCACACCTAAATTAGTAATTGTTAACTCACCTGTTTCTCCTTCATGAACAGGATTATCATTATCATCAAGAAATTCTACAATAATAAGTTCAGGATGATGGTGTCCTCCCTTACCCTCAGAACATTCGGTAAATGCTGTACCCATTTCGGAAGAAGCATAGGTTGAAAATAATTTAATATCCCATTTCTCTTTTATCCTGCTTCCAAGCAAATTCAACGAAAAATCAGAATTTCTTAATGGTTCACCAATACACACAGCTTTTGAAATATTAGTTTTTTTATAATCAATACCATGCGTTTCAGCAAACTCGATAATTTTAAGAATAAATGAAGGAACTGAAATTAATGTGGTAGGTGATATCCTGCTAATGCTGTCCCATTGAAGTTCCGGTATTCCATTTCCCACTCTGATAATACCAGCTCCAAGTTTTCTGACACCCAGGAAATAAGCAAGCCCCGCCATAAAACGCCTGTCAATTGTAGTCATCAGCTGATATATATCTTTTGAAGAACCATCGGCACATATAAAATTTATACACTCATTATAAGCAAGTCGTTCAAGGTCATTTTCTGTCATAGCAATAACAACAGGGTCGCCGAGAGTTCCTGATGTAGTTATGTAATCAATTATTTTATTTTTTTCTACACAAACAAATTTATTATTATTAGTCTGAAGGTCATCTTTTGTGGTGAGTGGAATATGTTGCAGATCTTCGATTTTTCTGATTTTACTAATATCAATCTTACTCTTACTGAATAATTCTCTGTAAAACTCAGAATGGGTTTTTAAATATTCAAGATTTATCCGAAGCAAATTCTCCTGGAATTTCTTTATCTCTTCTTTCGAAGCTTTCTCTATTTCCGGAATATAATTATCATTCATTTTCATAGCATTTCTTTAAAGCATCATGTATGCGCTTATTATCACCTATAGTAGTAATCTCCTTTTTCAATGCAAGATTATAAAGTCCGATAGCTTTCTTATATTTTCCATGAGACCTGTAATAATCTCCAGCTAAGGAATACACATAATAATACTGGGGATTTGATTCAATAAAACTTTTAATTAAATTATCATCTATATCTTCAGATTCATCATTTTTAATATGATCACTAATTAATTTTTTATACTGTTTGAATTTTTCAAATTTTTTAAAGTTGGCAGAAAAAAGAAACGTATCAGGAAGAATAGAAAGGTTATCTTCTGAAATTTCAATATTATTTTTCAATCCCGGGTATTCTGAAAATATTTTCTTTAAATCATAAGCAATGTAACTGCCCTCCTGGAACGGACCTGCTGAAACCCAAACAAGAAGTTTAGAAGGGTTGAATATTATTGAATGATGTGCTATCAGCTGGTTTACTGATTTTTCATTCCCCATTCCAATATCCGTATTGTTTAATCCTTTTCGATCACGCAATATTTCAGCAGCACTTTTATAATCGATTTTTTTATATTTTTTCATCAGCTCTTCCATTCTTTTATATCTGTACATAGAAGAACTATTTTTAATGTTTTCAATATTTAATTGCTCATTTTTAAATGAATTGCCCTGAAAATGATTTGTACAAATCAAATAATCTTTATTTGTGTATACCAAATCAATATTATTATTTGATTTTTCAATAATAGCCGCTTTATTATCTTCAGCAGAGCCGATTAGAAAAGACTCAGAAATAAAAATGTCATGCTTTTTCGCAATTTCATACGCGTCATGAATATTTTTTGAGTATTGAAGAATTTCTCTTGCAAGTATTGAAACAGGCGTTTTTGAGCTGAAAGGGATACCAGATTTTGCAGCATTCAAAGTAACCGTGAGCCCTTTTTCATTCATTCCTGAAACAACACCTATCATACCGCCCCAGGTAATGTACATAAACTTGTATCCTTTATCAGGTTTGCAAAAACAAACGATTTTATCTTTTGCAAAATCATCACTGACATAAAAATCGAAATTTCTTCCTATGATCAAAGAACTGTCGTTAGTAAATGAATTCCAAGCAGCAAACGATGTGCACCCCACGATATTCATATTCTGAATGGCATGTCCAATATCATGTGCAGCATGATAATTTAAAATTCTCATGTATGGATTTCCAATATCAGAAAATTCATCGGAAGCTGATTTTGAAATGCCATAAATTTCCAGTTGATAATCTTTTTCTATGTACTCTGGAATGTTCCTGTTGAACCATGCAACAAAATATTTCAAAAAGGAACGATAAAAATCCGAAGGGACCATTTTCTTTATTTCATTCACAAAAGCTTTTTCCTGTGAATGAATAAGCTCTTTCGCAAGCAATCCGTTCACAATACCCATCTCAAATGGTTTACCCTCAATGTACATCTCCCACAAACCTGATTTACTTTTTCTTAACCAATTATTTTTACATTTATAAAAATCATTTCCGGCCTTCTCCCTTCTATACATTAGCGGGGAAAGATCATCCGGTACAGGAGGTTTAATAATAACAGCTAATTTGAAGTAAATAATGAAAGCACCAAAAATAAAAAGTGACGTAGCAAATATTCCAATAATTTTGGTAAGTATATTTTTTTTTACCTTAAGCATTATTTACTTTATTTAATAAATATTTTAAGCCTATGAGTTCCGAACATGTCATCAAAGCACCAATTGAGACTCCAAGTACACCGTGAATATTTATATTTTGACCTGTGAGAAAAAAATTAGGAATTTTTGTCCTTGGAATCACAAAAGATTTTAAAGGGTTATTGCAATCTTTCATTAAACCATAAATTGAACCATTCACAGTGCCTGTATAATCTCTGTATGTTAATGGAGTGGATGTATAATATGCTTTTATTTTACTTCGGATTCCAGGAAACTTAATTTCTATCAGGTCTATTAATTGTTCTGCTTTTTTCCGTTTAAAGTCCTTATACTCTTCACCTCTTCTTTCAATATTCGTATTCTCCCATTTTTTAAGTTCATCATATTTCATGTAGGTTATAGCCGTAATGCTGTCAGCATAAATTTCGGATTTGCTGTTTGCAGGAGTATATAACATATATCCGACGGGCCATTTCTCCGGATCATATATATTAGTACCCCAAATTGAACCGCCCTTTTCATAATGATAATAATTATAATTGAAATAATTAAATGAATCTTCTTTTAATACTATATAAACAGAAAAAACAGACATTGAGTTTTCGATTGAATTAATACGGTTTGTGTATGCTTTACGTATTAATTTTGATTCCAGCTTTTCGAATGTTTTTACAGGATGAATATTCGAAATAAAATATTTTCCATAAATATACTCACCAGTACTAAGCAAAATACTTTCAATAAGACTATCATTTTTATTCATTAAAAACTTTTCAACTTCAGAATTTTTTTTTATCACACCTCCATTAGCAATAATTGATGCTGCGAGATAATCGGCGATCTGGCTACCACCGTCAACAAAGCGCCAGGCACTTTCAATAAAAGAATTATTGATTACGGCATGAACATACAGGGATGACGTTTCAGAAGAACCCGCATAAAAGGTATTTGTAGCAGCTAATACATTCTGTAGTTTAATATTTGTTGTAAGAGATTCAATATAATCATGAATATTAATTGAATAATACTTCAGTCTTGACATATTTTCCAATTCTGTGTCTTTTGTAATAAAATCACTGATAGAGCCACCTATTTCTTTGAGTTTTTCAATATAATCAGTAATAGCTCTTTTTTCATTCGGAAAATATTGCAAAAGAGTATTTGAAAAATTATTATAGCCTTGAGCATATTTATATTCTTCTCCTTCAAAATTAAAAAGGTCAAAAACGTCTTCATCGAGTTTCTTCATTTTGATCTTGCCAATCAAATCAAAATACTTAAATAAACGCCAAAGAATTTGCCCTTCATCAAGAGAACCGATATAATGCATGCCTGTATCAAAAACAGAATTATTCCTCTTAAATGTCTGGAGGCAACCGCCAAGTTGGTCATTTTTTTCTAATATACAAACGCTGTAGCCTTCCTGACTAAGTATATAGCCACAGAGTAAGCCACCTAATCCACTACCTGCAATAACAACATCATACATAAAACACATTAACCCTTTCTAATTTTGTTCATTAAATTTTCCAATCCAATAAATTCTCCACATGTCATTACAGCTCCAATAGTAACACCTAATATTCCATGAATATTTAAATTCTGGCCGGTAAAAAATAAATTCGGAACCTTTGTTTTAGGAATTATCAATGATTTGTACGGATCGTTAAAATCCTTAAGTATCCCATAAGAAGAACCTTCAAAAGTACCCGTATAATCACGGTATGTCAATGGAGTAGAAGTATAATATTTTTTTATTTTTGTTCTTATGTCAGGTATTTTTTTCTCCACAAGATCCAAAAGCTTTTCAGCTTTTCTTATTTTAAATTCTTTGTAATCCTCTCCTCTATTTTCAACAGTAGTATTTTCCCATTTTAACAATTCATCATATTTCATGTAAGTCATAATAATCATACAATCTGCAAATTTATCAGATTTTGAGATAGCAGGAGTATAAAGTAAATAGCTTTGTGGCCAATCTTTTTCAGAATAAGATGAAGTGGTCCAAACAGTATCATTATCGAAATAATAATTATTAAAATTCTGATATTCGAATGAGTTTTCTTTCAGAACAATGTATAAAGAAAATACAGGAATTGTATTTTCAAGCGAATTGATCCTATGTTTATAAGCCTTGTTGAAAAAACTATTGTCAATCATTTTTAATGTATTGACAGGATGAATATTTGAAATAAAGTTCTTTGCTTCAATTTTTTCAGCATTAACAAGCTCAGCATATTTTATTATAGTATTTTCAAATACAAGTTTTTTAACTTCGCTATTTCTTAATATTGTTCCCCCATTATTTTTAATAGATTCGCCAAGTAGTTTTGCAATCTGGTGACTGCCATCAACACAACGCCATGAACTACTAATAAATGAATATGTTATTAATGCATGAAGATATAAAGGCGTTTTGTCAGGAACGCCGGCATACAGCAAATTATTTCCTGCCAACACATTTTGAAGAATTTCATTTTTTGTAATAGATTTGATATAATCGAAAGCCCCTTCACTGAATATTTTGGTATAATTGATATCACTATTTTCCGCTTCCAAATTATACAAGGGAAACTGATCACAAATATGTTTTAATTTATTAATGTAATTGGTAATTGCTTCTCTTTCATCAGGGAATTCTTTTACCAGAGTTTCAATAAAATTTTCTGTTCCCTGAGCATGGTGGTATTCCTTACCCTTAAATGTTATAACCTCAAATCCATCAATATCCATTCTTTTAAGTTTCAGCTTATCCATTATGCCGAAATACTTAAAGTATCTATTTAGTACCTGACCTTCAGCCAGGCCTTCAGTATAATTCAAGCCTGTACTGAATATACATTTGTCACGTACAAACACTTGAAGGCATCCGCCAATTTTTTTATTCTTTTCCAACACACATACATTATAGCCCTCGCGTGAAAGAATATTTCCGCAAAGCAACCCTCCGAGTCCACTACCAATAATTACTACATCAAACTTTGCCATTTAAAGTATTTTATAGAATATTTATTTTTTTATTATGTATATAAGATTCGAAGTAAGCTTTGTATTGTCAATTATCTCTAGCTGTATGCCGTGTCTCGAAACAATGTCCGATATTTCATCACTGGAAATGTAATGCAACTTATTGGTTGCTTTATTAAAACCAAATTTTGTTGAAAAAAACTCAGTGTATAAAGTTCCCCTATGTCTTTTCTTTAAATTACGATCGCCATCTCTGATAATAATTTTCCCCATCTCATTTAAACTGTTTATACATTTGTTAATAAGTTGAACCTGATTTTCATTATTTAAATAATGCAACACATCACTTAATATAAACACATCGCTTGCAGGTAAATCATAACTCAACGCATCAGCACAATAAAATGCAACATTATTATTTTTTGAAATACAATTTGCTGCAACATCAATTTTACCTGCATCATAATCAATTCCTGTTATGTTGCGTTTTTCAGAAAGAAAATTTAGCATATACGGCAGAAAACCATAACCGCAGCCAATATCAGTAATCTTAGCATTTTCAGGAACCAGTGAGTTGAACAGTTCGTAATTTCTTTCGAGACGAAGTTTGACTTTCAAATACCATTCGAGGATTGGTCCTTTATATATATAGTTTCTGATAAGCTTTCTTTTGTAATAATGAGCCGTTCCATATTCTTTACTCATGACAGCATATTCCTCTCTGAAAAATTTCAGCATGTTTTTCGTTCTTATATGATAATCCTCTCCCCAGGATCTGTCTTCAAATTTTATTCTATCACATATTTTTAGTGTTATGCAACCACTTTTCAGAAAGTTCTCTCCTTTGCTCATACAGTCACCAACGCCGTGCATAATAATCGGAAGAATATCCAATTGAAGTTCTTCAGCCATCAAAAAAGCACCTTTATGAAAACGATTGATCGAGTCTGTTTCAGAACGGCTTCCTTCAGGAAATACAAGTATTGAATAACCTTCACTAATTTTTTCTTTCAATTCGCTTAATACATTTTCATAGCCATCAGAAATATTATAAAAATCAAGGTATCTGATCACCAATGCATACACAGGATTGTTCCAAACCCATTTATTAGTAATCACAATCATTTTTGGATGTAACATAAGCATCAATAATAAATCAATATGCGATTGATGATTGGCAATGATCATAGCCGGTTTGCGGAAATTTTCGTGACGCGGATTAACAATTCTTTTTTTAACATTGAACATAAAATATATCTCAAACCAGCAAAAGCCCGACATCACATGATGCATGATCAGCTTTTTCGCTTTTTTTCTTATAGGGATAATTAACATAAGTACAAATAAAATATTCATGGAAACACATCCAAAAATAAATATTGTAAATGCAATGCAGGTAAAAATCATATCCACAAAAGTCATGGGTACCCTGCGTTTCATGGATTTCTTCTTGATCAGATAGGAAAATAAAACCGGTTCTATAGCATAAGATACAATAACAACCGTTAATAAACCAATAATAGCAATGAGTGCGATTGAATTGAGCGCCGGATGTTTTGCAAGTATCAGTACGCCCACACCCACAATGGTTGTAAATGCCGAAAGGAAAATAGCCGTTTTATATGAAGTAATCTCTTTGCGTCCGAATTTGTATTCTAAAAGTAAGCCACGTATCATCAATATGCTATAATCCACTCCAAGTCCGAAAATAAAAGTCGAAATAATAATATTGATAATATTAAATTTTAAACCAAAAACACCCATGATACCTAATGTAATCAACCAACTCACAAACATTGGCGTCGCAGCAATAGCACCTATTTCAATTCTTCCAAAAGAGATGATCAATAATAATGTCACAAAAATGAGACATAAATTTACCAGAATATTAAAATCAGTTTCAATATTGGAAACAAAATTTGCAGTGATTTTCTGCTTATCAAAAACATACACATTTTTTTTGCCCTTAAATGCATTAAACACTTTATCCCTGTCATCATTATTTACTTTTGCCAAAGTAACTATCATTGATTGCTCGCTATTCTCAATAATTCTGTCGCTTAGAAAAACCGAAATAATTTTTTTAGAATCATTAATTTTAACAGTACTGAATTGTTTTTCGAGTAATGAATAAAACTCACTGAAGGCAGTGGTTTTAAAACCGACATTTTTACCATTACTGATAATATCATTTATTAATTTTTCTTTTTTGCCTGAAGTCCAATATTCATTCCATATCTTTATTCTATCTTTTTGAAGTGAATCGGGAATAATAATTGAACTTATCGTTGAATATTTTTTAATAATTTTCTGTTGATATAATTTTTTAATGGTTTTATCAACTTCAGAATTATTCAACAATGCCTGATCAAGCGTTTTCCCTGTTGAAATAACATATACCGACCTCACAGCAATATCATTAAACATGTTTAAATTCTTTTCTGCTTTTTTTGATTTTTCAGTAAGAAAATTCATCTTGTACATGTCTTTCTCAAAATTAATATCCTGTGGAAAAACAAGAAATAAAACAGTAATCAAACAAATTAATAATACGAGAATTTTATTTGACTCATAAGGATATTTTGAAATTCTATCAATCACTGTTAATTTTGGAAGAGCTTCCGAATCCTGTTTTTTCCAATTGACGAAATGCGGTAAAAAGATCAGTGAGAAAACAGCAGCTCCCAACACACTTAATCCGGCAAATAAACCAAGATCCCTCAGTACTTCAGAGTTTACAAACAACATACTGAAAAAGGCTGTTGCAGTAGTGATTGAGCAAAGAACAATGGTAAGACTCATATCCGCAAGAACATCTTTATAGGATTTTTTCGCTTTATAAGTACAAAAAATATATAAGGCATAATCCACGATAATTCCCAAAAGAACCGAACCTATTGCCAGTGCGATTACAGAAATATTAGTCTTAAATAAATAAATGATTGCTAAAGCTAAGGCACCACCAAAAACTGCCGGAAGAAAGCTTATGAAAGGTATTAACCACTTTTTAAAATACCACGCGACAAAAAGTAATATTATTAATAAAGATACTATTACGCTTAACATAATATCCTTTTTTATTTGCATTGCATTACCAGCAGCCACTGTCACTGCACCGAAATATTCTGCACATACGATATTGTTGCTTTTATCATTCAGATACAAAAACAACCTGTCGAGCCTTTTTACAAATTGAGAATTTTCGTTAGTTTTATTTGAAGGATATGCAGGATTAATAAATAACAATAAGTGCTTTTTGTCCTTTGTGAAAATATAATCATTAATTATTTCGTAACTGTCATCAAACTGAAGTTGTTTTAATTTGTTAAATGCCAGATAACTTATTCCAACAGGATCTCTTTTTATAAATTTTTTGAAAACAAAACTTCCTGGTGACAACAGTGTTTTGTAATTTCTTTTTATTGAACCTTCAACAGCTTCCCGGCTGATAAGACTGTCGATTTTTTTATAATCTGACTTATTTAAAAATATGGGTAGATTATTATAAAGCACATCCATTACATTTGAAACAAGGCTGTCGTTTATTTTACCTGCAATCCCTTTAATAAATGGTGAAAAATTTTCATTGCCAAGCGAGTCAACAAGTTCATCAGCAAACAAGCTTAGTTTATCCGGCTCAGCAGCAGAACCAGTGTCCGTAAGATAAATATTGATAAAAAGCTTATCTGCTGTATTTAGTTTTTTAACGATTTGCGTTAGTTCATTATCAGAACCAGGAGTGGCTTTTGAAATATCTTCTTCAAGATTAATTTTTGAAGCATAATAAATAAAGATGGCTGAAATTGTAAAGAATACCAGGAAAAAAACCACACGGTTTTTTCTGAAAAAGTCATATATTCTAATAAAGAAAAACGACATACTTTATTTACTTTTACCTTGTTTTCTAAATAATTTCAACATTATGAATACTACTAATCCAAAAAAGATTGAGGATAGGAACGCAAAAACTATACTTCCAATAATATACTGAAATAGGTTATTTTTTATAAATGCAAATGTAATGTTTGTAATATCACTCATACTACCTGAATTAATATTCAAGATATATGCTCCCGTAACATAGCTCAAATAAAGTATGATGGGCAGCATGGGAGTGATGCTGATATTAGCTGCTACGATAACAATCACTTTATTTAACCGAAATAAATGAGACAAAGCAATTGCAGCAATTAACTGGTATCCCCAGATAGGAATAATGCCCATAAATATACCGAACATAACCGATAGAACAATTTTCCTGTCAGAGTCACCTGTTGCAATAATATTTTTTTTATAGAAATCAATAAGAGATTTTTTATTCAGCTTTTTTAAAAAATAAACAGGCTTCACATAAAAAAAAGTGATGAAGAAAAAAGCTGTATTAAGCATGCTTATCCTGAAAAAATCACGAAAAGGGCGAAAATGAGAAATTCTATTTTCAGCAGGAGGATAAAATACATTTATTGGAATTGAAATAATTTTCACATTTTTCCATGCCAATCGAACTAAGATCTCAAGTTCAAATTCATATTTTCCGGTGAACAGCTTCATCCTTTTAATAAAATCCAATGGGTACAATCTAAAACCTGATTGAGTATCCAAGAGCTTGTTACCGGTGTACAATCTAAACCAGAAATTTGAAAATTTATTTGCAAAGCTGTTTTTCCGAGGAAGGTTTTTCTGAGTGAATTCCCTTACTCCTACTATCAGAGCGTCAGGTTCTTTTTCAATCTCATCAATAAATTTAGTAACTTCTTCAGGTTTGTGTTGCCCGTCAGAATCAATAGTAATTGCATACTGATATCCTTTTTCAATAGCTTTTAAAAAGCCGGCTCTGATCGCATGACCTTTGCCCCTGTTTTTAGGAAAATTGATTATTTCAATATCTTCAATCTTTGTCAATATTTCTCCAGTGGTATCCGTAGAACCATCATTAATAATGATAATATTTCCTGTAAATGCATGGACTTCGTCAATCACCTGTTTAAGCGTCAAGCAATTATTATATGTAGGAATAATTACACAGCATTTTAAGCAGTTAAATTTGTGATTGTACTCCTCTTGTTCCATACAATTTTTTATGCTTTACATTGTAAAAATAGAAATTAATTCCTAAGGGCAATTTAAATTATTTCATTTAACTGTATGCAACCTATTTAAATTCGTGTAAATTTGCACCCTATTTTTTTTATTTGCTTTATTTTCAATAGAATAAATTTGGTTATCATGATAAATGCAGGACAGCACGAACTTACGTTGGAGGAATACGAAAGAATACTATTTTGTGAAGAAAAAATTGAGTTATCATCAAGCGTATTAGAAAAGGTTGACCGCAACTTTAGTTTTCTTGAAAAATATTGTACAGATAAATTAATTTACGGAATTAATACTGGCTTAGGTCCTATGGCACAGTACCGTATCAGTGAAGAAGACCGTATTCAACTACAATATAACGCAATAAGAAGTCATTGCTCGGGACTTGGCGAAAAAATACCTGATATATATGTAAAAGCATCCATGATTACTTCAATAAACAGCTATTTAAAAGGCAATTCAGGCATTCACAGAGAAGTCGTTATTTTATTGAAAGAATTAGTTAACAGATCTATCATTCCAGTAGTTCCGCAACACGGTGGCGTTGGCGCCAGTGGTGACCTTGTGCAGTTAGCACATATAGCACTGGTATTAATTGGAGAAGGTGAAGTTTCATATAAAGGTAAGATATCACCCACTTCAGAAGTATTTAAAGAAAATGGATTAGTGCCAGCAAAAGTCCATATCAGGGAAGGACTCTCATTAATGAATGGCACTTACATGATGACCGGGATTGGAATAGTTAATATTATTCATGCAAAAAACCTTTTAGATTGGTCAATTATTGCGTCTTCTATGGTAAACGAAATTGAAGGCTCTTTTGATGAATACTTTTCTGACGAACTAAATTGTGTTAAACTTCATAAAGGTCAAAATAAAATTGCAGAAAAAATCCGCTCAGTTCTTCATGACAGCAAGATGATCCGCAATAGAGAAACTGTTTTCAGCAAACGAATAAAAGAAACCCAAATCAAGGAAAAGGTTCAGGAGTATTATTCTCTGAGATGTCTTCCTCAGATACTCGGACCCGTTTATGATACTTTAGAAAACGCACAGAACATTATTCTCAATGAAGCAAATTCCTGTAGCGACAACCCAATTATTGACAATAACTCCACCTCTGTTTTCCATGGCGGAAATTTTCATGGCGACTACATCTCATTCGAAATGGATAAAATAAAAATTGCTGTTACCAGATTATCCATGCTTGCGGAACGGCAGTTAAATTTCTTACTAAATAATAAACTCAATGAAAAGCTTCCTCCATTTATTAATTTAGGAAAACTCGGTGTTAATTTCGGAATGCAGGGTTGCCAGTTTACTGCAACTTCTACTGTTGCAGAAAATCAGACTTTATCTTTTCCTATGTATGTTCACAGCATACCTAATAACAACGACAATCAGGATATAGTAAGCATGGGATCCAACGCTGCACTGATGACCAAAAAAGTAATAGATAATGCTTACGAGGTATTGGCTATTGAAATGCTTGCTCTGATACAAGCAATTGAATTTCTTGGCAATTCAGATATGCTTTCATCCACTGCAGCAAAAGTATATAAGCAATTAAGGGCAATCGTTCCTGCATTTGCTGAAGACTCTGTAAAATATAAAGATCTCAGTAATATTAAAGAATATATTTTTAAAAAACAATTTTTCAAAAATTAACATAAAATGAAATATGCATTAGTAACAGGAGGTTCACGCGGAATTGGCAGAGCTGTTTCGATTAAACTGGCCGAAATGGGATATTTCGTTCTTATCAATTATAAATCAAATATTGAAGAGGCAAAAAAAACTCTTGAAACTATTAATACCGCAGGAGGATCAGGAGAATTGATTCCATTTGACATCTCAAAACAAAATGAAATAGAAAATGCTTTGAGTTTATGGAAAGAAAAAAATCCGGAAAGTTATATTGAAGTATTGGTCAATAATGCAGGAATACGGAAAGATAATCTGTTAATATGGATGGAAAACGAACATTGGTTTGATGTAATCAATACCAATCTGAATAGTTTTCTTTTCGTAACTCGATTCCTTATAAAAGACATGTTAGTAAAAAAATACGGGCGCATCATAAATGTCGTGTCGTTATCCGGTATTAAAGGGTTGCCGGGACAGGTAAACTATTCAGCCGCAAAAGGAGGAGTAATTGCTGCTACAAAAGCTCTGGCACAAGAGGTGGGAAAGAAAAAAGTTACCGTGAATGCTGTAGCGCCGGGATTTATTAAAACTGATATGACTAACGATTTAAATGAAGAAGAAATTAAAAAGATGATCCCGCTGAACCGATTTGGACTTCCAGAAGAAGTGGCTGAAGTTGTAGGTTTTCTGGCTTCGGAAAAGGCATCTTATATTACAGGTGAAGTAATTTCTATTAATGGAGGAATATATACATAAATGTTTTCAGAAAATAAATTTTACGACTTTTGTAAAAAATGAAAACCCAAAAATAAAATAAAAAACATGAATAGAGTTGTAATAACAGGATTAGGGATTTATTCAACTATTGGGAAAAACCTTGATGAAGTCAAAGATTCCTTATCAAATGGGAAGTCGGGAATCGTTCTCAATCAGGAAAGAAAAGATTTCGGTTATCAATCAGGACTTACCGGTTATATTGAACGCCCTCAATTAAAAGTGTTACTTGACAGAAGATCAAGAATCAGTATGCCCGACCATGCAGAATATGCATACATGTCAACAGTTGAAGCTCTTAAAAATGCAAATATTGATCAGAATTTTTTAGACAATAATATTGTTGGGATAATTTTCGGTAATGATAGTTCTACACCTGCTGTAATTAAAGCCGTTGATATCATCAGAGAAAAAAAGGATACCTCGCTTGTGGGTTCAGGCTCTGTGTTTCAATCTATGAATTCTTCAGTAACCATGAATTTATCAGTAATATTCAGGTTAAAAGGAGTAAATTTCACAATAAGCGGAGCATGTGCCAGCGGCTCACACTCTATTGGCATGGGATATTTTTTGATTAAACATGGATATCAGGAAAGAATTATTTGTGGAGGTGCACAGGAAATTAACCTTTTTTGTGTAGGAAGTTTTGACGCACTTGGAGCTTTTTCGAAAAGAGAATCCGAACCAACGAAAGCTTCAAGACCCTTCGACAAAGGCCGTGATGGCTTGGTTCCCAGTGGTGGTGCTGCAACGGTGATTATTGAAAGCTATGACTCAGCCATTAAACGAGGAGCTCCTATTTTTGCTGAAATTATCGGATATGGATTTTCATCTGATGGAAAACATATTTCTGTCCCTGATACTGATGGACCAATACGTGCTATCCGCATGTCATTGGATACCGCTGGAATATCACCCGATAAAATTGATTATATCAATGCACATGCTACTTCCACACCCTTGGGAGATGCTAATGAAGCAAAAGCCATTCATACTATTTTCGGAGAATCAAAGCCCGCCGTCAGTTCCACGAAATCGATGACAGGTCATGAAATGTGGATGGCCGGCGCCAGCGAAGTGGTTTACTCTACACTGATGATGCAGAACAATTTTGTTGCACCGAATATCAACTTAGACGAACCGGATGAATTCAGCGTAAAACTCAATATTATCAGTAAGAAAACGGATCAGGAAATTAATACTTTTCTTTCCAACTCCTTTGGCTTTGGTGGAACAAATTCTTCTTTAATAATCAAGAAGTTTAAAGACTAACCTCTATTTTATTTCTAAAAAAGTATTGAAATACATTTTAGAATAATATTATTTTCCAATCTATTCTTATCAATCTTATATTCCAATTATTTTCATTTGGAATATTAATTTCTGATATAATAATCATTTTTCGAATAATGCAGATAATATACTAATTTCGCAAACTAAATAAAAATACATGCACGAAAACAAACTTTTTAGTACAACAGAAATTAAAGTAAGATTTAACGAAGTTGATTCAATGGGAGTAGTATGGCATGGGAACTATGTTGATTACCTCGAAGATGGCAGGGAGGATTTTGGTGAAAAATTTGGTCTTCATTATTTAGATTTTTTCAGGGAAGGTATTATTGTGCCTCTTGTTAAAATTGACATCGATTACAAAAAGTCATTAAAATATGGCGAAAAAGCTATCATTGAAACAAGGTATGTTGATACCGAGGCCGCCAAGTTGATTTTTGATTACACGATTTCCAGAAGTTCCAATATGGAAATAATCGCTACCGCCAGAAGTATTCAGGTTTTTCTTAACAGTGAAATGGAGTTGCAATTAACATTCCCTGAGTTTTTCATGAAATGGAAACAAAAATATTTTGGTAAATAAATATTTTGCATGATTATGATTGATGTTTTAGTAGCTGCTGATAATATTATTTCTTCTCTCGGATTTACCACCATTGAAAATTGCAATAATATTAGAAATGGGAATTCAGGGATAAGACTCGTAGATAATGCCATGCTTTCTCCACTTAAGTTCTATGCCTCATTAGTTGATACAGAAATAATTTCGACTAAGTTTGGAACTTTGGCTGATTGCGAAAATTATACACGCTTCGAGCAAATGGCAATACTTTCCATCACTGACGCTTTAAGCAAAACGAATATTAATATTCATAATGGCAAAACTCTTTTTATTCTTTCAACAACAAAGGGAAA
>Ga0182027_10003032_pt1 | contig 26933 bp, 17 predicted proteins | sample 712E1DmetaG_FD_121300 | JGI IMG/M metagenome (GOLD analysis project Ga0182027, IMG submission 121300) | Permafrost microbial communities from Stordalen Mire, Sweden - 712E1D metaG (Illumina Assembly) | ecosystem: Environmental > Terrestrial > Soil > Wetlands > Permafrost | place: Sweden...
AGTTGCACCTCCAGGTCCTGAACTTCCTCCGCACCCCGGTCCTTGCCGAAATGACCGGCGAATTCCGTTCCCCCAATTTTCACCAAGGGGGGTCGGCTGGGTTTTTGTGGGAGTTGTTTATTCTGGCGCTGATGTTTCTGGTGGCTCGACCGCGGCTGAATACCACCGAGATCCTGGTTGTGGCCGTCTGGGGCTGGTTTGCATTGCATTCGGTCCGCAACGTGCCGATCTTTGCCCTCGTAGTCACCCCGATTCTGGCGACGCATCTGGGGGAGTTTCTCTCGCGCTGTGGTGATTCTCGCTGGTGGCGACTTTACCGGAACGTCTCCCAGAACATTGCCACCCTCGACCGTTCGGCCAGCGGCTGGATTCCGGTCCTTTTTGCGGTGGGGGTGCTGATTTCGGTCATCGCCTGGCCGGTCGTCTCCAAGTCCAGGCCGCTGATCAGCACGGAGATCCTGACCAACCGCTTCCCGGTCGCGGCAGTGGATCGCTTCCTGAAAAGCGCCGAGGCCGGGAAGGTGCTGCACGGGGAAATGTTCAACGACTACGGCTGGGGCGGTTACCTGATCCTGGCGCTGCCCGAGCGAAAAGTGTTCATCGACGGACGCAATGATTTCTACGGCGTTGAGTTGGTCAAGGAGTTCAATGTAGCGGATGACCCAGGGCCGGGCTGGGAGGCGGTGTTCGAGAAGTACAACGTGGGCTGGACGATCCTGCCCCGCCGGCACCCGTTGTGCAGTCTTCTGGCCCTTCGCACGACGGATTGGAAGCGGTTCTATTCCGACGACGTTGCCGAAATCTACGTTCACAGCTCGACCAACAGGCCGGACTAACGGATCGCGTCGGGATCGATTTGATATTTCTTGAGTTTGACGTAGAGCGTTGTGCGGCTGATGTCGAGGGTCGCGGCGGTGCGTTTGATGTTGCCGCCGTGCTGGCGCAGCGTGTTCAGGAGGATTTGTTTTTCTGGTTCGCCAAGTTGATCGGCCAGGGCGGGCGAATGGCTGGCGGCGCCCTCCGACTGTACGATTCGCCTCGGCAAATCACCGGCATCCAAAAACGAGGACTTGGCCAGCACGACCGCCTGAAGAATGACATTCTCAAGTTCGCGCACATTGCCGGGCCAATGATAACCGCATAACAGGCTCACGACCGCCTCCGTAAGGCCAAGTAATTCCTTGTTGTTTTGGCGGGCAAACCGCCGCAAGAATTCCATCGAAAGCAGGAGAATGTCTTCCGGTCGTTCCCGCAAAGGAGGCAGATCAATCTGCACCACATTCAGCCGATGATACAAATCTTCCCGGAAAGTCCCCTCTGCCACACACTGCTCCAAGGACCGATTCGTAGCCGCCACAATGCGCACATCGACGGAAATCGCCTTTTGTCCGCCAACGCGCTCAAAGGTCCGGCTTTGCAACACCCGCAGGAGTCTGGCCTGAACCGGCAGGTCGATATTTGACACTTCGTCGAGAAACAGCGTGCCACTATTGGCCCGCTCGAATCGTCCGATGTGGCGGTCGAATGCTCCCGTGAATGCGCCCTTCTCATGGCCAAATAACTCGCTCTCCATCAGCTCACGCGCCAGCGATGAACAGTCCAGCGCCACAAAGGGTTTGCCGTGCCGGACGCTGACCGCGTGGATGGCGTGCGCAACGAGTTCTTTGCCCGTGCCGGTCTCCCCGTGAATGAGCACATTTGCATAGCTGTCGGCAATGGTCTGAATCAGTTCGAAAATGTCCCGCATCCGGGGGTTCTGGCTGATGAGACCGTAAAACCCTTGCGCGGGCGCCGCAAGCATCCCGCGGTTTCTGAGATCGGCAACCCGCGGAGAAGCAGTCATGCTCCGCTGCTGGACCGCCCGCCTGGCCTGGTCCCTCAGCGCGACCAGGCAAGCTGGATCCCTGGTCTTCTCAAGATAATCAAAAACACCCAACTTGGTTGCCTGAACCGCCTGGGCGATCGAACCATTGCTGGTGAAAATGATCATCATGGTCGTCGGATAGATCTGACGGAGCTGTTCCGAGAAGGCAGTGCCGTCCACATCTGGCATATTCACTTCGGCGATGATCAAGTCGAAGTTGTGGGCTTCGAGCAGCAAAAAGGCGTCTTGCGGCGAGTTGGCTGAAAAAACTGCGTACTCATCCCCGATCAATGTTTCCGACACCTGTAACGTCCAGGAAAGATCCCGATCGATTACCAGTATTCTGGCCTTGCGCATGTTCAGACCTTTTCCAGGTCAAGTTGTCGGCCATTCACCATAATCGCTCTTGGACACTACATCATCACATCCCCATGACTTCGTATCCGCTGTCGACGTAGAGGACCTGGCCGGTCGTTCCGGTCGACATATCACTGGCGAGAAACAGTCCGGCAGAACCGAGCTCTTGGGGATCGATATTTCGCTTGAGCGGTGCGTGCTCCTCGTAATGCTTGAGCATTTGCGCGAAGCCACCAATGCCTCTGGCAGCCAGGGTATTGATCGGGCCTGCGCTAATCGCGTTGACGCGGATCTTCTGGGGGCCCAAATCATAAGCCAGATAACGCACGCAGGCTTCCAAGGCAGCTTTGGCGACTCCCATCACATTGTAATGCGGTACCACCTTGACCGCCCCGTAATAACTCATCGCGATGATGGACCCACCGTCAACCATCAATGGCGCAGCCGCTCGTGCCAGGGCCACCAGCGAATAGGCGCTCACGTCCTGGGCAATTCGAAATGCCTCCCGAGATGTGTTAATGAATTGACCTTCAAGCGCTTCCCTTGGCGCAAAAGCCACCGAATGGAGCACGACGTGCAATTTTCCAAAATCCCTGGTCACTTGCTCGAAGGTGCGGGCAATGTCTTCGTCCCTTGTCACATCACAGGGGTAAAGCGGTGTTTCTTTGCCAAATGTCCCTGCCAGTTCTTCGACGTTTTCCTTGAGCCGTTCGCCCTGGTAGGTAAATGCCAGGCGCGCTCCGGCCTCGTGCCACGCCTGGGCGATCGCCCAGGCAATGGATCGTTTGTTTGCCACACCGAAAACGATGCCGTTCTTTCCAGCCAAACTTGCTGTGGAAGGTTGCATAAGAATGAGAGTTTCTAGAAGAAACCGCCCAGCCAGTCAAGCCTAGGCGGACTCTTCAACCTCGGAGGACCACCCGGGCCGGCGCACCATCCGCTCCCTGTAGTTTCATCGGAAGTGCCATCAACTCATAATCCCCGGCAGGAACCTCGCTCAGATTCAGTCCTTCGATGATCGCCACTTTCGCCTGAAGCAACGTGTGATGCACCGGATGCTGTTTGCTGCCGTAGGGTTCCACAGACAGATAATCCACTCCGACAAGTGCCACACCCTGCCGCACCAGAACCTCTGCGCCATCGGCAACGATGGCGAGAAATTGCGTGTCGAATTCGCGGTCACCACGTCTCCAGTGTTCCGAGTTCTTTGTCTTGAACAGTGCTCGCGTTACATGATGCAGGTCACACCGTTCCAATGCCGCACGGTCGATGTGACCCGGAATCGTTGTCAGATCGAATACACGACACGATCCAACCAACACCTCCAACGAAATCCGGTCGGTTCCATAGCCGTCGGGCTCGAAATGGAACGGGGCATCCATGTGCGTGCCCGTATGCGCCCCCATCTGCAATCGCGTCACGTTCGCCCCGTCGCCCCGCGCGATGCTCCGCGCAAGTTGCATCGACACACCAGGGTCTTTCGGCCAGGTCGGCATGCCCTCAAAGACCGGAACTGTCACATCGTAGAGTTTCATAAACGGAAAGATGCTAACGCAAGATCTCCCGTCCGGCAACCATCACCGCATTCGGCAAAGTCTTCAGGGTGACGCGTCCAAGTCCACGACCGGTTTGACAGAGTTGTCCACGATCAGATCGGGATAAGCCTCGTAATAGAATTCATGGTAACGGCGGGAACGTCTGGGCACCAACGCCACGTGCGTTCCCGCGGGGAACTCCTTCCGTGCCGAAGCGAGCCTTTCCCGAACAGCCGGGTCGAGTCCCATGGCATGCTGCTGCTCCAGGGTTTTGCCGCTGAAACGTCGATGGATCTCGCCCGCGTCGTGCGCGAATACTCCCATCGAGATCGCCGCCAACCCGAACGTGGCCATCACGATCGCAAACCGTGTCGCCTGCCACGCCAGGCGAATGCCTCCTTGTTTCAACCTGGGGATGAATTTGAGCAGCGTGACTCCCGCGATCGCCATCCACATCCAGGACAGTCTCAGAGGAAACGGGGATATCGCGATCCCCACCGCCTCCTGATCACTACGGCGATGCAGCCCAATCCAGAACATGGCGACCAGCAACAGCATCACGCCTGCCGCGCCCCACCGCTGCCAGTTCGCACGGCGCAGGAACACAAAGCTTCCGGGCCACAACCAGGCAACCAGCAACAAAGCCGGAACAAACAGATTCATCAACAGACGTTCCATCGAAGTGTTCAGCAGCGCGTCCAGATCGACCGCCGCGCAGAGGTAGACCCCAAACAACACCCCCGTCTCGATCACCAGCGCCGTGAGGAGCCACAGGTTTTCAGTCTTGCGCAGCCGTCTCGCACAAAACACAAGCACCACAACAAACAATGGCCAGAAGAACGCGTAATTGCCTTCGATCAGCGCGTACCGGAACAGGGCTTTTGCCACCAAGACGGCCCGTGGCCCCCAGTGCGGGTCGGGAAAACCGAAATCAGTCCGATAATGCTTGGTCCACAAAAACAACCGCCATGGCAGCGCGATCGCTACCGTCGTCACCGCCGCCATGAGGACCGGCCGCAACGGCAACCGCCGCCACCACGCAACAAGAATCAGCGCAAAAAAACCGCCCCCGATTCCAATCAATGCATCCTGTTTCACCCAGAACGCCATCCCGCCGAAGATCGCTGCGAGCGCCAACCAGCCTCGTCCCTCGTGCGGGACTTCTCTTAGAGCGCCTAACAAAACCGACTTCCCTGTAGCCGCACCCTTTACGGGTGCGTCTTCCCCGCGCAGGCTGAAGCCTGCGGCTACAGTTCTGTTAGGCGCTCTTAGCCACGAAACCACGGCGCCGTAGAAAACGACCAGAAACACCGCCAGCGGCATGTCGGCATAATTGATCTTGACCTGTTCCATGATCACCGGCAACGCGCACCACCACAGCAGCCACACACCACGGGTGCCGACCCGCAAAACGCCCAGCCACCACCACAGAATCGCCGCGCCCGAGGCGAAGAACGCGGCAAAGATCACTCTCGAAGCGACATCGTCGAACCGGTTGAGATAGAAGAAGACATAGGTCTGGGCGACCGGCACCAACGGCGGATAATCGGGATGACTGGTTGTGTGGGGATCAAAAAGCGTCGTCGGCCATGTCTTCTCGAAAAACGCCACCTTGGCCTTGAGCGCCCACATCGACAGGGCATCGTAGCCATAAACCGGTCGGTCCCAGCTCAACGCAAGGGCCAACAACCCCAGACACACCGCCATGAACACGGCAAGACTGAATCGAGGCCTCGACCATCTGTCTCCGGCCATCGCGACCGCACCCAGAACGCCAAAGCCGATAATCGGCCCCAAAGCGAGCCACTGTGAAAACGATGCGCCTGCAACCAGGGCGATGAAGAAGACGCCAGCCTCCAAAAAACAACCGGCGCAAAAACCCAGAGCCAGACGAGCCATCGGCGGAACCTGACGAATCGTCGGCCATACAATCCGAAGCAGTCCGACTCCTGCGAGCGCAAGCGTCAACGTAGCGGCAGCAGCCAGTAATAGATTCATTGTCTGGGATTCTATCGGAGACTCCCCCTGGAAAAGAAGCAAACTCCACGGTTCTTGGAGTCGCGCTTTTCCTTTGGCGAGGGCACGTTCACCTCGCGCAGGCGTCGTAAGCGCGGAGGAGTTCGGAGACGCTCCAGGCTTGCGCGAAACACCCGACGGGACGATGAGGCGGGTCACCATCGAAGATTTCCGGCACGGTACCCAACCCGGCGTGTCCGAGGTGATCGATCAATCCTTGTAGCAAGTGTCCGATCTCCTTGTGCTGGGATTTGCCGTTGCCGTGAATCCGCACATAGGCGTCGCAGTACGGACCGATCAACCACGGCCAGACGGTGCCCTGATGATAAGCGCAATCGCGTTGGTGGGGATTGCCCGTGTATTTCCCGCAATACCGTTCATCCTTCGGCGATAATGTTCGCAGCCCGAACGGTGTCAACAGATGCCGTGTCAACACGTCGAACACGGATTTCTGTTGTGCCTTGTCGAGCGGCGAATAGGGCAGGCTGACCGCGAAGATTTGGTTGGGCCGGATACTCGGATCCCGAAAATCGCCCTGAATCACGTCGTACAAATAGCCGCCTTCGCCGTACCAGAATGCCTTGACGAAGCTGCCGGCCACCTGATCGCTAAGCTTCCTGAGGACGACCGCCGAGTGAATGTTGTGGCTGAGTTTTTCCTCCATCTCAGCCACCATCACCAGCGCATTGAGCCAGAGCGCATTGACCTCCACGGGCTTGCCGTGGCGCGGCGTCGGCACGTAGCTGTCCACTTTGGCGTCCATCCAGGTCAACTGCGTGCCCGCCGTACCGGCCGTGATGAGACCGTCGCGGTCGGCACGAATGTCGTACCGGGTCCCCTCCTGATAGCATTGGATCGCCTGTTGAACCGACGGGAACAACTCGCGCGCAGCTCCGTCATCACCGCTGGCTTTCCAGTATTTCCAGACCGCCACGACGAACCAGAGCGATGCATCCACCGAGTTATACTCCGGTGTCTGACCGACTTCGGGGAAGGCGTTGGGAATCATCCCCTGATCGAGATAACGTGCGAATGTCAAAAGGATTTTCTTGGCGACATCGAATCGCTTTGTGGTCAGCGTCAGCCCCGGCAACGCGACCATCGCGTCCCGTCCCCAATCCGTGAACCATGGAAAACCTGCCAGGATCGTCAGGCCGTCCTTGCCCCGCCGCGCCAGGAAGGCATCCGCCGCGATCAACAGGGCCTGGCGAACCCCGTCATGCTCGCGTTCGTATTGCTGGCGGTGTTGCCGTTCCCGCGCGACCAGTTCCTCGGCGTTGACACCGGCGCGCGGTTCGATCGTGGCGACGATGTACGTGGCATGACCCGGCGCGATCCGCAGCGTCATTTCAAACGGGCTGAACAAATCCTCCTCGAAATCCAGTCCGCGTTCCTGTTCGACCGGATAGGTGAAGTGGTAATACCATTCGGCTTTCGTTTCCACTCCGGTCGGTTTGGCGTAGAAGAACAACCGCGGCAGGTCGGGATCGGGCCGCACGGAAACGCAGCCGTTCCCCTGTTCTACGGCCAGGTTCAGGTTGTCGTCATGGCGCCGGAGAGAGTTGGAATCCCGAAACGCCAGGAACGGTCGGATCTTGAGCTCCATCGGACCGCGCGCCCGGACGTTGCGGTAGCCGACGACCACCGTGTTCTCGCCGTTGACGAGGAAAACGGTCTTCTCCAACTGGCACTCGTTTCCCACGTAGCGAAACGTCGGCCACGGCCGCAGGTTGAACTCGGCCTGGATGTTGAACCCGTGCGGGAAGACCGTGCCGGGGTACAGATTGGTGCTGATGTAACATTCGTGGCCGTCGCAGGTGACGCGTTCCTCGAACTTGGAGAGCAGCACCTGGCGATGGGTCGGCGGCTGGAGCGCGGCAACGAGCAGCCCGTGCTGGCGGCGGGTGTTGGCGCCAATGATGGTCGAGGAAGCGAAGCCGCCCAAGCCGTTCGTCTCCAACCATTCCTTGGAAAGCGCATGCTTCAGGTTCTGGCATTCGGACCGATCGAAAACCGTTCGCACGATGGACCTCGACGGCAACTTATATACCCCGCCGGCGGCCCCGCAAAGAAGAATTCAGCCCCTGTGCTACAGCCCTGAAAAATGAAGGCGCGGACGGCTCATAAATCCGGTGAGATTCAGTTCATCCGTTCATCGGCTTGCTGCTCAGCCCGATCATTGCCGGCGCCGCGATGAGCCTGAGTTGCGTCTCGGTCATCAGCAACGCACTCGTCTGCGGAAAGTGCGGTTCTGATTTTATCTGCAACAAGATACAAAATTCCGCGAGGGTTTTGGGGCCGGCTAGCGTATTACCCGGTGGATGAGCCATAACATGAATGACGATCAACTCAGAGAATTGCTCAAGAAGTGGGGCGACATTAAGCCGAAATCCAACTTCGAGGCCAACGTCTGGCGGCGGATCCGTGCGGCCGAGGCCGAACAACGGGAACGGTTCACGGCGGCGGAGTGGCTGCGTCGATTGTTGCCGCAGCCGGCCCTGGCGATGGCGGCCGCCGTGGCGGTCAGCGTACTCATCGGATCATCGGTAGGCGTTTTGGCATCGCGCGAGCGGGCGGCCGTCACGAATGCAGAACTGGAGTTCCTCGGGTCGGGCACGCTGGCAGGCGGCTACGCCAAACTGACCACAGGAGGTACACGATGAAGAAGATTCTTGTGTTGGTGGGAATCGTGGTGGTGTTCTCAACGGCGCTGTCGTTTGCCATGTCCCGCTGGCTGGCCGGCCGCCGCCCGTCGCAGACGACGGTGAATATCCACGACACATCCTGGTTGAAACGCGAACTCAACCTGACAGACGCCCAGGCGGCCGACGTGGAAAAACTGGAGCACGAATTCCAGATGAAACTGAATGCCGCGTGCACGCAGCATTGCGCAGCACGATTTGCCCTCGGGGACGAACTGATGAAATCGAAGCCCGATCTCGAGAAGGCGCGCGCGGACGTGGATCTAATGAATCAAGTGCAGACGGAATCGGAGCGCGCGACGTTGGAGCATATCCTCAAGGTGAGGGCATTGTTGACCGACGAACAGGCCAAGCGATACTCGGCGACCATCCACGATCAGGTCTGCAGCATGCCGATGGGGACGCCGTGATCGGCAGGGTGACCGAATGAATCCCATGAGACTCCTTCCGGTGGGGTTGTTTTGTTTCGCAGCGCTCGCCTCGGCGGAGCCGCAAGAGATCGCGTCCAGCCTGACGCTGGACCAGGTCGTGGCCGAAGCGTTGCAGAACAATCCCCAGATCAGGGCCATGCAGGCCAAATGGGACGCGGCCCGTGAGAAGCCGATGCAGGAGCGCACCCTGCCGAATCCGACATTGAACTTCAGCGCCATGGACATGATCAACGGCGGGAAATGGCCGGATACCGGAGAGAAACGCGTCGGGGTCGAGCAGTCATTTCCGTGGTTCGGCAAACTCGGATTGCGCGGCAAGGTCGCCGAGAAAGACGCCGAGCTCGTGCATGACGACCACATGACAATGGAACTCGAAGTCGTCATGTCCGCCAAAGAAACCTATTTCGATCTCTATGCCGTCCAGCATTCCCTCTCCATCACCCGGGCCGAGGAAGAGGTGCTCAAGCGGATGGAGGCTGTTGCGGAAGCCCGATACGGGACCGGCCAGGTTGGCCAACAAGATGTCCTGAAAGCCCAGACCGAAATCACCCTGCTCAAACAACGGTTGCTGGAGTTGAACCAGCAGGAAGCGACCCTCAAGGCGAAGCTCGGTTTGTTGATGAATCGCCCGGCCGACGCCCCGCTCGGCCTGGCCGTTACCGCGCCGGCCGCCGAAGTGGATGCCGATGCCGACGATCTTCTGGCAAAGGCCGGAAAGGTCCGACCCGAAATCAAGAGTGCCCAGGCGCAAGTCGCGCGCGGTCAGGCCCAACACGCGCTGATGGAAAAAGAATCGTTTCCCGATTACCGGCTCGGAATCGAGTACCGCAACGTGGGCGTGGATTGGTCAACCTTCAGCCGTAGCGACGACATGCTCATGGTGACCATCGGATTTGATCTTCCGATTTGGCGGGCCAAGTACCGCGCCGGAGTTCGCGAAGCGGAGAAGATGATCGAGTCCAGCCGCGCGGCCCTCGAAGCCGCGGAACGGCAGACCGCCTACGACGTACAGGACGCCCATTTCAAATTGCTGACAGCCAGACGCACGTTGGATTTGTATAAGACGACGCTGATTCCCCAAGCCGAAGCGCGGCTGAGTGCCAGCGAAGCGGCCTATCGCACCGGCAAGACGGACTTCCTCGATGTTTTGGAAAGCGAGCGTTTCCTCTTGAACGCCCGCGTCATGGCCGCCATGGCCGAAGGCAACCTCGGCATGCAACTGGCCCGGCTCGAACGAGCCGTTGGAGTGGAGTTGGCAGATCGGAGAAAATGAAATGAAATTGTCGCGTGCTTGTAGCCGCAGGCTTTATGCCTGCGTCCGCTGGGACCGGCGCACCCGTAAGCCGAGTCGGACAAGACGCCGCTGCCTTATGCGGCAACGGTGCGACTACATTGTTCTGGTCCTGCTGGGCGGGATGCTCTTGTTCACCGGCTGCTCCAAGTCCGACCAGCACTCCACCGCCCCATCACTCCAACGCTCCAGTGCCAAGTACCATTGCCCCATGCATCCGACCGTCGTGTCGGACAAACCGGGTGATTGTCAGATTTGCGGGATGCGCTTGGTGCCCTTCGAGAGAGGCGAGTCCCAGGCCACCGCGCCCGCGCAAGCCGCGCCCAAGAAGAAGACGATGTACCGCTCGACGATGAATCCGAACGAGGTGAGCGACAAACCGGGCAAGGACTCGATGGGCATGGACATGGTCCCATTCGAGATCGAGGAAGGCTCGGAAAAATCCACGGTACAAGGCTTGGCGACTGTCTCCATCACGCCCGCCACGCGTGAGCGAATGGGCCTGACGCTCGGAACGGTTGAGAAGAAGGCGCTGTTCCACGACGTGCGCACCTCGGCACGGATCGTAGCCGACGAGACGCGACTGTTCAGGGTGAGCACCAAGATTGAGGGCTGGGTGGACAAACTGTTTGTCAACGTCACCGGCCAGGAGGTCAAGAAGGGCGATCCGCTGCTGACGATTTACAGTCCGGACCTCGTTTCCGCTCAACAGGAATACCTCATCGCGGCGAAGACTGAAGAAAAGCTGGCCGCCGCAACGTCGAGTGACGCGTTTGCGGGCTCGCAGTCGTTGCTGGCCGCGGCGCGGCGACGGCTGCAACTCTGGGACATCAGCGGCGAACAGATCGACCGCCTCGCCAAGACCGGCGAGGTCGAAAAAAACCTGACACTGCAATCGCCGTCCAGCGGGTGGGTGATCGAGAAGAGCGTTCTGCCCGGTCAGAAGGTGATGCCGGGCGACCCGTTGCTGGTGGTGGCCGACCTGACGCGCGTCTGGGGCGACGCCGATATCTACCAATCCGACCTGCTGTACGTGAAGGTCGGGATGCCCGTCGAAATCTCCATCCCGGACTGGGAAGGAAAGGCGTTCAAGGGGACGGTGACCTTCCTCTCGCCGACGCTCTCGCCGGAGACGCGCACTGTGAAGGCGCGTCTGGAAATTGACAACGCCGAACTGCTGCTGAGACCTGAAATGTTTGCCAACGCTCATCTCATGTACCCGCTCGGCGAGACGCTGGCGATTCCTGAAGCCGCTGTCATGCGCACCGGCGACCGCACCTATGCCTTCAAGAACGCCGGCGAAGGCCGTCTGATCCCCGTCGAAATTACCATCGGCCCGCGCGCCAACGGTACCTTTCAGTTGCTCAGCGGCCTGAGCGAGGGTGACAAGGTCGTGACCTCGGCAAACTTCCTGGTGGACTCGGAGTCCTCGCTGAAGGCCGCCCTGGAGGCGATGGCCAGGCGTGGAGAGACCGGGACTCAGCCAGCGACGGGAGGACATCAGCCTTGAACCCGTCAGGGCATTCGACGGATCTCTCCGAAGGGAAACTGACGCCGATCCAGAAGTGGATTTCGTTCGCGGCCCACAACCGCCTGTTGGTTATCGCGCTGACGGCGGCGGCGGTGGCGTACTCGATCTACACGATGAAGAACATCCGGCTGGATGCGATTCCGGATCTGTCGGACACGCAGGTCATCGTCTATACGAAGTGGGATCGCAGCCCCGACATTGTGGAAGACCAGGTCACGTACCCGATCATCACGGCGTTGCTGGGCGCGCCGAAGGTGAAGGCGATTCGCGGGTTCAGCGATTTCGGGTTCAGCTACGTGTACGTGATTTTCCAGGACGGCACGGACATTTACTGGGCGCGCAGCCGCGTGCTGGAATACCTGCAAAAAATCTCCGGCAACCTGCCGCCCGGCGTGAAGCCGGAACTCGGCCCGGACGCAACCGGCGTGGGCTGGGTGTACGAGTATGCGCTCGTGGACAAATCGGGAAAACACAACCTCGCCGAGCTGCGCACGTTCCAGGACTGGTATCTGCGGTACGCGGTGCAAAGCGTGCCGGGCGTGGCGGAGGTGGCGGGCATCGGCGGATTCCAGAAACAGTACCAGGTCACGATTGACCCCAACCGGCTGCAGAATTACGGGCTGTCGGTGATGGAGATCGCGGAAGCCATCCGCCGCAACAATAGCGAGGTCGGCGGCCGTCTCATCGAGTGGACAGGCCGCGAGTACATGGTGCGGGCGCGCGGGTACATCCAGGACACCGAGGCGCTCGGCAAGGTTGTCGTCAAAGCCGGTTCGAACGGCACGCCGGTGCTGTTGCGCGACGTGGCGACCATCCAACTCGGCCCGCAGATGCGCCGCGGCATCGCCGACCTCGATGGCGCGGGCGATGTCGTGGGCGGCATCGTGGTGATGCGCCACGGCGAGAACGCGCTCAACGTCATCCAGCGGGTGAAGGCGAAGCTGGAGGAGTTGAAGCCGTCGTTGCCCGAAGGCGTCCAGATTGTCAGCACGTACGACCGCTCGGAGTTGATCAAGAAATCCATCGATAACCTCAAGGGAGAACTGCTGATGGAAATGATCATCGTCAGCATTGTGATCCTACTCTTCCTCTGGCACATCCCCTCGGCGCTGGTGCCGATCATGACCATCCCCATCTCGGTGACGCTGGCGTTCATCCCCATGTATTTCATGGGCATCACCTCCAACATCATGAGCCTGGCCGGTATCTCGATCTCGATCGGCGTGCTGGTGGACGGCGCCATTGTCGAGGTCGAGAACGCCTACAAAAAGCTCGAACGCTGGCAGGAGGAGGGGCGCAAGGGCGATTTCCACAAGGTCCGGTTGGAGGCGCTGATGGAGGTCGGGCCGTCGGTGTTTTTCTCGCTGCTGGTGATCGTTGTGTCGTTTCTGCCCGTGTTCACGCTGGTGGACCAGGAAGGCCGGTTGTTCAAGCCGCTCGCTTACACCAAGACGCTGGCCCTCGCGCTGGCCGCGCTGCTGGCCGTGACGCTCGATCCGGCGGTGCGAATGCTGTTCGCGCGGATGGACCCGTTCAAGTTTCGTCCGCGTTGGCTGGCCTGGTTGGTGAACGGCGTCACTGTCGGCAAGTACTACCCGGAAGAGAAACATCCCGTCAGCCGCGTGCTGTTCTGGTTGTATGAGAAACCGTGCCGGCTCGTCCTGCGCCATCCCAAGACCACCATCGCCCTGGCCGTCCTCATTGTGGCCACGACCGTGCCTGTGTACCTGAAGCTCGGCAGCGAATTCATGCCGCCGCTCAACGAAGGCACGATCCTGTACATGCCGACCACCTTGCCGGGCTTGTCCGTTACCGAAGCGCAACGGCTGATGGAACTCGAAGACCGCACGCTCAAAACCTTCCCCGAGGTCGTCACCGTCTTCGGTAAAGCCGGGCGAGCCGATACCTCGACGGACCCGGCCCCGTTCTCCATGATGGAAACGGTGGTGGTGCTCAAGCCCATGAACGAGTGGCAACACACGGACCGCTTTTTCTCGAACTGGCCCAGGCCGTTCCGCGTCGTGCTCGGCCACCTCTGGCCCGAGCACATCTCGTGGGAGGATCTCATCAACAAGTTCGACCGCGCCCTGCAAATCCCCGGCAACGTCAACGCGTGGACCATGCCGATCAAGGCCCGAATCGACATGCTCAGCACCGGCGTCCGCACCCCGATCGGCATCAAGGTCTTCGGCGCCGACCTCAACAAAATCCAGGAAATCGGCGAACAAATCGAAAGCAACCTGCGCAGCGTGTCCGGCACCCGAAGCATCTATGCCGAACGAGCGGCCGGCGGTTATTTTGTGGACTTCGTGCCCCGGCGAGAGGTGCTTGCCCGCTACGGTCTGACCGTCGCTGACCTGCAAGACGTGATCATGAGCGCGGTCGGCGGTGAGAACGTTTCCACCACCATCGAAGGTCGCGAACGCTACACCATCAACCTCCGTTACCCGCGCGACCTGCGGCAAGACCTCGACCAGCTTCGGCGCGTGTTGGTCGCTGCCAAGAACCGAATGGAGGGCGAGGCTCCTGCCGAGCCAATGGGGGCCGCGGCTCGCCGCGAGGCTCGCCCTCCACAGGTGGCTCAGGTCCCGATCGGTGAATTGGCGGACATCAAACTGGTCAACGGCCCGTCGATGATCCGCGACGAGAATGGCATGTTGGCGGGCTATGTCTTCGTGGATATTGCCGGCCGCGACATCGGCGGTTACGTCGAAGAAGCCAAGAGAATCGTGGGCGAGAAAGTGAAACTTCCGACGGGCTACTCCATCATCTGGAGCGGCCAGTACGAGAACATGATGCGGGTCCGCGAGCGATTGAAACTGATTCTGCCGGTGACCATCGTGCTGATCTTCTTGCTGCTCTACATGAACACCAGGTCCACGTTCAAGGCGCTCGTTGTGATGCTGGCCGTCCCGTTCTCGCTGGTCGGCGCGGTCTGGCTCCTCTATCTCTTGAACTATAACATCTCCATTGCCGTCTGGGTCGGCATGATCGCGTTGATGGGACTCGACGCCGAAACCGGCGTGTTCATGCTGCTGTTCCTCGATCTCTCCTACGAGGAGTTCAAGCGGAAAGGCCGCTTGAAGAGCCTGGCCGATCTCCACGAAGCGATCATCCACGGGGCGGTGAAGCGCATCCGCCCGAAGATGATGACCGTGGCAGCGGCCTCGATGGGGTTGATGCCGATCATGTGGAGCATCGGCACCGGGGCCGACATGATGAAACGCGTGGCCGCGCCGATGGTCGGCGGATTGTTCACCTCGTTCCTCATGGAACTGCTGGTGTACCCGGCGATTTACCTCTTGTGGAAATGGCATACCGAAGTCAAATTATCTGTCGGCGTGCAGGAACTCGGGGCAACGAACAACCAAACAACAGGCACCACATGAAACTATTCACAACCATACTCTGCGTGATGGCCGTGGCCGTCGAAGCGGCGGTTGCGGGTCAAGGGGGCAATTCCGGCTCCGGGTCAACCCCCGAAAAACAAGCGTACGAGAATTACATCAAGATCCAAAGCGCACTGGCGGCCGATTCGCTCAAGGGCGTCCCCGAAGCCGCACAGGCTCTGGCCCAGGTGGTGAAGGCGGACGCAGACAAGAAATTCCCCTCCGCCGCGGCGGAACAGGCCGAGAAGGTCGCCAAGGCAAACAGCGTGTCGGCGGCGCGCGCGGCGTTCAAGGCGTTGAGCAAGACGTTGATCGATTACCGCAAAAGCAATCCAGCGCTAATGGCCCAATACCACGAGGTGTACTGTCCGATGGCCGACGCCAGTTGGCTGCAGACCGGAAAGACCGTCATGAATCCGTATTACGGTTCCTCGATGCTTCATTGCGGCGAGATCAAGAATTAGCGCGCTGTCAATCTGTAGCCGCACCGTTGCCGCATAAGGCAGCGGCGTCTCGTCCGACTCGGCTTACGGGTGCGCGACGGAACGCACGCATAAAGCCTACGGCTACGGCCTGACCGGAAACCGCGCGCATCCTTTTGCGTTCGTCGCGAAGCTCACTCTTCAAAGCGCATTTGTCCCGGCAAAGAGTGGCGCTCCCGGCCCGATTCGAACGGGCGACCTGCGGTTTAGGAAACCGACGCTCTATCCATCTGAGCTACGGGAGCGCATGCACTTACAAAAGACATCTGACGCGGTGGCAATTAAACGGCAAATGGAGGCGCAGAAAGGAAATGCCACCAATGGAGCCAACCCAGTCGAGCAAATCTGCACCGCCGCCCATCCTACACCCGCGCCGCCGCAACGGTCAACTGAGTTACCAGATTGCCGGGGGATCGAGGGCCGTTGGACGCCGGGCGGATCTCGACACTACCACCATAGCTGGCGTCGGACGTTTTGCAGGGTTGTAGGTAGAGGCAGACCGACGGGCTGCCCGTGCTCTGAAAAACGAGGCGTGCCCGGCGGTCGCGCACTACCGGTCCGCAAAGTTTGACGGCAGCGCCCAAAGGCGCCCCGAGTACAACGACCGACAGCCGCGCGGCTTTACATTGCCCAAGACGACTGGCATAAGAGGAGAAGGTTATGCGCAAACCGATGCTGATCCTTGCCGTGTTCTTCGCGAGCCTGATCTGCTTGTGGGGAAAGGACAACGAAGCACAACTTCAATGGCCGGGTCGCCAATCGGATGGGTCGATCCTGTTGCCCAACCAATGGTCACTCCGTCCCGTCGGGCGTCAGGTCGAATTGGGCGATTTTCCTGTCAACATCGCCGTGCATCCTCAAAGCCGGTTCGCCGCGGTCTTGCACGCTGGTTACAGTCGACATGGAATCATGGTGGTGGACCTGTCGACCGAGAAGGTGCTTACCAACGCGCTGATCGACGAGGCATTCTATGGCCTTGAGTTTTCCGCCGACGGCTCACGACTGTTCTGCAGCGGCGCCAGCGAAGAGGTCATTCATCGCTTCGATTTCAAAGATGGCCTTCTGTCGAACCATCACCAAATCCGATTGCGCGGGGTCAAGGACGTCGGCATCCCTTCGGGGTTGGCTCTCGATGTTGCCGGGAAGAAATTGTTCGCTGCGAACACTTACGGGCAAAGCGTTTCCCTGGTTGATCTCCAGACAGAGAATGTTGCCGAACTTCCGTTGACGCCGGAGGGACTGACGAACCCGGTAGGATCCGTTGGTCCAGAGGCCGGTCCTTCCTTTGAAGCGGTCACGAAGCGGAGCAAATCCATTGACCTGGAAATGAATCACGCGGGAGTTTTCCCTTACGCCTGCCGTCTGGACGACAAGCGCCAGCGATTGTACGTGAGCCTGTGGGGCAACGCGGAGGTGGCCATGGTCGATTCCAATTCGGGGAAACTGATCGCCCGCTGGCCGACCCAGGAACATCCCAACGAAATGCTGCTCACAAGGTCCGGCAACACGCTGTTTGTGGCCAACGCGAATCGGAACACCGTCACCGTACTCGACACCAAGACCGGCAAAACCGTGGAAACGCTCTCGGCGTCGCTCTATCCGAATTGTCCTTCCGGCTCGACTCCCGACAGTCTTGCGTTGACGCCTGACGGAACCCTGTTGTTCGTGGCCAATGCGAACAACAACAACCTCGCCGTGTTCGACGTGAGCGATCCCGGTCACAGTCATTCGCTCGGGTTCATTCCGGTCGGATGGTACCCCACCTCGGTACGGGTGACACCCGATGGCCGGCATCTGCTCGTCAGCAACGGCAAAGGAATCATTTCCAAAGCCAACCCGGAAGGACCCCAACCCGGCCGGAAAAGTCAGAGCGAGACCCTGGCGCAGTATATCGCGCGATTGTTCCGCGGGACACTGAGCGTGATCGATTTGCCTTCCCGGAAGGAATTTCAGAAACAGCTTGGAGCCCACACGGCGGAGGCGTACCGTTGCAGTCCGTTCCCACCGGACGGATCGGCCTCGTTCGCGCCTCCGAAGGACAATCCCGTTCCACTCATACCCGGTAAGCCCGGGCCGATCAAGTATTGCCTTTATATCATCAAGGAGAACCGCACCTACGACCAGGTGCTGGGCGACATGCCGGAAGGCAACGGTGATCCGAAGCTTTGCCTGTTTCCCGAAGAAGTGTCTCCGAACCACCATCAACTGGCTCGCCAGTTTGTCTTGTTCGACAATTTTTACGCCGATGCGGAAGTCAGCGCGGACGGGCATGAGTGGACGATGGGCGCGTACGCGACCGATTTCGTGGAAAAGATGTGGCCGCTCGAATACGGCCACAACAGACGCCAGAAGTACGTCTATCCGGCGGAAGGGATTTTCCCGATGGCTGCGCCGGCGGGCGGTTACCTGTGGGACCGGGCCGCGGAAGCCGGTGTCAGTTACCGCAGTTACGGTGAATTCGTCGCCAATGGGAAGACTGTCGGCGAGTCGGCGAGGCCACGCGTGAAACGTTTGCGTGGCCATATCGATGAATGGTACCGCGGTTTTGATCTGGAATACCCGGACACCAAACGGGCGGAGCGTTTCCTTCATGAATTGAAACGATTCGAAGCGGAGGGGGAGATGCCCCGGTTACAGGTGATCCGATTGCCCGGCGATCACACCATGGGCGCAGCCCTGGGCAAAAAGATCCCAAGCGCCTATGTCGCCGACAACGATCTGGCGTTGGGACAGATTGTCGAGGCCGTGACCCGCTCGAAATTCTGGCCGCAGACCGCCCTTTGTGTGCTCGAAGACGACGCGCAAAACGGGGCCGATCACGTCGATGCCCATCGCACCGTAGCCTTCGTTATCAGTCCGTACTGCAAACGCGGGTTCGTCGATTCGACCTTGTACTCCACCAGCAGCATGTTGCGGACGATCGAATTGATTCTGGGCCTGAAACCGATGTCCCAGTTCGACGCCGCGGCCACGCCGATGTTCAACGCCTTTCAAGCTGCGCCCGATTTGCGTCCTTACACCGCGCTCTCCGCTCGCATCGACCTGGATCAGCGGAACCGGAGGAAAACCCGGGGCGAACGGGCGTCACGCAACATGGATTTTTCCCGGGAAGATGCGGTGGATGACCTGCTGTTGAACGAGGTGATTTGGCAGGCGGTTCGTGGCGACGACTCGTCGATGCCCCCGCCGACGCGTGCCGGTTTCGTTTTCGTCCCAGCCAGGGCTGACAGGGACGACTGAACTCGCGCGTTCGATCCATTGCCCCTTCACGAAAGGGGTGCGTTTTCAATCTCGATCATGGTGACGGCGGCTGTTCATGGAACGGGCGGCCAGCCTGATACAATTTGATCCGTCCCTGAATCTGCCGAAACAATTCCGGCTGCGCGGTGGCGCCCGCCAATTCGGCCGCATCTTGAGCAACCTGTATGGCATCGCTGAATCGACCGGCTTCGGCATACGCCGCGGCCAGCGTATCGAGGATTTCCGGATGCTTGTTTCCGGAAAGCCGGTCCGCCTGCCGGGCCAGTTCGACCGCCCTGCTGCCGTTCCGCAACGACTCTTCCGAACAGGTCGCCAGCAGCCAGGCCAGATTATTGGCAGCCAAGGCATGCCTGGGTTCCAGTTCGACAACTTTCCGATACTCGGCCACTGCGGCGGCGAATTTTCTCTGACCTTGCAGTGCCAGGCCCAGTCTGTAGTGAGTTTGAGCGGAGTTCGGCATCAACTCGATCGATCGCTGGTAATGCTCGATGGCCCCGTCCGTCCGACCTTGACCGTCAAGCACGCAACCCAGGTTGTAGTGCGCCTCGGGATAGTCTGGATTAATCTGAAGAGCTTTTTGGAACCAGACCAGTGCCTCCTCCAGCCGCCCGATTCGCATCAACGCGACGCCCAGATTGTTTTGGGCCTCGGCAAGGTCGGGCTGGATTTCCAGGGCCTTTTGGAAACATTGAATCGCCTCATCCATTTGCCCCACTTGAAGGAGAGCATTGCCGAGATTATTGCGCGCCCTTGGATTCTCTGGTTGGATTTGCACGGCTTTTCTCAACTGCGTGATCGCCTCGTCCAACTGGCCCTTTCGCAGAAGAGCATTGCCGAGATTGTTATAGGCCTCTGCAAGATCGGGTCGGAGCTGCACGGCCTTCTGCAAACAAGCGATCGCCTCGTCTACCTGTCCCTTTCCGGACAAGGCGGCGCCGAGATTGTTGTAGGCCAGGAAAGCATTCGGATTCCTTGCGATCGTTGTTCGCCAGAGCGTTTCGATATCGGTGTACATCCCGCTTTGCCGCCAGGTCAGGATCGCGAACACAGGCAACACCACCGAGGCGAATCCATACAGCACCGCTGGACAACGGAGCTGCTCGGCGGCTCGCACGACCAGTGCGGCACCGAGCGCGATGAGTCCAAGACTGGGAAGGTATGCCCAGTGATCGCATACGAATGAATAGCGCATAAAATACGCGTTCATGAACCCAAGCAGTGGGAAAAGGGTGCCGACAAAAAAGAAAACGGCCGCTGCCGGTCCGCGTCCAATTCGCCTTCGGGCAAGGCAGAGCACGAAAAGTGTGCTGACGGCAGTAACCGGATAGAGCCATTCCCAAAGGGAGCCGGTATTGAGCTGCCACCGTGGGTAAACGAAACAAAGATTTGCAGGCCAGAGCAGTTTGCCGATGTAGAACCATGTCGCTCGGCCTGCGATCAGGCATCGCTCGGGGAAAGAAATCGCCCATTCCGGTCCTTTCGCGCCGAGATGGTGTTTCTCCAACCAAGCCGTCACCAGAGAAAGGCCGATGGCCAACGCAAAAAATGGCAAGGTCGGCAGCACATCCGCCCGCCACCGAATACGTCCGCGCTTCCACCAGGAAATCAGCAACATCACGGCCGGCAGGGAAAATGCCGTCGTCTTCGCCAAAAGCGCGCTCAAGGTCAGGAGCAAAGCCAACGCATAGGCACTCCAACGTCGCGGCGGAGTGCTGCTCCTGACAACCGTTGGCTTGTCATCCTCCTTCCAAAAAAGCATGAATCGTCCGTAAGCCAGCAACGCCCCAAGGTAAAAAACGAGCGAGAGGACGTTCTTTCGTTCGGTGATCCAGCCGGCCGACTCGACCATGACGGGGTGGAGCGCGAAGATGGCACCTGCCAACCAGGCGCCCGGCACCTCGAGTCGCCGCAACAATCTCCAGAAAAGCAGGGCGACCAGGGCGTGCAGAAGGACGTTCTCAACGTGATAGGGCAGCGTCCAGAAACCCCAGAGATGGTAGTCGAGCCAAAACGTGGTGCCCGAGAGTGGATAATACTGTTGCAGCGCCGTGGGCCGGCACCAGATCAAACGCAAACCCGTAAAATCGCGTAACAACCAGGAGATTCTTGAGGTCCACGAGTCGTCGTCCCAGACGAAGGATCCCGATAGGGCCGGCAGATAAGCAAGGAGTGTGACGGCGACCAGGAGCAGACAGGCAAGCCATCCCTGATTCCGCAGAGGTTGCCGGAATCCAGCAATCCTGCCTGGCACCGGCTCCCTTGAGCACGGTCCGACCAGACCTTCCGCCTGCTCATCACCACCCATGGGCGACTCCTTTGAAGTGAAACTTCCTCACGGCAACTTACTGGAACATAAGCCGATGATCCTGCGAGTTGTTGCGGATGGGAAATTCATTGCGGGCCGCTTTTCCGGTAGTCGCCACGGCTGAAGTACTTTTCCAGCCAGACATAAAGGCAGATGAAGAGGTAGCGACTGCCCATCTCTTTGATCTTGAGTTTCGGGGTGCCGGTGCGCCGATTGCGCCAGGTGATTGGAATCACCGTCCAACTAAACCCCCGGACGATGGCCTTCAGCGGCAACTCCACCGTCAGATTGAAATGGGGGGAGATTAACGGTCGGCAGCCGTTGATCGTTGTTCGCCGGTAAGCCTTGAAAGCATTGGTCGTGTCATTCAGTTTGATTCTGAAGATCACCTTGATAAAGAAATTCGCGAGTCGATTGAGAATCAGCTTCAGGCGTGGATAGTCGATGACGCCGCTCCCTTTGATGAAGCGGCTGCCGAATACGCAGTCCCAACCCTTGTTCAATTCCCGCCAGTAACGCACCGCGTCGCGGCAATCATCGCACTCGTCCGCCATCATGATGATGACGGCGTCCCCCTTCACGTGGTCGAGACCGCAAACGACCGCACGACCGAAACCGTGGAGGCTTGCGTTCTTCACCGGAACCAACTCGGGAAGCTTGACCTGGGTCTGAGTGAGCAGTTCCCAGGTCCGATCGGTGCTGCCATCGTCGACGACTACAATTTCGTGCGGAATCTCATTCAATCGCAATTCCAAATGAAGATGTTCGACTGTGGAACAGATGCAGCCTTCCTCATTGCGGGCAGGAACAACTACGGACAGCAACGCGAGTGGGCGCGGTTGAGGAATCGGATCTTTCATAGGCCGTCGGACAAATCCAGCCACTCCGGATGCAGTTCCGCGTGGCGGGCGATTTCGTCCAGAATACTCTCCAGTTTCGTGGCCGGACGCCAGTCCCATTCTGTCGCCGCCCGCGCCGAGTCGAGCACGAGCCAGGGCACGTCGTAATGCCGGGGGACGGAGTCGCTCTTGATTTCCATGCGGCCAAAACGACAGGCGCACCATTCACTCAACTGCGCCAGCGACATACTGTTCGCCACACCGCCACCGACATTGAGCGCGCGCCCGGCTCTTTCCGGGCGGCGCATCTGCGCGGCAATCAACGAGGCCAGGTCGCGGGGATGAAGACAATCCCGCACCTGATGGCCCGCACCGTCAAACCCGATATACTTCAACGGTTCCTTCCGGTGGTACGAATGAATCCAGAACGCGAAGATGCCCTGATCCGGCCTGCCAAACTGGCCCGCACCCGCGAGCACGCCACAACGGTTGACGTACACCGGCAAATCGAACGCCAGTCCGTATTCCAAAATCAAAAGCTCCGACGCCCGCTTCGCGCTCCCGTAAAGTGACAGGGGCGGCTCGGTTGAAAACTCTTCCGCCACGCCCTTCGGTGAGAGCCCCGGTTCGCGCGCCTCAGACCAACGCGGAACAAACGCCTCGTTCTTCACCTCCATCGGCAAAGCGGAAAGCCGGGACGCCGAGTAAACGCGGCTGGTACTGAGCATCACAAGGCCGGCGCCGTGCCGCTTGCAGTATTCGAGGAGGTTAATGGTGCCGATGAGGTTGTGCTCCATCAACTGCCGGCTGCTCGTCGGGCCTGAAACGCCGGCCAGAACGCTGGGACTCGCTGCCGCATCAATGACCCAATCCACCTTCGGCAAATCTTCAAGATCGCTCGGGTTGCGGATGTCGCCATGTCGGAAACAGATGTCCTGCTGCTTGAGGTGATCACGGTTCCGTTCACTGCCCGGGCGGCTCAGGTTGTCCAAGCCAATGATTTCGACGTCTTCGACCCGGCGCTTCAGTTCGAGCGCCAGGGCGTTGCCAACGAATCCACAGATGCCGACAATAAGAATTTTCATGGGCGCCGCGAAAGTTACGTGCTCCTCCGTTCACACCGCGCTTTCACCAGCTCTTCCATAATCTGCGGCAGGGAGCGCGTGATCTTCCAGCCAGGATAATGCTGTTTCATTTTGCGCAAATCACTGTAGTAACAGATGTGATCGCCGACGCGGTTCTTGTCCACATACGTGAGTTTCTGTTTTCGACCGCTGAACCCCTCGACAATCTCGAACGCCTCCAGGATAGAGCACGAATTCTCCTTGCCACCGCCGAGATTATAAACCTCGCCGCAACGCGGCTCCAGATGGAACTGATGAATGAAACTCGCCACGTCTTCGGAATGAATGTTATCGCGCACCTGCTTGCCTGCGTATCCGAATACCGTGTACTCGTTTCCTTCGACGTTGCATTTCACCAGGTAATTGAGAAAGCCGTGCAAGGACACGCCTGCGTGGTTCGGCCCGGTCAGACAACCGCCGCGCAAACAGCAGGTCGACATGCCGAAGTACCGCCCGTATTCCTGTACCAGAATATCCGCCGCCAGTTTTGACGCGCCGAACAAAGAATGCAGACACTGATCAATTGGAAACGTCTCCGGGATGCCATGTTCCTTGTGAGCATCACCATAGTCCCAGCGTCGGTTGTGTTCGATCAGGGGAATCCGGTTGGGACCGTCTCCATACACCTTGTTGGTGGACATGTAAACGAACACGGCATCACGACAATGGCGGCGACAGGCTTCCAGCAAATGGAGCGTGCCGACGGCATTGACGTCGAAATCATCGAATGGGATGGCTGCGGCGAGATCATGCGAAGGTTGGGCTGCCGCATGCACGATCAGGTTGGGCGCCAGGCTTTTTACCAATTCCTCGATTCCAGCACGATCACGGACATCCATCTCATGATGGCTGAAGTCCGGAAGAGTGTTTTGAAGCCGATGCTGGTTCCACCGGGTGTCCCCTTCGGGACCGAAAAAAATCGCCCGCTGGTTATTATCCACCCCATGCACTTTGAACCCGCGCCGCGCAAAATAGACGCAAACCTCCGAACCAATCAGCCCATTGGATCCGGTGACTAAAATCGTTTTGGCCATGCTCAGGATGGGCGAAGGGTATCATTTCGCACACTCGAAACAAGTTGATTCAAGACAGGGGTCTCACGATGGAGGGAGCGTACGTCCGGCGGTTGTCACATCTCTGCATGCCGACCCCACGTGAACGAGGCCGATGATGGCTACGGCTTTTCGCGGTAGGGGGAATTCCCTTCATAGAGTTTGAGCCGGGCATGGATGGCATCGGCCAAAGCCGTGTTGGACTGAGCGCCGGCCAATTGCAGGGCTCGCTGTGCAGTCTCGACTGCTTCCGGAAACCGCCCCGCCTCGGCATAAGCTGCTGCCAGCGTATCGAGAATCTCCGGGTGCTGGCTCCCGGAAAGCTGCTCCGCCTGCCGCGCCAGTTCGATCGCCTTGCTGCCGTTCCGCAACGACGCCTCCGGACAGGCTGCCAACAGCCAGGCCAGATTATTGGCAGCCAGCGCATGACGGGGTTCAAGTTCGAGAACTTTCTGATATTGTGCCATTGCCGGCTCGAACTTTCCCTGGCTTTGCAGCGCGAGGCCAAGTTTATAATACGTTTGAGCGGAAGCTGGCATCAACGCCAGCACCCGCTGGTACTCCTGGATGGCCTCATTCAACCTGCCTTGTGCGACAAGTACATTGGCCAGATTGGCGTGCGCATCAGCGTGGCCAGGTTGAATTTGAATCGATTTCCGGTACTGCGCGACCGCTTCCTCCAGCCGGCCTTGCAACGCAAACACTCCACCCAGATTGTCGTTTGCGTCCGCGTCCCTGGGGTTGGCTTCAAGGGCTTGTTGGAAATGGATCATCGCCTCGTTTGGATGTCCGATGCTCATCAACGCGACGCCAAGGTTGTTGTGGGCTTTGGCAAAGTTGGGCCGGAGTTTCAGAGCCCTTTCGAAGTGATCCATCGCCTCGTCCAGCCGCCCGGCTTGCCGCAAAGCATTGCCGAGGTTGTATTGCGAATCGGGGAAACCAGGCGCAATTTCCACCGCTTTTTCAAAGTGCTCCAGTGCCTGGTTCAGCCGACCGGCTCGCATCAATGCATCCCCAAGATTGTTGTGGGCTTCGTAGAAGTTCGTCTTGATTTCCAGGGCTCTCGTGAAATAAGCGATCGCCTCTTCTTCCCGTCCTGTTCCGGACAAGGCGGTGCCGAGATTGTTGTAGGCCAGAAAGGCATTGGGATCCCTTGCGATTGTCGTCCGCCAGAGCGTTTCCATATCCGTGTACATCCCGCTTTGCCGCCAGGTCAGAATCAGGAGCGCGAAAAGTGCCGCCACGGCAAATCCAGGGAGCACCAACGGAGCACGAAGATGGTCAGCAGCGCGCGCAACCAGCGCAGCGACCACCGCGAAAAGCGCGAGACTGGGGAGATAAACCCAGTGGTCCCAAACAAACGAGTACCGCATCCCATACGCGTTCAGGAACCCAAGCACCGGGAAAAGCGTACCGACAAAATAGAATGCCGCCGCCGCCGGCCCCCGTCCCATTCGCCTTCGGGCAAGCCAGAGCAAGACAAGTGTGCTGACGGCAGTCACCGGATAGAGCCATTCCCAAAACGAGCCTGCGTTGAGTTGCCACCGCGGATAAATAAAACAGAGATTTGCGGGCCAGAGAAGTTTGCCGATGTAAAACCATGTCGCTCGCCCGGCGATCAGGCATCGCTCGGGGAAAGCAATCGCAAAGTCCACTCCTTGAGCGCCGATATGGTTTTTCTCCAGCCAGGCCGTCATCAGAGAAAGGCCGATCGCCAATGCAAAGAACGGCAGGGTCGGCACTACATCCACCCGCCACCGAATACGTCCCCGCTTCCACCAGCAAACGAGCAACAGTACGGCCGGCAGCGAAAATGCCGTCGTTTTTGCCAAAAGCGCACCCAACGCCAGCAGTAAAGCCAACGCATAAACACTCCACCGTCGCGGTGGGGCGTTGGCCGCAGCAGCCTCAGTATTGTTATCCTGTCTCCAAAAAAGCACAAACCGGCCGTAGGCCAGCAACGACCCAAGATAAAGAACAAGTGAAAGGACGTTCTTTCGTTCGGTGATCCAGGCCACCGACTCGACCATGACGGGGTGGAGCGCGAAGAGTGCACCTGCCAGCCAGGCGCCCGGTACCTGGAGTCGCCGCAACAGTCTCCAGAAGAGCAGTGCGGCCAAAGCGTGCAGAAGGACGTTCTCCATGTGATACGGAAGCGTCCAGGAACCCCAGAGATGATGGTCGAGCCAAAACGTCGTGCCCGAGAGTGGATAATACTGTTGCAGCGCCGTGGGTTGGCACCACATCAAACGCAAGCCCGAAAAATCGCCCAACAGGCCGGAGATGTTCGAGGTCCACGAGTCGTCGTCCCAGACGAATCCGCCGTTCGACGCCGGGATGTAGGCCACCACTGTCAGCAGGACGATCAAGGCAGCACACGGAATCAACGATCTCCAAAATGGCTTCATTGCGCCCGCCAGGTTTTGATCGGTGCCGCTGAATTCTTCATCGATTCTCCGATGTTTCGCGGTAGGGAGAATTGGCTTCATAGAGCTTGAGCCGGGCTCGAACGGCATCGGCCATCGCTGAGTTGTGTTGGGCGCTAGCCAGTTGCAGGGCCTTTTTGGCGGTTTCCATGGCTTCCGAAAACTGCCCAGCCTCGGCATAAGCTGCCGCCAGCGTATCGAAAATCTCCGGGTGCGAACTCCCCGCAAGCTGCTCCGCCTTTCGCGCCAGTTCAACTGCCCTGCTGCCGTCCCGTAGCGACGCGTCCGGACAGGTCGCCAGCAGCCAGGCCAGATTGTTGTGAGCCAA
>Ga0182027_10003033_pt1 | contig 26930 bp, 20 predicted proteins | sample 712E1DmetaG_FD_121300 | JGI IMG/M metagenome (GOLD analysis project Ga0182027, IMG submission 121300) | Permafrost microbial communities from Stordalen Mire, Sweden - 712E1D metaG (Illumina Assembly) | ecosystem: Environmental > Terrestrial > Soil > Wetlands > Permafrost | place: Sweden...
CGGCATCGAGTTCTGTCTCATCGGCGAGAGCGACTTCCCGCTCGGAACGCTCGAAAAACTCGACCAACACCTCAGCCAGCTCACCGGCCTGCCCAGTTTCCGCTTCACGCTCGAGCGAATTCTCAACACCGCGCGCATGGTTCTGCGCGACGGCCCCGAAGCCGCTCGCCGCGCCAAGGTAGAAGCCTTCCTGATTGACGAAGCCGACTTTGGCGGCAACGTGGCCGACTATCTTGGCCTGCCCAGGATTTCCATCGCCATCATTCCGCCCATGGTCTGGGACAACCGGATCCCACCCTATTTGTTCAACTGGCCCGCAGGCCAGGGATTCCCAAGCCGCCTGCGCAATGAACTCGCCATGCGTTTTCTCGCGCGCGTGGCGTCGCCAATCCTCGCCTTAGTCAATCGGCACCGCGAGGCGTGGGGACTGAAGCCGCATACCGAATGGGCTCAGGCGCTATCCCCACTGGCCCAGATCGCTCAGTTACCTGCCGCGCTTGAGTTTGACATTCCCATGCGCGATCGCCATCCGCTCCTCCACTACACCGGCCCGTTCGTCGATCCCCAGCAGCGCCCAAAGATCGATTTCCCTTGGGACCGCCTGGATTACGGTAACGCCGGCCGCCCTCTGGTCTACGCCTCTCTCGGCACACTCCAAAACGGTTCTGAAGACATCTTCCGCATCATTGCCGCCGCCTGTGCCGATCTTCCCGTGCAACTCGTCATCTCGCTCGGCGCCGGCCTCGACCGCGAACGTCTCGGCGTCCTCAGCGGCGATCCCATCGTCGTCAAATACGCGCCCCAACTGGAACTCATCAAGCGGGCATCCATCGTCATCACCCATGCCGGCATCAACACCGCGCTCGAGTCGCTCGCCGAAGGCGTTCCGCTGGTCTGCATCCCCATCGGCAACGACCAGCCCGGAGTCGCCGCCCGCGTCGCCGCCCGCGGAGCCGGCGTCGTCGTGCCCCGCCGCAAACTCAACACCAAGTGCCTGCGCACCGCCGTCCACGCCGTCTTTGAGGATGATTCCTATCGCAGCGCCGCGCGCAAACTCCAGGCGTCCATCCAGCAAATCGATGGACTTGGGCTTGCCGCCGACATCGTCGAAGATGTCTTGAAGATAGGACCTGCCAATCGCAATTGAGCCCCAAATCGGCGTCGCAGACGATCAGGCAGCCGAAGGCATCCACGCGACGTTCGAAGTCGTGTTAACCCCCTAACCCCAAGGATCGACAATGCTGAAACTGTGCGATGTTCTGGTTTTGAAGCAACAAAACGCCCCCGAAGGATAACGTCTCTTCGGAGGCCTTGTATAAGAACAAGATAAGAACGGGGACCAGTAGCCGACGCTGGAGGTCGGTAGCGCGCGGCTACTGGTGATCCCTGCTTAAACGAAGCTAGTAGCGGCTTCCCCTTTCCACTGCTGCCTCGTGTCGCCCGGCTCTAAGAAAGTTTTCTTGCTCACTCTCTGAACCATGTTGACAATCGAAGTGTCTCCCATGTCGGAGTGGGGGTCCGTGACGGCCGTCACACTAGGTTATTTTTTGGGGGCGCAACGCTTTTAACGCGAAAAAAACCTCTAATTTGCTCTTCCGCGACGGGCCAAAACTCCTCTAACCAATTGAATCCCGCATGCAGGAATTGCCCGATTGACAAAGCCTCCTTCTCGCTCCACAATCGGAGATTCAGTCCCTGCAAGACAAGGACCCTCCTGTGACCGCACTGCTCACCACGAATCTTGGCGCAACACCCCTGCTTGGACGGGGTAAAGTGCGCGATCTCTATGCTATCGGCAACTCACTGCTACTGGTGGCCACGGATCGCATTTCGGCATTCGACCATGTGCTCGGTACCGGCATTCCGGGCAAAGGAAAAATCCTTACGCAGATTTCGTTGTTCTGGTTTGAGCTGCTCAAGGATCTTGTGCCCAACCACCTGATCACCGCACAGGTAAGCGAGTTTCCCGAGGCGTTGCGGCCTTATGCCGATCAACTGGAAGGCCGCTCCATGCTGGTGAAACGCGCGAACATGTTCCCGGTGGAGTGCGTTGCCCGCGGCTACCTCGCCGGCTCGGGATGGAAGGAGTACAAGGCCGCTGGAACCATCTGCGGCATCGCTCTTCCCGGCGGCCTGCTCGAGGGCTCGCAGCTTTTGGACGGCTCGCAGCTTCCCGAGGCCGTGTTTACGCCCGCCACCAAGAGCCAGGACGGTGCTCACGATGAGAATATTTCTTTTAGCCAGACCGAGTCTCTGCTGGGCAAAGCCGATGCCGCCGAGCTTCGCCGCCTGACGCTCGCGCTCTACCGCAAGGCGCACCAACATGCCGCTTCCCGCGGGCTCATTTTGGCCGACACAAAATCTGAGTTTGGAAGAACCGCGGAAGGCATTATTCTGGCAGACGAGGTATTGACGCCGGACTCCTCGCGTTTCTGGGAGGCCTCGGCATGGAAGCCGGGAGGCGCGCAACCTTCCTTCGACAAGCAATACGTTCGCGATTATCTTGAATCGATCCATTGGAACAAGCAGGCGCCCGCGCCGGGTCTGCCCGGCGAAGTGGTCGAGCGGACGCAGGGCAAATATCTTGAAGCCTTTCGCCGCTTGACGGGGCGGGAATTAAGTCTTTAGCAGAAAGCCGGAGTGCAAAATGACCTGGGTCGATTGGGCCATAGTAATCGTGCTGGCAACATCGGTGATCGGGGGACTCACGCAGGGTCTCTTTCGCTCACTATGCTCTCTGTGCGGCCTGTTCTTCGGCCTGGTAATCGCTGCCTGGAACTACGGGCGCGTCGCGGCCTTTCTGCGCCCGGCGATCAAGATCGATGCCATTGCCGATGCTATCGGATTCCTGCTGATCGCGCTGCTGGTGATGGCGATTGCAAATATTGTTGGCGCCGCTTTTTCAAGAATGATTCATCGTATGGGACTGGGCTGCCTCGACAGGCTTGCCGGGGGCGTCTTCGGATTTTTGCAGGGTGCGCTGCTGGTTACAATCTTCATTCTAGTGGTTGTGGCCTTCTTTCCAAAGGCGCAATGGCTCGCGGCTGGACGGCTGCCTAAATTGTTTTTCGGCGTCTGTCACCTGAGCGCGCGCGTGAGCCCCGAAGATTTATCCAACCGTGTGCGCGAAGGATTGCTTATGATGGAAGAACACGCGCCTGAATGGATGCACCCACCACCCAGCTAAGTTTGATATAAACTATGGCGAGGCGTAAAAGATCAGATCCAGATAATGAAGATTCAAGGGGCAGACGTGAGACGAGAACTGGACAGCCTGGTAACGCAAATGCACTCCACCGGCATTCCCTACGAGGAGGCCGTGCGCGAGTTTAAGAGACAGTATCTGCGCGAAGTGCTATTGAAGCACCGGGGCAACCAGTGCAAGGCCGCGGAAGAGCTTGGGATGCACCGCAATACGCTGAGCCGCGCCATGTCGGAGTTGGATCTGCAACTGGCAGAGGTGCGCACCGAGCTCAAGCGTCCGCCGCGCAGCGAACGTCCTGTATTCAGCGCCCTCCGCCAGGGATACCGCCAGGGATGAAGCTTGGGCCTGGGCCGACGGGCGCGCGTCAACCAAACATGCTGATAAACCAACAGAGCCCAGCGAGCCAGGAAGCGCGTGTCGCCATCGAACCGGGTTTTTCCTGGGATGCGCAGCATGCGTATTTATTCGATATTGACGGCACGCTGCTGCGCAGCCGCGACCGTGTCCACTTCAACTCCTTCGCCTCCAGCGTGCAGCGCGTAACCGGGTTCGAGATCACGCTGGCGGGCATTCTTCTCCACGGCGCCACCGATACCGCCATTCTCCGCGAAGCCTGTCTGCAAGCCGGCATTCCCGCTGAAGTGATGGAGCAGCGCACCGAGGCCATCCTGGAAGCGATGCGCAATGCCGTTGCCGAACAGCGCTTTCGGTTGGACCTGGTCCGCATGCCCGGCGTCGAAAAGGTGTTGCATTACCTGGCCGGCAAGGGCGCGCTTCTGGGCGTGGCCACTGGCAACCTCGAGGCCATCGGCTGGATCAAGATCGAGCAGGCCGGCCTCCGCGAGTGGTTCCGCTTTGGCGGATTCAGCGATCACTTCTCCATTCGCCCTGAGATTATTGGCCATGCCGCCAGAAAAGCGCGGGAGCTGGCCGGCAAGGAAGCCACTGTGTGCGTGGTTGGCGACACACCCCGCGACATCGAGGCGGCGCGGGCCAACTTCCTCCCCGTCATTGCCGTTGCCACCGGCAAATACAGCTTCGACGAGTTGCAGAAGCTGCAGCCTGAGGCGTGCGCCTCCTCGCTGGCCGACCTGCTCGCGCTCACGCGGACGGCGTCGTGATGCCACAAAACTCCAGCGCGCGGTCATGGGCGGGTCAGGCATGCGTATCGGCACTTCTCGCTTTCGCTCCAATCCTCTCGCAAGCTCAGGCCGCGCCCCAGAATCCGCCATCGCCCCAAGCGGCGGCCAGTCCAACCAAACAGCCGCGCGAAAGCGATCGGCGCCGCGCGGCCAAGCTCTATCTCGCCGCCGGCAAGCTCTTCATGGACGAACATTTTGAAGATGCGCTGCACGCGTATGAACAGGCCGCCAAGCTCGACCCCGAAAATGTAAATTTCCGCCTGGCAGCCGATGTTGCCCGCAGCCACGCCGTAACGGCGCTGATTCAATCGGCGGCCAAATCCCGCCTGCGCGGCGATCAGGCGGGCGCCCGCGACGCGCTGGCTCGCGCTCTCGAACTCGATCCCGGAAACGTCGAAGCCACGCAGCATCTCTACGAACTCGGCGACGAAGCCGCAAGCGGGCAGCCCACTTCGCTCTATGAGCACACGTCTACCACCGTCGGCGATGTGGTGCAGCTTGCGCCGCAAGCGGGATTGCACAGCTTCCACCTCCATGCCGGCGAGCGCCAGATCGTTCAGCAGGTTTTCAAGGCCTTCGGCATCGATGCCACAACCGACGACAGCATCGAATCCACGCAGGTCCGGTTCGACATCGACGACGCGAACTTCGACGGCACCGCGCGAGCCCTGGCCCTGGCCACCAACAGCTTCTTCGTTCCGCTCGATGCTCACCACGTGCTGGCGGCGCGCGACACCAGGACCAACCGCCAGCAGTTCACGCGACTGGAGATGGAGACCGTCTATCTCTCCGGCATGAAACCCGAGGAGATGACCGAGGTGAGCAACCTGGCCAAGCAGGTCTTCGGATTTCAGCAAGCCCAACTGATGGCCTCAACCGGCACCATCACCATCCGCGCTCCGCGGGATACGATGGAAGCCTTCAACTCCACCCTCCGCGAGCTGATCGACGGCCACAGCCAGGTGCTGCTCGATGTGCGGCTGATTCAGATAGCGCACACCAGCGAACACAACACCGGCGTCACGCCGCCACAGACCTTTTCCGCGTTCAACGTCTATGCCGAGGAGCAATCCCTTCTCAACACAAACCAGTCTCTTGTCCAGCAGATCGTCTCTTCGGGCCTCGCTGCTCCCGGCGACACGCTTGCAATTCTGGGCATTCTGCTTGCTTCCGGCCAGGTTTCCAGTTCCCTTTTCTCGAATGGGGTCGCTCTTTTTGGAGGCGGTCTCACTGCATCCGCGCTCTCTCCCGGCGGCGCCACGGCGAACTTCAACCTGAACTCCTCCGACTCGCGCGAGCTCGACCAGATTCAGTTGCGGGTGGCCGACGGCGAACCCGGAACCCTGAAGGAAGGCGAGCGCTATCCAATCCAAACGTCCTCGTTCTCAAGTCTGTCAGCAAGCATTCCCAATATTCCGGGACTGACTGGGGCTGGAGCCTCCGGCAGCCTCTCGTCGCTGCTCTCATCGCTTCAGGGCGGAGTGCCCTCGGTTCCGCAGGTCGAATATCAGGACCTGGGCCTGACGCTGAAAGCGACCGCCAACGTGATGCGCGACAACGATGTTGCGCTCACCATCGACATGAAGATTACCGCGCTCGCGGGAACCTCCATTAACGGCAATCCGATCCTCGACAACCGCGCTTATTCAGGCGTGGTCACCATCAAGGAGGGCTCGGCAGTCGTGGTCGCCAGCGAGTTGGACAAATCGGAAAGCCGCAACATCAGCGGAACCCCTGGCCTCAGCGAGATTCCCGGCCTCAACAACATCACCGATAAAGATGTTCAGAAGAATTACGCCACTCTGCTGATCGTCATCACGCCGCATGTGATTCGCGGAACGCAGGCCAGCGGGCACACGCCGATGATGCGTGTAGAGCGGGGCACGGCGCCGCAATAGAGCGGCTTTTGAATCTGTTGGAAAAATCGAAGGCGGGCAGGGTTTTGAAAGGGCAAGACCGGGGTACCCGGGTACCGGGTGCCGGGGTGCCCCTTGGGCCGGGTCGGGTCGTCGTGCCGAAATTGTCCCGGAATCGACGTGGGCTCTATAGGCTGCGGAAAAACTCGATTTTGACACAAAACCTCAAGGCTTTGTATCAGGGCACGACTTCAGTCGTGCCGCAAATGTCGCAAAATGAACCTGGGCTTTAGCCCCTGCAAAACTTCATTTCGCGCCAAAACAAAATTCTGGCCTTTTTCCGTAGCCTCTTTGGCCACCAAGGGAAAGCTTCCTGAGCTTCTTACCAACTTCGGAACAGTTTTTCAGCGATTGCCCAAGCATCGAGCGGCAAACCCATCCAAGCTCGTGCGATCTCATCCTTGCGCCGAAAAAGACGCAAGGATGAGACGCGATCTGCCGAAGATCTACAGCGTTATGCCGTCCATTTTGGCCTGGTACTCAACGATCTTCTTTAAAATCTCGTACGGCACATTGGCGGGCACCGAGCGGCCGTTGATGACCACTATTGGAACCTGCTTAATGCCCAGGTCCACAGCCAGCTTCACCGTAGCATCCACGGATTCCTTGGTCGCCGGAGTTGCCGCGCAGGCTGCGACCTTCCCCGGATCCAGCCCGGCCTTGGTCACCGCACTATTTAAGGTCAGCGTCGCGCCGTCGGCAGTCGCCAGGCCATCCTGACCGTCAAACACCGCCGCTGCAAACTGGAAGAACGCGGTGCTCCCGCCCAGACTCGCCACGCACACGCCGTAGGACGCGGCCGTCACAGACTGCGGATGAATCGAGGCAATCGGATCGTTCTCAAAAACGATGCGGGCCTTGGGAAAATCCACCGCGAGCTTGTCCATGTTGGCCTGCGCCTCCTTGCAATGGGGGCATTGGAAATCGGCGAACTCAACCATCTCCAGGTCCTTGGACGCTGCTCCGCGATACGGACCGGCTGCCTGCTGCTGCAACTGTGCGCGAAAATCGGCAAACGGCTTCTCTCCAAACGCGACAATATCGTCCGCGGCAATGATGTGTTTGCCATCGGGAAGGGCAAAGAACTGGAGCACAGCGGGTTTCTCCTTGCCGGTCTTGTCGCCCACCAGAATGAGCACCTTGCTGATCCCTTCCACCGGCGTCTTGAGAATCGCCTGCACCTGCCAGATGCGGCTATCCTCGTAGCCCCAACTGGCCGTAAGGAAGGCATCGACGGTCTCCTTCGTTGGCGAGGAAGCGGTAAAGTTCTTGGGATCTGGCTTCGGAAATACGGGCGCAGCGGCAGGAGCCGGCGCTGCAAGAGTCGTCGCAGCCGGCGCGGCCGGAACCTGGGTCTGCGCGGACGCCTGCATCAAAGGTAGGGACAATGCAACCAGCACAGCAGTGCCGGCAAAATGAATGGACGGACGAATCAAGCTATTTCTCCTTATTTCGCGGAAATCTTCCTAGACACTAGCTTATACCTCGACTTTGACGGCGATGGGGAATCTGCGGCCCATACCAAAGGACTTGGGAGTCACTTTCAGCACCGGAGCGGCTTGCTGGCGCTTGTACTCGGATCGCTCCACCAGCCGCACCACCTGTTGGACGAGGGGCAATGGAAATCGGTTTGCTTCCGCAATGCGTTCGGGGGTTTCGTAGCGCTCCACGTAGGCCTCCAGAATCGGGTCCAGCACTTCGTAGGGGGGCAGCGAGTCGGTATCCTTCTGGTCCGGCCTCAGCTCCGCCGAGGGGGGCTTTTCCAGGATCGCCCCCGGAATCAGCTCGCGGTCGCGGTTCAGCCAATGGCAAACCGCATACACCCGCGTCTTCACCAGGTCGCCAATCACAGCCAGCGCGCCCACCATATCCCCGTAGAGCGTGCAGTAGCCCACTGCCATCTCCGACTTGTTCCCCGTGGTCAGCACCAGCGCCGAAAACTTGTTCGAAAGCGCCATCAGCAGCGTCCCGCGAATGCGCGACTGGATGTTCTCCTCGGTCGTATCCACCTTCATGCCGGCAAACTGCGGTTCAAGCGCATGAGTAAACTCCCCGAACAGCCCACTGATTCCGATCACCTCAAACCGGATGCCCAGGTTGGCTGCCAGCTTGCGGCTGTCGTCGATCGAACCCTGCGAGGAATACGGGCTGGGCATGCCCACGGCGATCACGTTTTCCGCGCCCAGGGCTTCCGTCGCTATACATGCGACCAGCGCCGAATCGATGCCCCCGCTCAGGCCAACCAGCGCCTTGCGGAAGCCGCACTTGCGCACGTAATCGCGCGTTCCCAGCACCAGCGCGCCGTAGGCGGCCGCGGTATCGTCATCCTCCGGCGCCGGCATCACCGGCGCTGCAAATGGATCCAGCACAATCAAATCCTCTTCGAAGGAGGCGGCTTGCGCAATCAATTCTCCGCGCGCATTCAATGCCAGCGAGGAGCCGTCGAAGATAAGGCTGTCGTTGCCGCCCACCTGGTTCGACATCAGCACCGGCACGCCGTCGCGCCGCGCAATGGCCGCCAGCATCTCGCGCCGCATCGCGCGCTTGGAGTGCCAGAAGGGCGACGAGGACAAATTGATATGCACGTCGGGATGCTGGCGCATCAGCTCTTCCATCGGATCTACCGTGTAGAGCCGGCTCGGCCAGAAGTTCTTGTCGTTCCAGGCATCCTCGCAGATGGTGATGGCCAGCCGCACGCCGTCCAACTCCACCACTTGCTGCGCCCGCGCCGGCGCAAAGTAGCGCTGCTCATCGAAGACATCGTAAAACGGCAGCAACCGCTTGTGCTGCTCCAGCAGTAGACGCCCCCCGTCCAGCAGCACAGCGGCGTTCACGGCTGGCTTGCCGCGGTCGCCGTCAGCCGCAAGCGCCACCCCCGCCAGCACCGCGGTCGATAACCCGCTTGTGGCAGCGGCCAGTTCATCCACAGCCGAGCGGCAGCGGGCAAGAAAGCTCGGTTTTTCAAGGAAGTCGGCGGGAGGGTAGCCGCAGATCGCCAGTTCTGAAAACACGGCAAGCCTGGCGCCCAAAGCAGCGGCGCGGCTGCTGGCAGTAACGATCTTGTCAAGATTTCCGGTAAAGTCTCCGACCGTCGGATCAATCTGGACCAGTGCAATCTTCACACTCTAAGTGTAAAGGCTGAAAGCTGAGAGCTGTCCTCTACGACCCGGTCCCGGCAAAGACCACGCCCACCGTGCGCGCAATAATCTTGAAATCCAGCCAGATGCTCCAGTTGTCGATGTAGGTCACATCCAACGAAACATAACTGGCAAAGGACGGATCCTGGCGCCCTTGCACCTGCCACAGCCCGGTGATTCCCGGCATCACATCGAGCCGGCGCAGGTGGTTAAGCTTGTACTCTTTCACCTCGCTGGCAATCGGCGGGCGCGGACCCACTATGCTCATCTCGCCTCTGAGCACATTAAAAAATTGCGGCAGCTCGTCAAACGAGTACTTGCGCAGAAAGCGGCCTAGCTTGGTGATGCGGGGATCGTTCGAAATCTTGAAGAGCACGCCGTCGCGTTCGTTCATGTGCATCACTTCGGCGCGTCGCTCTTCCGCGTCCTCCACCATGGTGCGAAACTTGATGCAGTGAAATACGCGGCCCTTCTTGCCGATGCGCTCCGACTTGTAGAAAGCCGGTCCCGGCGAGTCCATCTTCACCGCAATCGCAATGATCAGCAGGATCGGCGCAAGAAAGATAAGAAAGAGAACAGAGAACAGCAGATCGAAAACGCGCTTGAACAGGAGCCCAAGCTCGGGAACGTGACCGCAGTGCAGCGGGATGGTCGGAAACTGCCCGATGTACTCGATGGGGCTGTTCCAGGCCAGCCCGTTGTACATATCGGGAACGATGCGTAGATCTACGCCATGGATGCGGGCCTGTTCGAGTACATTCTGCACCAGTTCGCGTTCGCACGGCGAGGTGAAGAAAATCTCATCCACAAACAGCGAACGCGCATGCTGAAAAAGAGTCTCAAACGAACCGACCACCTCTCCGGATTCCGCCGTAAAGCGCGGCGTGGTTCCAGGAAAGTCAACGAATCCTTTGAATGTGTAACCCAGATGCCGAATACTCTCCAGGTGATGGCGCAGGGCGTGAGCCTCCGGCCCGGTGCCGACGATCAGCACGTTGCGCGTGCCCACGCCGCGATCGTAACGGTTATAGAGAAAGAGGCGATACACCAGCCTGCGCAGGCCCAGGAAAACTGCTACCAGCCCCAGGGTAATCAACACAATGCTGCGCGGTATGTCTGCGGCATGAACCACGTAAAGTGTGCCGGTAAGCAAGAGGCCGGAAGTGAAACATGCCTGCAGGCTCCGTCTCTGCTCGCCCAATACGCTGGTCAGCTTGGCAGGGACATATAAACTCAGCCGCTTGCTGGCGATGATCAGCGCCATCGTGAATCCGCAAAGCAGTGCCAGCAGAATCCACATCGAGCGGCCATGAACCAGCGTTCCCCGCCAGAAAGCCTCGATCTCTTCAACCGGCCCGGTGTGCAAATCGTACATTGTGGCAATGATCGCGGCCCCCAGGATGGAAACCACATCCAGAACCATCCACAGCTTGACCGTCCCCCGCGTCCCGCGCGGAGTTTCTCCCGACAGGCTCCCCTCCCACTCATGGGAAGAAGCCATTGAAGCTGATAATCTCTGCCAGAACTCAGAAGTCGCCATGTCCTTCTCGCTGACCTCAAATTCTACAAAAAATCATGGGATTGAACAGGGATCGACTCCCCGTGGAAGAAAAAAGAAAGACACTTTTGTTACGAGTTTGCTAAATTCTTGACGAGCGGGTGCACTCTTGAATTTGCTATGCCATTCCCGGCGCAGACTCTCCGGCAGAATGCCCGGAGCCCCAACGGCCTGAATCTTGCCAAGGCGCAATTCTTTCACTCCTGGTTAACTGTTCCTGGGCGTCAAAGTACTCCACGTACTCCACCCTGTTTACAGCCTACTCGGATTGCATCGAACGCGAGCGGCGAATATGGGCCGCCTCTCCCATAAAAGCAGACAGAATTCCCGAATCACGAAACAAAACCAAAACGGAAATCAATGACAATAAAGCGATTCTAGCAAACTCGCTCGCCTTGATTTGCACAAACACGGTCCGGCTGTTCCCCGTTTCTTCGTCGTCCTTGCTTCGTCGCCTTTAACCGCGAAGAAAACCCCTACACCTTTAGCATCCCTCTGAGTACAAGAGAACCGCAAGGAAAATCGTCTACAACTTTGGTACTGGCGTGACTTACCTGTCAAACCGAAGGAACCAGGTAGGAGTCGAGAGTCAGAAATCGTTTGATATTCGGATCGGGGGAGGCCATGAAGCCGCTCAGAGGCCCAAAATAGCTTGCCCGGCCCTGATCGAGGAACAGAACCGTGTCCGCAAGCCGCTCGGCAAAACGCATATCGTGCGTCACCACAATGCTGGTAAATCCAAGCTGCTTTTTGAGCCGCTGGATCAGGTTGCCGAGCCGCCGGGCAATAATCGGGTCAACCATCGTCGTGGGCTCGTCGTAAAGCACCACGTCCGGTTGCGCAGCCAGGGCCCGGGCGATGGCCACGGCACGTTTGCGCCCCGTCGAAAGACTCGCCGGCAACGCATCCGCCACATCTTCCGCGCCCACCATGCCGATCAGGCGTTCCACAATTTGAACCACCTGGTCTTCGGCCAGCCCGCCTCGCTCGCGCAGCGCGAAAGCGACATTCTCGCGCACGCTCATCGAGTCGAACAAGGCGCCGTTTTGGAAGACCATGGTCACGCGCTTGCGGATCGCGTTCATTCCCTCTTCATCGAGACCGGAAATCTCCTGGCCCTCCACGTGAATTGACCCCGCATCCGGCTTGAGAAAGCCCATCAAAAGGCGCAAAGCCACTGATTTGCCCACGCCGCTGCGGCCTAGAATACAGAGCGTTTGACCTCGCCAAACCTGAAAGCTCAAGTCCTCCAGGACAGGCCGGCCGCTGAATGAGATGTTCACATGGCTGAACGAAATGATAGGCTCGCCCGCGGCTTCGACCAACTGTTCCACGCCATGGCCCGCGCCTTCCCCGTTCTCCTGGTCATTCGCTCCCGCGTGCCCCCCGGAAAGAGCTTCAACAAGCGCCTCCGGCAACTCCGGATTGGATGAGGAATCGGTCATCTCGGTAAACCCAGCTTACGCGATGAAGCCCGGAAAATGCTCCTCGGCCCGGCGTAGATCTTCAGCGGAGTTGATGTTTGAAAACCAGCTTGCCGCCGGCAACCCCTCCGGATGGGTAACCTGGCCGCCCTCGGCCAGCAACTCCGCTGAAACCACGTTCACCGTTTGTCCAAGGCCGTTGGCGGCAGCCTGAAAGGCAGAGAAGCACCCGCGCCGACCGGCTTCGAGCTCGGCTTCGAGACCCGGCAACACGGCCCTGTCCAGCACTGCCGGAAATGTCTGAACAAACCCCGCTACAGATGTCAGTGTTATCGCACAGCCGCTCATCCGTGCGTGTTTCAGCAGAAACCGAACCAGCGCCGCAGGCAGCAATGGCAGATCGACTGGCAGAAAGACTGCCCAGCGCGCCACGGTCGACGCCAATGCCGGGCAGATGCCGCCCAAGGGCCCCAATCCCGGCCCGGCATCTTCAACCACCGGAGCATAGGCGCGGAGGTCCGCGCGGGAGCCGGCGATGGAGACACTTAGCCCCGCACCCGTCAGGATTTTCAGCGCATGAACCACCAGCGGCCGCCCGCGAAACGCTAGCGTGGCCTTGTCCGCGCCCATCCGGCTCGAACGTCCCCCGGCCAGCACAAACCCCGCTGCGTCCGGCTCAGGCATCGGCCGGGACCCACACATCGGCCCGTTCTGGCTCAGTCTGCCGCCTCCTCCAGAAAGCGGATCAGCGATTCGATCCCCAACGAGAAGTTCTTAAGATGAAACTTCTCGTTCGGCGCATGCAGGTTGTCGTCGGGCAGGCCAAAGCCCATCATCACGCTGGGCAGCCCCAGATGGCGGTCAAAGTCGCCCACAATGGGAATCGATCCGCCGGAACGGATAAACACCGTGTCCTTGCCCCACACCTCGTGCAGCGCCCGCGTTGCCGCCTGGATGTACCGGTTGTTCACCGGGATCAGGCACGGGTCGCCCGCATGAATCAGCCGCACTTCCACATCCACGCCGTCCGGCGCAATCTTTTCCACGTAGCTCTTATAGAGAGCAAAGGCCTTGGCCGGCGTCATGCCCGGAACCAGCCGCATGGAAACCTTGGCCGTCGCCTTGGCCGGAATCACGGTCTTGGCCCCCGCGCCCGTAAAGCCTCCAGGAATCCCGTGCACATCCACCGTCGGCCGCGCCCAGGTCCGCTCCAGCACGCTGTAGCCCTTCTCGCCCACCAGTTGCTTCGAGCCCACTTCCTTGGTGCGGTATTCTTCCTCGTCGAAGGGCAGGCTCTTCCAGGCGGCAAGCTCTTCGGGGCTGGGCGGGATGATGTCGTCGTAGAAACCGGGGATGAGGATGTGCCCGTTTTCATCCTTCAGCTTGGCTAGAATCTGCGCTAGCGAAACGAAGGAGTTCGGTGCCGCGCCGCCATACATGCCCGAATGCAGATCGCTGCGCGCGCTGCGCACTTCGAGCTCCGTGTAGATCATGCCCCGCAACCCGACGCACAAAGTCGGCAAGCCCGGCGCAAACAGCTCGGTGTCGGAAACCAGCGCGAAGTCAGCCTTCAGCTCCGGCGGCTTGGAGGCGACATATTTCGCAATGGCCTCGCCGCCCACTTCTTCTTCGCCCTCCAGCAGCACGCGCACATTCAAGGGCAGCTTGCCGGTCGCAGCCAGCAACGACTCCAGCGCCTTGACCTGCGCCACCACCTGGCCCTTGTCGTCCACGGCCCCGCGGGCATAGATATTGCCATCGCGCACCGTGGGTTCAAAGGGCGGCGAGAGCCACTCGTCCAGCGGATCGGGCGGCTGCACATCGTAGTGCCCATACACCAGCACGGTTGGCTTGCCCTCGGCATGAAGCCAGTCCGCATAGACCAGCGGGTTGCCCGGGTTCTCGATCAGCCGCACATTCTCCATGCCAATGCGTTTCAGTTCCGCCGCCAGCACCTCGGCGGCATGACGGCAATCGCCCTTGTTCTCGGGCAGTGTCGAAATCGACGGAATGCGCAGCAGCGCCTTCAACTCATCGAGAAAACGAGGATGGTTCTTTCGTGCAAATTCAACCGCGGGCGAAGACATAGGAAAGCTCCCTTCCAAATCGGACAGAAGAGAGTATAGACCGCGAAGGCGCCTCGCCGCTTGCATGGCAGCCGCTTCAATGCGCGACGGCTAGTACCGGCCCACTCCGGGATCGACCTCCGCCGACCAGGCGTCGATGCCGCCGCGCAACGACTGCGCCTGCTCGAAGCCCTGATTGCGCAGCCACACCGTGACATTCATCGACCGGATGCCGTGGTGACAGACCACCACCAGCCTATCCTCCGGATCCAGCTCCTGGTGAGCGCGCGCAGGCACTTCGCCCATGGGCATCTCCAGGCAGCCCTCGATGCGCGCCGTCGTTAGCTCCCAAGGCTCGCGCACGTCGATCAGTCGTGCACCCTTTTCTTTTAGCAGCGCCGCCGCATCGGCCGCGGAAATCTCGTAGTCCAGCATGAATCCAGTTTAGAGCCTTCCTGCCAGCGCCGGCGGCGTCCCAGCCACCGGCGCGGGCATAGAAGGTCTATTTCGCCGCCGGCTCCAATCCGCGATCTTTCAACATCGGCCCAATACCCGGCTCCGCGCCCATCCACGCCGCATACGCCTTGGCCAGGTCTTCCGTGTTGCCGCGCGACAGAATCATCTGCCGGAAGCGATCGCCGTTGGCCCGCGTCAATCCGCCGTGATCTTCAAACCACTGGAACGCGTCGTCGTCCAGCATCTCGCACCACAGATAGGCGTAGTAGCCGGCCTGATAGCCGTTGCCCCAGATGTGCATGAAGTAGCTCGACCGGTAACGCGGCGGAACCGTGCTGAGAGCCAGGTGCGTTTTGCTCAGCGCGGCCGTTTCAAACGTGTCGGGATTCTCGATCGGCGCATCGGCTGGAAGCGTGTGCCACTGCATATCGAGCTCCGCCGCGGCCAGCAACTCCGTGAGCATGTATCCCTGGTTGAAGGTCTCCGCCTTCTTGATCTTCGCGGCCAGTTCCGCGGGCATGGGCGCGCCGGTCTTGTAGTGCTTGGCAAAATTGTTGAACACCGCCGGATAGCTGGCCCAATGCTCGTTGAACTGCGACGGAAACTCGACAAAATCGCGCGGCACCGCGGTTCCGGAGAGGCTTGGATACGTGGTGTCGGCAAACATCCCATGCAAACCGTGGCCGAATTCGTGAAACATCGTAGTCACATCGGAGAAGCTGAGCAGCGCCGGCTCTCCGGCTACGGGCTTGGCGAAGTTGGCGACGTTGTAAACCACCGGCAGCGTGCCCAGCAGTGTGGACTGGCCAACAAAGACGTCCATCCACGCTCCGCCGTTCTTGTTGTCGCGCTTGAAGTAGTCGCAGTACCACAGCGCCAGCGGCTTGCCATCCGCGTCGAACACCTCGTACACCTGCACATCGGGGTCGTAGACGGGAATGTCGGTGCGCTGCTTGAAGGTGATGCCGTAAAGCATTTGCGCCGCGTAGAACACGCCGTTGTGCAGCACGTTGTTCAGTTCGAAGTAGGGCTTGATCTCGGACTCGTCCAGATCGTATTTCGCTTTGCGCACCTGCTCGGAATAAAAGTCCCAGTCCCACGGTTCCAGCTTGAATCCGCCCTTCTGCGCGTCGATCAAAGCCTGGATGTCCTTGCCCTCGCCCTCAGCCTTGGCGGTTGAGGCCGGCACCAGTGCGTCCATGAATTTCAGCGCCGCCTCCGGTGTCTTGGCCATCTGGTCTGTCAGCCTCCAGGCCGCGTAATTCGGGAAGCCGAGCAGCTTGGCTTTCTGCGCGCGCAACTGTGCCAGGCGGGCAATGGTAGCCCGAGTATCGTTGTCGCCGCCACGCTCGGCCCGATCCCATGAATTCTTGAAAATCGCTTGACGCGTATCGCGATTGGCAAGCGATTGCAGGTCCGGCTGCTGGGTCGTGTTCTGCATCGGCAACACGTAGCCCTCCACCTTGCGGCCCTTGGCCGCATCGGCAGCGGCGGCCACTTCCGCATCGGTCAATCCCGCCAGCGCGGACTTGTCTTTGCTCACAAAGGCAGCGTCCTTGGTAGCCGCCAGCAGCTTGGAGATGAACGCCGTGGTCAGATTCGCTTCTTCTTCATTTAGCTTCTTTAGCTGCGCCTTGTCGGCATCGGAGAGATTGGCGCCGGCCAGCACAAACTGCTGGTAGTCGTACTCCACCAGGCGCAGCGACTCGGCATCCAGATTCAGCGAGTGGCGCTTTTCGTAAATATCCGACACGCGCTTGAACAGCTTCGCGTTCAGGTAGATTCCATCCTGTAGCGCGGCCAGCTTCGGCGCCACTTCATCCTGAACCTTTTGCAGCACCGGGTTGATGTTCGCGGCGGTTACTCCGTTGAAGACGTCCATCACGCGAGTAGCCAGTTGCCCGCTCTTTTCCATGGCCACGATGGTGTTCTCGAAGGTCGGCTCCGCGGGATTGTCGGCGATGACGCGAATCTCTTCGAGATTCTGCGCAATGCCTGCCTCGATCGCCGGCTGATAGTCGCTGTCCTTGATCTTGTCGAAGGGCGGCGCATGAAAGGGCAGCGTGCTTTCCGCATAGAAAGGATTGGACGGGCCAAAGGGCGCCTTCGCGGTTTGCGCGGCCTGCGCATTGCCCGCGCCCGGTGTCAGCGCAATCGCGCCTGCGGTAATCAAAGTGGAGATTTGCGACAAAAGAAACCTCGTCTTGTATTGGTCGATTCTAGTCATGATTGCGTAAACTCCCTGCATCCGCCGACCATTGTATTCCTGTGCGCAGCCTGAAGACTGTGCGTCAGACTGCCTCTGTGACTTGCCGCAATGGCTCCGGGATCGATTGATCCTCTCGCGACGGGCCGGCACAGTAGTCTTAAAGAGATGCCCCCGATCCTCAACGCCCAGTCCGTAACCAAGCAATTCGGCGCAACACCGCTGTTTCGCGACATTTCGCTCACCGTGGAAGACGGCGACCGCATCGGCCTCATCGGCCCCAACGGCGCAGGAAAGTCCACGCTGCTGGCTCTCTTGGCCGGACTGGTCGAGCCCGACTCCGGCGAACTCGCCGTCCGCAAGCGTGCCCGCGCCGCCTATGTACCGCAGGACTCGCGTTTTGCCGCCGGCCTCACCATCCGCAATGTGCTCGAAAACGCCCTGACCTCTGCGCACGTGAATGAAGCCGAGCGCGAAGGCCGTCTGCGCGAGTTGGCCGGCCGCGCGGGCTTTGCCGATCTCAACGCCCAGGCCGCTTCTCTCTCCGGCGGATGGCGCAAGCGGCTCGCCATCATTGAAGCCCTGGTCGGCGATCCCGACGTGATGCTCCTCGACGAGCCCACAAACCACCTCGACCTGGCAGGCATTGAATGGCTCGAAGAGCTGCTTGCCTCCTCCTCTTTCGCTGCCGTCACCGTGAGCCACGATCGCTACTTTCTGGAAAGCACATCGAGCCAGATCGTCGAGCTGAATCGCATCTTTGCCGACGGGCTCTTCCGCGTGAAGGGCACGTTCAGCCGCTTCCTCGAAGAGAAGCAGGCGTATCTCGAATCGCAAAGCCGCCAGCAGGAGAGCCTGCGCAATCGCGTGCGCACCGAGATCGAATGGCTGCGCCGCGGCCCCAAAGCCCGCACCACAAAATCCAAGGCGCGCATCGACACCGCCAACGCCATGATCGGCCAACTGGCCGCGATGGACGCGCGCACCGTGGTCAACTCGGCCGGAATTGACTTTGAAGCCAGCATGCGCAAGACCAAGCGCCTGGTCGAATTCGACAACGTGGCCTGCGACGTCCCGGCTGGCGATGACGGTTCAACAGAAACTCGTCCAAAAAGTAAAAACAGCCCACGGTTGTTCACGGGTCTCAATTTCATTCTCACCGCCGGAATGAAAGTCGGCCTCGTCGGCCCCAACGGCAGCGGCAAAACCACGCTGCTGCGTCTGCTGCGCGGAGAACTCGAGCCCGCCGAAGGCTCCATCCGCCGCGCCGAAGCGCTGCGCCTGGTCTACTTCAGCCAGATGCGCGAGCTCGACGAAAACCTGACCCTCCGCCGCGCTCTCGCCCCTGAAGGCGACGGCCTCACCTACCAGGGCCGCACCGTTCACGTCGCCAGTTGGGCCGCGCGCTTTCTGTTCACCAGCGAGCAGCTCAATCAGCCCGTCCGCAATCTCTCCGGCGGCGAGCGGGCGCGCGTCCTCATCGCCAAGTTGATGCTCGAGCCCGCCGACGTTCTCCTCCTCGACGAGCCCACCAACGACCTCGACATTCCCACGCTCGAAATCCTGGAAGAAAATCTCCTCGACTTTCCCGGCGCGCTGGTCCTGGTCACCCACGACCGCTATCTGCTCAACCGCGTTGCCTCCACCGTGCTGGGCCTCGATGGCCGCGGCCACACCGGCCGCTTCGCCGACTTCGCGCAGTGGGAAGACTGGATCGCCCAGCAGGACGACGCCGAAGCAGACAAACCCAGCCGGCGTTCCGACGGCTCGAGCCCCGCGCAGCGCACAGCCGAAGCTTCGCCCGCAGCGAGCGCAAAAAAGAAACTCTCCTACCTCGAAGCCCGCGAGTTCGCTGCGATTGAAGAGCATGTTGAAGCCTCCGACCAGCGCCTCGCCGCCGCCCGCACCCGCGTCGAAGACCCCGCCATCGCCTCCGACGCCACCGCACTCCAAGAGGCGCTCGCCGAACTCGATGCCTCGCAAGACGAAAACGACACCCTCTACGCCCGCTGGGCCGAACTCACTGAAAAAACCGGCCATCCCACCCTGGGCGCATAGCCCTGACCCGCGCAGGTGCATAGAATAGATAAGTCGGCACGTTCGCACTTCGACAAGCCGTCCCGTTGTTCGCGTAACTTGAAGAAAAGCCTATGCACAACGCCGTAAAGGTCCTGATTGCCGAAGACGAGCCCAACGCACTGATGGGCCTGGCCGAGCTGATCTCCGGCTGGGGATACCGCACCGAGACCGCGCGCGACGGCCTTGAGGCTTGGGAAAAGGTTCAGGCCTGGGACCCGGCCATTGTAGTCACCGACCTCAAAATGCCCCGCCTCGACGGCATAGGCCTGCTCACCAAGCTTGGCGAAGAGGGCGCCGGCCTCAGCTCCAACCTGGCCGTCATTGTCCTCACCGCCATGGGCTCCATTCAACTGGCCGTTGAAGCCATGAAGCTGGGTGCCTACGACTTTTTGCAAAAGCCGGTCGATGCCACGCGCCTGCGCACCATCCTGGCCAACGCAACGCGCCAGCGCGCAACGGAAATCGAGCTGGAAGTGGCTCGCCGCCGCCTGCGCGAGAGCGGTGTCCTCGGCACCATGGTTGGCAACTCAAAGGCCATGCGCGAGATCTTCGGACTCATCGAGCAGATCGCGCCCTCCAACGTCCACGTGCTCATCACTGGCGAAAGCGGCACGGGCAAAGAGCTTGTGGCGCGCACCCTGCACGACCTGAGCCCTCGCAAGGCAAAGCCTTTTGTCGGCGTCAACTGCGCCGCTATTCCTGAAACCTTGATCGAGAGCGAGATCTTCGGCCACGAAAAAGGTGCATTCACCGGCGCGGCCGAACGGCGCGCCGGCTGCTTCGAACTGGCTGCCGGCGGTACTCTGCTCCTGGACGAAATCGGCGAGATGCCCTCCGGTACTCAGGCAAAATTGCTCCGCGTCCTCGAAGAACGGAAGCTCCGCCGCCTGGGCGCCCGCAACGAGCAGGATGTGGACGTAAGAGTGCTGGCCGCCACCAACCGCGACCCCAACACCGCGGTTGCCGAGGGCCACCTGCGCGCCGATCTCTTCTACCGCCTCAACGTCTTCAACATCCACATGCCGCCGCTCCGCGATCACATGGAAGACCTGCCCGCCATGGCCGAAGCCATGCTCGGCCAGATGAATCAGAAACACAATCGCCGCGTCTCCGGCGTGGCCCCGTCCATGCTGGACCGCATGATGGCCTATAACTGGCCCGGCAACGCGCGCGAACTGCGCAACACCATTGAACGCGCGGTGATTCTCTGTCCCGACGGCGCGCCGCTCGATGTCGGTCACCTGCCTCCCGGCTTTGCCAAGCAGCAGCCGCAGACCTATCATGCCTTCGACGCCGGCATGGTTCCGGTACACGTGGGCACCACGGTGGATGAGGCCGAGCGCCTGCTGATTCTACGCACCCTCGAAGCCACCGGCCAAAACAAGACCCGCGCCGCTGAAATCCTGGGCGTCAGTCTCAAGACCCTGCACAACAAACTCAAAGAGTACAGCCGCACCCGCCAGGACACGGTTGCCTGAGCCATGCGCCTCAAGACCCAACTCGTTCTGGCCATCACGACGCTGGTGTTCATCATCGCAGCGGCCGTTTCGCTGGTCTATGCGAGCCAGTTGCTGCAGGCAGCCGTGCAGCAGTCTTACGACACCAATCACATGGTGGCCGAACAGATCCGGTTTGCCTTGCAAAATGCACTGGAAACCGGGCTCAGGGACCAAACCGTCAATCCCAACGACCCCGGCCAGTTGCGCGCCCTGATGACCGAGGCCGTGCGCGACAATGCCGAGTTGCAGGCCGTCGTCCAGTCAGTCAATCGCTACTCGCTCACCGTCTACGACATCAACATCGGCGACAGCCATTCCATCACCCTGCTCAGCACCAATCCTGAAAACGAAGACAAGCCGCTGCCCGTCCGGCCCGACTACTCGCAGCTTCTCAATGCCACTTCCATTCAGTTGGTGCCCAAAGTCTTCGGCCCGCCCATGGTCTATGACGTGGTGGCGCCTCTCAACAACAACGGCGCGCCCTTCGCCACCGTGCACGTGGGCGTGCGGACCACACTGCTGCTGGCCTTCTATGCGCCATGGCGCAGCGAAGCGCTCACATTGATGGTGATTGCGCTCCTTGCGGCTTTGATTGCGGCTTTCCTGCTCAGCAACCTCGCCCTGCAGCCAATGGAAAGAATCAGCCTCCAGCTTGACCGCTACGCCGCGGCCGGCGAAACGCCAAACCAACCGAAAGCCGCGCCCCGGCAGGATACGGCCGCCCAGGTTTCCACAAAGATCGAGCGCATCGGCCAGCGCATGCGTAATGTGGAGGAGGTCTTCTCCGCGTTGACTGAAAATCTCGACCAGATTCTCGGCAACCTTCAGGATGGCATCCTGCTCTTCACCGGCGATGGGCGCGCCGTCCTCGTGTCTGAGGCGGCGCGGCGCTTCCTTGAAATTCCGCGCGAGAACATTCTCGGCCTTCACGCTCACGATGTCTTCGATCCCTCCACAGCCCTGGGCCGCGTTCTCAGCGAAGCGTTCGATGCCGGCGCCACTCTCAACAAGGAGGAGATTCGTACTGAAACCGGACGCCGCATTCAAGCCTCGCTGGAGTTTAACCACGACGAAGACACCCAACAGGGCCTGGGCGCGCTGGTCGTGCTGCACGATCTGGAATCCGCTGAAGCCATCGAGTCCGAGCTTGAGCTCTCACGGCGCATGGCTGCCATCGGCAGACTCACCTCCGGCGTCGGCCACGAAGTCAAGAACCCCATTAACGCAATCGTCGTTCACCTTGAGTTGCTCAAAACCAAGCTCGGCGACTCCAATGGCCCCGCGGCGCGGCACCTCAAGGTCATCGACACTGAAATACATCGCCTCGACCGTGTCGTCCAAATGCTTGTGGATTTCTCGCGCCCCGTCGAACTCGATCTCCGCGAACAGGACCTGCGCAAGGTCGTCGGCGACGTCCTCTCCCTGGCCACGGTGGAACTGTCTACCCGCAACGTCACGCTGATCAGCCACATGCCTTCCGTTCCTTTGGTGGCCAATGTTGATGCCGATCTGCTCAAACAGGCGGTCCTCAACGTGATTCTGAACGGCGCCCAGTCCATGCCCGATGGCGGCAAACTCGAAGTGATTCTGGAGGAAGATAGAAGAGCTGGAGTGCTCCGCATCTCCGATGAAGGCTCCGGCATTCCCGACGAAATTCGGGAGAAGATCTTCGACTTATACTTCACCACCAAAAGCGATGGCAGCGGCATTGGGCTGGCCATGACTTATCGCATTCTCCAGTTACACCACGGCAGCATCGAAGTACAATCGAAGACAGGCCGTGGCTCGGAGTTCCTCTTGCGAATTCCACTCACCTCCGCGGACTGGGGACGCCGGCATCTTCAGCCAGCGAGTGCTGAAACCGAGAAGGGGTTTGCAGGATGAAGTTACCTGCCAGGATCGTCGCGTGGGTTCTGCCGTTGCTTCTTTCAGGATGTTTCCTGCAAAAAAAGCCCAAAACCCCTCCGCCTGCGCTTGCGCCCAAACTCGAAGACTCGACTGCGCCGCCGCCCACACAACTGCTTCCGCCCGCGGTCACCATCCCCCCCGCGCCCACTGTCAACGCCACCAACCTGCCCGAGCAGACGCCGAACCCGCCGGTTAAGCACAGAAAGCCGCCGGCTTCCGACGCCGACGCCCAGCAAGCCGCCGCCGCCCCTGAAGTCAGTGCGATCGGCCAGCTCTCGTCCGGCGATCCCGCCGAACTTCGCCGCCAGACTCAGGGCTCCATCGCTGCCACCGAGCGCGGCTTGAACGGAATCAACCGCAGACTGAACGACCAGGAGCAGAAGACCGCGGAACACATCCGCGAGTTCATCAAGCAGGCCAAAGCAGCTTTGGCCTCCGGCGACATAGACGGCGCCAGCACCCTGGCCGCCAAAGCCAAAGTCCTGCTCACCGAACTCCAGCCCTAACCAGGCGCGCCTGGCAACTCATCGCCATTAATCTTGGGTGCCCCAGGTCTCGTCATTGAGACCTGGAAGACCACACACCGCCTACGGGTTTTTTCTGATCCCTGTTCCCTGTTCCCTGATCCCTGTTCCCTGCTCTTCTACCGCTCTCCCCAGCTCAGCTTGCTGCGCAGCGCCTCAAAGAATCCGCCCTCGCTCAGCCGCACCAGTTTCACGGCGTAGCTGGACTTGTGGCAGCGCAGCTCGTCGCCGCGCAGCAACTCCACAGCCTGCTGGCCGTCCACGGTCAGCAGCGCCAGGTCCGGAATCCCTTCCACTCTCACCGTGAGCCGCGCGTCGCCACGCACCACGATCGGCCGCAGCGTCAAAAGATGGGGGCAGATGGGCGTCACCACCATCGCATCCACATCCGGGGTCAGGATCGGGCCATTGGCCGCCAGCGTGTAAGCGGTCGAGCCGGTAGGTGTGGACACAATCACGCCGTCGGCGCGAAAGCTGGCCACGCTCTTGCCATCCAGTTCCACGGCGAACTCGCCCATGCGCGCAATATCGCCCTTGGACACCACAATTTCGTTCAGCGCCTCGTAGCTCGAGCGCTGGGCGCCCCCGCGCCACAATTCAGCGTGCAGCATGGCCCGCTCGTCGAGATCGTGGCAGCCGGCGCACCAGCTCTCCAGCGTCGAATACAGGTCCGCCAGCCGAACCTCGGTGAGGAACCCAAGGTAGCCCAGGTTGACGCTCAAAATCGGCGTGTTTGTGGAAGCAAACACGCGCGCCGCGGCCAGCAGCGTCCCATCCCCGCCCAGAACGATCACCAGTTCCGGTTTCCAGGCCGGCATCTCGGCGCGATCTGCCGCCGGCGCAGCATCGGTATACGCGCCGCCCTCGCGGTCCAGCATTGGATCGAACCCATGCTGGCGCAGCCACGCGATCAAATCCGGCAGAAGCCGGCTGAGCTCGTCCTTATTCGGTTTCGAGACGATCGCGACGCGAACCATGGGGTCAAGTGTAACGGATTCGGGCTTCGCGGCGGGATGCGGGACTGGATTCAGGCTTTGCCGCACCGCGCATAGAGCAGAAATTCCTTGTTCCCCTCCGCTCCCGTGATCGGCGAGGGAATCGTCTCCACCACTTCCCACCCCAGCAACCGCACGCACTCGGCGACCTTGTCGACCGCCAACTGGTGCGCCGCCGGATCGCGGACGATGCCTCCTTTGCCGACGTGCCCGCGCCCGGCTTCAAACTGCGGCTTTACCAGAACAACAGCTTCGGCAAGCGAGGACGCCGCCGCCAGCACCGGCCCCAGCAGCAGAGTCGCCGAGATAAACGAAACATCCATCACCAGCAGCGTCAGTTCCGGACTTCCCTGGACGGGAGTTCCTGCGGCGAGCGAACCGGGCTCAAGAAACCGTGCATTCGTCCGTTCCATCAGCCGCACGCGCGCATCGTTGCGCAGCTTCATGGCGATCTGTCCAAAGCCGGTATCGACGGCCGTCACCCGTGCCGCGCCATGTTGCAGCAGGCAATCCGTAAAACCGCCGGTGGATGCGCCCACATCCAGGCAGGCCCTGCCTTCAACTGCAATCTGCCAGTGCTCCAGCGCCGCCGCCAGCTTGAGCCCGCCCCGGCTCACGTAGGGGGGATCGTCGCCCAGCAGCCGCACTGGCGCGTCCCCAGCCACTGTCGCGCCCGGCTTATCGATCTTCTGCTCGCTCACCAGCACCCGCCCGGCAAGGATGTAAGCCCGCGCCCGCTCGCGGCTGGGAGCCAGACCGCGCTCCACCAGCAGTAGATCCACGCGTGTTTTGGCTCCAGGGGTCATGGTCGCCGCAAACTCCTTGCTTAAACCGGACAAAAGGCCATTCCCGCTGCCGGAAATGACCCTTTGGCTTTTTTTTGCGTTGCGGAATTTCCGGCTGCGCTCTACGGGATTGCCCGGCAGGCTTCTAACAGCGTCTGCGTGCCCGTAGGCGCGGGTGTCGGGTTGCCCGGCGTGGGCGGCAAATTGCAAGGCTGGCCATACCCGGGAGTCCGGCTGACCATGTTGCTGTTGCCGGCGGAACCATTCTGCGTACTCACGCGCACGTCCACCACGTTGCCCTCGGTAAGAATCGTAGTGTCCACCAGGTCGGTCAAAGTGGCGAGAATCGTGAGGTAAGGGCTGTCGGGCGAAGCGGCATAGACTTTGCCGTAAAGAGAGTTCTGCGTCGACACCACCGTCCGCGGATGGCCGACCACCGTCAGCGTCTTTTCCACGCTATGGCTGGCCAGAACGGCGATCGTCACCGTCCCATCGCTCTGATTGGCGGTATACGCGCGGCTGCCATCGGCAAGAACGGTCACGCTGGCCGGATACTTGCCCACCGGAATTGTGTAGGTGGTTCCGAAGGTCGGGCCATCGTTGCCGTATTCGTCCAGGCCAACATCGACGACGCTGATCGTTCCACCGTCGTAATTGGCCACCACCAGTTGGCTCGTCGCCGAATTGTACTCGGCATAGACAGGTCCGGCGATTGTGCCCATACCGGTGGTTCCGTTGGGCGGCGTGATGCCTGTAGCCGTGACTGCGGCCGTAGAAAGCGGCAGAGTGGGATGGCACGTAACAGTCTGGCCGCTTTGATTCAGATATGGTGTGCACTGGTCCAGGGTGTTGTTCTGAGCATTGATCACCGTAATCGTGTCGTCGCCCCGGTTCATCACAAACAGACGCCTTTGATCGGGACTTGCCACGGCGAAGACGGGGCATTTGCCCAGGGCAATAGGCGTGTCGGCCGTATAGGTGGAAAGTTCTATTGGGGTTGCCAGTCCGGTTGGTTCGGCGGTCGGCGTCGTGTTGCACGTCACCCCGGTTGGGTCGATGAAGTTCTGGCTGATGACGTATTCGCGCTGTCCTGTAGAGTTGGGTGCTCCGGCGACAGTCACCGGCGTCGGAGCAACCGAAATGGCCTGCTTGAAATCCTGAGGAGACCCCTGGAACAAGTCGACAACGTTCCCATTGAGATCGGCTGCCCAGAGTCCCGCCGCCGGCCCCATCAGGTTGACGATATTCGCGGTGGAAGACAGCGTCGAGTAATGGATATCCTTGGCCTGCAGAGAGGTTGTAATTCCGAAGTTGGCCAGGGTGCCATCGCTGTCTACTGTGTAACCGTTGTAGCCCCCTGAATCCATGACAAACGAACGCGGCCCGGGGCCGATCGGCACTATCGTCATGACCGTATCGCCGGAATAATCGACGATGGTTAGAATGCCCGCGGAAGTGGGCGATGGCGACGAAACCACCACCGCGTAAGACGTAACCTGCGCGGCTGGACCACTGGGATTCACCGGCGTAACTACCGGCCGGTATGAGTTGCCGCAACCGGCAATTAGAGCCACAGCCACAAGGGCCGCGCCCGCCTGAACCAAACGCACGCGCGCCCGGCCTGAATTCATGGGAAAAAGCCTCATTCAGATCTTTCCTGCTTACTTCGTGATTGTAAATCAGGGAGCCGGGACAACAGCATCCTCCACCTCCCTTGGACGCCACGCCAGCCGCACAAGTTAGCTCCCCTTTTGAAGGAAAGCCCCGGCTGTTTTTGCCGCGGGGCCTTCTCTTAGTCCAATCAATGCGCGGAGACCTCCAGAATCTCGCTATCCGGCACGTTCCAGGCAGCCGCTCCCTCGTGGGTGAGCCGGTGTCCTGCTTCATCCCAATGCAGCCGGGTCACCGAGCCTGCTCCCTTCTCGTAGGCGTAGGTCCGGCCGTCGTCTGAAAACAACGTGAAGCTGGCGTCCGCTCCGGGATAGACGCGGATCTTCTCGATCGTCTGCGCCTGATGCGTACTCTCGACC
>Ga0182027_10003034_pt1 | contig 26928 bp, 21 predicted proteins | sample 712E1DmetaG_FD_121300 | JGI IMG/M metagenome (GOLD analysis project Ga0182027, IMG submission 121300) | Permafrost microbial communities from Stordalen Mire, Sweden - 712E1D metaG (Illumina Assembly) | ecosystem: Environmental > Terrestrial > Soil > Wetlands > Permafrost | place: Sweden...
AAGCTGGATGGCGCCATCTTGACCGCCAAAGCACGCACCGCTTGGATGAGTGGCAATTGGCCTAAACTCGTTTCCGCTCGTTCACTTTTACCACTCGCTACCTGACACCTTTTGCGTGCACACGTTTAGACCTCTACGACCTGATGACTTTTTCGACCTTTAAGGCTTGTCAGACTTTTCGACTAATCCGGATACACCTTCCAGCCTAATTCCGGGAGGATCGAATAATCGAAGTGTCCCTCCGGTACTTCGAAATGCATGGCATTGGCCTCAGCCAGAAGTTCATTCGTTTCCAGGTCATAGATGCCGGCCCAGCTTTCCGCCAGTTTGCCCCTGACCTTTCCCGCCTTTCCAATGATTTTCAACGGCTTGCCGATGGGCACGTTCCTGCGATAGCGGATATCGAGTTTGCCGGTGAACATGAAGCGCGGATTCAGCGGGTCACTGCCCATCTGGACACGTCCGCTGAGTTCATCGAGGATCGCGGCCACAATGCCCCCATGCAGGACTCCGGGGTAGCCCTGAAAGTGGTCCGGCGCGGTGTAGGTCGCTTCGACCATGCCCGGTTCGGTTTCGTAAATGTGCAAGTGCAGGCCGACGGGATTTTCGACCCCGCAGATGAAACACATTTTTGAATTGGGTTGTTTAATGCGTTGATTCGTCATAGGAGCCTCTCTCCCCAATGAATGGCAATCACGCCAAACATCAGTCTTTTGAAATGGACGTTCTTGAAACCTGCGGCGGTCATGCGCTCCGCCAGTTCTTCGGCGTACAAAAACCCTTCCGTGGAATCGGGCAAATATTGATAGGCATCGCCTGTACCGGAGATCAACTTTCCGAGCAGTGGAATGATGATATGCATATGGATCCAGATGAAAGGCGTAAGCAAGTTTTTCTTCGGACGGGTGGTGTCCAGGATCACGATCCTTCCGCCAGGCTTGAGCGCGCGCTGTTGTTCCTTCAATGCGCCGCTTACATCCGTGACGTTGCGCATCAAAAAGCCGGAGACGATCGCATCGAAGGCCGCATCATCGAACGGCAGGTTCAACGCGTCGGCCGCGGAATAGGGCGGATCGCCGGGTCTGCGTCCGGCACGCATCATTTCGAGAGTGAAGTCTGCAGCGGTGATGTGCGCTTTTGGATTTTGTTTGAGTGCCTTGCGCGCCAGATCGCCGGTGCCTGTCCCGAGATCGAGCAGGGCAGACGATGGTTTGATTTGCGCCAGCCTGATGACTTCCTTTCGCCAGCGACCATCCTGCCCGCCGGTCATGAGCCGGTTCATGAAGTCGTAGCGGTGAGCGATGCGCGTGAACATGCTCTGGATATGGTGCGCTCGTTCCGTTCCATTAAGGTTTGTCATTGACCGCTCGATGAACATGGATACTTGCCAGCCCTATTATAAACGCATGATATACTTTTCGTTCCTGGAAGGCTCAATGTCGCTAAAAGAAAATGTACCCTTGAATATTTGGCAGATCGGGTGGCGGGCGATTCGCCCAAAGACACTGCCTGCCGCCGCGTCCGGTGTTGTGATGGGCAGCGCGCTGGCTTGGATGGATCATTCCTTTTATATCCTGACGGCCCTGGCCGCCTTGTGTGTGGCGCTCTTATTGCAGATCGGAAGCAACGTTGCCAATGACGTATATGACTTCGAGCGCGGGGCGGATACCTCCGAACGCTTTGGCCCCGTGCGCGTTACGCAAACTGGGTTATTGACCCCTGCTCAAATGAAACGCGGCATGTGGATCGCCTTTGGCCTGGCGGCGCCCTTCGGTCTTTATCTTGCGTATCTGCGCGGCTGGCCGGTCATCCTGCTCGGCGTGGCCGCCATCCTCGCGGCCATCGCTTATACGGGTGGTCCGTTGCCATTCGGGTATTACGGATTGGGTGATGTTTTTGTCTTTCTCTTTTTCGGCCTAATGTGCGTAGCGGGGACGTATTACACGCAAACCGGATCGGTCAGCGCGGCCGCATGGTGGATGTCCATCCCGGTCGGGCTGATGGTCACGGATATTTTGGTTGTCAATAATTTGCGCGACCTTGACCATGACCGCGCCGCAGGCAAACACACACTGGCCGTGCGGATCGGCGAACGTTGGACGCGCATTCAATATGTGGTCTTTATGGTTCTTGCGTTCCTGCTCTTGCCGGTTCTGATATGGAGAGGCGTCCTGCCTGCATTTACAATTCTGTCCTGGCTTTCTTTGCCGTTGGCCTGGTTATTCACCCGCACGGTTCTCACCCAACGCGGCCCCGCATTGAATGCCGCCTTGGCGGGGACGGGACAAGCCGTGCTGGCTTACAGCCTTTTGTTTTTCATCGGCATCATTTTATCTCTTGTAAAAGTCCGATAGCGAAGGAGCGAGGCTCCTAAAATCTTCGATCTTTTCCCTTCGTGTACTTCGCGAAGCACGCAAAGCGTTGTGCTCTTTGTGTTTCAGCTTTTCTTTTCAGCATGGGATTCTAAATACTACTTTTTTGTAGCCCCAACAGAAAAATTAGGTCATTGACGTTCGTTCCGGTGTAACCGCATTGGATCAAATCATTCAGCGGATTGAAGAAATTGTAGGCGTCGTTCCGCGCTAAATGATCGGAAGCCGATATCCCCAGGTTAGCGGCTCTCTGATGCGTGGCTCCGTCAACGACTGCGCCCGCCGCCTCGGTTGGCCCATCGTCGCCGTCCGTGGCGAGTGAGATAAAAAGGACATTTTCTACACCGCTTAATTCATCCACCGCGGCTAGCGCTAATTCCTGGTTTCTGCCTCCTTTGCCGTTGCCTTGTAGTGTCACGGTTGTTTCCCCTCCTGCAACTAAACAAAAAGGTTTATCCCTCTTTCTTCTTTCTTCTTTCAATCTCCCAGCCATTCGCAATCCGACATCCCTTGCTTCACCTTGAATTAGCAAATCCAGTATTTCCGAATCGAATCCTTCTGCAAAGGCTCTTTGCTGTGCGGCTTGCGCCGCCGTGCGGATATCGCCGACGATGACATTTTGCACGCGCGCCCCAGAGGAAGGGTCAACGGTCAATCCGGATGCAATCGTTTCCAGCGAATTGCCGATCACGTCCGAAAGGATCAAGCTGATAACTTTGGCCTTCGTGGCGTGCACCAGGCCCCCGCCTTTGATGCGGTCCATTTGACGGCGCATCCTGTTGATCTCATGGATGGTCGCACCGTTTGCGAGCAGCTTTGCGGTTTGTGCCTGAATATCTTCCAGTGAAGTTCCTTCTTTTGGCACAGTGACTAATGCCGAGCCGCCGCCGGATATTAAGCAACTGAGCAGATCGTTTTCGTTAAGTTGCTCGACAAAACCCAATGCCGCTTTTCCCGCCCGTAGGCTTCGCTCGTCCGGGATGGGATGCCCGCCTTCCATAACGCGGATGGATGGCTGTCCAGAGCAAACTCCGAGGGTGTGTTTGGTGATTACCAATCCTGCGCTGAAGTCATCGAAGAATTCGGATGTAGCGCGGGTCATCGCTTCGGCCGCTTTGCCGATTCCCAACAGGTAAACGCGCTGATAATTCGGCAACTTCATTCTTTGCAGATGCTCCCGCACCAGCCTGCCCGGTTCGACGGCATCGATGGCCGCGGCCATAATACGCGCCACGCGCCTGTCGTTAAGACTGTGGGTCATATAGCGCTCATCATCCATATATCATTATTTTCCTTTGTGCCCTTAGTGTCCTTCGTGTTTAATCATTTGCTTTCTTAGTCAGCACTTCAAGTATACTTTGCGCATGCCAAAACCTAAAGTCTTTGTGACCCGCTTGATCCCCGCCAAAGGCCTCGATTTGATCCGCGAGTTTTGCGATGCGGATGTCTGGCCGGATGAGCTTCCGCCTTCACATGAAGAGATCGTCCGCCGCGTTCGTGATGTGGAAGGGCTGGTTTCCCTGCTGACCGATAAAATTGATGCCGCTGTGATGGATGCCGGGCCGCGCTTGAAAGTCCTCAGTAATATGGCGGTGGGCGTGGATAATGTGGATGTGGCCGCGGCTTCGGCGCGCAAACTCCCGGTCGGTAATACGCCCGGCGTCTTGACCGATGCAACCGCCGACCAGACATTTGCGTTACTGCTGGCCGCCGCGCGGCGCGTGGTGGAAGGGGAGAAGTATGTGCGTTCAGGAAAGTGGGTTACGTGGGGACCTCAGCTTTTGCTCGGCGCGGATTTCGTCGGTGCGACGCTCGGTATCATTGGCTTTGGCCGGATCGGGCAGGCGGTTGCCAGGCGCGCCCAGGGCTTTGACCTACATGTGATCTATCATGACCCGGCGGCCCAGCCGGATTTTGGCGCTTCCCCCGTTGATCTCGATACGTTATTGCGCGAATCGGATTTCGTCTCTGTGCATGTCCCGCTGACCTCCGCCACGCGTCATTTGGTGAACCCTGCATTTTTAGCGAAGATGAAGCCGAATGCAATTTTGGTCAACACCTCACGCGGCGGCGTGGTGGATCAATCTGCTTTATATGACGCTTTGAAGGCGAAACAGATCTTTGCCGCTGCCCTGGATGTCACCGACCCAGAACCCTTGCCGTCGAATCATCCCTTGCTTGAATTGGAGAATTGCCTGATCGTCCCGCATTTGGGCAGCGCCAGCAAACATACCCGTGACATGATGTCCTTCCTCGCCGCGCAGAACTTGATCGCAGGCCTGAAGGGTGAACGATTGCCGAATTGCGTTAATCCAGACGTCTACGAGTCTTAAAGGTCGAAAAAGTCTAACAAGTCTAACAAGTCGAACAAGTCGAGGAAAAGTATGACTACAATCCAGAAATTTGAAGACTTGCGCTGCTGGAAATCGGCGCGTGAACTGGTTAAGATGGTTTATGAGATTACGAATGATGGACCGTTCCAGAGGGATTTTGGATTACGCGATCAAATTCGCCGTGCTGCCATTTCGGAATTGAGCAATATTGCAGAAGGATTTGGTTCCGGCTCCGATTCGGAGTTCATCCGGTTCCTCGGATATTCGCGGCGATCTGTTTCAGAGACCCAGTCACAACTTTATATTGCAGTCGATATCAATTATCTTACGCAGGAACAATTTGAGGCAATTTACAAAAAAGCCAACGACACCGAACGGCAGGTTAATGCCTTCATCAGTTATCTTGCCAAGTCCAAACAATCCTCGATCCGCGACGCTGAGACTCCTTATACCATCGAACATCCCGATGACCTGTCGGACTTCTGAGACACCTCAGACTTGTGAGACCTCTCTGACTTTTAAGACTTATTAGACCTTTCCGACTTTTAAGACTATTTCTGCGCGAACGTGTCTATCAACAACCTAAAATTTCCTCCAACCGGATAAAGAATGGGGCAGGTGCAGCCGCGCTTTTGGTATTCTTTCACTTTAGCGTGAGCTTCCTCCGGCGTGCCGGAGGCTGTAATTCGATATACTAAATCGTCCGGTACAAGGTGTTTGGCTTTATTGATCTGTTCTTTGGTGGCAGGCCAGCCCAAGGTGGATTGAATTTCATTGATGACTTCTTGCGAAACGCCGGAGGCCTTGGCGATATGCGGTTGCTGTGCTAGGTATTGGCAGAGCAACTCCTTGGTATATTCGATTGCTTTATCGTGATCTGGGTCCACGGAGCAGACGATCAACTGCGGGCGGTCGAAGTCTTCCATCCTGCGGCCGGACTTCTTCAAACCCTTATCCAGCAGTTCCAGGGCCTTGTCGTTATATTCGGGAGGGACGCAATAATTCATCACCACGCCGTCTGCAATTTCGCCGGTCAGTTCCATCATCTGGTCGCCGGTCGCGCCGATCATGATCGGGATGTTGCGCGGCTCGCGCCTGCCATGAACCACATCCAACTCAATGCCTTCCACGTTGTGGAATTCCCCGTGAAACGTGACGCGTTCCATGTTCAAAAGGCGGCGCATGATATCCACGGTTTCACGCATAGCCACCGTGGCTCTATGACGGTTGATACCTACGTTGCTTGCCAGCGGATCCCACCACGCGCCGATCCCGCAGATGATGCGGTTGGGAGCCAGGTCATCGAGCGTGAGGAAGGTGGCGGCCAACAGACCGATGTTGCGCGTCCAGTTGTTGATGACGCCCGAGCCGACCTTGATGCGTTGGGTGACCGCGGCGTAGGCTGCCATGGGGACGATGGCGTCGCGCACCAGCCGCGATTCCGCCTGCCAGACTGCTTCGAATCCATGTTCTTCTGCATACTTGACGTACTCTAACCCGTCCCGCAGATCATGGGAATCCTGCAAATATAAGGCAACTCTCTCCATGGCTTGCTCTCCTCCGTTCACATAATTTAATTCATATTACGCACCGTCCCGAAGGTTGCTGTAATTCAAGCTGGGTTTTCACCCAAACCTTCGGGACGTTTTTACTCAAGCTTGGACGAACATTATACCTGAGAGTTTGCAGGAAAAATGTCCGGTTTATTTAGGAATATAGTCAATAGGAAGGTTAGCGGGGGTGTTTTATACTGAAAGGGCAGTCAGTTCGTCTTATATGTCCGTTTGTCAATAAAAGGATTTCAAAATGAAGCAGGATAAGACAAATTTAGAATCCAAGCCTTCGCTCGACACCAAAGATTGTCGTGTTTCGGATGTGGGTCTGGCCGGTTTTGCCGAGTGCCAGATGTTTGGGCCGAACCTGTGTCCCTATGCCGTACCGTTTGGATATGGCTTTTTATGCCAGCATCCTCAAGTGGATAAAATCATGGCAAAGAGCAAGGAAAAAGGTGCGACAGCTTTGAAATAGGTGTTTGCAGCTTTATTAGTTTGGCTGTCGTAAGTTTAATATATAAAACGAATGCTACTCTCGATCAGCTTGGAATCAACAGATTTGACTTCCACAAAGCAATAACCACATCCATTTGACCGTTATGAACCTTCTGCTCGCCTTTCATTACACGTTCCCAAAGAAACTGTGGTAATTGATTGGCGAGAGTGGTATCCTGTTTGAGTAGGGCAATCGCGGAAAGCACATAGTGCTTATTCTTCAAAGAGTTGCAGTATTTACCAGCGGGAATGTCTTTGACAAAACCTTCTTCGCAAAGGCCCAGAAAAGCATCACGGGGACAACTTTTTTCCTGGGAAGAAGTACCTTTGCCAAAGATATGCGAGGTAACTTGATCCCAGGCAGGGCGCGGACTAATTTGTTTGCCTCGCGAGCAGAGGTTAGCGGTTTGAATTGCTGCTTGAGCATATTTGTTCATAATCAGGCCCTTCACGCTACAGGATATTTTTCGAAGAATTAAGATTCGGTACAAGCGCTAGCGGTTTGCTTATGCCCTCGTTCTAATCATCATTAAACTTGATTTGATTCGAAATATCATCAATATTTTGTTTATGTGTACTTACTTCCTCTTGCTTGCGTTCGGCAGCTTTTTGCCTGCGTTCAAAAAACTCTTTATAACCTTTATTAGTTTCCTGGATGACTAAAATCAAGGTTTCTCTGTGGTAATCTCTTACTTCCTCTATTGTGGTGCCATCCAAAATAACCGTATCGCCAACTATAGAAGCGATACCTACGCGGTGCATCGTAGTAAACCGAGGTGGATGATTCCAGTTGTTTACAAATAATTCTATCCATTCGCGTGGTGGTTGTTGTGTTAAACGGAAGGGAATTCTATAGAGCCCACTTCCGGGAGTGCCATCATTTCGAGGAACGCCAACTTGGTCAGCAATTATGCCAGTGATTTGAATTGGTTCAAAATCAGAAAAAGTTTTAGCTTTCGAATTGTTAGGAGTAATATTTGCGAGTGCTTCACCCTTTTTTGCGACCCCAACAGGAGGAGCCTTTTCTCTTATTCCTAAAAGTGTGGTTACCAAGTCATCGTAGTCTTTCTGAAGATAAGGTGAAGAAGAAAAATCAATGTAATATTTCCCTGACATCCAATTGGGAGCAGAGTCTGCCCAAGGTGGTTGTCTCAATATTGGAATGAACTTACGGTGATTGCGTTTGGTCATGAATTCAGCAGTTATGATGTCGCCTTCATATCCTACCCCACCTTGACGATTATCTGATCGGTCCTTGTATTTATGGGTGCAAACAATCAAAACATAATCGCTTTCACGAACTGCTCGTTCCATAAATTCTGGGAGTTGGTCTCCAGGGATTAAATGCCATTGGTCGAGGGTTACATCAATTCCATCACTCCTTAGGCGTATGGCTAATTCACGAATCCATTTTTTATGCTCTTCATTGTCCCAAGAATAAGAAATAAATGCTTTTGGCATGTAAACGACCTTACTTTCATTCGTGGTGTCGGTGATTTGGTCATTAGAAAGATTCTCGAAGAATTCTCTAAAATGTCGTAAGGTTGCTAATGTAACGCTATATTCTCTTCCAAAAGCAGAAAGTGATCCATAGGCTTTTATGGCCGCATCGAATTCAGTTAATGCACGTGTCTTGCCAACCAATTGTCCCCAAGATTCAACTTGCCTATTTCTTAGCTGTCCAGTTGTTAACCCGCCTGGACGGTAAACATTACTAATTTCGTATATCGCTGTTTCGAAATCCCAATCTTTATTTATCAACATATTCGCCTTTAAGACTGAACAGAAGACACAATCAAGACAGCTACCTAACGGTTTGCTTTACTGGCAGGTAGTCGGGAGTAAACAATGAATGCGAGCAGAAAAACTCGAAGTCAGAAAAGCCGCGTCGTACCCACAAGTCTACTCCATGCTTTGTTTGGTTGTAAATTATTTGATAAGCGATTTTATCCAAGCTTCCATTATCATCTCGAAGGTTTTTCCTGCGATGCTTTGTACCTTTCCTGTAAATTTCTCGCTTTTTGTACGGAGTTGACCTTGAAAATAATGATTTTGGATAGCCTTCAGAGGGTCTTTGTTTTTGGATATTGCTTCATGAACTACTGAGAAAACCACGCGCATTTCTCTGGAGATGTCATCTGTTTTCATGTCTTTGAGGGGAACTACTATATGGTCAGATGAATGAATGTCACGAAAAAAGGCTAAACAGGGGAATTCGGTAAAATCGATATCAAATAACCTCGCCACATTAATGGCATGACCTTCAGATATATGCTCTTGAATGGCAATGCTCCACTTCATATTCGGAATAAGTAAATCGAATTTGACATTACTAAGCGTTATGATAAGGCAATCATGCCCTGATAATAGTGAGATTTCATTTTCATAGTCGGTGAAATATCGAATTGCATTACTGTCTGACGGTAATGCTAGAAAGGTCGCATAACACTTAAATGGTTGTTCGTTATGAAGTAAAATTTCATGCCAGAATTCTTGTAAATCATTTGGGTCTTCAAAATTCGGTGGCTTGGTATATAGATTTTTAGCTAATACATTTATTAACCCCTCAAAATCCACATCCATTTTAAATGTTTTTACTTCCGAACTATCATTTGAGTTCCCTGCTTCATCGTTTTTGTCCTCGTTAGACATAAGGAACTTCCTTTTTACTGTTGAACGTAACTCGGCTAGGGCTATGTAGCCCTGCCAGGATAACTGATTTTAGGCGGCGTTCACCGTTTAATCGCCTAAACCAATTGGGACGTTATACCGCTGATGATTAGAATAATACGAATGTTTATTGGGAGTATACCACCGTACAAGAAGGAAAATATCTAGGCAAGTAAGCCTTAGCCAAGTTAAACAAAAATACTGTCTTTGAATGGTAATTTGTAATTGATAGCAACGAATTTATATCGCTGCTATTATATTCAAACCTATAACCTTTTCCATACCTGCGGAGCGAGCTCACGCGAGCGCGCCGCGATGTGTTCCTCATCGAGCACAAGCATCTTCTTGTTCTTCATCAGGATTTTGCCTTTGCAGACCGTGGTATCCACGGAGCATCCACCAGGCCGTAGATGAAATATCGTTTCATGGACATCCCTGGACGATATGCAGCGCAATCGTTCTCGCAAGTTCTATTTCGCCTTGCGGAATCAGGTGCAGAGGCGTATCGGTATAATAACCCGCTGGGAAGATATTCCATAGATCGAAGTAAGTCCAATGATTTTGTACTGCCGCCTCACTTAGGTATTGGCGATATTGATCATAGATCCAGCGCGGAAAATAAACGTTATAGTAAATGTTGCTATTGGGAACATTCTTAATTACTTCTGTCGGTTCGTTGACAAGGATTACGGGAACGCTTCCTGCAATTTTATAGAAGTCTTTAACTTGATCTAACGAGACTTTCGCTGGATTTAATGTGGGTGGCTCCATGCCTTCGAAAGTGGGATCACGGCTCAGCTGGTTCGGCAGCACTTCGGGTGGACCGGGAATTTGGTCGAGGCCCGTGCCGAGATTGACCAGGCTGTAAAATTGATAGCGTAATACGCGGAACAATGTTCGATTCTGGTCGGTGATTTGCGAGATCAAATCTGGCTTTTGATAATTCTTTGGCAGGAAACCAAACCGTTGGGCGAGCTGATAATATTCAGACGGATTCCTGGTTATCAACGGATGCTCGACGCGCGTCTTTGGCATTAATGTAAACCCGGATAGTATCCACACGATCTTATCGGGTTGATATTTCATGGCCTCATCCAGGATCATCAGGTCTTTGGTCGCCGATGGACGCGGAAAACTTAGGTTGTACACCCGGACATTTTTATTTCCGCACGTCAAGCCCAGCGTATCCATCTGACCGGGCAGTGTTTGCTCCGGTGTGATTCCGATTCCCCATACGGCTGAATCGCCAAGGACGAACACCCGGTATTCGTTCGGTGCCTTGGGTTTGGATACAATATGGGACCTGAGCATGGCGTTGATGTTGGCTACATCCAGGGCGCTGTCTTCCGGCGCGGCTGTACTGAGCGGAAAACGCTGCCGCATCAAGGCTGGCGAGTTGTAGATGTTCAGCCATTCAAGACTTGGATGAAGTGCGTAAAAAGCAAATTCAAAGACAAGGAAAATAGCGATGCCTTTTGCAATGACTCGCCATGGATGGATGGTCTGTGGCATATTCTGATTATACAATGCAGGAATAATTCTTGCCATCTGCTCTTATCCTGGTATTGACTCAAGGGATAAGAAACGCCCTTCGTTTTGAAGAGCGTTTTTTATTGTTAGATTCTTATTTCAAGTCCAAACGGGATTAGACGCATTGGTTCCGGTGCACTTTCAACGGTATTTTCTGCTGGGGGCGACGGATATCGCCCTGTGGGTTTGACCCGCTGCCAGTTGATCCAGAGTTATAACCTCACCTTACGCAAAACGTTCCGAAGGTTGCCGTAATTCGAGCCTGATTTTTGTGCAAACCTTCGGGACGGTGCGTAACATCAGCTATAACCTCTTCCATATCTGCGGTGCAAGCTCACGCGAGCGCGCCGCAATCCGTTCCTCATCCAGTGCCAGGATCTTCTTGTTTTTGGGTTACAAGTTTATTTGATTCCTCGTTTGCCGAATGATGATCGAATGAACCATCCAATGACTAGAATAATCATGATGATAGAACTTGGCGTATAGAAATATTTTCGCTGTAAAGTGATGCTTTCAGCATCCGTTAAGGTTGGCACAGAAGCGCCATTTCGATCACGGCATGAAATTGATGATCCGTTCGAGTTACCCTGGTCAGGTTCTGATTTCCATGTTGCAGTACTCCCCGCCGGGCAAAAAATTGTGCTGACCATTTGCGGACTCGCCATTGCAGCCAGGTTCAACACGCCGCCGAATGCCCATCCGCCGAAGAAGATAATGAGCAAGCCAATGAGCAATTGCCACACAAATTCCTGCCAAACAATCTTCATGATCGTTTTCCTTGCAAAGAAAACTGGAATGGGTTATTCGGAGTATACCATCGCGCAAGAAACGGAATGAAAAGCCGACCCAATCAAAAGGTCGGCTTTTTCCGTGTAATCTGTGGCTAAAAAACCCGAAAGATTAAATGCGGGGTAACGGATTCGAATTGCAGAGATCTACAACCTCTTCCATACCTGCGGTGCGAGCTCACGCGAGCGCGCTGCGATCCTTTCCTCATCCAGCACAAGGATCTTCTTGTTCTTCATCAGGATTTTGCCTTTGCAAACCGTCGTATCCACGGTTGCGTCCACCAGTCCGAAGATGAGGTGTCCGAGGAAGTTGTCAGCGCTGATCGGGGTGGGAGGCTGGTAATCCAGGATCACCAGATCGGCGGGCAGGCCTTCTGTAATCTCTCCCAATTTCAAACCAAACTGGCGCTCGCAAATCTCGGCGTTATTCTGCAATAACATCTGCGGCGCTTCAACAAAAGCCACGCGCGGATCATGGTTGGCGAGCCGGTGCAGCAGGTAGGCGCAGCGCATCTGAGCCAACATATCGGAGGACATACCGTCCGTGCCGAGGCCGATCAGTATGCCCTTCTTCAACATGTCGAGAATACGCGTCACACCCACCGCGTTGTTCATATTGGACTCAGGGTTATGCACAACGGCTGTCTTCGTGGCGGCGATGATATCCATCTCGGCTTCGTCAATGTGGACACAGTGCACGAACAGCGATTTCTCGCCCGATGCGCCCATTTTATCCAATCGCTTTACAGTGGGCATTCCATATTTCTTGACCGAATCGTCACGGTCCGCGGCGTCCTCTGCCACGTGGATATGACAGCCGACCCCGGCATCTTTGGCGATGCCGACACACTTCTCTAGGGTTGCATCCGACAAGGTGAAGGATGCGTGCAGTCCCATCATCGCCGCGATCTGACCGTCGCCTTTTCCGACCTTCTTGATGAAGCGCTCGTTTTCACGGATGCCGCCGCCGGGGATGTTGCGGTCCGAGACTTCATAGCACAGTGAGGCGCGTAACCCGGCCTGGCGTACGGCGCTTTCGATCAGATCCAGCGAGCCGTCGCGCATGGCAGGCGAGGCGTGGTGGTCAATGACGGTCGTTGTACCGTTGCGGATACATTCGATCAGCGGGATTTGTGCCGAGAGCGTAATATCTTCTGCGGAGAGCGCCATGTCCAGTTTCCACCACAACCGCTCCAGGATTTCCACAAAATTGGAGGCCGGTTCGCCCGGAATGGCCATACCGCGTGCCATGGTGGAATAGAAATGGTGATGTGTGCAGATGAAACCCGGCATGATTACTTTGCCGTGGCAATCCACAGTTTCTGCCTTTGGATACTTTAGCTTCATCTGCGCCGAATCGCCGACGGCGATCACTTTCTCGTCGTCCGTCACTACCGAACCGTTTATCAAAACTTTATTGTCTTTTCCAAGAGTTGCAACGATCCCGTTTTCAAATCGCGTGGTCATCGTATTCATCCTTTCATTCTATTTTTGAAATATCGGTTTCGAGATCAATCGTTCTCCCGTTTCTGGCGGGATGGAGCGTTGAACTACAAGCTCTTTGCCGCGAATTTCGCGAATTATTAAAACTCATTCGCGAAATTCGCGTAATTCGCGGCTGAGATTTTAGGTTTTCCCGTTAAATACGGGAGAGCCGGATTAATTTTCACGCAGCACAGCCAGTTCCTGGGATGTTCGTTCGCGCATCGTGATCGCGCCCGTCAGGCATTTCTGCGCGCACAGCGAACAGCCGATGCACAGTGCCGGATCGGAGAACGGGAGCCGCTTCTCATCCAACGTGATCGCCAGGTACGGACAGCGCGCGCAGTTTCCACAAGAAACGCACAGGTCATGGTTGAACGCCGAAAGCTTCTTGACCGGCGAGAGTGCCATGAAATCCGTGACCGGGTGCGGCTGGGCAGCGCCGATTAATTCCTGAACAGTTTTGATGCCTCGTTCCTGCATCAGGTATGCCGTACCAGACTCGAGCTCATGGATGATGCCGTATCCCAATTTGGTTGGCATGGTGCAGAACTGGACGGTATTCACTCCCAGGGCCAGGAAGTCCATGGCGGCCTTGTAATTCATCGGGCCGCCGTTCCCTGATATGGCGATGCCTTGCGGTATTGCCTGCGTCAATGTCAGGTTGGAAATGGGGGTTACACCTTCACCGCTCATTCCCACGATTACGCCTTCCTCCCAGACCCGCTCCAGCGAGCCGGTGCGGAATGCCAGGGTGGGGAAGGTGTTTGCCAGTGTCACACCTGCTTTTTTATCCGGATACTTCGCGAAGACTTGTTTGATCGCGCGCAGGATCGGAACGATGGAGGTGACCGCTGAGGTTAATTTGAAAAGCTTGGGGATATCGGGATCGCCGACTTCCATAATCCAATCAATGATCTTGGCCGTCAGCGCCGCGTTCTGCGAAACGATATCGCCCTCGGTTCCATCGCCTCCCTGTGGGCAGGATAGCGAATACTCGATTCCCATTGCGCCCGCGGCTTCCAGTTTTTTCGTGTTGGATTGCCATCCGGCTTTATCGTTCTCATCGTGGCCGGTTACCGGCCCGCCCGTGGAAGCCATGGTCAGGCGATCCGGCCAGCGCTTGACGAGTTGTTTGATTTCGCGGCAGACGCGCTCCAGCGGATGCCCCGATACGTTATCGGCATTGGCGTACGTGGATGGGCTGAATGAGAACATGTACTCAGCCGGGATATGGATGGGAACGTTATCGAAAGCGGTCTTCATGATCGCACCGGCCCAGCCGGCTTCATACGCTTTTTGCATTTGCTCCAGGCCATCGGTCATGGGCGAAGCGGAGAGCAGATAGGGTGACCGGATCGGCCTCCCAAAAAAATCCGTGGCCAGTGAAACCGGGACTGGTTTGTAACCCGGTAGTGCATAACGCGACTTGGTGGCTTTTTCAATGACCGGCTTGGCTGTCTTATTCAAGGTTGCGTCTATTTCAAGCGCTGCATTCTTTCCGGATGCGACCGCCTGGACAACCGTCTTCGGCCCGGTCATCATATCGCCTGCATAGAATACACCTTCGATTGGATCGCGCGGCAGGGTGGAGCGCATCCCGATCGCAATGACAACTGCATCGAAATCTTCGCGCGTGCCTTCGGTGCCTTTTGAGTCGCGCATGTTCGCGGGGCTGAAGGATTGGCCTTCGGGCAATTGAACTTTTAAGGTATTGATTCCGGATATTCCTATTCCGTTTTTCTGGATGCCCGTCACGCGGATGCGCCCATTGACCTCGATGTCGAAGTCTATTAATTCCTGGCGCTCTTTCGCGGTCAGCGGCATTTCGGAGAGTTTCTCGAGCATGAACATTTCGACATACCTGGCCCCGCGCTTCTTGGCTGTGATGGCGCAATCAATGGCTGTTGCTCCGCCCCCGATCACCGCCACGCGCTCATTGAATTGAAAGGCATCCGGATTGGAAAGCAGGTCGGCCATTTTGATCGCCAGGTTTTCATTCTCGATGCCCAGCTCAATGGGTTTCCACAAGCCGATCGTCACGCAGACTGCGTCATATCCCTGCTTTAATAATTGTTTTGGATTTTCAACTTTTGTATTGACCTTTACTTGGATTGCGCCCAGCGAAAGGAGGAACTGTATATCGGATTGCACCACATCTTTATCCAGCCGGTGGTCTGGGATGAGGTTCATCATTCCGCCCAGTTGTGTACGGCTCTCGTAAATATCCACCGCATATCCCATTTGTGCGAGTGCCCCCGCGGCACCCAGCCCCGCCGGTCCTCCGCCGATCACTGCGATTTTCTTTCCGTTCAATGCCGGTTTTGAAAATTCCGGAATGCCGCCATCCTGCTTGGCCATTTCGATCAGTGTGGCTTGAACCTTCGGGATGTAGATCGCTCCATCGAATTTTTTGCGGCTGCAGGCAGCCATGCAAAATGTATCCGGGCATACCATTCCGCACACACCGCCCAGAGGGTTGGCTTGGAGGATCTCCGCCGCGGAGCGCCGGATGTCGGATGGGTTGCTCACGCGCGCGGCCATGATGAAGTCGAATGGTGAGCAATTGGCCGGGCAGGCTTCCTTGCATGGCTTTTCTTCGCAGTACTCGCAGCGCATCAATTCCGCCTGCAGTTGACGCTTTGTCATAAGAAGGGAATCTGGATGATCGTTCATACGGACACCTCGCTTCTGGAAAATCTTTGGATTTCTACGCAAATCTCCTGCTTCCATTTTATAACTTTGGGAGTATGAAACGGAGTGTATAAAATCCATATCTCGGATGTGAAATGTCACCTTGCACCCAAAATATGATAGCTTTCCTGGATGTGCTTTTCTTCACATATCGCTGTGCCCCTACATCAAGGCGATACGTCATTAAACCACGCGAGCCCCCTCCGCTGTGTTAAAAGGTGTAAACCAAAACCAATTATTTAATCGTAGAGACACAGCGAGACGAATCTTCACACAAACTCTGTGCGTTCCTCTGCTGTGCCCCTACTGCTGAATGGTGAATGCTTTTTCGTACCTTACGGGATTGTAAGCTTGCGATGTTGGTAGTATGAGAATGATAAATGTACCTTACAATCAAGAGGTATTCTTATTATGGAGGCTTGTCATGAGAAGTTCGTTTAGAAATATTTTTGTGGCGTTCCTTTTCTTGTTTGGTCTGCTGGCGTTATCACTGCTGGGCGGAAAAACGGATTCCGCCTCGGCCTTATCGAGAGGCCTGTGTAGCGTTAATTCGGTCAACGTCTCTTCCGGCTTTCACTGGGAAATGATGGTTCAATTAACTGCTGAGCAAAAGTCTTCCATTCAGCAAAATAATCCTTCCACCTTTTCGGATTTGCAGGCCCATGGTGTGATGACGGCCGTCACCGATACTGGCTTGACCTTGAGCGGGCAGGATAGCCTGGATCAGATGCGGACGGTCTTGTTCAATACCGCTTCCCCCTTAACGGATTTTCTTTCCGGACCGGTGGAAATGACTATCTACATGCCGGCGGATGGTACGCCGGTAACATTGAATCTGGAAGCGCGCGTGACGACGGGTTCGAATTGGGAAGTGCAAAATGGTGCTGATTCATTATATATGGTAAATGGCACCTCCACCTATAAAATGATGGTTAAGGGGATTGGCGTACCCTCCATTCAAACCATTCAGCTTCGACCGCTCGGGAGTGGCAATGCGGTCGTTCGTTTGATCTACCATCGGCCGTTCGGTCAGCCGGAGGCAACCCATGCCAAGTTGAGCATTTGGATGCCTTCCGTGAATTCTTCCATTGAGATCAGTAATCCAAATCCCGTTGCACCCAAATCGGACGTTTCTGCTGCAGATATCAACGCGTCGTCGGACCCTTACGCGGCTTTACCGGCGGTAACCTTACCCAGTTCATTGGACTGGCGCACTTCTGGGATTGTTCCGGCGATTCGTGACCAGGGAGGATGCGGCAGTTGCTGGGCGTTTGCCACGGTGGGTTCGATGGAATCGACCATCGCCAAGGCGGGCGGTGGCTTACAGGATCTATCTGAACAATTCCTGAACGACTGTAATTATCAAGGTTGGAACTGCGAAACCGGCGGCGATACGGCTCACGCGTATCATTACAATACACTCGCCAGGAATCAAAGCCAGATCGGTGCGGTTTTGGAATCGTCGGATCCTTACAAGGGGTATGACTCAACCTGTAAAAGATATTCCCATCCCTATTCACTATCAGGCTGGTCATATGTGCCAGCTGGCGGAAATGATTATAGCACGCCGACGGTGGATCAGATCAAGACTGCCATATTAACTTATGGGCCGGTCACGACCTCGGTCTGTGCAGACGACGGCTGGTTTAATTACACGGGTGGGTATGTATATAATCCGCCCGTTGGTACCTGGTCGAGCAATTGTGGTTCCGGTCAAACGAATCACATGGTAGTCCTGGAAGGCTGGAACGATTCCACGCAGAGTTGGATTGTGCGCAATAGCTGGGGTTCCGATTGGGGTGAAAGCGGCTACATGCGCATCAAATATGACCCGACCTACACCACCTCTCGTATTGGGGAAGATACCTCATGGGTGACGATGCAGCTTACTCCAGGCAATTTCAGTAAAATTTCTCCGTCTAGTGGAGCTGCGGGTCAGTCCACGAACCTCACTTTGCAGTGGGGTTCGAGTGCGGCTGCATCTTCTTACCAATATTGTGTTGACACTCAGAATCCCTGTAGTAACTGGACCGACAACGGTTCGGCAACCAGTGTTTCGTTGAGTAGCTTGCAGACAGGTGCTACCTATTACTGGCATGTGCGCGCGATCAATGGTAATGGCACAACCTTTTCCAATGGCAATGCCTCCGCCACCTGGTCGTTTACTACCGCCGCGAACGCCCCGGGTGCTTTCACTAAAAACAGCCCGTCGAACGGTGCCACGGTTCAATCCATCAGTTCCACTCTGCAATGGAGTTCGAGCAAGGAAGCCTCCTATTATGAATATTGCTACGGGATTGCCAGCCCCTGTACGAACTGGACGAACAATAACCTGACAACCAGCGTTTCATTGAGCGGTTTGAAAGCCAATACGACTTATTATTGGGATGTCCGCGCGGTCAATGCCCTGGATACAACGTATTCGGATGGCGGGTCTGACTCTGTTTGGTCTTTTGTAACCATACCTCAGACAACGACGGCCACCTTCCATTCCGCCGGGGCTTATGATGGTTGGATCCTTGCGGCGACCCCCGCCAACAACTCCGGCGGAACGATCAATGCGACGGTGACTACCTTCCAGCTCGGAGATGATGCCGGGAACCGGCAATACAAATCCATCCTTTCTTTCAATACTTCCAGCCTCCCTGATGCCGCTGTCATTCAGTCGGTTGTGCTTAAGATTGCGCAAAGTGGTCTTCCGACTGGTACGAATCCATTTAACACCTTGGGCGCTTTATGGGTGGACATCCGTAATGGCTGGTTCGGCAATAGTTCCGCCTTGGAGATAGCCGATTTTAGCGCCACTCCCTCAGCGGCAAAAGTGGCTTCTTTTGGTAGTACCTCCATTGGTGGATGGTATTCTGCCAATATAAATTCCTCCGGCTTGGGCTATGTCAATATACTCACAACCAATGGAGGCCTGACGCAATTCCGCCTGTATTTCAACCTCGCAAGCAATAACAACTCTCGGGCGGATTACATGAAATTCTACAGCGGCAACTATACCGGTGTTGCACTCAGGCCGCAGTTGATCATCACATATTATGTGCCGTAAACTGCAGGGGAACAGCGGAACGATCCTTCGTCAAGCTCTGTGAGTTCCTCTGCTATGTCTTTCAAAATGATGAAAACGTCCCGAAAGCTTCGGGACGTTTTGTTATTCAATGCGTAGGGGGCACAGCGGCACGATCCTTCGGCAAACTCCTTGAGTCCCTCTGCTGTGCCCTAACTTATGTGAATACGCTTCGCTGTGATGACGGCGAATTAATCGCGTTTTGCAAAATGCGGGTTAGAATCGCCGCATGTCCCTTTCCCCCGATTTTATCAATGAACTTCGCAGGCAATTCACCGGCGATATCCGGCTGGATCTAAGTTCTAAAATTCTGTATAGCACCGATGCGTCCATTTATCAGATCGAGCCGCTTGGCGTAGTGCTGCCTCGCACACCGGAAGACTTACATTCGGCGGTTGAGCTGGCCGCCAAATATCGCATACCGGTTTTGCCGCGCGGTTCGGGGTCCTCATTGGCAGGGCAGGCCATCGGTGAAGCCCTGATTTTGGATTGCTCGCGCGGACTGGATCACATGATCAATATTGATCCCGATTCCAAAACCGCCATTGTTGAACCCGGTGTCATTCTCATGGATCTCAACCGGGCCGCCGCAAAATATGGTCTGATGTTTGGCCCCGATCCCGCCTCTGCCGAACGCGCCACGCTGGGCGGAGTGATTGGCAATAACGCCACCGGTGCTCATTCCATTTTGTATGGGATGACTGCGGATCATTTGATTTCCGCCGATGTCATCCTCTCGGATGGATCGTTGGCGACCTTTGATGATTCCGCCTCCCATTTCCGGTCCCCGAATCCCGAGTATCCAATATCCAATATCGGCTCTCGCCTATCGAATATCATTTCTACTGCATTCGAGATCCGCCAAAAGTACGCACAAGCCATCAAACAAAACTATCCAAAGTCGTGGCGAAATTCTGCAGGCTATCGCTTGAATTATTTATTACCCTGGTCGCCTTCCAGGCCTCCGCGCTGGATGGGTGTTTCATACCCCGCCAATCTTCCCGTTGCAAAATTTAACCTGGCGCACCTTCTCGCCGGCAGTGAAGGCACGCTCGCAGTCATTCGCCGAGCCACTATAAATCTTGTGCCAAAGCCCCGGCACACGATTTTGGGTATCCTCGCCTACAACAGCATCGTTGAAGCCTGTGAGGCTGTTCCGGGTTTGCTCAAGCTTGATCCCAGTGCCATTGAATTGATCCCTCAATTGATCCTTCGCCTGGCGCGGACTATCCCGGCGTACGCCTCACAGATGGGCTGGATGACCGGCGATCCATCCGCGGTGCTGGTGGTTGAATTTAGCGGTGATGAGCCTGCCGCCTTGATGGAAGCGGTGAAGAAGTTAAGGATGGATGTCATCCTTGCGGAATCGCCTGAGGATCAGGCGCGTGTTTGGAATGTCCGCAAGGTGGGATTGGGGATTCTCGATTCGCGTCCGCAATCGGCGCGGCCGGTGGCCTTTATCGAAGATTGTGCAATTCCGGTTGAACGACTGGGTGAATTCGTGCGCGAGGTCGAGCGGATCCTATCGGCGCATAACACCGAAGGCGGGATCTATGCGCACGCTTCCGCTGGCTGCCTGCATATTCGACCGATCCTGGATCTGAAGACGAGTGATGGCCTGCGGTCCTTGCGTTCGATTGCTGAGCAAACCCTGGCGCTGACACTGCGCCTGGGTGGCTCGATGGCTTCCGAGCATGGCGATGGTATTGCGCGTGGAGAATGGCTCAAGCAAACGTATGGTGAGGAAGTCCTTGGTGCGATGCGGGCACTTAAGCGCGCAGCCGATCCGTTGGATTTGCTAAACCCCAGAAAGATTTTCGATGCGCCGCCCATGGATTCACATCTGCGTTATGGGCTTGATTACCGAACCTGCGCCTGGACTCCAGCGTTTGATTTCAAGCGCAATAACGGTCTATCCGGTGCCATCGAACGGTGTAATGGCCAGGGCGTTTGCCGAAAGACCACAGGCGTGATGTGTCCATCCTTTCAGGCCACACGCGATGAAAAGCACTCGACGCGCGGTCGAGCAAATTTATTGAGGGCTCTAATTACGCAATCTGATACTGCGCATAGCCAGTATCTACAACGCTCAGAATTAGAGAAATCGGTACACGAGGCTCTTGACCTATGCCTGGCTTGTAAAGGTTGCAAGGCTGAATGTCCTAGCGGCGTGGATATGGCCAGGCTTAAAGCCGAGTTTGAATATCGTTACCGCAAAACTCATCGCCGGCAGTTGCGCGATTATGTCTTTGGATATTTTCATATTACGGCCAGGTGGTTCTCTGTCTTTGCGCCATTGACCAATTTCTTAACAACCAACCTTTTAATAAAATCTGTAATCGCTCGCATCATGGAAATAACACCGGAGCGGCCTTTTCCAAAATTCGCGTGGAAGAGGGCGGCGCCGCTTCAAAAAGGTGGGCGTCGAAAAGTAATCTTTCTCGCCGATCCTTACGCGCGTTATGTCGAACCTCAGGTTGAGCAAAGCGCGTTTGATATTCTGGATCTGCTGGGGTTTGATGTTTGCGTGTTGCCGGTGGTCAGCGCAGGCGCGGCTTTGATCTCGAAAGGTTTTTTGGATGCCGCCCGCCGACACGCGGTAAAAGTCCTGGTTGCCCTTAATGAGATTGACCCGGAATGTTCCCTGCCCATTATCGGCATCGAGCCGCCTGAGATTTATTCATTCAAGCACGATTATTTGGATTTGCTTCCAGGACGCGTGGGTGAAATTTCCCGCCGCGCGGAAAAGGCCTGGTTAATGGAGGAGTTTCTGGTCCGATCCGAGGCATTTAATTCTCTCAGTACGCTCGGCGTGATTAAGAGTCTGCCTAAAATAAAATTCCAGCCTCATTGCCATCAACGTGCGGAGGGCTTATCTGCCGATGGACTTCCCAACGGCGTGGACGCAACCGTTAAAACCCTTCGCAGCTGCGGGTATGAGGTGGAGCTTCTGGATACCGGCTGCTGCGGGATGGCAGGCACATTTGGTTATGAGGCTGAACATTATGATCTTTCCTTGAAGGTGGGGGAGTTAAAGCTTTTTCCGGCGCTTCGGAATAGCATAGGTGGCTCAGATTCGTGGATCGTTTCGTCAACCGGCGCGGCCTGTCGTATGCAGATTGCTCAAGAGTTCCGTGTATTACCCAGGCATCCGATCGAATTGTTGAGGGATGCGTTGGTTAAGGAAAAGTAAGTAACAAAAAATCACCCCGGAGCCAATCCTCCGGGGTGATCTCTTGCGTAAGTTGAACACTAATAGCCATTGAGCACGCAATGGGAAAACATGTTGCTCCATTCACTTTGCAGGTAGTACTTGCCTGTACCAATGATCTGGTTGTAATTACCATAGGCCGTGTGGCCGAGCGACGCACCAAATTTCCAGGCGCATAAATCGCCGTCTTCATTTCCGAACTTATCGTACCAGGCGTTGCCATGCATATCCGTAATGGTCTCGTTATGCTCATGGCTGACTAAATTGATGGTAGGATCCGCATCGCTGTTGTTCGGATGAGTACTGGGACCGGCATCACAGGCAGAAGGAACAGTATCAGCGTAGGGCATATTGGCATAAAGCGTATCGCCGGCAGCCGCGCTGAAGTCGCTGTGATATGCACAGTAGTCGGTAAAGGCACAGTAACCCGCTGCGCAGCTTCCCACGCCGTTGGGCGTGAACATAAAGAACTCCGTTCCGGATCGGGACCAATTATGGGAAGTCGCTACGTTGTTAATTTCCGTCTGGATTTGATCGTCTCCCAGGCAAAGGCTGGTATAGGAATCCGTGCAATCTCCCGCCGGGAACGCGTTCTTGTCCAGGAATGAGCCGCCGAAGACCGACTTAAACAGAATGTGCCCGTGCAGGGTGTCATAGTATTGCGTTGCGGCGTAATAGACATTGGAGGATATACCGCTCGCGGCGGCCACGTTCATGAAAAAGCCGTTAATGATTTTTGAATATGAACTGCTGACCGAATAACCGGCATGAACCCAGTAGATCGCATACGTTTTGTTTGTGTGCATGACCGGTCCGCCGTGGTAGATCAGGTTTTGGGTTGGGGTTGAACCCACCTCGGAAGCAAACTTTTTGGCAAGCGGTGAGTTCGGATCACGGGTGATCACGATGCCTCGTATTTGGCCGGGTGCCTGTGCGGGTTGGCCTTGGGCTGTAGCTGTAGTCGTTATTGTGGATAGAGCGAGAATGGAAAATACAAAAATGGATAAAATTCGCTTTAGCATGTTTATATCCTTTTCCTCTAGTGGATTAATTGGTCTTATTAAATCATCTTAGTCCTAATTGTGCAAGGGTACTGAATGGGGATACTCAAGCAGGTTATAATCTTTTTGGAGACTTTTCATGCCTCGAAATTGGATTCGGATTTTCAGCGGATTGCTTGGGCTCCTCATCCTTGGATTTTCATCGGTCTGGAACGCTGCCGCCCGCGGCCTGGATTTGCCCGCGGCTTCCACGGCTTACGATCTGATTGCCGCAGTGAACGACTTGCGCGTTTCGCGTGGCTTGCCCGCTTACAGTACCAACTCGATCGTGATGGGGACTGCTCAAGGCCAAGCAAATTATATGGCTTCCATCGGGCATTGGTCTGATTACGGTCCCGGTGGCTCTCTTGTTGGACAGCGTTTGTTAGCTGCAGGTTATCCGTTGGCCGGAGATATATCAGGATGTTCAAGTTCTTCTTTTCCCTGCGGCATTGTTTCTCAGAATGTGATACAGGGAACTTCAAGTATGACTGCCCAAGCCGCGGTCAATGCCTGGATGGGCGACTCGGAGCATCAAATTGCATTGCTTTCATCGAATCTGTTTGATATTGGGGCAGGTGTAGCCAACAGTGGGGGAGATGTTTATTATGCAATTGTCTGCGCCGCTTCCACCGGGGGTGGCCAAAGACAATCTTATACGCCATCAGCAAACGGGAATCCTGCTTCGCAAAACCAGACGATTGCTTTGGCAATCGTCAGCACACCTGACCAGGCCGGGAATATTTATCATATCGTCCAGCCGGGACAGGCCTTATGGCAGATTGCCATAGCGTACAAAGTGAAGATCAATGATATCAAAACCTTGAACGGTTTGACTTCGGATATCATTTATCCCGACCAAAAATTGTTGATCGCCCGCATCGGCACTCCCACGCCCGTTCCGCCGACCGCAAAACCGACTCTCGATCTTTCCACGTTCACTCCCTTGCCGACGCTTGAAATTATTACGCCCACAGTGACCGGTACGGCCACGGCAATCCCGGCCGCGCCTGTTCAAAATCGGAATGGAGCCATAATCGTGGGGGGGATCATTTTAGTCGCCCTTCTGGCAGCGGGGTTCATCGCCTGGGGCCTTCGTCAACGTCCTGTTTGATTATTGAAAAGGAGCATCCATGAAAGCATATGTTTTGATTAAAATTCGCCCCGGCGAAGTGAAGGATGTGATCAAGAGTCTGCGCAAGGTGGATGGCATCGTCGAGGCGCATATGACCTTCGGCCCCTATGACGCAGTGGCTGTAGTTGAGACTACGGATGTGACGGCATTGGGCATGATCACGGCTGCGATGATACAACCCATCCCCGGCGTGGAGCAGACCCTGACCTGTTTGGCGGTTGATATTTAGGGAGTGTTTCGAAAATCAAAAATTTAACCGGAGATGAACGTGGATAAACATCGTTGTTTATCTCTGTTTATCTCCGGTGAATCCGAATCTCCGAACAATCCCCTAAATCTATTTGTGTAAATTCTTCGCAGCAATGAAGCTTAATCCATGCCTGGTCAATTCAGCAGCCGTGCTATTCGCGGCATCCACCTTATCCATGAAGTTTTCCTGCATGGCGTCCCAATCGCCTGACTCGATCACTTCTTTTTTATCGCGGAAGTAATCAAGGATATCGGACTGGTGTTTGCGTCCCTGTTCCACTTCCACGTTGCCGCCCTCATGCTTGGCTGCGATGTTGGCCACGTGGTCGGCAATCTGCATCAGTTCGGCGCGGCGGTCATAGGGTTGGATGATGATGCTCTTCCAGGTTTCGGTGATGTGATGCTCAAAGCGTACCACCTTCTCGAAGCCGAGTGCCTTGCGGAATTGAGCGGTCAGTTCCATGGTTTCGTTGTTAATCGAGTTCGACCAGTTGAATCCGATCAGCGGGCTGGTCCCATCTTCCCGGCTGAACATCTTGGCCATCGTCATGATCCACAGTGCGTGGTAGGGATTGTCCGATCCGAAGAACACCGAGATCTTGAACTGAATGTTTACACCTAGGCGGTACAGCAGGAAGCCAAGCAGGATGGTGCCTGCGTTGAAGTTGAGCACATGCTGGACTCCGTAGTTGGTGTAGTAATACAGGAATTCATCCAGCCACATCAAGGCATGATCGTTGGGTTCTCCCACGCCGCCGAAATAACCCGTGATGGTCGCGGGACCGCCCAAGTGCGGGTTCGAGCCGTCTGTCCCTTTGGTATCCAGCGTCTCGACGAAGGAGGCGCCGATAATATCTAACGCGGCGACGATGGCGGGCAGGTCGCCGTCCAGCTCGGATTCCTTCATCTTCCTGACCGCGATGTATCGTCCGGGGACGAGCGTTTTTTCTACGAGGGCTTTCTCGGCCATCGGGCGGATCCAGGGGAAGTATTGCAGGGCGGATACTTCCAGTGTGACCGCGTATTTATCCTTGAACTTCATCTCGTCTGCCGCGGTGCCCAACACTTTATGGCGGTAATCAGCCACAGAGGTGAACGCGCCGCGATCCCGTTGTTCGATCAGCCAATTCAAATCCTTGATGGCTTCGGGTTTCCTCTCCTGTACGATCTTGAAGAGATGCTCCATTTTGCGCGCGGCTTTGTGCTTGCGGTTGATCTCTTCCGGCGTGCCGTACTTCGCCACCACCTCAAAGAAATTCTTCATCACCTGCGAATCGGGATCGAGGAAGACGGAGTTGACCGCTTTGACTTTATCGGGCGAGATCTTAAGAAGTTTTTGTAGATCACTCATGGTTTTAGTCTCCTGGTCGTTTGGTTTTGTGGTCGCGTAGTCATTTAGTCGCGTAGTCGCTTAGTCGCATGGTCACCTCCGCCAGACTATATGACCATCAGACTATCAGACAATCTGACTACGTGACTATCCGATTATATAACAATCCGACTAATCCAGCATCTTCTTCAATTCATCGTACTCATCATCCTTCATCGTGAACCAATTCTCCGGCTGGGGGAATTGCTTGGCGATGACTTCATCGTGATAGGCCTTGAGGCCGTTGAGGATGACTTCGCCTGCATTACCGAACACCTTGGCCATCTTCGGTTTGAACTTCGGGTAGAGTCCAAACATATCGTGGTAGATCAGCAGTTGGCCGTGCGCGTGCGGGCCGGAGCCGAGGCTCATGATGATGCAGTTCTCTGCGCGTTCGGTGATGAGCTTGCATAGGCGGTCGGGGACCATTTCGAACAGGATGGCGAAGGCGCCTGCTTTTTCGAGCGTCCTGGCGTCGTCCACGATCTTCTTGGCCAGCTCGGCACTCTTGCCCTGGACGCGGAAACCGCCCAAGGCGGAGACGGATTGCGGCGTCAGCCCCAGGTGCCCGATGGCCGGGATGCCGGAGTCGACGATGCCTTTGATGCGGTCGGCCATGGCCGCGCCGCCTTCCAGCTTGATGGCATCACAGCCCGCCTCGGCCATGAAGCGCCCGGCGTTGCGGATGGCGGTTTCGACGCTGGGCTGGTAGGTCATATAGGGCATATCGCCGACCAGGAAGGCGGTGGGTGCGCCGCGCCGGACGGCCTGCGTATGGCGGATCATGTCGTCCATGGTGACCGGCAAGGTCGAATCGTAGCCTAGCATGGTCATGCCCAGGCTATCTCCGACCAGGATCATTTCGATGCCCGCCTGTTCCTGCATGTAGGCAGTCGGGTAATCGTAGCAGGTGAGCCAGGTGATCGGCTCGCCC
>Ga0182027_10003035_pt1 | contig 26928 bp, 32 predicted proteins | sample 712E1DmetaG_FD_121300 | JGI IMG/M metagenome (GOLD analysis project Ga0182027, IMG submission 121300) | Permafrost microbial communities from Stordalen Mire, Sweden - 712E1D metaG (Illumina Assembly) | ecosystem: Environmental > Terrestrial > Soil > Wetlands > Permafrost | place: Sweden...
TATCCGAACCGTCTAAATAAACCGGGGCGGCTTCAACAACATCAATTTTTTTCCAAAATAATGGCATTTGTTTTGAAATCTCATTGTCTTACCGCAAATTTAGTTGTTCGAGAACATCTTCAATTTTGTTGACGCGAATTGCACCTTTTTGCTCAAATTTATGTGGCCAGCTTATGTCTGTCCTGAGAAAGCATGAATTAAGAATAAATAACTTTCGTCGTTGTTCGAGGCACGCACGGGCTTGTGTCAGAGTTCCGCTAGTGTCTGACGCCTCGACAATGATGGTGGCTTCCGAAAGCGCTGACATTGTTTCGTTTCGTTGAGGAAAGTAATTCCGCCGTGAACGAAATGGCTCAGTTGCGTAACGATAGAACGGAACTTGGCTCACCAACAAATGCTTGTTGGCAATTTCATCTTGGAGGTCTCGGTTTTCACGAGGATAATACTCATCTATTGGCGTTCCGATGACGCCAACCACTTTGCCACCTTTAGCGATAGCGGTTTTTAAGGCGGCTGTGTCAACCCCAACCGCTAAACCCGATACAATCGTCAATCCGTGTTCTACTAATTTGGATACGAGTGCTTGTGTTCGTATTTTTCCTTCTTCCGAGCATTTTCTGGAACCCACAACTGAAACACACCGGCTGTCTAAAACTCCAATGTCGCCCTTATAGTAAAATAATTCGACAGGATATTTGGCTTGTTGAAGCCTTTCGGGGTAGTTGAAATCACCGTGAACCGAAACGGAAAACCCTTTTTTTGCACTCAGGTGCTTTTCAACTTTTGGAGCCAAATCAGAAATCCTTAGAAAGTCGCCCTGCGCTTGCAGCAAATGTGACGGAACCACGCGGTTTTTCTTAAAAAGGGTGGCAAGGCTTTTGAGGGTTTGATTTTGTTGCCCCCACAAGGTTTCATACGCCAACATTTCCTCATAAGGCGATATCGTGTTCTTAAGGAAAACATTCATGTCGCGTCGTTTCGTAAAACACGTTTAGTTTTTGCTCGAATTGCATTCTGCGAACATCATTTTCTGCTTTTTAAATCAAAGCACAATAATTTTCAAGGAAGCTCTTTCCCCATTGGCTGCCCTCGTTCTGTCGTCGGATTTGTCGTAACGACTGAGCAATTGTCCAGTTCCGCCACGAAGCCAATTCCCGTCAATCCGGCCAATGATTTTGCCCGTTCTGTTTCTGAGATAATTGTCATTCATTTCTGCATTCGCAGTTGACACTCTTGGCCCATCGTGGCTCAGTATTCACCGTTAGCAGGGTGCTGAAAAACTCATTTTTGACACAAAAAACATGCAAAAACCCCAACAAAATCGAGGGTCATTTTTCCAGAACATGGCTTTTTCAGCATCCTGTTAGGCATCATTCCGACCATGACCAAAAGAGACACCATCAATTTACTTTTGCCGAGCGTGTTGTTTTTGATACTTGCGATTGCGGCATTTGTTGGTTGGGGCATGCAATTCCAGTATCGCCAGCGTGCTGTTTCAGAATATCAGCATTTCGAGAAAGTCATTGATAATTTGCAGAACGGAAAGCAGCAACTCCCGCAGGATATGTGGATTGATGGAATGCGTCGGGAGCTGGCTGTTGCCAAGGCAGAAAGTCAGATTAGTGATGACACGGCGGGGTGGCTGCGGCTCTTGGGATGGTTTGGATTGTTTGGTGTGTTTTTGCAGGTTGCTGCCGTGTTTTCGGTCAGAAACAAATGCAAGAAACCGTGACGGCCGCCCCTGTGCTGTCCATTGGCATTCTTGACCGCTGGGCGTATCGGGTTCAACATGCACCACATGAACACAAGATTGAAACACGAAATTGTTTCTGGGCCTAACGGCGAAATTTTGAAAGTCAGTTGGATGCCTAACAACCGTGTGCGGTTGGATTTCGTCAAATGTGGGAAATGTGTTGTGACCAAGATTTTCCCCAAACAAGTGACGCATATTGAAGTGAGTTACGGGACCTAAAAAAGGAGTTTTATGGACGAAAAAATAATATTGGCCATTCGGGATGAAGTGGAAAAACGTGTTGACCAACGTGAGTCCATTTATTGGAAATTTGGCGGTTTGTTTGCAATTGTGGTTACTTTATTTTTTGCGGTGCTGTGGAAAGCGCAGTTGTCTGAAGTTAGAACTCAAATCGCCAAGGAATTGGCAGAGCAAAAAGTTATTGAAGCCAGAGACAGAATTTTGGCTATGGCATCCGAATCTGAAGTTGCAAATCAGAGAGTGAAGGACGTTTCGGCATCAATGAATACAAATTATCAGGATTTTGTTGAACGTCTCACCCAAATTAAACAACAGGACAACATTGTGCTGAAAAACGACCTTTCAAAGTTGTTCGTCACTCAGACAGGAACAAACTTTGACGGGCAAAAACTCGTTTTAGATTATGAACCAATTCCTTACAGCATTAAGATATATTCACCACAAATATTGGTTCCTTGTCTTCTGATGGAGAATTGGGGTTATCTCAACGGCAAATCTTTCATTTTTACCAACGAAGGTGTCGGACATGTCGCAAACACCCTTAGGGACGGAACCGCTCGAATAGACTATGTGAGGAAGTCTCTTCAATAAATATGGCAGGGATATGCTTGAAATTCTCAAACAGAACCCAGACAAGGTCTTCACGTTCGATGATGAATTTGAAATAAAATCCATTCTTCTGGAATTGGGCATAGCGGGGAGGTTTTCTCGGAATCCGCCGAATGTGCCAAGGGGGCAGCAAAGCCAGCAAATAGTTTCGTATGGCGAACACCCCACGCATTTTATACACGTCATTTTGTATCTTGGACATCCCGACCCGAAAGAAAACGGGTACATTGTCTTGTGCTTTCCACGGAGCAAATTTTCTTACGGGCAATTTATGGAAGCCGCGAAGAAACTCCTGAAACCGACGGATGACAGAATCGCAGGAGCCAAACTCTTTTGGGGCAGTTCCCCTGACAATTAGGCCGTAAGCGAAAGGAATTCGCCATTTATGAAAACATCGGTTGCAGAAGCAAACGGGTATGTCTGCCCAAGGTGTCGTGGCACCCTCACCCAAGACCGCAAACAACGTGGATTTGTTCGCCACAAGCGCAGACGCAGAGACGGAAGGCTTTGCAATGAGGGGCGGGGACAAAGAGACTGATATATGTTGCCTCATAATATCAGGGATTTATTAGCTGAAGTGGTTCTTCATAAGAAAAGAGAACACACACGCGAAAGAAATAATCAAGTCCGAGAATTTACATTCAAAATGGCTAGGCAAGGTTTGTTTCAGCCGTCTAGTGCTCTTATCAACGGGAAAACGGATATTTATTGTGAAGCCTTCGACAAATTTGCGACCGGTGTTTGGAATGAAATACAGAGGGTATTGAATAGCTGCGGGTTAGAATATTATGCGGGCTATGAGGGTGATTTAATTAAACTCCTGAAAGAATCACTGACAGTTTGTGGAGAGGCGGACAGAAAAAGTCTTTTTGATAATAGGGAGTCTGGTTTCACCGGGGTTCAGGCTTTCAATAGCGGTAAATTTGATAACCGCCGCGGAACCATCACTGAAAAATTGGTCACAGAAATCAAAATCTTTACCAGCAAATTACAAGCAACCCAAAAACCGAAAGAAATTATTGAAGCAATTGGGCCGGTTGTTTACGCCAATATCAAAATTCCAAAAGAGAAAATACCGTGGTCAGTTGAAAAATGGTGTGCGGTCATTGGAACTGTAATTGCGGTGATTGGTCTTATTTGGGGAATCACATGGGCAATTTTCGTATGGTATAAACCATCAGCAGCCACTACACCCGCAACAAAAATACACAACGCTCAAACCGTGGGTGATAATAACGGACAAGTTGCCCAAATCTTTGGTAGTTCAAACGTGGTAAATTTCGGTGACAACAAAATCTACTTCCGTGACACCAGCCATCCATTGTTTAAACTTTACGTCAATGACCCGGAGCAAGAAACCACAAATGGTTCATGGGTTCTGCTTTCAGGGTCGCGGGAAATACAATTATTTGTCAAAAATGTTTCAAAAAACACCGTGTCAGGTACGATTATTGATTTCATTCCTGAAATGGTAGGGGATGCGACAACCAACCTCATTACAGAACATTGGAATTTGCAAGGGAAAGTGATTACTACTTGGCATTTCAAAAATACAAACACAACCGTTACCACCGAAGTTCCAGAATATAGATTTCCTGTCGGTTCAGCTCCACCGAATATTGAACAAAGATTACCGTCCATTTTTATTTCAGCAAATATCACACCCCAAACGATACCTTCAAATGTTCCAAACTTTTATCTTCCGGCATTATTCGCTCACTTTCTGATTTACGCTGATGGTTCGGAATTGCAGGAATTCCACATATCTTTTTATTTGAAGGAACAAGGATTACCACCAAAAGACACGAACGGCAATTGACTGCGATATGGGAGCCCCACAAATTCACGACAAATACGGCAAGAAAGTATTTCGGAAGGCATTCGGCTCCGACTTTAATTCCTCACCTGCGCCTTACTCATTTGGCAAAGACGCGGGAACCGTCCGAATAGATGGCACTGTGCGCAATCAAATTGCCGTCGAGATAGAGTCAAGGGCGTCGAAGCAGGTCCGTGGTGCGCTTGTGGACATTGCATTTCATCGGCTGCCATTGAAACTTGTTGCGATTATTCCCGCGTATGGCAACCGCCTTACCCCAAAGCAGTGCCATGTTGTCTTGGAACGCATTTGCAAACCAAGCGACAAATTTGAGGTCGTCAAACTGAATGGAAACGGAAGGAAACCAGACCTTGAGCGGGATGCCACCATCGTTTCGCAGGCTGTTAAACGTCTTTTACAGAAATAAAACCCAAACCGCTTATGGAAATCGCGTTATTTATTCTCGGCGCACTCGCAGGCTGGCTCGTGACTCACATTTATGCTGTTCGGAGCAGCCAAGAGCAGACCCAACTATTCGACAAACTTTCGGCGGACATCCGGCAGGTGATTCTGCAAGACACACGAGAGTCCCTTACCGTTGCTGAGCTTAACCGCCTATTGACCCAAAAGACCGTTGACGCTGCTTCCCCGGAGCCGCTGCCATACATTCGATGCCCAAAGTGTGGTTCAGAGAGCATCAAGCGGAAGCAGTATTATGATTCCAGTAATGACACTGTATCTTACAACGTCCGATGCCCGGATTGCCGGTGGTGGGAGTCCACACCTTGGTTTGACAGCCCCCAAACCAAGAACTTCAAACTATGGCCTGTAGAGGACATCAAATGACACAAGTCGCCGGAGATAACCGCCGTTGGCGTGGTCAGTTCCGCTGTCGCGGTTAACTGGTCAAACGCCCCTCAACGCATCCAAAATCCACACCATGCCCTGCGTGTCCAAACCGCAATATTTTTCAAGGGCACGCCGAACCCGCTTCCGTTCCGACTCGCTGACATCGGTAAAGGTGACGCGAAGAAATTCACGGCTGGCCGCTTCCCCCTCCTGAATTTCCAATTTTGAATAATCCTTGCCCGTCAATGCTGGCAACACCTGTTTCATTGAAGCACTGCCGCACTGGTCGGGATGATAAAAATTGAATCCGCGAAACGGAATCAGCAAATCCACGATTCGGCTATTCACCGCCGCCACCCATGATTTGTATTGAGGCAGAACGTCCGCGCATTCCTTCATCCGCGCTTTTTCAAACGGTGCGTTGAAAACCACAATGGAGCCGTCTGGTTCAACCGCCGACTTCAATTGACGCATGAATTCAGAACGCGGGTCGTTCCGGCCCTCAGCAAGAAATTTCCGATGCTCCGGCTTCGTTCCGGCCTTGTGAACGATATGCAGAGAAAACTGGAACGGGATTTGTTCGTATGGCCGTGTGCCGTCAAACAGCGGAATCGCCGGGCTGAAAGTTTCAAAATCCAAAAAATGCAGCGGGTATTCCAGATTGTTCAAGAAAGTCTCAATCTGCGTTTGCTTGACGTGTGGTTTGCCGCTGATTGCCGTTGACCGTTGAATCTCCTGTTTTTCCGACAGTGAATAATTTTCAGGAATGTCAGCGATACGCAACACTCCGCGTTTTAGCAAATCCCAGCCGCGCCCCTTCGTGTCGAAATACAAATCCAGAACGTTTTGGGGTGGCAGAAACGACCAGCAATTTTCATGGAGTGGACAGGTGTATGGGTTATCGCATTGTTTTCCAATTTGGATTTCAGGACATTTGGCCGAACGAATTGTTTTTCCCATTTGGCCGACCATTTCTTCAATCTCACCGGACATCTGGCCGACTTCCGCCGTCACGTCACGCAGCGTAAAGAATTCCTTCGGGTCAATTTCACCGTGACGGACAAACTCGTTATTGATGTGGCAAAGGAAACACCGCCGAATTTTTAATCCAGCCTTAGTGAACACCCATGTTTGAAAAGCCAAATCAGGAATGTGAACGTCCTTCAATGACGTGGTGGATTTGACCTCAATTAAATCCCATTCGTTTTTGCCGACCGGATTCAAAATGTCGGCACGGGCGTATCCACCGCTTGCAGAAAGCGTGCCTTCAAAAAGCGGCCGCTTTGACGGAAGATGTTTTTGGGTCAACTGGATTGCACCCTCAAAATCGGTGGGGCCGGTGTCAATTTCAATTCCGTTCGGGAACATCCGTTTGGCAAACGAACCGACTTCATGGCCTTGGTTAAACACGGCTTGAAGGGCGTCGTCAACTTCGGGGAACAGGTGTTTGGCGTTGTAGGCACTCCAAATCAGCTTTGGACATTGCAGCCCTTGAAGGAATTTCGTTTTTGAAATGTATGGGGTGCGGCTCACGACCACATTGAAGGCGGCAAATTTGCCGGTGGCAACATCGTTTTGTGCTTTTCCACTCATCTGGAACGTGCCATAAAGAATAAAAATGCGTCAGCAACGGGGAACATTGTTGGCGTTTGCCCGCTAAGGAAAATCATTTGTTGCATGAATCACCATCTAAATATCTTTCGCTTTTTCAACGAAAGCACCGAGAAGGAATTTATCGAAAATAATTTGAGTCGGGCCTTTGCGCTCTGCCTCACCAGTAATGGATTTTTCCTCAACGAATATATTAAAGGCATCGTTTCAGGGGAAGACTACCAATACTTGTTTAGTTCGATTAGCAGTGATACCAAATGTGTGATTGATATACAGATTGATACGGCAACTATCGAAAAGGAAAACTTCAATACTGTATATGCGGTTGCCATGACCGCTGACCGCAAATTAAACATGGATGACTTTTTTGCTCAACCACAACTGTCCGATAAAAAGAACATCACAGATATTTTAATCACCATAAAAGATATTGCCGTTGTTATCGAAGTGAAGCGGTCAGGAGAAGATTGCAAGGCACAACTTTTTAACCAAGTCCTCCCCTTCGTTGAAGATTCTGTCAAAAACAAGATTGAGATAAAACCAAAGTCGTATTCGTGGCAGGATGTTGTGAAGCTTTTGGAGCGAGTTAAACATGTCCAGCAGTTGGCCTCTCAAAACTCAATAATCATAAACGATTTTTTGGAATTGAGCGAAGTAAGGTATCCAGAGTGGTTTGAGCCGAAGCCGTTTAACACAATTCACTTTTTAGTACATGGCACAACCCCAAACCAAATCCAGTTGAGTAAACGCATGAAGCAGGCGTTGGCTGGTGTTGCAAAAATTGCAGGCGATGATTTTCAATTGTTGCCACGCAATGACAGGTTGGGCATTTCCGTTCCGTTTGGCTGGGCCAGTGAATTTATTCCATACTTTTCGTATTATGAAGATGGGAAAAAAGAATTGGTGGAATTTTGTATTTGGCCTGCCAATACCAAACAACAAGGATGGTCTATTTTTGACAAACCGTTGGACTGGATAAAAAAACAATCACTTGTGATTGATGGTAAAGAATATCCGTTGAGCATCGGCTATGAAGTCAAGCTCTGCCATTTTCAGCGGTATGTTTCGGCGATTGTTTATACAGACAACGACATCCTCAAGCCTTTACACACCTACGATAATTTCGTGAATCAATCGGGAAGATGGAATTTTGACAAGTGGAAGGAGCTTGAAGAACTGTTCGACGAACATTTTAAGCCAGAATTCAAATGGCGAGACGAATGCAACTGGGAGGAAAACTTTATAAACACGGATAGAAGTAATCTCGCCATGTCATTAGGCTTTGAAGTGAGCGTTTCAATTCCGTTTGCAAAGTTCAAATCCATAGACAAAAACGAAGCGGACATTGCAAAGGTGTCAGACCTAATAAACAAAACTGTGATTGCCTTTAAGGGCTTAATTGCCTGATTCGGCAATCGGCAGAACGGGTGCGATTTTCGGATTTGCCGTAACGGGTGAACTATGCGGCCTTCATATCCGCCTCAAATTCTCTGCATCCTTTATCAAACGCCAAAGCGGAACGGAAAGACCTTTTGCGATGCTGTCTGCCACGGTGAGGCTTGGGGTGCGCTCGCCTCGTTCAACGAGGGAAATCATTTTTGAGGACAAATTGGCTTTTTCGGCCAACTTCTCCTGAGACATTCGGATTTGCTTCCGGTGTCGCCGGACCACTTCTGCAAAACAAGGGGCCAAATCTTTCGTTGCCATCTTGCCAACATGCCAATTTTGGGAACAATCGTTCTAGGAACAGTTGTTCCAATTTAACCCTTGACCCAAAACGGGGGAAGGAATTGAATTTCAGCCGTTGTAGGTCTGCGGCACTGGCGGGAGCGGGCTTTCCAATCTGGCGAGCGTTGAGGCTTGCCGGGATGGATAAGGACATGTTGGCTTCCCGGCAAAATGAAAATATCTGTTATGAAAACAACAAAAACATTATTCGGAATACTCTGTTTAGGAGCGGCTTGCGCGGCTGCTGTCATATATGGGATGCAACAGGCTGAGCAGAAACGACACAAAAATGAACAGGAACAACAAGAAGCAAAAGCCCTTTATGAATCAACTAACACTGTGGTTAATTGCTGGCCTGTCCCTGATGTCGCGAAGCACCTTGATGATGATAGCACCAAATACGAAGAGAACGCCATTATGGAGGCGCGTTTTGGAGCAGAGAAAAAATGCTTAAATCAACTCAATGAAAAATATAGCTCATGGGATGTCGTGCAAAAGACCGTTGAGATGGTAACAAACCGAGTCGGCCAGCGTGATGTTCAGGCAGACATGGACAACGCGACCCGCACAGCGTTAGCCATAGGAGCGACAAGAAGCCAACACGAAGAAATGCTTCGTGATGCAATTATGAAGTCGGCGGAAGCAAGAGACGTTCGCCTTGCTGCCTGTGCAATAACGGTGACGCACTTGATGAAACAAACCAACACGAGTGTTTATTCCCAAATATTCCTTCGTTACGAAGCCGAGTTAGAGACATGGCAAAGCAACGAAAACAAACGAATTTGGGAAACACCCGAAGATGGACAGAAGAACCCCGGAAAATGAAACATGCTCTCTGGCATTTTGTCGTGCTGGCATTCTTTGCCACTTTTTTCTGTGGCTGTGGTAATTCCGATGGCAGCGTAACACTGAAAAAGGGGCAAACCGCTGAATCGGTCAAATTGCTCGGAACGTATGAGGGAGACGCCCATCCCCAGCGAATCATGGGGGCAATGATGACAGGTGTTTGGACGGTCACATTCATTCAAGACGACGCCGGGGCTTTGAAATGTAAAACGTCTTTGCGGTTACACGATGAGCAAAACGGGTGGGGGAGTCCGACAACCGCAACCGCTGATGTCAAACTTTACAAAGGGTCGGCAGATGGCGAATACAGTTTGAAGGCTGAGGGGCGATTTAGTGATAGCGAGCCACAATGGATGATTGCCGTTGGTGGAATATCGCTGACCTCTGGGCACGCCATAAACACAATCAGTCTGTTTGATATGGACTCCTATCAAATTACGCTATCACGAAAGTAATCTGTCGGCGTTGGCAAACTGATTTTTCAGTCAACAAAACTCCACCGGCCACAAAAGCCGGTGGTTTTTTATTTCAGGAGTTTCAACAATTGGTTTTGACTGTAACCGATGATTTTGCCGCCGTTGTCTCTTGTTACGCCTGTGTCTGATTCAAACCGTCCAAGAATTCGTCCGGTTTTGTCGCGGAGAATTTCCCGCGTTGGTGAGGACGTTTCGTGGTAGGCGATGATTTTCAATTTTCCGTTACGGATTGGTGTGTTCATAGCTTTTACCTCAATTTGCTGGCGAGCTTTTGAAGATTGTTGCCGATTTCGGCCATGTCTTTTGATTCCACGTTGAACCAGTTGGCGTCCATATCTTCATAAACGCCGTCCAAATCGTCATCATGTGCAATGACAATTGAATCTGGCCGCTCGCCATCAAAAGACGGAACGAACAGCAAGTTTGCCTCTCCGGTGGTGCAGAGGACAAAGGCCGGGACAGTTTTTTTCGGTTTATCTGGCAGTCTGTATTTCGTGGTATTCATATTTTGGATTTGCGGTTGAATCGTTGAATCAGTTGCCGGACAATTCTTAAATCCTTGTCGCGTGCCGGATTCTTGGCCAATGCGTCCAGCATCTTTTCAGATTTCTTCAAAAGGCCAGCCACCCAAACTTTTCCGAATCCGCCAATGGTGGTTTTGTCGGGAATGGGGTGTCCGCCAGTTGAAAATGTGTTGATGGCCTTTTTCAAAACGGTGATTTCGTCGGCGGTGAACGGCTCTAAGCTTTTCAGTGTGGTTATTTGTTTTGGTCGTTTCATGGTGTTTTTGGTTTGATGCCAGACGACGCCAGGCGTCGTCTGGCGGGTGGTGTTTTATGCGTTTTTGATTTTGAGAATGTTGTGGACGCTGGACGGATACCACGTTTTGCAGTTGCGCGATGGAATACCACGCCTGTTCAGGCAATCGGCAATTCCTTGTAAGGTCTGAACACCAGCCGATTGAATTTCCCGAACAATTGGCAACACCTTGACGATGAATTCCGACTTGGCGGTTTTATTCGCCGTCACCATTGCGGCCACGGCCTTTTGAGGATTTGGGGTGCCGAGTTTCACGCCTTTGGATTTTGCTGCGGCAAGCCCTAACCGTGTCCGTTCCGAAATCAATTCACGTTCCCGTTGTGCGACCAGTGCCAGAATTCCAACGGTGAACTTGTCTGCGTTCGGGCAATCGCAACAGACAAAATCCACTCCGCTGTTTTGAAGGCGGAGCAAGAATTCAGCGTTACGGGCGAGCCTGTCCAATTTGGCAATGACCAAAGTGGCCTTGTTGCGTTTGCAGTAATCCAAGGCTGCGGCCAATTGTGGCCTGTCAGTATCGGAATACTTTCCGCTCTCCACTTCACTGTATTCCATTTCCAAAATTCCGTTCTGGCTTTCAACAAACCGCCGAACGATGTCTTTTTGACTGCAAATTCCGTAGCCGTCAATCCCCTGCGAAATCCGACTTACGCGAAAATATCCAATAAACGATTTCATGTAGAACTGGATACGCTGTCCCCAAAGCGCCCGGCAACGAGAGATTTACAAATTCTATACGGAGGTAAAATGCCTGAAAAAGCGGGTAATAATGCTGTTATTGTCGGGATGTGGTATGAAACTTTCTCCTGACCGCTGCTGATTTTTAGCCATCCGCACTTCCTTCAATTCTCAAAACAACGCACAGGATGACCCCACAGTTTGCGCCATTTGGTCTGTGGACGTGTTTTTGACGGTCAGAGGGTCCAACACACCCGATTTCAGCGGAGTCGCCAGACGCAAACTGGCGCATACTGATGTGGAAAGACCACGCTTATTAAGGCAATCGCCGGATTGCTCTTATCAAACGTTGAACTCGACGGTGGCATAAGTTGGCGAAGGCCCTTTGGAAACGCCCGATACAGACTTGACCCATTTCGGCATCACTTTTCCACCATTCGCCTGTGAATCAGGTACTTCAGCAGAGTGAAATAATTTCAAAATAATTCTTGAGCCGTTTTGATACTGGGGCGATTTAAATGTTAGGTTGTCTGGTACAAAACCGGCTATTGAGAAAAACGAACTGGAAAAACTGATATGGATAATCTTATCAAATTCCTGCTGACGGAGTGGGCTGGGGCTCCGTTGGTGATATGGATTCTCGGCGTGGTAGTTATTTTGATGCTGATTGTCCTTCGGTTTGCATTACGAGTGCCAACGACATTTAGGGCGATAACAAGAAAAGGGAAAAAGGTGAGGGAAATTGTGATTTTTACCGAGCCAGCCACACAAATGAAAACGAAGCAAGCTCACTGAAAGCCTTTGGGATGCCGTTGCCAATACATGAATACGTGCGTTCAACCTTTGGAATTTCCTGACCTCCCGAAAAACGCAGGGATGCTGGGGGTCTAGCCCCCTCGTTTTGACCCGTGTTCAGAAGGGCGGCTCCCACCATGGCGGGTGGGGGGTATGGTGGCCAGCTTACCGCCTTACAGCGTTTTCTTGCCTGCGGCTTTGGCTTTCACCCACCGCGCTTTGGCGGCTTCCGAAATTTTCTTACGGGCTGCTGCGCTCATCTTGCGTCTGGCTTTTTTGACCGGCTTCGTGGCTGACTTCCGCCCATTCACTTTTGCCCATCTTGCTTTTTGAGCAGCGCCAATCTTGGCCCTAGCCACCGCACTCATTTTCCGTCTCTTTTTCGGAACAACATGAGCGACAGGTTTTGTTGGAGAACCCAAAATCCGACCAAGCTCTTTTTCCAAAGATTCGATTTTTTCTTTTAGTGTCGCTGCTTTGCGTAATTGTTGAACGGAAAGATTTGCAATTGAATTCATATTGAGGAAATTAAGCGTTTTTCAGCAGAGAAAGTCAACAGGTGGATAACGGTGCGAGCAAACCAAATCCGCATCAATTGGCGGAAATGATTTTGATGCACCTTTGATTGGACAATTTCTTGGTCATCATTTTGATGGCGGATGCCTTTTCCTTTTCATCGAAAAAATGAAGTGGATTGACCGACTGCATTTGAAACCATTCATCCACCGTGACCGGCTCACCCATGAACCAACGGTTCAGCATCCGATATTGTGCTCCGCAAATTTTGTAATTCGCCAGCGAGATGACGGGTTCCATTGCCTCAAAGCACATGGACTTGCATTTTGAAATGTCCACCACCGATACTTTTGTTATCGCCGTTTTCTTGATGACGCCTTTATAAGCACAATTGCCAAGATGCTGGACAGACAGCTTCCAAGAATCTGAAAATTCATCAATGTGGTTGCGAATGTATTCTGTACGCTCGTTCATCGTCTTGCCAACGATGCCTGCACCGTTCTTTTTGTCCCTGCGGGTCGCTTGCTCGATGAAATCTTCATCGGGTCGCATTTTCGTTTCGTCCAACAAATCCGTTTCAATTTCAATAATGGCGAATTTCACCCCTTTGCGTTCTTTGACCGCTTGCAGTGCGTAATAAGGGGCATAGGCGGTGGTCAAATAAATCAGCGTCGGATTGCTTTCAACGGTGTGCTTCCAATTGCTTTTGCCGGTCAATTCTCGTGGCTTCAACCCTTCGGTCAAAGCCCGTCTGCCAATCGTCTCAGTTGTTCCGTGATATATTTTCACAATGTTCAAAAGCCGCACACTCGGCATTAAACTGCGGTATGATGACCCAAACTGGAAATGGTGGCAATGGCTGGCATAACGGCTGAGGGAAAAAAGAGGCTTCACCAGCAATCCGGCATATTTATTATTGGCCGAGGTTATTTGGGTTTAATCATTGTTCATCAAAATTGGCCATCCCCATGTCTGTTAAAAAAAAGGCGTGGGGATTTTTTATTCCAGCCAGTCTTGCTCGTCCCCGTTCTGTCACCGCATATAAATAATGGCTTTTGAAATTAAAATTACACCCTCGGAGAAGTCCTTAATATGTGTCCTTATGAGAACAGCCAGAATTAACCAACAGCAAAAGAATTTTCGGGGATATGCCGCCGTGAACTCGCTGTCTGTTCTCACCTTCAGTTCAAAAGGGTTCCGGCATGTCCCCGTCATTTTAGGAGAACAGACAGAGTATGAGCACGTATTACAACACACCGGAAACGGAGACGAGCAGAACCGATTTTGACGCCGCAATGAAGTGGGTCATCACGAATATCGCCAACAAACTTCAAATCCCACCTGAAAGGTTGCCAGAAGGAAAATACACTTGGTCGGTTAGCAACGTGGCAACCGAAATGGGCCTGCATTACACAACCACGTTTTACCGATTTCAGGTTTTGGAGAGAATGAAAGTGCTAAAGGAAGCAGGCACAATCAGAACCACCCATGGCGAATGTGTCATCTATGAGGCTGACCGTGATGTATTCAGCAAATTGCTATCGGGCGAATTGAGAATACCGAAAGGGCTTTTGGCGGAAGTCCGCAAATCCAAAAAGGGTTCATCCGCTGGGGATAAAGCTGGTTCATCCCCAAGGGATAGAGCTTCATCCCCAAGGGAGATACGTATGTCCGCTGGGGATAGAGCTTCATCCCCAGCGGAGACTAGTACTCAAATAGAGTACTCAAAAGTTACTATCCAAAATGTACCTGTCCAGAATGAGGCGATGAAACACACTGAATGGAATATGGGGGCATATCAAAAAGCACTTGATGGCATCACAGACCTGAAATTAAAGAAACTCGTTGCAGACGAAATCAAATCAAAGCTGCGAGCATTTAGGGAAAATGGGCTTGGGGATTTTAGGCCGCCATTTGAGGATTTTCTAAAACCTGCCAAGTATAGGCACTATTCATTGAGCAGCTAAAACTGCGCCGGTAAATAATTAAAATCCTACCATTTCAGATTTTGGGAAAGCCCCAGTGACAACTTTAGAAAAAACCAAAGGCAATTCAGCCAGAACGACCCCGGCAACGGACACCTGACGACGCCTGACGGATTCAGTATCGCCCAGTCAACGGGCAGCATAAAATCCCTTCAGCGTCTTCTGACCGTCCCGGCGAATTGACAGAACAAAAGCCACTCTGCGGAATTGAACCGGCGTGGGGGGGCGCTCCACAAAAAGAAATGCGCAATAAAGTTTTTTGGTTTCTTTGCGCCCTTGTCTCGCCAAAAACAGCAACCCGCTGATAAAATGTTTGACGTGGTAAAAGACCGCAACCGAGTCCCAAGCGGTAAATAAAGGGGGAAAAATCAACACATATGAGCACAAATATATTATTAGACACAAACACACTTACGCAAAACCACACTTGCGCAGACGCAAACAACGCAAATGATGCTTCTTCTTACGAAGAACCCAAAGGCAAAAAAATGGTGGCAAATCTATCTCACGATAAAATGGGAACTGTTCGCGCATGGGGACACAAATTAGGTTTGGTTTCGAGCCGCATTTTTTTGGCAATCCCAGAAACCAACAATGAAACACTTAATTCATTTCTCAATGCCTACGAGAGTCGGCTTAACGCACTGGCAGCAGGATGGTGTGCAGTAAAAAGAAAGGACAACTATGTTGGAATGTCTTCGTTTGTTGGCGACCATGTATTCCAAAACGGACGGAAAGAAACGTGTTTTGTTGCTGATATTGGAGACAATGCCACGTTCCTAATTGAACACAGAGAGACGAAACAATTTATAGCATCCATTTCGTTCAGGATGTTTGGACAAAGCAACTTGGAACTTTCTCGAATAATTATTAATGACAGCGCCAGAGGGAAAGGACTTGGAACTGAACTTGTCAACATAGCAAAACGCATTGTAGAAACAATGAATTTGCGTCTGCTGTTGTTCCCTTCTCCGCCATTGGCCGAAATAGAAAATCAGGGTTGGATTCACGATTATCAATTAGCCGCTGCAAAGGAAAAACTTATTTGCTGGTATGCCAAACGCGGTTTCGTTCTTTGTCACCCAGAATATATTGATGTAATCAGAGTTTCAGGCGACAAGAAAATGAGACTCGGCATTTGTGGATTGATGGCATATCGGCAAGCTGAGGAGCAGGTGCTCGCAGAGTAGCAGATTCTCCAACAATCCAAAACAAATGCCCCCGAAAAACGGGGGCTTTTTTCTGCGTCACCTGCCCACGTCATCAAGGAATGTCTTTCGTGCCGTCTGAAAGTCCATTTGCCCAAGCTGACTGTAAGAGTGCTTCTGCGGCTTCAGTGCTCCCTTTGCCTTCAAGGTCTGATACCGCTTGATGGCTTGCTCCCGCCATCGGTCTGTTATCTGTTGAACCGTTTCTTGAAACAGCGGCTTTATTTTCAGGTCATCCTCCGGCACTCTGCCGCAAAGGAAATCACGAGTGTTCTCATAAAACTCAGAGAAGTAAATCCCCCGACAGTGTCCGTGCAGGAAGTCGGCGAGCTTGAGACCTGCCGCCTTATACATCATCGTCAGCACCTTTGTCTTGTAGTTCGTCACGGGACCTGACACGTCAGCATCCTGTTTCATCATTTCTTGGAATTCGTGTGCCCGTGAATACTTTAGGAATTCCAGCCATTTGCGGTAGATGTCCGGTTTCGGCTGAATGGGCACCCTGCCGGTTGTTTCGCCCAGCCGCTTCCATTCGTCTATTTGGTCATACATGGAAAGAGACTTGGCCGAAGCGTATAGACTGGTCGTTGTCATTCCGACCAATACATCCCCGTATTGAGATTGCCACTCGTCCCGAATCTGGCGACTGGTCGCGAGGGCCGCTACCAATTTGGCACCGTTAAAATTGATGCCGAAGGGTTGGGTGGAAACAATTGTTGACGCAACCGCAGTATGGTTCAGTTTCCCCTCTTCCTTCTGCTCCTTGGTCCACCCGATGAATTCATCGCGATGCCCCAAAGCCGGGAAGTCTCCGCTGATGGCTCCGATGCCCAGCACCGGCTTCCCTGATTGGCTCGCGTCAACCACGAAAAACTTTATGTATCGTCCGGGTGTCGGGTAGTTGACGGCTGAGGACACGATATGCCTATAGATGTTCCAAAGCACATGAGCCGTCTTGTCTTTGACAATGACAATCTTGGGAGAGAGCTGCTCAAGGGCCGCAACTACGTCCCGCTCGTTTTCCAAGTCAGCCAGTGTCCAAACGTTTCCTTCCGCCGCCGCAATAATACCGGGGTCGGCAATGGTGGTTCCCACCAATTGATAATACTTGAGAGCAAACGTGTAGTCTTTGACCGATAGAGATTTGAACTCGGTCACATTTTTAGTGAGCACCGGGATTTCCACCGCCAAATCCATACCGTGTTTGCTAGTTGCGTGAAACGCAATGCACTCCTTGCACCACTCACGACGACCCGAATATTCGGGTATATTTGGATAAATTGACTCGAAGAAATCATCCGGTTTCTTGACACGGCCACAACGGACGCAGGCGACTTGTATTTCTGGCAAACCGAAGTAATACAAGGCATCATTCAGTGAATAATGCAATCTGTCTAACAGCATTGGCAGAGGCATTAGTTCGTCGCAGCAATCAAAAAGGTTGTCTTCCAATTTAGGCTCCGCTGTCACAAGGCTCTTGTATAGGCTCTGACAACCCGCGATTTTCCTTTCCAGTTTCGCAAGAATCGTCTGCGGTGTTTCGTCTTCGACCGGTTCGTTTTCTTCTGGGGTGGGTTCCTCGTCGGGATTCTTATCCAGATGCCCGGCCTTGATGGCACCCGTAAGGATGTAAGCCTGCCGAAGGCTGGCGCATTCCTTCAAATACTTCACATGTGCGGTTTTTGCGATTTTCATGTATCGCTGGGCAGTGGTGTCCGAAACACCTCTGCACTTCTCCGCCAACCACTTCAACCAGTTGCCGTGGCCAACCAACACTTTTGCGGCGTTCAGGTATTGTCCGGCCTTGATTGCGGCGGCGATTGCCTCCCTTCCATGTCGTTTTGAAAAGTTGTCGGCACGGTCAGCGCACTGGTGAGCGTCCAAAATAGCCTTGGCGTATTCGTCCAAAGTTTTTGGGGGTTCAGTGAGCGAAGCGGTTTCATTTTTTGGGGCCACAACGATTGTGGCGTCAACTACTTCATGTTCTGCTGTTGTCATATTCAAATTTTTGGTTGTCTGTTAATCAATTTTCTTCAAAACGTTTTTGCCTTTTGTTTTAGGGCAGGGATAAACCATGCCTGTAAAAAAAGCCTTTAACTGTGCATGAGCATGAACATGGCAAATCGCCATGGCATTACTGATGCGTAACTACACTTTTCTATTGGGGTTCTCTAAGAAGATGCCTAGAAGTTAAAGCATGAAAAACATGTTAAACGATAGGAAGTGAGTTTTCAACGATTACTTGTTAAACTTATTCACACGCGACTGCGTTTCCTGTCTGAAAGCTCCTGAAAAAACCGCACACAACAGGTTGTGTGACCGCACAAAAATCCCGGAGTTGAATCCGGGGTTGGTTCTGCTACGGCTGACGTATCCGGCGGATTTTCTTTCGCGGTTTCAGTTCGGTGACACTTTCCACTGACATTTCCCCGTTCATCGGATTCCAGTCATCCACGTCATACGCGGTAATTTCATCGGCTTTGCACCGAGCATCTTTGAGTGAACGTGCTTTAATTAAAACTTCGCCACGACAGGTTTGAACGAAAATCAGCGTTGCGGTGAAAGTTTTCATGGTTTGAAGTGTGCCCGCCGTTGTGAACGGCGGGACACCGGATTGGCCGTTACGCCTTCACACTGTATTTGCCATCGGCGAACGTGAACACCGCCTTTGGGCCGGTGCTGCGTTTCTTCAAAACCGACTTCGTTTTCCAAGAACTGAATACGTCGGCCACGGCTGCGACGATTTCATCGGCGGTCATGGGCGAGCCGTGTGCCGTGATGATTTCCGCAATCTTGGTTTCTGCCTTCGGCTTCATCGGTTCGGGACGCCAGTTGCCGTCGAGCGTGCGGATTTCGGTTTCCATGTCGGCCAGTTCCTTGCGGAGTTCCGCGTAACGCTGCTTCATGGGTTCCGCGAGTGAGGTTTTTTGAAATTTCAACGCCTCAATTTGAGCGTTGATGTCGGCCAAAGCCGATTGTGCGTTTTTGTTTCCGGTGCCAGTTTTCTTCGTGTCGTTTTTCATACGTTGTTTTTTGTTTTTTGGTGCCGATTCATTCGGCAACTGGACTGGAACACGGGGGCGCAATCCCGGCAAGCGACAGGAAAGATTTTTTGCGGTGAAAAGCCGGTGGTCAAACCAGCGCCGTTTAGGGGCCTCTGATTGTGAAATTGACAGGCCCTGTCAATTTGACTCTTACACCGCCGCCTTCAAGTTCTTCTTCCTCACCAACGAACACGCACATTGTTCCCACAAAGCCGGATTTGAAGAAAATCTGGCTTGTCTGCCTTGCTGCGTCCACAACGATACGGTCAACCGTGCTGCGAAGAAATTCCCTGACCTTCATTCTGCCCTCTTTCGTTTTCAGCATTTCATCGGCTTCCTCTATCACCCCCTCTGCCAATGTCGGAACAGATTGAGCGGCCTTCAACTGTGCGGTTGCCAACTGAATATCCTTGGCGAGTTGAACCTGCTTTGCCTCAAAAGCCTTCAACTGCTTCACGAGCGTAACGGAAGGGTTTTCGTCCTTCAAAATCAGACGTGTCAGTTTTTCAATCTGCCTATCGTTCGTTACCATTTCACCCTGCATTGATGCCAGCCGCTCTTCAACTTGCTTGTGGGGATTATGTTTCGTCATTGCTTTGAAATAAGCATCCGTGCGAATGGCTTGAAGCCATTCCCGCTCAAATTCACGGTAGGGGATGGAACGGTAAGAGCATTTTTTGCCGGAACGGGCGTTGTCACAAACAAGGTATTCATACAGCGTCACCTTGCTCTTGTAGCGTTTACGAGTTGAGGATTTTGTCATTAACCCGCCGCAAATTGAACACCGGCAAATTCCCGTAAAAAGATTGCCTTGCCCTTCCGTCGGCCCCCCTGTCGGCTCTGCTTGTGCCCTCAATGCCAAACGATTTTGAACGGCGTTGAATTTGTCTTTGGAAATGATGACCGGAAAATAATTCTCTTTCTCCAAAAACTCACAGTAGCCGTAAACCCGCTTGTCAAAGAGGAAATCCCGAACGGATTTCTTATACCATTGCCGCGTCGTGTTCTTGTATTGCTTGGTTCCTCTGTGGCCGAGCGTTGGAACATTTTCCAGATTGAAAATCCTGCTGATACGATATGCACCATTGCCTTTCAAATATTCGTCATAAATCCGGCGAACGACATCGGCTCTGCCGTCGTTCACAACGTAGCCTTGCACTTTGTCAAAGTCACACCACGGCGGACACCACGCCAACGATTTGAAACCGTGTTCAATCGCTTTTTGTTTTCGGCTATCGTAGGCTTCCTTTACACGTCCTGATTTGTGTTTGCTCTCTTGATGCGACCGCTGTGCTTCGCCGATGATTGCGTAAAGAATGTAATCATTTTCATCAATGACCTTTTCGGTAATCAACTGCTTGGCAAACGTCATCGTGAAAACCATGCCGATGCCTGCATTGATGATGTTCAAAAACATCGGAACGGTTTTACTTGGTTTCAAACGACTGAAACGGTCAAACGACTCCAGAATTAGCACACTGCCGGGCTTGATTTTCCCATCAGCAATCAGGTCAATGAACCGCTTCAAATCACCGTCACCCTGCAAATTCTTTCCCTTGTATCCTGATTTGCCCTCGTCAAGAAACCGCTCATCCGACAAAACGTAGCCATTTTCCTCACACCACTTTTTTGCTGCTTGAAGTTGCCGCCGAGCCGAGTCACCCTCTTTTTGGGCGAGCGATGAGAAGCGCGTGTATGAGTAGGCCAGTTTCATTTCGTCTGGGGTGAAATTTACCATAGATTCGGTTGTTATGCTAACAGGAACTTTCATCAACATCGTGTTCCCGCCGGAGAACGCGGATTTGTTCGAGCGCATTGCCGAATCCGGCGCGGTCATCACGCAATATCCCTTCAACCGCAACGGCGACAAACAATCCTTCGCCATCCGCAACCGCATCATTGCCGGCATGACGCTTGGCACGGTGGTGGTTGAGGCGGACCTGCACAGCGGCGCGCTCATCACGTCGAATTTTGCGACGGAATACGGCCGGCAGATTTTCGCCGTGCCGGGGCGGATTGATTCGCCGCGCAGCAAGGGCTGCCACGACCTGATCAAAAAGGGCGCGAAGTTGTGTGAGGGCGCGGAGGATATTTTGAGCGAGTTTGAGTATTTGTTCCCGGCGAGCAACCGTCCGGCATCGCCGGGCGAGACTGGCGTGCTGCCGGCGCTGGAATTATCCGAGAATGAAAAACTGGTTTATGACGCGTTGAACCATGAGGAATCGTCCATTGACGAAGTCATCCGGCGGAGCGGCTTGCCGAGTTCGGCGGTGAGCGTGGCGTTGCTGGGTTTGGAAATGAAGCGCGTGGTCAAGCAATTGCCGGGGAAGTTGTTTGTGCGCAACACGTGACCTTCGCTTCGGATCGGTCGAATTCGGAGGCGCTGTCCCCGTAGCGGCGGCCATCCTGGCTGCCATATCACCCGGCTTCCAGCCGGGTGGTTTGATGCGGAAGCGAGGGCATAACCAAGTTTGGTTTTGTGGGCCGGGCGGCAAGATGCCGCCGGATACGGCAGGCAAAGATGCCCGCCGCCACGGCGAAACGGCTTGCGTCGTTGCGGGCGATGAACTAGAAGTCGTCAAACGCGGGACAAAATTATGGCGACTTACACCATTATCGGCGGCGACCAAAAGCAATACGGTTCGGTCACGGCGGACGATCTGCGCAAATGGATCGCCGACGGCCGGCTCAATGCACAATCTCTGGCGAAGGAGGAAAGCGACACGGAATTTCGTCCGCTGTCGGCGTTTCCTGAATTTGCCGATGTTCTGGCCGCCGGTTCCGCTCCGCTGCCGCCGTTGGCTGCGCCTGTGGTGGGTGCGGATGACGGACGCGCCACCGCCTTGCAGTTGGTCAAAGGCCCGGCCATCGGACTTATGGTCACGGCCATACTTAACATCGTCCTTGCCCTGTGGAGCCTGATCCGGGTGATTTTTTTGCCATGGAACCCGCAACATTTCAATTCGGAGATGCAACAACTCAACAACCCCCAACTGCAAGAGTTCATGCAAAGACTGTTCCACACGATGAATGGTCCGATTGGCATGGCGAATATTCTTTTTGAACTGGCAATTTCGGTGCTGATTTTGGTCGGCGCGGTCAAAATGCAATCGTTGCGCAGTTATGGATTTGCTTTTGCCGCGGCCGTCCTGTCGGTGGTGCCGTGCCTGACGCCCTGCTGTGGCTATGTGATTGGTCTGGCCTTCGGTATCTGGGCGCTGGTGGTTTTGAACAAGCCGGAAGTGAAGTCGCATTTCGGCTGATGACCCATGACCAGCCGGACTGCCCGACCTTTGAGCCGCGCCCGAGCCTGGACGTGCCTTTTGACAAATCTAGTTGCGACTCCCGGGCTTGGCTCGTTGCTGGCGAAGCGGTTTTTTGCCGGGGTTGGTCAATTGCTGCTGGCGCTGGCGGGTTTTGTTTTGATCATTGGCTGGATATTTGAAATGTGCCACCGGGTTTATCTCCAGCAACTCGGCGAGGCGGTCCCGCCGGAGTCATCCGGCTGGATGGGAAAGTGGGGACTGATTTGTTTTGGCGCGAGCTGGCTGTGGTCGCTGGTCACAAGTTTGAGTTTGTTGCGTCAGGCAAAAGCGGACGGGCAGGTTGAACCCAGACCTCTTCCGCCACGGATGGCGGATTCGCCCGGCCAGCCGCCGAAACTTTTGTGACGGCAACCAAAACCAGAAAGGCGAGTTATGTATAAAATCATCGGAACGGACGGACGGCCATACGGCCCGGCAACCGCGGAGGATATCCGGCGCTGGATGGCCGAGAACCGGGTCAACGCCCAAACGTCGGTTCAAATGGAAGGTTCCCAGGACTGGAAACCGCTGGGTTCGTTTTCTGAATTTGCCTCCGAACTCAAAGTGGTTCCGCCGCTGATCGCGCCGCCGCCATCCAACATCGCATCGCGGGCATCCAACAAAATCCCGGCAGGCATTTGCGGGATCCTGCTCGGCGGACTCGGCATTCATAAATTCATTCTCGGCTACACCGGCGCAGGTGTGATCATGCTGCTGGTCACCGTGCTCTCCTGTTTCATTCTTTGGCCCATCCTGCACATCATCGGCCTCATCGAAGGCATCATCTATCTCTGCAAATCCGATGAGGAGTTCGTGCGAACCTACGTGGACGGGCGCAAGGAATGGTTTTAAGGGGAGGGGTTAACTCATTTAACCAGTTACTTGTTTAACTCCCAACCACAATCTGCCGTTGGAATTCCAGCAAAACTTGTGCGAACTGTTGGCATGGAGAAATTGAGCACAGAAAAAATCAAAACCGCGCTCGCCCACATGCCGGATTGGAAAAAGCGGGGCCTGACGATTGCGCGGACGTACCCGTTCAAGGATTTCCCCGCCGCGATAAAATTTGTCAACGCGGTTGCCAAACTCGCCGAACAGGCGTGGCATCATCCGGACATTGACATCCGCTGGAACCGGGTGACGCTCACGCTGACCACCCACGACGCGGGCGGCCTGACGAAAAAGGATTTTGCCCTGGCCGGAAAATTCGACCGGCAGTCACTTCGCTGAGTTTGCCGGCGGGGTTGAGGTTTCAAGCGGCGCTTTGGCGGGAATGGTCGGTGCGGGCGTCCCGCTTTGCGGGAGGCGCGGTGTCCGCCCAATCCAGATGCCACTGACGCCATACTCCCATTCCAATTGCGGAAGGTTCGGCGGACTGCCCCGGCCGCCGCGCATGACGAGGCGGTCTGCCGGGCGCATTTTTTTCAACCACGGCTCGTAGGCCTTGGCATCGCCAGAATTCCACATGATGCTATGATAAACCTTGAAATCCTCGTCCGACATAAACCCGGGTTCATAACCCAGGATGTAGCGCCAGTCCGCGTTGGGATTCTTGAAAAAGGTCTGATAGAAAATCGTCATGTCGGCGGAATAAAGGATGCCGCCCTTTTCCGGCAGCCAGCCATTGAGGTCGGGATTGTCCTGCGTGAGATATTGTTGGGTCAGGTTATTTGTCCAGCGGCTGCCGGAATCATTGGTGATGGCCAGGAAGGTCATCGCCGCCAGTCCGCCGGCCAGCGCCAGGCGCTTGAAAGAGTCCGCCGCGAATCGTCCTTGCAGGAGCAGTTGCAAATCGCATGTGATCAGAACCATCAATGCCGGCCAGCCCCAGTCTTCCGAGAACCGCCACGCTTTGAAACTGAGCACCCAGCAAATACAAGCGAGCCAGAACGCCGGATTGGAGGTCATCGGTCGCGCCTTCAAACCGGCCAGTTGACGCAGAATCATCAGACCGCCCATGATAATCAGCGCCAGCACTTCGACCGTCGAAGGCTGAAACTCGGTGACCAGGGTGCGTTGTGTGGTGTGCAGGCCAAAGGCCCGGGAAGCCATGACGATGGCCTGGTAAGGAGATGCAAACGGATGCCCGGTGAGTGAAGCGCCCAAAAACACTCCCGCCGCCCAGCCCACGACCAGCATCCAGCCCCACCGAAATTGCCCGGCCAGGAAAAAGGCCGCCACCGGCAGCGCCCAAAGGTACCACACGCCGTGCATGAAGGTGCAAATGGCAATCACCGCGGCCATCCATGCCGCCGTCCGCCATTTGGGTGGCGAGGCGCCATGGGCCTGCCAGGCAAAAAGAATGGCCAGCAGCCCGGCAACGGTCAGGATAAAAGGCCGCCCGATTAAAAACCGCAGCGGAACGTCGGAGGTAATCACCGCCGCCGTCAGCGCAATCAACCATGCCTCCGGCCGTTTCAACCACGGCAGCACCGACCAGTTGACCAGCGCAAACAGCGCCACGACGGAGAACACAATCAGCTTGTCGGCATCGCGCGCCTCATCCGGGGGGTTGCATTTGCTCCGGAGATAAATTTGCCGCAGCAGAAAATGCCAGCCGTAGTTGTGGTCAATCTGGAAGGCGGGACCCACCACCAGAATATCCGGCCACGGTTTGCCGCTCATCGCCTTGGCCACGTGCCGCAACGTGTCATCCGCCGGCAGAAAGCCGTAATCGATTATTTTCAGCGGGATCGCGAGAATGACCAGAATGACCATCACCCAAACCGCCAGCGGAACGTAACGCCGCAGCGCGTCAAGGGGTGATGCGTTGGAATTGCCGGTGTCGTCGGTCATAGTTGCGCGGCGCAATGTTCAAGATCAAAACACCGCCGGCACGCCTTCGTCAAGCATTCGCAATTTTTGCATGAGGTTTTCCTTGATGGCAATCTCGACCAGCCACCGCGGCGGCTCGTTGAGATCCTCGAACGACAATTTAAAGGTCCCGTAGTGCATCGGCACCAGCCACTGCGCGCGCAAATCCTTGAACGCCTTTACCGCCTCGTCCGGCCCCATGTGAACGTGGCGGAACGATTCCGGATGATACGCGCCGATCGGCAGCAGCGCGATTTCCGGCGCGAGCCGCCGGCCGATTTCCTTGAAGCCGTCGAAATAGGCGCTGTCGCCCGCGTGATAAATCTTCCGGCCCTGATGTTCCAGGACAAATCCGCCGTAACCCCGATGATGATCGTGCAACGTGCGCGCTCCCCAATGCTGGCTCGGGGTGAACGTGACCTCCCAGTCGCGTTGCGAAAAACGCTCCCACCAATCCAGCTCAATGATGCGGGCGAAGCCGAGGTCCTGTGCTAGATCGCCGACGCCGCGCGGCATCACGCCAATTTTCGGTTGCGGCAGGCGGCGCAGCGTCGGTTTGTGAAAATGATCGAAATGCGCGTGCGTGAGCAGCACCAGATCAATCCGCGGCAGATCCTTGATTTTCAACCCGGCGCGTTTGACGCGTTTCAAGAGAAACAGCCAGTTCGCAAAATTCGGATCAATCAAGACGTTCAAATCCGTGAATTGAATCAAAAACGACGCGTGGCCGATCCAGGTGATGGCGACCTGGCCGCGCGTCAGCTTGGGGAAAACCGGCCGGCGCTGCTGGCCAATGCGCCGCGTCAGCAGCGCCTTCCAAATCAGCTCGCGAAAAAACGTGCGCGGGTTGAAATGTTTGGACGGCGTTAAATCCTTGAACGAACGCGGCAATCTCCGGCGCGGCGGCGCGGGACGTTGCGGAACAGGTTTCGTCATACGACATTTGTACTTTAAACCCTTTTGCCTGCTGAATGAAATGGAAAATAACATGTCCACGCCCCGCCCATGAAGGCTCGTAGCAGCGGACGTGAGTTGCTCCATCTCATCCAAAGCGATGTCAGAGCCGACTCACGTCGGCTGCTACGATTCGTGGGGTCGTTTTATTTTCTTCGCGCGCCGAGCGGAAAACTTATTAAACTCACCTTGTGAAGAAAACCGTGAAGCAGCTCGACACGTTCCTGCGCAAGAAGCCGAGGCTCGGCCGGGGCGTTTACATCGCCAAAACCGCCGTCGTCATCGGCGATGTGACGCTCGGCGCGCATTCGAGTGTGTGGTGTGGCGCGGTGCTGCGCGGCGACATCAACCGCATCGTTGTCGGCCATCACACGAACATCCAGGACAACGCCGTGCTGCACCTCGCAGACGATTTTCCGTGCCTCGTCGGCAACTGGGTCACGGTCGGCCACGGTGCCATCGTGCATGCCTGCACCGTCGGCGACGAAGTGCTGGTAGGCATGGGCGCGGTGATTCTGGACGGCGCGGTCATCGGCAAACAATCCGTCATTGGCGCCAAGGCGCTGGTGACGCAGGGGATGAAAATCCCGCCCGGGTCGCTCGTCCTCGGCGCGTCGGCCAAAGTCGTGCGCCCACTGACAAAAAAAGGAACGCGCCAAACTAAAATGGTGGGCGGAAAAATACGTGGACAACGGAGCTTACTGCTTGAAGCACAAAATCAATGTCAGTGGGCTGCTACCGAGTTAACAAGTTTTATTATTGTTCCGCCGGCTGAATTGCTCCGACGTTTTCAGGCAATACACAGCAAGTCCGAAAAGAAAATTCAATCCTATTTTTTGGTCACGAAGTCGGGGCGTTGCTGGGAATGGCGGGGACTGAACA
>Ga0182027_10003036_pt1 | contig 26928 bp, 22 predicted proteins | sample 712E1DmetaG_FD_121300 | JGI IMG/M metagenome (GOLD analysis project Ga0182027, IMG submission 121300) | Permafrost microbial communities from Stordalen Mire, Sweden - 712E1D metaG (Illumina Assembly) | ecosystem: Environmental > Terrestrial > Soil > Wetlands > Permafrost | place: Sweden...
TCTCTTGATCAGCCCTTTCTCAAGTTATCCTATCGATGATAATAAATTTGTATTCTGAAAATTGCATCTTAATAATTCATTTATTATACTGCTTGCAATTGAAACAGAATGCACGACGCTTTGTTTGATATAACAACAAATCACAAATCATTCACTTCACTTCAGGAGGTCACCTTGAGGAACATTACTAATCGTTTAGTCGGAATTATCGTCCTTTCTGCTTTGATTGTCGGCGTTATGTTTGCAGGCGGGTATCAGCTTAATGAACAAGGAGCGCGTGCTGTTGGTATGGGCGGTGCTTTTGCCGCAACAGCTTCCGATCCTTCTGCAATCTATTTCAATCCAGCCGGCCTTGCGTTCCAAAGCGGTATGAATGTTCTCGGCGGTATTAATTTTATTGTCCCGTCGACCAGTTATTCGCCTGTATCCGGCTCATTCATGCAATCCGGTTCTATATCTACTAATTCTCAAGTCTTTACTCCTTTTAATATCTATGGGTCATACCAGGTTAATGATCAGATCGTTGTGGGACTTGGAATTTATAATCCATTTGGATTAGGAACACAATGGCCTAATTTATGGGGAAAAACAATACCTACTGCACCTTTTTATGGAAATTATCTCGGGAGTTATCTAGCCATTAATTCAAGTATTGCAACATATTATTTCAATCCAACAATTGCATATAAAATTAACAACGATCTTTCAATTGGTTTGGGAGTAAGTTATGTGTATGCGACCGTAGATATGACGAAATCCATTCCTCTGGGCCTGGTTGCTCCGCCCGCATATTTTCAATTGCTCAATGGTCTTAATGGAAACATGGAATTAAAAGGAACTGGAAATGGATTTAATGCAAATCTCGGTATTATATACAAACCGATAGATAAATTATCACTCGGTTTATCATATAGGATTACAACCAAAATCGATTTTTCAGGAAACCTAACCTACACAAATATGAATGCACTGGCTCCAAGCTTTCCCAATGGAACCGGAACAGCAACTCTTCCATTGCCAGGGAATTTATATTTTGGTGCAGCGTATATGCTCTCACCAGATCTAAGAATTGAAGCCAATTTCCAATATGTCCAATGGTCTTCATATGATAAACTTCAACTCAATTTACCTGCTCCCGCAGGTACTGTGATCTATGCAAAAAATTGGACTGACGAACCTCTTCTCAGAATAGGCGTAGAATATACATTGGATCAAAGCTGGACCGTCCGTGCAGGTGCAATTGAAGATTTGACACCACAGGCTGTCAGTGTCACAGAACCTATGCTTCCCGATGCAGATCGCACGGATCTTACAATCGGCGCAAGTTATAAAATTACCGATAAATTATATGTCGATGCAGCATATATGATTGTCTTATTTGCCGATAAGACTGCCCCATTTTCCTCCGGTGCAAATAACACTACAGAGACAGTTCCTGGAACGTATAGCAGCAAAGCCAGCATTTTTAGTGTGAACGTCGGATATTCTTTCTAAACTTTTCTGATTGCGATTGTTCGGTTGCAAAAAAAACCCGTCTCATTGAGACGGGTTTTTTTTCTTATACCTGCACGCAATGAGACGTTGTCAGTGAAGCTTCACGTGCATCTCTACAACTGAACCGGATTTTAGTTTTTTAAAATTCACTTTATCCATGAGTGAACGCATGAGGAATACTCCGCGCCCGCTTTCTTTCAGTAAGTTCTTCTCGTCACGCGGATCCTGTATGCTTTCAGAATCGAATCCGTTCCCCTCGTCTTTTACAGACATTGTGAGTGTTTTTTTATTAACAACGCATCGAATAACAACTTGTTTATCAGGATCACGTTTATTACCGTGAACAATTGCGTTATTGACTGCCTCTGTACAAGAGACCAGCAGCCGGTGCATCATTTCATCATCGATGTGCTGATGCCTGCTTACTTTCTTTAAAAATTTTTCGATATGCGAAATTTCTTTTTGATTACTTTGGCAGACCATTTCATAAATGCATTTCTGCTGCTTTCCCTCTGGCTTGCTCTTCTTCACAATCGATTTCATTCTATACCTAACACTAAAGTATAAATCCTATTTGTATTGAGAGATTTGAAAGTACTGTCGCTGTTGTTCCGTTGTTTTTTTGTTCTTCCCGCCATCCGTTCACGAGAACTTTCTCTCCCGCTAATCCCGACCATTCAAGAGACGCCGTTGGACCCATCGCCTCAATCCCTTGAGAGAATATTCGCTGGCTACTTTGGTACGTGTAACGATCTTGACCAAAATAACGAAATCCAATTCCAATTTTCAATCCAATCATCGAAGACCAAACGATTTCCGGCCATATTGATTTCTCGACGGCATATTCCTCCGGCTTTTCTGAGAACTCCTGCCAACGCAGTGTTCCATGTTCAAAGATACGCAAGCTTCCTGAAAATTTACACTGGATTCTTTCACTGAGCTGCAGTGCGGTAGAATCTGACCATAAGACTTGCCTGAACGAAAAACTGCGTATAGACGCTACCTGTTGCTCATAATCACTGACTGTATAATTTGCCAGCACTTCAGTATGCAAAACAGTGCGAAACCAGGAAATAGGCGCATAATCAATACTTGGTGAGAACCGGATAACGCGGTTCCAATTATTATTCGCACTCTTATCTCGATTCAAATAGACAAGATGAAATAAAGTCAAATCTGCGTTCAGTATCAGCAGTAGGCGAGACGAAAAGCGATGCATGTATTCGACGCCCGATGTCAGAAGTAATTCATCACGATCATCTGTATTAAAGATGTCCGGTGTATCATAACGCAAGATACCGGCCGAAGTTACTAAATGAATTTTATCGTCCTGCGACACATCAACATTGAGTGCTGTTGTAAGCGTTGTGCGTTGTGCTGTATTTTCTAAGCGGCTGGCCGAAGCGCGTTGTGTATCAATGATTGCATTCGAGGCAGCTATATCGTCCAGCACTGAATGCCGTTCTTCTTTTTCGGAGTACGCAAGTTTCAAATCCCCCCTCAGCCAATAAAGCGGTGACCATTGCATGGAAATTATACCGAAGAATTGCATTTCTTGGATGCGCGAATCGAGAGTTAACGATGCGGGATGAAGATAATCTTTGAAACGATATCCTCTCTCGATCAATTGATTTGAGATTCCGAACGATACGACGAGGGAAAAACTTCGATCCAAATTGTATTTTGTTTGATTAGAAATTTCGAACACGCTTGCATCACGCTGAAATATATTATGGGGTACTCCGAGAGTGAGCTGGCTTGCTGGGTCAATCGAAGTATAAAATTGTCTGCGCTGAGTGCTGTAATTCACTGCAAGTGAGTCGCCAATACCGCTGCCGAAATCGCGCAAGAGGTTCAGCTTGATATCTCCTGTCCGTGGAGAACGACGGCCGAGGAAGGATTGATTCCACGACGACAGAAGAGAAGCACTAAATTCTTCAAGTTCCATCTGACGTGCGTTGAGACCAAACGCGTAGGTGAACCCATGGTCATTTTCCTCCTCCTGAGAATTTAGCTCATATCCTCCCATTGCTTCGCCAACAATATTTCCCGGGGGTACGTATTCGAACCCTGCAAGAATTTGATGCTGAGCCATCCTGCCAAGATCAATAGCACGGTTATCAGCGAGGACATTCGAAGAATTTTTGATCTGGAAGTTCAAATCTTCTAAAAGCCGCGCACGCAATGCAATAATTCCTTGATATTCATCCTGAATCGCTGTCTCGTTCGTTTTAATAAGACGCGACCGAATTCGCTGTTGTATATCAACATTCCATAGTTGCCCATAGATATCTTTTTTGAAATCTCCTGTCCACAAATACGTGTTAAGATCGTGATCAAAACCAAGAGAAAACAGATTTAAACTATCTGTTGCGGGAGGAGCTAATGAACGAAACAATTCCTGACTGATAGTTGTTTGATGGAAGAAAAGCATTCCCGCGATAAAAAAGCAAAGAAAAGCGGCTGGACGTCTGAGTACGAATATCACTGGCTAATTCCATTATCGATCACTGAACATCTGCAGAAATCATTCATATCCTGTAAGGATTATAATTGCATCCAGAAATGCGAATTCAATAAACCATATTTTCACACTTCTAATTTCTCGCCTGTTACCGGAATATATATATCTTCTTTCACACCTGTTTCTTTGAGTCTCGCGGAGAGTTTTTCGATTTACATTAATTCACCATGCACAAGAAACAAGTTTTTTAATTGCGTTTGGTCAGCCGCTGTAATATACTCCACCAATTCATCCTGACCGGCATGAGCCGAGAAAGAGTTCAGTACCACCACTTCTGCATTCAATTTATGTATTTCCCCAAAGATATTCACTTCCGGCTGTTTCTCCACTATCCGTCTCCCAAGCGTATGTTCCGCCTGAAATCCTACGATGAGGATAGTGTTATGCGGATTTTCGATGTTGTTGGCAAGATGGTGTACAATTCTTCCGCCTTCGCACATGCCTGACGCTGAAAGAATAACACAGGGAGAATGCATATCGTTCAATTTTTTTGATTCATCCACTGACCGCACATACCTTAACCGATTGAACCCAAACGGATCTTCATTCGCGTTTAAGTGATTAAGTGTTTCTTGATCAAAACACTCGGTATGCGAACGGAAAATATCGGTTGCATTGACGGCGAGCGGGCTATCGATGTATATTGGAACAACAGGCAGCCTGCCTTCATCAAAGAGTTCGGATAAAAGATATACAATTTCCTGTGTCCTCCCGACACTGAATGACGGTACAATGACCTTGCCGCCGCGGTCAGATGTTTGCTGAATGACTTTGCACAATGAATCCTTCATTCCGGTGACCGGATCATGTATTTTACCGCCGTATGTGCTTTCAGAAATTAAAACATCCACACTGCCAATAGGCTGCGGATCTTTGATGATCGGCACATTCTTTCTTCCCAAATCGCCGGTGAAACCGATCTTCTTTCTTTTGCCGTTCTCATCCACCTCAAGCACTGTCACTGCAGAACCGAGAATATGTCCGGCATCGAGGAATTTTACCATTACTCCATCAGCAACCTGCACTTGTTGTTCATAATGAATACTAATGAATTGTGTCATAGCAGTGGTCACATCCACAACATCATATAATGGCAGTACAAACGGCTCATGCTTTTTTTGATGCCTTTTATTCACGTATTCAATATCCCGCTCTTGAATGTAAGCGCTATCGTATAACATAATGTTGCATAAATCGCGCGTTGCCGATGTGGCGTATATAGGACCGCGGTATCCATTCTTCACAAGATTGGGAAGATTGCCAGCATGGTCAATATGAGAATGCGAGAGAATGACTGCATCAATTTTTGATACATCGAATGGAAAATTGCGATTCTTTTCGTATGATTCTGCCCGCCTTCCCTGAAACATGCCGCAGTCGAGAAGAATTTTTGCTCCATTCACAGAGACGAGGTGCATTGAACCAGTGACAGTTCGTGCAGCTCCGAGAAATTGAATGTTCATTATATATCGCTTTCCATAATCGTGTGATTGCTGTCTGAAAATAGAAAGAAGAGAGCTGAAATGCAAAAGGCGATCCTCTTTCCAGAATCGCCTTTTCACCGGGAAAAATGGTTTAATAAATTAACGCCCTCTATTGTTTATTCCATGATTTCTTAAAAAGAAAGTGCGTTCTCTGCAGTTATAGGATAAAAATTTTACACCCTGTCATCAACAAAACAAATATTTATTAAATCAATTATTTCGGTATGGAAAAACTAAAAATTATAAACAAAACTGACTTTCGGTTCCACTCGATCTTGTTTTTCAAAGGAACCATCCGTACGGAGTGAGCCATCCGGATTTCTGTTTGAGAAGGTTCGCTGATACAGCATTGACACTAATAAATATTTGACAGGTTTGTATCCGATCTCTGCGCTCAGGATGGAATTGTCATCCAAAATAAAAACGCGGCCAATTCTTGCTTTATCAAACCCACCCCGCACTACGATGCCGGTGAATTCCGGTAATTGCAACTCTGCATGCAGTATGCCCTGATTTTTTTCATCAGCTGAAGCCTGATAGCCAGCGATGATGTAAAAGGTATTAAAGATGCTAATAAGTAACTCACCAAAATAACCTCGGTTTGCTGCAACTTGCCAAAGTGTGTCAGATTTGCTGAGTCTATTAAGAAAATTGAATCGATCATGTTCATATAATGCATTGAAATAAGCGGGTATATAATTTGCGCCATTAATGCGATATTCATATTTCCCTCTGATATTGACAATCCCCATACCTGAAAAATTCATATTTATACCAATGGAAGAACCATGTCCATAATGGGATATCTGAGCAAGATCGTAATACAATGCTGATTTCAAGAATGAGTAAGAGAGAATAGGCAAGCTAAAATCGAAACCATAGATCGAAAGAGCCCTACTCGAGTCGATGTGTGTGTAATCGGCATACTGGTTCAGATCTCGAGCATAACTGATACCGGCTTCAAAATTGTTAATGATTGGTATCTTCGCAAGACTAGTGAATTTTAAAGGCCTTACATACCCGCGCAAACCCAATAAACCTCTTCCGGTAAGATCACTATAGATAGACTCGAACCCAAACTTCTCCAAATTAAAATCTAACTCTATTCCTGTCCTCCGCATATCATAGCTTGCACTATTGCGGTAGTTGTAGATAATCGAACCATGACCGAGCAGCGAGTAATCAAGCTGTCCAACGCGTATATAGAATGGATCACCTTTTTGCGCCCAGCGAACATAACGAATGATGCGGAGATAATCTTCAAATTTTACATAGTCACCAAAGCGTAACTTTCCTTGTGTGTTGAAACGCAAATTGAGATCGAGGCCTATGCCGAGTTGTCCGAATGCTACTTCCGGTGCAAAGTTGACCAAGTAATATGTTTCGCCATCTATAAAAGTGGCGCCAACGCCCATAGGCATCGTACCACCACTCTTTCCCATCATCGCTGCGGCAGCGTTTGGCAGTTGTGCGTTTACGATTACCGATACAAACATCAGCATGAAGATTATGATGACAGGTAGTTTAGTTGGTTTCATAATACCTCCTATTAATTTTCATTTTATGTTCTAAATCCTGAAAAGAATCCGACAAATAAAAACAGCTCCCAGCATACCGGCAAGGTCTGCGAGTAACCCGACTGGCACAGCATGACGGGAATTTTTAATATTTACAGATCCGAAATAAACAGCAAGCACATAAAACGTTGTTTCCGAACTACCGTACATTGTGGAAGCAAGCACGCCGACAAATGAATCCGGCCCATGTGCCTTCATGAGTTCTGTCATAATTCCCAATGAACCACTGCCGGACAGCGGGCGCATGAGCGCCATCGGCAATGTATCTGCGGGCATGCCAATTAAATTTGTAACCGGTGAAATTATCGAAACCAGGAGGTCCATTGCACCGCTGGCACGGAAGATACCGATAGCAAACAACATTGCTACTAAATATGGAATGATACGAATTGCCGTATTGAAGCCATCTTTTGCTCCTTCCACGAAGACTTCATACACCCGCACTTTCTTGAAAAATCCCCATCCAAGAAACACTGCAATCATCAACGGAATAGCAAAGATAGAAATCAGGTTGATGATGGAACGAAAGAGATCAGCCATGATCATTCTCCTTCGCTATTTTTTTCTCTTCATTGAGATCCTTTTTGTACTTTGGCAAACGCTGAAGAATTTTTGATGCAACAACTCCGGTTATTGTCGCACATCCTGCGCCGAAGATTGCCGTACCGATTATAATACCTGGATTTGCAGAGCCAGACGCTGCTCGTACCGCTATCGCAGTCGCTGGAATTAAAATTAATCCGCCAGTATTAATAGCGAGGAAGGTCACCATAGCATTTGTTGCAGTGCCTGCCTTTGGATTGAGCTTATTCAATTCTTCCATTGCCTTCAAACCTATTGGTGTCGCTGCGTTGCTGAGGCCGAGCATATTTGCCGCTGTATTCATAATAATCGCACCAATGGCAGGATGGTCAGACGGGATATCTGGAAATAAACGTTTTGTAATCGGAGTAAGCAATCGTGTAAGCACTTTGACGAATCCAGCCTCCTCCGCAACTTTGATGAGACCAAGCCAGAGTGCCATGACACCAATTAATCCAAATGCAATCTCTACTGCAGTATTTGCGAAATCGATTGCGGCTTGCGTAATGGCTTTTAATTTCACAAAGCGAATCGGTTCAAACAGTATCTGCGCTTTTGCCCAAGATTTATCATCTGAGAACTCTATTTTCTCCACTTTTCCCATCAGTTTATCTTTAGCCGAAGCGGATTTGCTCATTTCTTTCCAGCGTGCCGGTGTCATATCTGCAGATGAGAAAAGGAAGCTTCCTGTTCCATCTGATGAAAGCGAAATAACAACCGGTTGTTTTACTTCTTCAAACTGCGATGTCGTTCTGTAGAAATCATTGAATTGTTTCGCCGTAAGATAAAAGTGCCCTTCCCATTTCATGGCAGTACCGGATGGTGTTTGTGATGAAAGGAACAGTACTTCCAGAGGCACGCCATTTTGGTACGTGTTCTGCAATTCATCATTGATATCTTTGCCAACACCAACGATAAGTGCAAGAGCAATAAGAAATAGCCAGATGTAATTGAGCATTTCATTTCCTAGTTATTGATACTTGTGCAAACTGAAATAAACTCGACGTCAAATTATTCTTTTAAATGCAGAAAACCAAACGGAATGTTAGCAAAGCGACGCTGATCACATTTCATCAAGGAAATGGATGGGCACAGGGAGTAAGAAATAAGAGGATGAAATGTATTCTCTTCTTTTTAAAAAGATACACAGGAGTGGTTAGTTTCATTAACCACACTTAAGGAATTAAACTGTTTCTTTGATGAAGCAGATTTAGATGTTTTTCTTCTTTTTTCGTGCTGTTGGTTTTTCAAGAGCAATTGGCTGGTCTACCTTAGCATCGATTTGAACAGGTATTGATTCAGGTTCTTTTGGAGTATCTTCATCACTTTGTATCTCTCGTTTGAATCGTTCTTCAAATACCGTATAGAGAATTGGGACGAAGAACAGTGTCAAGATAGTAGAAAATGTTAAACCGCCAATAACTGCTATCGCCAAAGGCGCTTGAGTCGACTCGCCGCCGATACCGGCTGCCATAGGAATCAATCCAAGAACAGTTGCCAGCGATGTCATAAGAATTGGTTTTAAGCGCGTCTTGCCGCCGCGGATGACAGCTTCATGCAATTCAAGGCCATTTATGCGCAGGTGATTGGTATAATCTACCAGAAGGATGCCGTTGCTCACCACGATACCGACCATGACAATTACTCCCTGAAACGAAGTGACAGAAAGTGTCGTATGCGTCAGGAACAACATCCACAAAACACCGGCAATGCCTAATGGAACGGTGAACATAATAATGAATGGATCAATGAATGATTGAAATTGTGATGCCATGACAACATAGACCAGAATAATAGCAAGCAGGAATGCTAATCCCAGGTCGGAGAATGTTTTTTTCTGCTGTTCAACATTACCGGTTTGTTTTATTTCAAATCCCTGCGGCACATTCAATTTATCAAGTTTATCCTGAATATCTTTCGCAACGCTACCCAGATCCCGTCCTACAGCATTTGCTGTCACTTCGACAAGCCGCTGCTGATATTTTCTATCAATCTGTACCGGGCCGCTTTGTTTTTCAATCGTTGCAATATTTCCAAGCAGCACTTGCTGCCCGTTGGCAGTTGTGATTGTTAATTGTTTTAAGTCTTCGATTTGGTTCCGATAATCCTGATCGAGCCGCACAAGAATATTATATTGATTTCCGGAGATCGGATCCGTATACAACGATGCGACAGTTCCATTCATGCACGTATTGATTGTATTAGAAATGCCTGCGACATCGATTCCTAGTACGCCCGCTTTATCTCGGTCGATATTGATATGTAGTTCGGGCAAGTTGTCATCGCGAGAGATCTGCACATCCGCCGCACCGGGAGTTGATCGAACAATTTGCGCAATCTCCCTTGCCAACGCGCTGCCGGTTGAAAGGTCGAATCCTCGTATTTCAACATCAATTGGAGCGGATGAACCGAAGTTCAGCAGATACCGCAAGATACCGCCGGGATTCAAAAACACCTGTACACCCGGCAATTTTGCTAACTTACGCCGAACATCGGCGGCAATTTCAAACACCGACCGGGTTCGGTCTTCTGAAGACACTAGACCTACTTGAATATTCCCCGCATGGCTGCCCGAATTGCCTCCGCCTCCGATGCCTCCTCCGCTTTTTGCATTCGTAGTGATGCCAACATCAGTGATGAGAACCTGCGTTTCGGGGACAGATGAAAGAATGATTTTTTCCATAAGTCGCGCTACTGAATCTGTTTCCTCATACCGCGACCCGACCGGCAGTTTAAAGGATGCCGTAAATCTACCCTCATCCTGATCAGGGAAAAATTCCGTGCCAATGAACATGAGAAGTCCGAGCGACAAAACCGAGAAAAGAACAATGCCGATGATAATCGTTTTCCGATGCTGCATCGTCCAGCGAAGACATCTTTCGTAGAATGATTCGATACTCTCAAGCATATCGTGAAAATATACTCTCGTACGATCGGAATATTTCGTCGACGTCCTGTCTAATTCCTTTTCCGGCGGAAGATAATTCAAACACATTAATGGAGTAACTGTTCGCGAGACAAAGAACGATCCGAATAATGCAACAGCAATCGTAATCGTAAGGGGAATAAAGAGTAGCTTTGCAATACCACTCAGGAAGACGATAGGCAAAAAGACAATAACGGTTGTGAGAGTAGAAATAAAGATCGGCGCGGCAACTTCTTTTGCTGCACCTAAGGTCGCATCGAGGCGCGATTCGCCTTGCTTGCGCATATTATAATGACGTGAGATCGCTTCCAACTCAACAATAGAATCATCGACAAGCCTTCCTACAGCAAGTGCCAGTCCGCCAAAGGTCATAATATTGAGAGTAATATTACCGAATCGAAATAAAATAAACGTAATGAGTATGGAAAGCGGAATAGCAACAAGGATAATTAATGTGCCGCGAATATTGCGTAAGAAAAGTATGATAATCAGCATTGCGAGAATGCCGCCGAGCATCGCTTCTCTCTGCAATCCAGAAATTGTTTGCCGAATATAAACAGACTGATCGAACGTGACAGTCATTTTTACTGAAGCGGGAATGCCTGTGAGCTTCGGAATACCACGTACCACATTGTCGACGACTTGAACTGTGTTTGCGCTTGAAAGCTTCAGAACACGCATCACGACGCCGGCTTTGCCGTTGACACGCACAATTTCTGTTTGTTCCTGATAACTGTCATCGACAGAACCGATGTCTTTCAGTCGAATAGGAACACCATTGGCTGTTTTCACAACAATATTTTCCATCGGCTTAACGACATTAAAGAGGCTTTCGGTTTTCAACGTGTAATCGAAAGGTCCCGTTTTAAGGTCACCCGAGGGAATGATGAGATTAGAATTTGCAACAGCAACTAAAACGGATTGTACGGGAATGCCCAACGCCTGAATTCTATTACGATCGAGCGTTATATGAATTTCCCGAATTCTTCCACCTGAGACAGTCGCGGAAGCAACACCATCGATATGTTCGATTTGCGGTTCAATAATATTGAACGCCAGATCATAGAGATCGCGCTGATCCATATCGCCTTCAACAGCAACGACGCAAACCGGAAGGCTCGTTATGTCGAAGCGCAAGACTGAAGGCTGCGAAACGCCCGTCGGTAATTGGTTGATAATGCGATTGACCCGCTGCACACAATCCACAAGCCCGACATCGGTGTTCGCATCCCAATTGAAATACACACGTACAGACGAAATCCCCTCGCGCGTTGAAGATTGAACATACGTAACATCGTTAATGGAACTGACGCTCCGCTCAATAAGACGCGTGACGCTTTGCTCCATATCGAGGGGGCCGGCCCCGGTATAATACGTTACTGTCGTAACAACCGGAATAGTGATATTCGGCAGCATATCGATGGGGAGCTGCGAGAAAGATACAAATCCCAATAAAACAATTGTGAGCGCAAAGAGAAATGTTGAGATCGGATAACGAAGCGCAAGTCTAGTAAGCCACATATATTGTAAACCGTTTTACTGTTGAATTGTGAGAGTGGTGCCTTCTTTGACAAATTGTTGGCCCGTTGTAATGACATCTTCATCGCCATGCAAGCCGGCGAGAATTTCGGTATGCGAATTCGTTTCGTTGCCGGTGGTAATTCGAATCTGATGTGCTTTCTTTCCATCCGATACGAAAACGAAATATCCAGTATCATCTTTTAATAAATCATCAGACGATAATGTAAGTGCATTAGGCCGTTCGCTGACAATAAACGAGATCGTTGCAAACATACCAGGTTTGATGATGCGGGAATGATTGGGAATGTCCACTTCTATCGGCATGGTGCGAGTAGTCAAATCGACGGCTTCGCTGAAACGGCTGACATATCCGGTAAATTCCTGATTTGGTAATGCATCCAACATCACCTTTGCCGTCTTCACATGGTACATTTGCGACAAATCTTTTTCCGGTACATAGACGATGATCTTCACGCTATCGAGGTACATCATTGTAAAAAGGGTCGAGGTACTCGCGCTGACCAGTGCCCCGGCATCTAAAAATCTTCTTGTGACAAAACCGCTGAACGGGGCAACAATGTGCGCATAGCTGAGGTGAGTTGCTGCAGCATCATAATTTGCTTTTGCAACTTTCATCGCCGCTTCAGCATTATCAACATCCTGTTTTGATGCGAGATTTTTTTCAAAAAGCTGTTTCGCGCGCTCGAATAATAAAGACGTATTTTGGTACGTGGCGTTTGTCTGTTGATATTGTTGAAACAATTCCGTTGTATCGATCAACGCTAAGACTTGATTGCTGCGAACATACGTACCCATTTCGACATAATTTCGTTCCAAATTTCCGCCCACTTTTGAATAGATCGCTGCTTGCCGCAGGGGAAGAATATCTCCGGTATATGTAAAGATTGTTCTCATTGTTTCTTTAAATGGTTTCTGGACTTTTACGAGTGCTAGTCCTTGTCGTCGCGGGTCGATAGCAGACGATGTCAAAGCGATTCGCAGCACCACAACCACAATGAGAAGAAGCGCGACAACTATTCCGCCACCAATAAAATATTTCTTTTTTGTTCCAGTTATCATGAATAGATCCCTATTTCTTACTTCTTGGGTGAACCATGAGCACGGTTTTTCGCTTCACGTGCATCTTTTTGTTGGAGGAATTCATCAAATATTTTAAGTTGATCGGCGTTTAATATTCTCCGGATTTCCATTCGGACTGTATCACGTACCGCAAGCATTTGGTTCCACTGAACATCCATATATTTCTTCCGAGCTTCAAGAATGGAGTCCAATTGTGCAACCTGACCCCCATCGAGGTGAAGTCGTTCCGTTAACATTTTTTGGAAATCTGGAGGCATACGATCTGCCATTATAAAAACGCGATCCTGTAGAAACCATCCGCAGAGTATTCCAAGAATAAAACTAAGAAGAATGAACAGAATTGTTTTTGTCTTAGGTTTCATGACTTGTCTCTTTCACTCATTTTATCTGGTCATCACAGCAAATAATACATCACTTTTTGAAAGATTTCCCTGCTGTAGCAATACGGTTGTCGAAACAGAATTTGTGGAGATTCTATTTAAAAGTTGATCATTCATCGACGAGGTATCATTCTTGTTGAAACCTGTAAAAAAGAATATGAGAAGGACAAATCCTGCAAGCAAGATAAATGTATTTCGTGCCAGTGGCTCTATCCCAAGCCATTCTACAGTTTGTTCATCTCGTTTTTTTACAGTGTGGAGAACACGTGCTGTAAATGAATTTGTAAGGTGAAATTCATTCAGCGCACTGATTTCTTCGCGCATCAGAGTCGCATGTTCAATGAAGCGGCGGCATTCAGAACAACCTTCGAGATGAGAATCAACTAGCGCCCTTTCAAAATCATTGACCTCATCATCAAGATATGCTGATACGAGTAATTGTAATTTTTTATGTCTCATGGCTGCACCTCGAAATATTCACTTAAGAGAATTTTGAGTTCCGATCGTGCACGAAAAATGCGCGATTTCACAGCTTCCAGGCTGATATCAAGTGCCTCGGCAATCTCACTATAACCTAAATCTTTATATTCTCGCAACACAAGTATATCTCTATGTTCTGGTTTTAAACGCTGAAGTGCTGATTGTACTATTTGACGCCTTTCATCTAATAACATTGAATCAGACGGCATACTGTGATCTTTGTTTTTTCGACTTTTTTCCAGCGCATCTTCTGTTAAGAAATCCAATGATAAAACTTTTCTGATCTTGCGTTTCCGAATTTCATCGATGCACAAATTCATCGTAATCCGATACACCCAAGAAAAGAACGAAGCATCAAACTTAAATCGGGGCAATGACTTATACACGCGAATAAATACTTCCTGCGCAATATCATCTACATCATCACGACTGCCCATGGTTACGTAAACCAGGTTTGCAACCTGATGCTGATATCGGCGGACAAGCGACTCAAAGGCATGTTGATCACCCGCCTGAAACGCCTTAACGAGTGAGAAGTCGTCAATCCCCGCTGATTCAGTTTTCATTCAGTTTCATACGATAAACGCACAAGTGTTCAATTTGTTTCCGCTTCTTTTGATTATTGCAAATTTTTGGCCAAACAATGCTGCAAACATATTACGATAACTGAAGGGACATTCGTTATTATAAAGGACAAATTTAGTCGCCACCCTGGTTATACTAGAAGATTTTATTTTATCATAATCAGTCCAAAACTTGTTCTATCACACCGCCACATACAACATCATCTCCCTCATAGAGAACGACTGATTGCCCCGGCGTGATTGCGCGTTTCGGCTTATCAAACATCACTTTAATATTTCCATTTTCTTCTAAAGAAACAAGAGCATTCGTTCCTCTATCCATATATCGGACTTTTGCCTGCACCCGGAGATTTTTTTCCAGCGTCGCTAATCCGCTCCAATTTACCTGACCAGCGATAAGAGTACGATGATGAAGTTCATCATCCGTTCCAATTTTTATCGAATTCGTATTACTGTCAATTTCAGTTACATACATTTTCTGGCCGTAAGCCCCGATGTTACGGCGCTGGCCAATGGTGTAGAATGGATAACCATTGTGCTTGCCGACCACTTTACCATTTTGCACAATATCACCGTTGGAAACTCGCTTCTGCAAATCGGGTATGCGTTCGTTCAAAAATCTTTCATACTTATCATCTGGAACGAAACAGATTTCATAACTTTCATGCTTTCGTGCGTTGATCAGTTCGTACTGGTCTGCAAGCGATCGAACTTCAGGCTTTGTCATTTCACCAAGTGGAAACATTGTCTTGCTCAGCGCGTCCTGTGTTACCGCCCACAATGCATATGATTGATCTTTTTCATGGTACTTGCCGCATGAAAGGATGTACCTCTTTCGATCATTGTCGAAACGAACGCGAGCATAATGTCCGGTTGCGATAAACTGCGCTCCGAGCTCCTGCGCCTTTTCTAATAACGCTCCAAATTTTATTTTCCGATTGCAGATGACACAAGGATTTGGCGTTCGCCCTTTGAGATATTCTTCTACAAAATTATTAATGACTGCAGTTCCAAACTCTTCGCGTAAGTTGACAACATAATGCGGAAATCCCAACTTCTCTGCAACCGCATGAGCATCCATAACAGCACTTACATCGCAGCAGCTGCTCTCATTCGGACGAGAACCTCCAACTTCCATATAATCGTACGTTTTCATCGTAATACCAATGACGTTGTAACCTTCTTTCATTAATAGCGCTGCGGCAACCGAGGAATCCACACCTCCGCTCATACCAACTACTACTGTAATATTTTTGTTGTCCACTTTCATTTCTTTCTTAAGATACAAAATAGTTGGCACACGTTCAAAAACTGTAAACGAGCAGCATTACAAAACAAAAGCTCATGCATTTAACAATGATCAAGGTGGAAAAGGTTTCAGGTAAGGATAGATTTATTGCGAGCCAACCTGGAAATGTGCTACATCGGAATTAACATCTCAATGCGACATACCGAGACTATCGAGGTCTTTTGAAACCTGTTCTTTCGTTCCCCAATCGCTCCAATAAATTCCTTCTGCGCGCAAGACAAAGAGACTATTAGGAATTTCTTCCAAAAGGGATTTTGAGAAATTCATGGAAGGAATATCTGCAAAAGCTTCAGCAATAAACTCTTCTTCACTATCGGTGCCGTACGTTGTGTTTGCTTTCTTGAATGCGTTATAAATACTTTTCAAATGCTGACGGTACATTGTAACCAGGGTCTCACATTTTGCTGCAAGCACCAACGAATTCCATAACCATCCTTTATTAAAATACTGCTGTGCACTTTCGACATCTGGTTTCTCATTGAAACTGATGACTCTATAAAAACGGTTTCCTTTATAGTGTAAAATATTTTTACTCGGCTCAATCCATCCATAATCTGGAATGGCTTCGGTAGGCTTAATTCCTAACAGGACGACATAATCCGGATGTTCCTCACTGAAGGAAATCGCCAATTCAACATATTGGAGGAAGCGTTGTTCTTCTCCAATGAAATGATCCGATGGAAAAATTGCGATCACAGCTTCGGGATCGCGAACATAAATATGAGATAATGCAAGATAGATACTTGCTGCCGACTCACGGTTTTCTGGGATAAAAAGAACAGCTTTCTTCTCACGCTCTTTTAACACTTCAGGGAGATACTTGCGGTGTTTGCGGGCTACAACAATTTGAAGTTGTTTTGGGGGAATTATTTTTTCTACGCGGTCAAGCGTATGGCGCAGCATGGACCGCTTGCCGATTATGGCAGAGTATTGTTTTGGACGCTCTGTACCATATCGCTTGCGGATAAATTCCTGCAGCCTTTTTCCTTCTCCGCCAGCGAGAACGATTCCCCAAAGATGATTTGTACTTGCCATTTGTTGCTCGTTTTTTTGAGCAGCAATTACATACTGTCATTGTGAGATAGTTCTTTGGACAGCGTACTTTATAATAAAGAAATGTATGAAAGAACTACCTCTGGCGCAACAATTGAATTTTCGATTAATATTTAGATATACAATTTATTCTATTCAACGCGTAGCACGTTAACGGTATCTGTTGTCCCCTTCGCCAATAATGGTAATCCGGCAGTAAAAACAACAATGTCTCCACGTTCAACATATTCTTCTTGCTTGAGACGTTCAATAATCTTACGGAATGCCGTATCGTTTTCGTAAACGAAATCTTTTATGACAATGCCGCGCACAGACCAGACAAGATTTAAACTGCGGAGAATTCTTTCATCACTGGTTACGGCAATGATTCTCGATTCAGGACGATATTTGCTGATTCGAACCGCCGTTGTGCCTGAATGTGTAATGGGAATGATCGCCGTGGCGTTCACCTGACGTGCTAAAACACATGCCGCTCGTGCTATGGCATCAAAAATATTTTCCTGAATTTCCGCCGGGATTTGTTTGATACTTAAGTGATCGCGCTTGCGAAGTTCGGCGCGGCAAATAATCCGATCCATCGTTTGCACGGTCTCTACCGGATATTTTCCAACAGACGTTTCCGCGCTTAACATAACAGCATCAGATCCATCGAGCACTGCGTTTGCGACATCACTTGCCTCGGCACGAGTGGGCCGCGGATTTTCTATCATCGATTCGAGCATCTGTGTTGCAATAATAACGGGGACACCAGCTTCATTGCATTTTCGCACAATCATCTTTTGTAGAATCGGCACATCTTCCGGCATCATCTCGACTCCAAGATCACCGCGCGCTACCATCACTGCGTCGGTTTCCGCGATGATAGCATCAATGCTATCAATGGCTTCCTTCATTTCTATTTTTGCAACAATAGGAACTCGCATTTTCGTTTCTTGCTGAATGACTGAGCGAAGATGTCGAATATCTCCAGCGGAACGCACAAACGAAAGAGCCACATAATCAACATCATGCTCAAGACCGAACTTCAAATCCTTAATATCTTTCTCAGTCAACGATGGTGTGCTTAACTTTATACCTGGCAGATTCATGCCCTTGTGTTCTTTTAAAATGCCACCGTAATTAACAGTGCAGTTGACCTCGCTTGATGTCTTCGATACAACCCGCAATGCCATTTTCCCGTCATCCAATAAAATAGTATCTCCCGCTTTCACATCTTCTGGCAATTCACGATACGTCGTCGTAACCCGATGTTCATCTCCCGTCACCTCATCGATAGTGAACGTGAAGTCTGCACCTTCTTTCAATTCAATGGATTTATTCTGAAGTATGCCTGTTCGAATCTTCGGCCCGCATAAATCCTGTAAGATGCAAATGTGCTCGCCGGTACGTAGACTCGCCTCCCGTACATTATTTATGGATTTGAGATGATCCTCATACGTTCCGTGCGAAAAATTCAATCGTGCAACGTCCATCCCTGCCTGAATTAATTCCACCAATTGTTCAACACTTTGCGAAGCAGGACCGAGTGTGCAAATAATTTTTGTTTTGGCGACTGTTCTTTTCCTTCTCATCATTCTATCCCTTTATTTCTTCTTTCATCTTTACAAGCTGCGGGAGTATTTCACCTGCTTTCCCAAGTAGTGTTTCATCAACACTGTTCGAAATTTCCGTTCGCTCCATATTGATTTCTACAACGTATGCACCTTGCTTTCGTGCGATTAAAGGAAGATTTGCGGCAGGGTACACTACTGCAGATGTGCCAATGCTGAGAAAGAGCTCGCACCGAGTAGCTGCATCAGTTGCCATTTCAAAGACTCCTTCCGGTAGCATCTCGCCAAACCATACAATGTCCGGACGAATGATGCCATGACAGGATGAACAGTGCGGCACTTTATTTTCTAATGTCACTTCCACGTGAGTAACAGATTTACCGCAGCTGATGCAATAGCTGCGCTCTATGTTGCCGTGGAGTTCCAACACATTTTTGCTGCCAGCCCGTATATGCAGATTGTCGATGTTTTGTGTTATGAGTGTGAAATCTTTCACCAAATCTTGGAGATGGGCAAGAGCGTAATGAGCTGGATTCGGTTTCACATCGTGAATAATTTTTTTTTGGTAGTTGTACCATTCCCAGACCAAATCAGGATTGCGCATAAATGCATCGAAGTTCGCAAGCTCTTCCGGTTTTAGCTTCGACCATAATCCATTTGAGCCGCGAAAAGTTTCAACTCCGCTTTCTGCTGAAATGCCGGCGCCGGTCAGCACACAAATTGATTCTGTGGTATGTAGTAACGAACAAAGTTTATTGGAAATATTCATTTCATGGCTTTAACGTAAGGACATCTCGACATGTCGATTCAATAATGGACTGCTGCATTGGACGCATTTTGTATGCACCATTGAGCCAGAGTGTTATTTGATCTTTGTAGTGATTGGTAAATACTTGCCCCGATTGTCCCGGTGGAAGAACTGACCGAGTATCATTGATATCAGCGAGATTAAAAACTTGCCGCATAGACGGTCCGACAACACTTTTAAAAGAATGAGCAAGAAAGTACTGTCCAACATTAATCGTAGAGTGCGAACCACCGATCGGAAATGGTCCGATATTGAACAACCCGGAGAGCAATTTATTCGAACCAAACACATGTCCGAATGTAACCGTGTGCAACCTCCCCCACTGCCATTCCTTGAGGTCACCACCTAATTCACTCTTTAATGCAGCAAGTGCATCAACTACACTTTTGCGGATAATGTCATCCCGAGTTTCACGCATAGGCGTGTTAAGGTCATCGAACCACTCAGAATTTGGATTCTTCAATAGACTAGATAATGCTGACAATGGTGTGCTTGCCAACGTGTCGTACAATCCATACAGCTGGTCACCCATCTTATCATGGAACGTATTGAAAATGAGTTTATTGATTGTTGATTGGAAAAGAGTTGTACTGACATCTTCTTTTCGCATTTCAAAATTCCAATTTCGAAAATATTCCAATGTCGTCTTCACATCATTATCTGTAACGGCAACGCTATCAAAAGCATGAAGGATGTACGGCACTACTTCCCTTGCATGTGTGGAAATAAGATCTAATTGAAGATGCTGGATTTCCTCGACCGTAAATTTATTTTGTTCTTGCAGCACCTCGCGAATGCGGATGGAACGCCACGGAGATTCCCAATGTTGAGAAATGTAATATGGATATGAATCATCGATAATTTTATTGTTTGCGGTCGCTACAAATCCTTCCGGTGGATTAAAGACATGCGGCACCTGATCGAACGGGACAAATCCATTCCAATCGTACTCATCTGTCCACCCGGGGAACGGCAATGTCGGCCCTTTCGTTTTTCTTATGGGAAGTTTGCCGCCGGTGCGGTACCCAATATTGCCATCGATGTCGGCATAAACAAAATTTTGTGCAGGTACAGTAAATAATTTTAGTGCGTCCTGAAATTCCTGCCAGGTACTCGATTTGTCAATGCGATATAAAGCGCCGGCTTCGTTCGAGATTTCATATCCAGTCCATCGCATAGATATCAATGATGATGCAAACTGAGCTGATGGTTCCATTTTATTCACGATCGGTCCACGATGCGTACTGTAGATAGAAAGTACGACAGGCAGCGATCCTTTCACGACAATCGTATCAACAGTTTCTATAATCGATAACCATTCATTGTTATACCTATAGTGTGTCGGATGTTGAATTGAATCAACTTCTTCGACATAAAAATCTTCGTCGTCCATCATTGCATTCGTTACACCCCATGCAATGCGTTGATTTCTCCCTACCACAACAAACGGCACGCCGGGAAGAGACATTCCTGCAACATCTAAACTCGGTGCGTTGATGTGAATTTCGTACCATCGCGCCGGTGACATTAAAATGAGATGCGGATCGTTTGCAAGAATAGGTTTTCCAGTTACAGACTTTGCGCTGGAAATTGCCCACGCATTGCTGCCAGATTCAAGAGCCCGAATACCAAGAAGCGAACGCCATGCTCCTTCTGCTTTGAAAAACGGACGAAGGTCTTCAGCAAGAGTATTCCCTTTCAATTCTTTTGGAATAATTGGAGGAGCATTGTCCGGCCAGTACGGGAATATTTCTTTCGCCTTTGCTTCACCAAATCTCTGGACTAATTCGGCAAGAAGTAAATCTATCCAGCGTGAGTAGTTCAATTCCCACGCCATCAACCGGCTGACAAGAAGCGAATGCTCAACCGTCCAGGGCTCTGGTTCGATGTTCAACATATCAAATTCAATTGGATATTTGCCGGAATGAGTTGTTATGAATTGATTCACGCCATCCGCGTAGGCTTGTAATGCTTTACGTGTGTCACCATCAAGCGCCTGTGAAAGTTTTTGTGTATGCCGCCATAATCCGAGAGTGTGAAACATTTTATCAATCTGAAGCGCCGGTTCTCCTAACACCTCCGATAAGCGTCCCATACCAACACGCCGCGTCAATTCCATCTGCCATAACCGATCCTGTGCATGAGTGTACCCAACTGTAAAGAATGCATCATGTTCTGATTGCGCGATAATATGCGGAACACCAAATTCGTCCCGATACACTTTTGTATCCTGCGTTAATCCTTTCACTTGTATCGTCCCTGAAACTTTTGGGAACGAACGCGTCACGAGAAAATAACCAATCAACGTACCGACGAGTAACAGACCCATAAATGATATGCCGATTCCAATCAAAGTCTTTCGCATAATTCGTTTAGCTATCCTTCTATCTGAAAAAAAAACCGCCCCGATGATATAATCAATCGGGACGGAATAATGTAATCAAACTTGAAAAGCAGTGCAACTATGCTAAAAACGGTGCGAAAATGTCAAATTGAAGGTCTGTGTCGTTACTGATTCGCTTGTTCTAGATGCCGGGGTATTCCCCCAAGTATAATTATCTCTAAAAGTATTCCAATTTCCATAAGCAAACGAGGCGTTCAAGGTACTGCCTGCATCAACAAGAACTCCTACACCTGCTGTATAAGTTAACTGGTCATAACTCGATGGATCCCCTTTCCATGGAGAAGGCTTCGACTCTATTCCTGCCCGAAGGATAATTCCCCAGTCAAAAATGGTTGCTTCAGCACCGCCTCGGAGATTCCAAGTTTCGCGCATCCAGCTCTGAATATTTTTATTTTCCTGAATCAGATCAGGGTTGTCGGTATCAAACTTCATTTGTGTCCAATCTGTATATTCAGCATCACCGGCGAGCATTAACCATACAAACGGCTGCACTGAAATGCCGCCACTGAGAACAGTCGGTGTAATAACTTTATAATCCGTTATTCCGTTTGTCGACATTGAGTATGATGTATTATAATCGCTTTTAAATGTGGATGAATAATTATCAGTAAATGTTTCAGAGATCTCGTATGTTGTCGGAAGTTTTACTGTCACCCCTATTCGGTACAATCCCGGCTTTCGGTACATCAATCCAAAAAGAGCATTGAAGCCAGTGATATCATCTGTTATTGTACTTTGCCATATAAATTGATTTAAATAGGTACTCACTTTATTTACAACTAAGGAGTTAAGATTGTTGGGGTCGCTTTCTTGGTATAATCGATCATAGCTATACGAACCGGTTACATAATTCAGTGTTATACCTAGAGAAATATTCGGAGCAATATCTATCCCACCACCGAACGACCAATTATTCATTCCACCGCCTTCACGGATTGTTCCAGTTTGCTGAACATTTTTAAGAATTTGCGGCACTAATTTTTCAATTCCATTTACTGTATCCGTAAAAATATCGGCTAACCATAATTGGTATGGAATGCTGTTATTATAAAACGAATTGTAATCTGCATCTGAATAGGAATATGTATTTGTACTAGGCACAGTTGTTGGAACGATGGAACTGGAAGAATTAAATCCATTGAAAGAAGCAATAGAAGTATAATTTGCTACACGGCCAAAACCAAATGCGAATGTCAAACCTCCTCGGCTTGTGGCGATCGGATAGACAAGGCCAAGATTATTGAGATTCATTGCGTTATTGTTATCGGTTGTTTTATTGCCGAAGAACGTCACGTCATTTCCATAACCAAGACGAGACAACCCACCAGAGAATTCAAAATCTTTTTGCTGAGAAAGCCCGGCTGGATTGCCAAATAACGCTGAGTAATCATCTGCAACTCCAACAACGGTATTACCCATTCCTTGCGATCGAGCTCCAACAGAGGAACCGAACTGCGACAACCTGAGTACATCTTCTGCATATTGCGCATTCACAGTCTGAATTTGAAATCCAATCATCATCACAATAACCAGCCAATATATTTTGCAAAACGTTTTCATAATGTTTCATTACTCCATTTTTATTTTGTTATCATCAGCGAGATCTGCCTGAACCACTGCTTTGACGGCCTCCACCACCATCGCCTCTTGGAGCGGGTGTACTTGGAGCAGAATTTGTCCGGGACGATGGCTGCGGAGAATAACTTGGTGCAGAACTTCTCCCACTTGACCTTGATTGCCCGTTACTTGATCCTTGATTTCGGTAATTTTCGTGACCGCGTGAGCTGCCATTCCTGTAACTTCTGTTTGTTGTTGCAGCACTTTGATCCCGATGGCGCGGTTGTTGAACACTTGGATTATATCGGCTGCTCGATTGGCGGCTTGTCGAGACACCACTGTAACCACTTCGTAAATTTTTTGTCGTGTTATATCTACCCGTTTGTACTGTAGTGCTTGCGTCACGTGGCAATGCAACACCTCCGCGAATCGCACCTGATCCGACACTTCCGTTTGATCCTGCGATACCATAGCTAACTCGACCACTCCCATTTCTCTGATATCCGGAATTGCGGGTTGCATATTGGCGCAAATTGTTATAATGACCGCCAAATGCCCAGTGATTGTACCTAGAATATGAATTCCAATATCCCCCGTAATGCGGATAATAGGAATAACCTAAATAAAAGGCAGGGCCCCAGTACCATGGATTCCAGTACGCCGGATAAGCACATCCGTAATCCCATGTTGAATAGGAACACCAACCTGGATAATAATAAGAAAAACCAACATAGTTATGCGGTTGCCAATTTTCATTCTCACCCTCGTTATTATATGTACTATCGTTTTGTTGAGAATACTGTTCTTCCTGTCTATATGAAGGTTCCTCTTCTCTGATAGATGCCATTTGAGTATAACACCCTTGTAAGAAAAGGACCATCATCCCTATCGGAAGTAAGAATGCTGGTAAATATATTTGTTTTTTCATGACTGGCCTCATTTATTTAGACACTTAATTATTCATCAAGTTTCCTGCCATCGAATAAAAATAATATGCCTGAAATCAGCGATTTTTTGCCGGCTTCAGGCACTCGAATAACATCTCAAATTATCATCTGATCACAAATCTAATCGCTACTGTCCTTAAACCTACACAATTGTTATAAAATGAATTAATGGGTCCAGAAGCCAAAAACACCAATACCACCGAAAATAACATTAAAAATTCCCTATGTAATCAATCTGAAGTGTGCGATTTCCAACATTCACATGGTCTTGGTTCTTCGTGATATTTTTCAGATTGAATCCAACTACTATTCCTTTTCCCCAAGTCCATCGGAAACCAAAATTGAGGTACCCGTTTCCCTTGCCAAGTGCATAAGTATTATTATCATTTGCTGCAAAATCATACTCCAGCATCGCTGATATATCTTTGCCTATCGATTTCTCTGCGCCTACGTACATATTGAGATCTTTATCACCATCATTTGTTTCCATAGATTTATTCAATCCACCATGAAAACTGAGATTGCCAAGAAACTCATAATTCTTACTGGCAGCGATATAAACTCCGGGCGATTTGATTGTGTAGCGTTTTAATGTATCGGCATTGAGGTAAGGTTCTTTACCTTGAGAATCGAAACCGATGGCAAGTGCAGGTACAACAGAGCTTTCACTCATGATCCGCAGTTTAGCATTCACTCCGGGGAACGGATTCATATCAATTTTATTTGGGCCAATGATATCTGTCCCCCCATATGAAATCCCGAATGTGAACGGTTCAAATATTCCCACTGATATCCCCACCAGCACACCGCCATTCTGAAAGAAGTTCGAAGAAAAGGAATATGATCCACGCTTCAGTAAACCTGCTGTCGGTTTATCTACCAGCATAGTTGGTTCGACAGATGCACCATCACCTGCATAGCTTTGTGCTATGACCTTGCCCTCTGATACTATCATGAAAAGAATAATGCTGATAATGAAACTAAGTTTTTTCACTTGATTCTCCTTTACATAAACCGAACTATGCTTCGTCATCACCAAAAATTTTCTTAACATTTTTAGGTAGAACTTTTTTCATTTCTTGCGGAGTATTATCCATCAATGATGGAGTTAATACTGTTCGATCCTTCCGAATAATTCTAAACCCCTCATCCGCGATCATATCGTCTGCAGAAGATTTATTTTCCTTTGTTTGTAGTGCAGAAAATCGGAGAATCGGAGCTGGCGAAGATAGAGCGGCAGTTTTCTGTTCGTGGAAAGCTAATAACTTTTTGAAAATTACTTGCCCTTCCTTTGCTAAGTCTTCTTCTGAATACGTAAGAGCATGGCCTTCTCGTACGTAAAACTCGCCGTTGATCATTACATCGCTTACTTGTTGCGAGCTGGCTTCTTGAAGAACAATATCAAGAATTCGTTCAGCATTGTCATCAGCAAAAAGTGAATTCATACGGAAATCAGAAAGATTGAGGAAAACAAGATCAGCTTTTTTTCCTGTCTCAATTGTACCAATTTCCGTGTTTAGCCCAAGTGCAGACGCTCCATTTTTTGTATGAAGTGCTAGCAGATTATGTGGTCGTTCATGCAGTAAGCCGAGTGTTTTGAGAATTGAACAATACGACTGAATGTTTTCGAGCGGCTGTGCTACTCCCCAATCAGTGCCAAACGCAATTTTAATTTTGTTCTTGTGTATTTCTTCGAATGGCGGTATGTCTGTCCCTTTCTGAAGAATTGCTTTTGGCGAATATACTAACGGCGCACCAAACTTTGCGATAATTTCTAAATCTCCCTCATCAAAACATGAGAGATGAAGCACATGTGCCGGCAAATCAATCGCCCGGTATTCGGCATAGAGCTGGGCGATGGATTTATTAAAATTTTTCTTTACAATATTAAAAGCATGCCGGGTCTGACCCAAATGCAATATGATCGGCCACTGAAGTTCTCGTGCTGAACGAATACTCGATTGAAGATTGTATGTTGTAAGATTTTCTTCATCTGCAATAATGAACGCAAAACGGATTGATGATTCATGCAGCTTACGAGCCGCCTCAATCTGATCACCATTATGTAAACCTATAAAACCCCTTTGATTCGTCTGCTGCATCGCTTCAAGTGATGCAGGAAAAGAATGTTCAGGAGTATCTAGGCCATATTCTGCCAATGTTGTTACACCGGATTTGAGCGCTGCATAATATGATAATCTGTATAACGTTAATAATTCAAAATAGGTCGCATCCTTGCGTAAGTAATTGATAGCGCGGTTAATGATGGGACTCTTATGCCATTGAGACATTGATTGACCAGATGTCAAATATCGCAAGATGAACGATTCACCGGTATGATGCGCATCTACAAATCCCGGTAAAATAATTTTTCCTGTTGTATCAATCACTTCGGCATTCGGATATTTTGCCTTGAGAGCATCAGCTCGCCTGCCAATCTCGAGTATATGACCGTTTTGAATTATAATTGTGAGTATTCCAGCGCGATTTTGCATGTCACCGGTAAACACGAACCCGTTTTCGATTATTTTAATTGAATCGCTCATGTGAATTAGTTTATTTTACGCCAGGTTGTGCCGTCTTTTTTATCTTCGATAACAAATCCAATGATCTTCAGACCATCGCGGATGACATCTGACAATGCCCA
>Ga0182027_10003037_pt1 | contig 26927 bp, 18 predicted proteins | sample 712E1DmetaG_FD_121300 | JGI IMG/M metagenome (GOLD analysis project Ga0182027, IMG submission 121300) | Permafrost microbial communities from Stordalen Mire, Sweden - 712E1D metaG (Illumina Assembly) | ecosystem: Environmental > Terrestrial > Soil > Wetlands > Permafrost | place: Sweden...
CCAATGGCGATATTGACAGTCAGGCAATGGCACTGGAACGTGAAAGATAAAACATTGCCTATTAATAAGGACTTGATTCATTTATTAATTATAAATTTCTGTTATCGGATGTAATGCGAAAGACCTTTTTCGATTTTGAAAAGAATGTTTCTATGATTGAGAAATGAAATTAAGAAATTGACATACGGCACACGAATCACGACATACGACTTAAGGCACACGACGCACGACTCACGAAACTAATTAGATTTTTTTATCGAATCATAAATCGCCTGCAGTATCTCCGATCTTATATTCATATTATATAACTCTTCGTTTCTTCTTGTTGGATATACTCTGTTACAGAGGAATACATAGGAAATTTCAGACACAGGATCTACCCAGACAAAAGTTCCGGTATAGCCTGAATGGCCAAAACTTGCCGGTGATGCGCTTTTTGAGGGATATGAATCTTTTTGTGAGAGCTGGGAATTATTCAGAAGAGGTTTATCAAATCCCAGTCCACGGCGGTTATTATTCTCCGGAAATTGCACTCTGGTGTATTCTTCCATCACATTCCTGCCTATGAGTTGTTGCCCGCCGTATTCCCCCATCCTCCGGTAGAGCTCCATCAGCTTCATCAGATCATTGGCATTTGAAAATAAGCCTGCATGACCTGATATTCCACCTAACATGGCGGCGCCTTCATCATGAACAGTTCCTTGTAAAAGCTGTTTTCTGAAAAGAGAATCATATTCTGTTGGGACGATCCTGCTCATCGGAAATCTTTTATAAGGATTAAATCCCATTTCAACGGCACCGATTTTCTTATAAATGCTGTCTGTCACAAAATCGTACCATTTCTGTCCTGTTAATCTTTCAATTATTTCAGGAGCAATAATGAACGTAAGATCTGAATAGACATATTTTTTTTCACCAAGAGGGCTCTTCTTTATCTCATTAAACATCTTCTTCCTGTAATTCTTATTGATATAAAGACCCTGAGCCACCTCAAGAGGATATTTTTTTTCATATTTATAACTAAAGGTACGAGGTCGGAACTTTCCATTTTTTTTAATTGTTTCTTTCCAGAATGGTATAAAAGGGGTTAACCCGGCCTGATGAGTCAGGAAATCTCTCATACCAATATTCCCCTTGTTGGTTTTTTTGAAATCGGGGAGATAAAAGCCCAAAGTCTTATCAGGTGAGAACTTTCCTTCAGTGTTGAGGAGCATTAATCCGGCCAGTGTTGAAGAAATCTTAGTAACTGATGCCAGATCGTACAGATCATCTTCCCTTACAGCTGTCCGGTCGTCATATGTCTGATAACCATAGGTTTTCTGAAATACAACAACTCCTTTTCTGGCAGCCATAACTACACAGCCCGGGTATGCTTTTGCTTTAAGGCCGGCATTTACGATAGAATCTATTTTAGTATTTAGGATTTCTGACGACATGCCTACGCTCTCCGGGATCCCATATTGCAGTCTTAAATTACCCGGAGTCATAATCCCATAATCTGCAGGCCATTTATTATTTATTGTAACAGGAAGGATACCTTTTGCACCGATGCCTCCGAAAATGAGCTGGGCTGAAAGATCCTCTGTGTATTCATTCTCCTGATATGCCAGGATGAGCCCGTTTGCATTCTGAAGAGTTTTTACTTTATCAATTCCGTAAGGGTTACCAAACCAGGTTATAATTGTTTTATTATTTGAAATCAGTTTTTCAAGGAAAGCACTCAGAGTCGGTTTTATTCCGAATCCCATATTAGGTCTTTGATCCAGATCAAAAACTCCGGCAATTACCAAATCGTACCCTGAAAGTTTTTTTAAAAGGATACGAGATGCGGCAGTATCTGAAGGATCAATGAAAAAGTGATCAGGAGGATAATATTCTGAAATTCTTTTCTGAAACGATGAGAGATTGTTTCTGTTAATTGCAATTGTAGCAATCTTTATATTCTCCAGATTTTTGACCGGAATGATATTCTGATTATTGTTCAGAACAGTTAAAGCATTTGCATATAGTTCGCGAATTAATGCTTTGGAAATCATCGGAGATAACTCCTGGTCAATGTTATCTTTGTTTATAATAAGTGGTTTATTTAGACCCGACCAGTATTTGAGTGCAAGCAATTTCCTGCACTTCAGGGCTATATCGTCAGTAGTAAGTTTTTTCTGGAAGATATAGTTCTTTGTTTCCCTGATTGTAGCTTCAACATCCGTAACAAACTCGGCTACATCGTTTCCGGCTTCAAGAGCTTTGGCATCAGCCTCTCCGGGCTTGAAATATTTTGTCACCGCCTTCATAATCATTGCATCGGTAACCACTAATCCTCTGAATCCCAGCTCATTTTTCAGAAGATCATTAATAATTACATGAGAAAGGGTAGAGGGAAGACCAGTTGTTGTGTCGAGCGATGGCAGATTAAGGTGCGCAACCATTATACTTCCAATTCCTTCTCCGATCAGTTTTCGGAAGGGGTATAGTTCAACACTATCTAATCTTGCCCGGGAGTGAGTTATCAATGGTAAGTCAAGGTGTGAATCAACATTTGTATCACCATGGCCCGGAAAATGTTTTCCTGTCGCTAAAATTCCATTATCCTGCATTCCTTTCATGTACATTATGCTTTTCTCTGTAACCTTTTCCCTGTTTTCACCAAATGATCTGTAGTTTATAACAGGGTTTTGAGCGTTAACATTAATATCGAGGACAGGAGCGAAGTTGACCTGAATTCCGAGTCGTTTGAACTGCAATGCGACTGCTTTGCCAAACTGATATATGAGTGAATCATTCTTTATTGCGCCCAGTGTCATCTGATAAGGAAACTTATCAACATTTTCAATCCTCATACCGACTCCCCATTCGGCATCAAGGGATATGAGTAGTGGTACTTTTGAAATCTTCTGGTAATAATTGGTTAGTTCTGCCTGTTTTGCAGCTGTTCCCTGGAAAAAAACAATACCACCGACTCCATATTTTCTAATGATATCACTTACTTCAACTTCATGAGAAACATCCCTGTTGGAATAACCTGCGATCCAGATGCATTGAGCAATCTGCTGGTCAATTGTAAGGGTCTTCATGACCGAATCTACCCATGGATGGTTCATGTATTTTAAGAAAGGAGGATCGGACTGTTGCCCGGAAATTTTATTTACTGATAATAATGCAATTGAAACCAGAATAAAAGACTTTGTTGATTTTATTAAATTCATGTTGATGTGTATTTTAAAAGCGAATGAATAGAAAATATGGAATATTGAATCATCTCAAAAGTAACATTTTTATAGATGAAAATAAGAGTACTTTTCCCGCAGATTACGCAGATAAGCGCAGATATTTATCTTAAATCTGCGAAAATCTGCGATATCAGCGGGAAACAATTATTATCGGCTTTAATTATTATTTTTACCAAATATTATCTGGCTTCATTTATGGCAAAAAGTAGTGGCAGGTTAGTCTCTCTCGATATTTTCAGGGGTTTGACATTAGCATTTATGATAATAGTCAATACTCCCGGGAGCTGGCAATATGTTTATTCTCCTTTGGAACATTCAAAATGGAACGGGTGTACGCCGACAGATCTTGTTTTCCCGTTCTTCCTTTTCATTGTTGGAATGTCAACCTGGTACTCTCTTAAAAAATACGGAGGCGAATTCAATGGAAGTTCCCTGTTCAGAATTTTCAGGCGAATGGCGGCTATTTTTGCTATCGGCCTGTTCCTTAATATCTTTCCATACTTTGGCAGAGATTATTCCACTCTAAGAATAATGGGTGTTCTGCAACGAATTGCACTTGCATATGGACTGGGTGCAATTATCTGTCTGTCAGTCAGACGGGAATACCTGTGGATTGTAGTTGCAGTTATATTGCTGCTTTACTGGGGCTTACTGGTATTTTTCGGCGGTGCTGATCCTTATAGTCTGGGAGGGAACTTTGTGCTTAAAGCGGACCTTGGTATTCTTGGCAAGAACCATCTTTATAAAGGATTTGGAATTCCTTTTGAACCTGAAGGATTATTAAGTACTTTACCTGCAATCGGTACAGTTGTTATAGGTTATTTTATAGGAGGAATGCTTGGAAAAGGCTCTGCCAGCGGAAAGACTGTACTTAAACTTCTATTGTTTGGTGTTGCAGCTGCAGGACTCGGTTATTTATGGAACATGATCTTCCCAATAAATAAGCCTTTATGGACAAGTTCATATGTACTCTATTCAGCAGGCATTGCCATGGGTGTTCTTGCAATTATCTACCTGATAGCCGATGTATTTAAATTCCAGACCTGGGGAACATTTTTCATGGTATTTGGTACAAATGCTATTTTTGCCTATTTTCTTTCAGGAATCTGGACCAGGCTAATGTTGATTATTAAAATATCCTCGGGCGGTAATACAATAAATCTTTATGATTGGTTATATTCTAAGATCTGTGTACCAATCGCAGGTAATCTTAATGGAAGCCTGATGTTTGCATTTATTCAGATGTTGCTTATCTGGGGCGTAGTGTTGATCCTTTACAGGAAGAAGATTATGATCAGATTGTAAAGACAAAAGATAAAAGAAAGTTAATGAGTGAAATTGACATTGTATCAGATGGATACAAAATATTATTTGGGAAATCTGATATAAAGATAACAGCCTTACCACAATCCGGCTCCGACAGAAAATATTTTAGAATTACTGCAGGAGGAAGAAGTGTAATAGGAGCACATAATCCAAACACTGAAGAAAATGAAGCTTTCATAGGTTTTACAAAACATTTTATTTCAAAAAGACTTCCTGTACCGGAGATCTTCGGATATTTGCCTGAGAAATTCACCTATTTTCTTAAGGATCTTGGTGATATAAATCTGTTTACATGGCTGCAGCAAAAAAATGCAGGTGCTGGTTTTGATACTGAAGCCGAGGATATGTATCGTAAAATTCTTGACAAACTGATTCATTTCCAGATAAAAGGGATAGACGGACTGAATCTGGATCTCTGTTATCCCCACAAAAGCTTCGACAGACAATCAATGATGTGGGATATGAATTATTTTAAATACATGTTTCTTAAGCTTGTCGCAGTTCCTTTTAATGAACGGAGGTTGGAACATGATTTTAATTTACTCGCTGATTTTCTTCTTGAAACGCGGCAGGACTATTTCCTTTACAGGGATTTTCAGTCGGCAAATGTAATGCTGGTAGGGGGAGAACCATGGTTCATTGATTATCAGGGTGGCAGAAAAGGTGCCCCTCAGTACGATGTCGCCTCCCTGTTGTATGATGCTAAAGCCCATATCCCGGAAAAATCGCGCGGGATGCTTCTTGACTATCATATAAATAATTTCTGTTCAGTATCAGGAGAGAGTAATACGGAATTCAGGGGATATTATGCAGGTTTTAGTATGATCAGGCTTATGCAGGCACTGGGTGCATTCGGATTCAGGGGACTGTATGAGAAGAAACCAACATTTACAGGAAGTATAGTTCCTGCAGTAAAACTCCTGATACAATTAATTGATTCAGAACAACTTCCTGTATCACTTCTTGAGCTATTTCAGACTGTCAGATTAGTGCCCGATGTTCAGATTTATAAGGAATTAGAGAAAGGAAAGTCAGTTGATTGAAAGACAAAAGAGAATATGAAAGCAATGATATTCGCTGCGGGATTAGGTAAACGACTTGGGAATATAACAGAAAGTATTCCAAAGGCTCTGGTTGATATCAATGGGAAAACTGCTCTTCAGCTGGCTGTTGAGAAATGTTCTGCATATGGATTTGATGACATAATCATAAATGTGCACCATTTTGCTGATTTGGTTGAAGATGAGGTAAAAAGACTTAATAAAAAAGGTTTCAGAATCTCTGTTTCAGATGAGAGAGAGAAGCTCCTCGAAAACGGAGGAGGACTCTATAAAGCTCGGGACTTTTTTGGAAAAGATCCATTCCTTCTCTATAATGTAGATATTATATCTGATTTTGATCTTTCCGATCTCTACGCTTTACATCTTGAAAAGAGAGGTCTGGCAACACTGGTAGTAAGACATCGTCCGGGAAAAAGATTTTTGCTTGTCGATAAAAATGGTCAGCTTCGTGGATGGCGGAATACTTCTACGGGAGAAGAGATACTTGCAGGTGCCACAGCAGAAGGGCTATCTGAAATAGCTTTTTCTAGTATTCATATTGTTGAACCGGAGATCTTTAAATACATGAATGAAGGTATTTATTCAATGGTCAATCTGTATCTTAAACTGGCCAAAGAACACAATATTTATACTTTAAAACATGATGAAGGCTATTGGATAGATATGGGAACACCTGAGAGCCTTGATTATGTGAGAAAATTACTTAAAGCTTCCAGAAAGTACGTGTGAAGATCGTGAACATAGTAATAATCTCAAGTCTTCCGATAATCATTAAAAGACTTAGAACAACCTTGCTTAACTCTGGTAACCCGGAAAAATTGCTCATAGGTCCTACACTACCGAGACCAGGACCGATTCCTGCCATACATGTGGCTGCTGAACTGGATGCAGTGATCGGATCAACACCAGTTATGACTATTATAATTGTTCCAATTACAAAGAGGAAAAGGTACAAAACTACAAACGAAAGTATGGAAATATTGGTATTTTCAGTTACACTTTTGCCATTCAGTTTTATGAAAGAAATAGATTTGGGGTGATTGAGTTTAACAAAAATATTTTTAATATTTTTAAGAACAATTAAATGTCTGGCCATCCTTATTCCACCTCCGGTAGAACCAGTACTTGCACCGGAAAACATTAATAGAAAGATAAGGAGAAGTGCTGCTCCCGGCCAGAGTAAATAATCAGTTGAAGTAAATCCTGTACAGGTAATTATTGAAATAACCTGGAAAAATCCTTCCCTGAATGACTCCTCAAATGTTCTTGTCGAATTTACGTGCAGAATTATAGTAGCAATCGTTCCCGCAATCAAAGCCACAGCAATATAGAACCACAATTCTTCATTCTGCCTGACTTTTTTGAAGTTAAACTTCACAATATAATAGTAAATAACCTGGCTGGTACCTGCAAGGAACATAAATATCATTACGATATATTGGCTGTAAGATGAATAATACGCCAGGCTGTTATTCTTTGTCGAAAAACCACCGGTAGCAACTGTACCAAAGGAGTGACAAATACTATCAAAAAGATTCATTTCGCCAATATTAAGAAGCAATATTTCGGCAAGAGTTAGTCCGAGATAGATAAATAAGACCCTGAAGACGATAGCCTTGGTTTTTGGATGAATCTTCTCTTTCATGGATGACTCAAGACTGAATAACTGGTAACCGGTTGCCCTTATAGATGGTAGGATAATTATCAGTATAACTATTATCCCTATTCCGCCAATCCAGTGGGTTAAGCTCCGCCAGAAAAGAATTGAATAGGGCAGTATCTCTACATTTTTCAGGATAGAGGAACCAGTTGTTGAAAATCCTGATGTGGATTCAAAGAATGCATCAATAAATGAAGGGATCGTACCGCTTATCAGATATGGCAAAGTTCCTAATAATGAAAAAATGACCCACGACAAGGTAACTGCCAGAAATCCATCTCTGTTGCTGAATTTGTGTGAATCAGCTTCTCTTGAAATGAAATAAAATATTACCGAGAAGAAGATAGTTATTGCTGCTGACCATAAGAAAGGATCAGGAGATTCCTTATAGATAAAAACCACAGGCAAACAGAAAAGATACGATATTGTTTCTATCAGAAGGATAGTACTTAATATCCGGATAATCAGCAAAGGATTGATCAGCTTCATACAAAGGTCAAAGTATTTTGGAGATACAAATATAATCAGAATTAGTCTTGTTCTGTTTCTCCTCTGTCTTCATCATGTCAATATCGTTTTGAATGATATAAGTCCATTGATTGGTCATTTTAATATCTTATATTTGGATCAGTTAAGTTGATAATGTTTGATGTATGGGAAAAGTTTTAGTAATCGGTGCCGGTGGAGTCGGTAAAGTTGTTGTTCATAAAATGGCATCTCTGCCACAGGTTTTTACAGAAATTATGTTAGCCAGCCGGACAAAATCCAAATGTGATGCTATTGCTGAAAAAATTGGGAAAAGCCAGATTAAAACTGCTCAGGTTGATGCTGATAACGTCCCGCAATTGGTAAAACTCATAAGGTCATTTAAACCTGATATTGTTGTAAATGTTGCTTTACCATACCAGGATCTGCATATAATGGATGCCTGTCTTGAGACTGGTGTTGCGTATCTTGATACGGCTAACTATGAGCCACTGGAAGAAGCAAAATATGCATACAGCTGGCAGTGGGCATATATCGACAGATTTAAGAAAGCCGGTATCACTGCAATTCTGGGTTGTGGTTTCGATCCCGGTGTCACTTCAATTTACACCGCCTATGCTGCCAAACATCATTTTGATGAGATGCATTATCTTGACATAGTTGATTGTAATGCAGGTGATCATGGTAAACCTTTCGCTACTAATTTCAATCCTGAAATCAATATCCGGGAAGTAACGCAAAAAGGAAAATACTGGGAGAACGGTAAATGGATCATGACTAAGCCTCATGAAATTCATAAGCCGTTAAACTATCCTGAGATAGGTCCGAAAGAATCGTATCTTATTTATCATGAGGAACTGGAATCTCTCGTTAAAAATTATCCGACTCTTAAAAGGGCAAGGTTCTGGATGACATTTGGACAAGAATATCTTACCCATCTGCGTGTAATTCAAAATATTGGTATGGCAGGAATTGAACCTATAATGTTTGATGGGAGGGAGATAATCCCAATTCAGTTCCTGAAAGCTGTACTTCCTGATCCCGGAGAACTTGGACAAAACTATAAAGGTCAGACATCGATCGGATGTCGTATAAGGGGAATAAAAGACAGGGAAGAAAAAACATACTATGTTTATAATAATTGTAGTCATGAAGCAGCTTATGCCGAAACTGGAGCACAGGGAGTAAGCTATACAACCGGAGTGCCGGCTGCAATAGGGGCTATGATGTATCTGAAAGGAATATGGAAAAAGCCGGGTGTATTTAATGTTGAAGAGTTTGATCCTGATCCGTTTATGGCTGAATTGAACCGGCTCGGTTTGCCGTGGGTGGAGCTGCATGATGTGGATCTGGAACTTTAATAACGGCTCAATGGCAAAAAAAAGAAAAACACATTCACTTTTTTGGCCTTTACGCCGTTACGCCTTTGCACCGTTATGCCCTTTACCATAAAACTATCAAATTGGCTGTAGACTATAATAAAATACCATCTCCATGTTACGTAATTGATGAGGAACGATTCCGTAAGAATCTCTCTCTTATTAAACACGTTTCTGATGAATCGGGTGCTGAAATAATTCTGGCATTTAAAGGATTTGCAATGTGGGGAGTTTTCCCGATTCTGAGGGAATATATTTCAGGAGCCGCAACTAGTTCACTTGATGAAGCTCGTTTGTGTTTTGAGGAGATAGGATCTCCGGCGCATACATATTCTCCTGTATATAAGATGAGTGAGTTTAGTTCGCTTATTGGGTATAGTTCTCACATCACCTTTAATTCATTAGCCCAATTCAGAAAGTACTCGTCTGGATTACAAAATTATTCGAAGAAAATTTCAGCAGGATTAAGAATAAATCCTGAGTTCTCAGAGGTAAGTCACGGGTTGTACAATCCTTGTTCTCCGGGATCCAGACTCGGAATAATTGCTGAGGATCTGAAGGATGGTCTGCCTGAAGGAATTGAAGGTCTTCATTTCCATGTACTTTTTGAATCAGACTCTTACGCTCTTGAAAAGGTACTTAGCATAGTCGAAGCTAAATTTGGGAAATATTTTTCTAAGTTGAAATGGATCAATATGGGTGGCGGGCATCTTATAACAAGAAATGACTATGATACAGATCATCTGATTAGAATTCTTAAACAATTCCGTGAGAAATCAGGTCTTCATCTGATACTAGAACCAGGGAGCGCTTTTGCCTGGGATTCAGGTGAACTGGTCGCTACAGTTGAGGATATCGTGGAAAACCAGGGAATTAAAACTGCTATTCTTGATGTCTCCTTCACTGCGCACATGCCCGATTGTCTTGAGATGCCTTATAAACCAAAGATATGGGGCGCAACCGACCCGGTTCCGGGAAAACCAACTTACAGAATTGGCGGTAACTCATGTTTATCCGGAGATGCTATGGGTGATTGGTCTTTCGAAAAGGAACTCGTCCCAGGAAACAAGATTATATTTCTGGATATGATCCACTATACGATGGTTAAGACAACAACATTTAATGGAGTACATCATCCTTCTATTGGCATATGGACTAGCGATGGCCAATTCAGATTGATAAGGGAGTTTGGTTACGAAGATTATAAAAACAGACTGTCTTAATGTCTGATTGTCATACAGTCATGCAGTCAACCTATTCATCCTATTGCCTGATGCCTGATTCCTATTTCTTCCTGTTAATTGTAATATCTGTGACATACAACTAAGAGTCTGTTCATTGATTATTTGAAAGTCTTTTAGCTTTTTATACTTTTGCGACTCAAATTCTGACTATGCATAAGAGCCGTGTAAAAACCTGGGCGCATCTATCTCTACTGGCAGCCAATATTATCTATGGACTTAACTACTCCATAGCTAAGGCGGTAATGCCGGATCATATTAAACCGTTCGCCCTGGTTTCAGTCAGGAGTATCTCAGCAGCCGCATTGTTCTGGATCACCAGTCTGTTTATACCGAAAGAACCTGTGAACAGGAAAGATTTAATATTTCTTTTCGGCTGTTCCTTTTTTGGGGTAGTTATAAACCAGACTCTTTTCCTGGTAGGACTTGATATGACGACACCTGTAAACTCTTCCATAATACTCTCAACAAACCCGATATTTGCATTTGTCTTTGCAGCCCTGATACTCAAAGAAAGAATTACATTTCTGAAAGGAACCGGACTTGCCATAGGTCTTTCAGGTGTACTTTTGTTGATATTACAGAATGGCGTTCCTGATCTTGGAAGCTCAACTTTTTTAGGAGATATTTTTTCTATGGTTAATACCATAAGCTGGGCATTTTATACGGTAATTATTAAAAGGATGCTGGAAAAGTATCATCCGGTTACAGTGATGAAATGGACCTTTTTATTCGGGATGCTGACTAATATCCCTGCAGGTTATCACCAGTGGAGTACAATGGATTGGTCGTCCATTCCTTTAATCGCATGGCTCCAAATTGGTTTTGTAATAGTCGGTGCTACCTACCTGGGTTATCTTCTCATTTCATTTGGTTTGCGACGACTTAGTCCGACTATTGTCAGCACATACACTTATATTCAGCCAATAATTGCAGCATATCTTGCAACACTGATGGGGCAGGATCATATTGATCTTGTTATGATTGCCTCTGCCTTACTGATCTTTGCAGGGGTTTTTGTGGTTAGTTTTCAGAAGAAGAATGATTCAGAGACCTTAACCACCACACAAAATGCTAAACGCTGAACAATAAAAAATGTAAAACGCTCAACGCTAAACGACCTCACTTGTCTATAACACCTGATCCAATCACTTCGTCACAATCGTACCATGCCGCAAACTGCCCCGGAGCAATACCCCGCTGGGTTTTATCAAATATGATATATATACCTTTCTCCCGACAATATAACCGTGCTGCCTGCAGTGGCTGACGATATCTTATTCTCACCATATAATCGCGACATTCGCCTACTTCCATTCTTATATCAATTCTGATCCAGTGTATCTCGTCTTTTCTAATGAACAGCCCTTTGCGATTCAATCCCGGATGGGTCTGACCTTCACCAACAAAAACTATGTTTTTCTCCACGTCAATTCCAATGACAAACAGTGCCTCTTTATGACCACCGACATTCATCCCTTTCCTCTGACCAATTGTAAAAAAATGTGCCCCGTTATGAGTTCCTATAATATGCCCTGACGATAGCTCATATTTATAGGGTTCTGTTAATTCTGAAAGTAAATTGTCTGTTACTGATTTATCAGGCATGCCTTCAGCTATTTCCTTATACAACTTTATATCAATTATTTCTATTATATTTCCCTTCTTCGCCTCCAGTTTCTGCTGCAGAAAAGTCGGCAGATGAACCTTCCCGACAAAACAAATTCCCTGTGAATCTTTCCGTAGAGCTGTTGCAAGTTCAAGTTTATTAGCGATTTCACGCACCTCAGGTTTTGTAAGATTGCCAATCGGGAAAAGTGCCGTTGCAAGTTGTTCCTGATTTAGCTGGCATAGAAAATAACTCTGGTCTTTATTATTGTCTTTGCCTGCCAGAAGCCTGTAAATAGTTTTGTTGCCGGATAGTTTTTCTTCTTTTCTGCAATAGTGACCAGTAGCTACGAAATCGCCGTGTAACTTTCGCGCTTCCACAGCAAAAGAATCAAACTTTATTTCCCTGTTGCATAGCACGTCAGGGTTAGGAGTACGACCCTTAGCATATTCACCAAACATATAATCAACAACTCTATGGCGATATTCACTGCTCAGATCTACCTGATGAAAAGGAATTTTTAGCTTTTTTGCTACCATTTCGGCAAACATCAGGTCATCTTCCCAATGACAATCACTCTGAAGAAGGCCTGTTGTATCGTGCCAGTTTTTCATAAACAGACCAATAACATCATAACCTTGTTCCTTCAGAACCCATGCAGCAACGCTTGAGTCAACCCCTCCGGATAATCCGATAACTACTTTTTTATTCACGCTGCAAAGTTATATAAAAAGCGATAACTTTAGACCACCATGGGACAAGGCACTCTTACCATATACAGCGCTTCAGCCGGATCGGGCAAAACTTATATGCTGACAGCTATTTATCTCGAGAACCTCTTCAGATCGAGATATAATTACAGGAAGATTCTGGCAGTGACTTTTACTAATAAAGCGACTGCAGAAATGAAGTCAAGGATACTTGATCATCTTCATAAACTCGCTGTTGGTGAAGAATCTGATTATTTGGCTGGGTTAGTTAAAGCCACCGGCAAAACAGAAGATTGGATCAGGAAGGAGTCAAAAGAGATATTAAATTCAATTCTGCATGACTTCTCAAGATTTTCTGTTTCAACAATTGATAGTTTTTTCCAGAAAGTACTTCGTGCTTTTGCCAGGGAAGTAGGGCTTCATTCCGGATTTAGTATTGAACTGGATCATAGTACAATTCTCTCCGCTGCAGTTGATGAGATGATTGCATCCGCTGCAGTTGATACTCAGCTTAAAGACTGGCTGATTAAATATGCAAAATCGAACATTGAAGAGGAAAAGAGCTGGAATCTTAAAGACGGGATAATCAGACTGGCAGAAGAGTTATTCAAAGAAAAATTCAAGATTCTTTCCTTTGAAGAGCGATCAAAGCTTGAAAATAAAAAATTCCTTATTGAGTATATAGAGAAGATCAAATCAATATCTCATTCATTTGAGAAAAAAGTAATCGACTTTGGAAAAAGAGCCGATGAAATTTTTTCAAAATTTGATTTATCCGACGATTTATTTTACAGAAAGGGACAGGGAATACCAGGGTTCATAAGATCCATGGTTTCAGGAAATGTAAAGGAACCCAATGGTTGGGTCCGTGAAATTATTAATGAGCCACCAAGGTGGTCTACTGGTACTATATCACCACAACTGCAGACAGCAATCAGCAGTGGATTGGATCAAACACTCCGTGATGCAATTCATTATTATGATGAAAATTTAATTTTTTATAAGAGTTCAGAAAGTATCCTCTCATACATTTATGCACTTGGAATTTTATCTGATGTTTTGCATCACGTTCATCTGATTACCACATCTGAAAACAGTTTTCTTCTCTCGGACGCAGGTGAAGTGCTTAACCTGATTATGAGGGAAGATCAGTCTCCTTTTATTTATGAAAAGGTAGGAAACAGGTACGAAAATTTCATGATAGATGAGTTCCAGGATACATCTATAATACAGTGGAATAATTTCAAGCCATTGATTGATAACAGTATGGCAGAAGGTTACGATAATCTTGTTGTCGGTGATGTTAAACAATCGATTTACCGTTGGAGGAACAGTGACTGGCGAATCCTCGGAAAATATCTGGTAAGCATGGTTGATAACAAAAGAATTTTCAGCGAACCATTAACAACAAATTGGAGAAGCCGTTCAAACATCATAAGGTTTAATAATACCTTGTTTACGATAATTCCTGATCAGGTTGACAAATCGCTGTCAGATGAATTGCTTCCTGTAAGTTTTAAGAAGCTCTACTCTGAAGCTATTCAGGCTGATCCTTGTAAAAATGATGGTGGGTTTGTAAGACTGGAGTTCATTGTAACTGATGATGAACAGGAATGGAAGGAAACTGTACTTGAACGCATTCCGGTTGTCATTGAATCATTACAGGACAAGGGTTATAAAGCTTCTGATATTGGCATAATTGTGAGAGATGGGAAGGAGGGAGGACAGGTTCTTAATACATTGATCAATTATAATAATAATTATTCTTCAGAAAAAAAGGAGATATATAATTTTAATGCAGTCTCAAACGATTCACTATTGCTATCGAATTCACCTGTAATTATTTTTATGGTTAGTGTAATCACAGTGGTTAATGATCCACAGGATTATATCAGCAGGGCAATTATGTTACGGTTTTTTCTGATGTCAACCGGTGACGAAGAAGCTGAGAAGGTATCTATTCAAAGTGATAAATTAATTGAAGGTTCACAGGCTTATTTTCCGGATGGCTATGAAGATTTTCTGGAACAGATAAGGCAAATGCCATTGTTTGAAGCAACTGAGAGTATCATAAAGTTTTTCCGTCTGGGCGATTATTCATGGAATGTCCCCTTCCTGAACACTTTCCAGGATTACATTGTAAGTTTTACCGGCAGCAAAAATGCTGATATTCAAACATTCCTCGATTGGTGGGCAGAGAGCGGGAAAAAGAAATCTGTAGTTTTGCCAGGTAATCAGGATGCTATAAGAATTCTGACCATCCATAAGTCGAAAGGTCTCGAATTCAAAGTGGTCATTTTACCTTTTCTTTCATGGAACCTTGATCATATGCCGTCTAAACAACCGGTTTTATGGGTAAAGCCTGACACTCCGCCGTTCAATGACCTTGGCATTGTCCCTGTGAAATATAGTAAAGATCTGACTAATACAATATTTGCTGACTATTACAAAGAAGAAAAATATTCGGTTTATCTTGATAATATTAACCTTTTATATGTTGCACTTACCAGGGCAAAAGACGTCTTATACGGGTTTTCAGTTGATAATCCCAGATCTGAAAATACAATTGCAGGGGTACTAAAGAATGCCTTGACTTTGATCCCTGAACTTCAGGAAGGACAAGGTTTTACCCTTAGAAGTCACTATAATGTCGGGAACCGGGTGTTCGAATATGGGGAGATACCTGAAAACAAAAGTGATACAACAAATAAAAAGAATCTTATCTCTTCAAGATACATTGTCAGTCAGACTATGGAATCACTTAAGCTTAAGCTACATGGAGAAAATTATTTTTCATCTGATAGCCAGACTATAAGAAAAAAAATTAACTACGGTAAACTAATGCACGAGGTTTTTGAAGGCATAAATACCCCTACCGATATTTCTATGGCTGTCAGAAAACTCGTCCTGGAAGGCAAATTGGCAGATGAAGAATCAGATGACATTGAAAAAAAAGTTAACAACATGATAAGTATACCTCAGGTCGCAGATTGGTTTATGCCTGATAATGAAGTATTGACGGAAGCAGGAATTCTTCTTCCGACTGGCGTTACACGCCGACCCGATAGGGTGATTTTTAAAAATGGAAAAACAACAATAATCGATTTCAAGTTCGGTGAAGAGAATTCCCATTATACTGACCAGGTTGACCAGTACCGCAATCTTCTTTTAGATATGGGTTATAAAGAAATTGATGCCTTTATATGGTATGTTGATAAGAATAAAATTGTATCTGCTTAAATGATACCGATCAATAAAGAAATAAAAACCTATCCATGGTGGCATGAACGAAGATTCAATGCCTATTCTAATTATTTCAGAGATATTTACGGTGCCAGGGTGCAGAAGGTTTCAATTGATGCCGGTTTTACCTGTCCAAACCGCGATGGATCAAAAGGCTTCGGTGGGTGTACTTATTGTAATAATGACGCATTTAATCCTTCATATTGCCAGCCTTCGAAATCGGTCTCGGAGCAGATTGGGGAGGGAATAAAATTTCATAAATGGAGATATAATGAAGCTGTTTCATATCTCGCTTATTTTCAGGCATATTCTAATACTTATGCTTCACTGGAGACATTAAAAAAACTATATGAGGAAGCATTAAGTTATCCGGGTGTGGTTGGGCTTATTATCGGAACCAGGCCTGATTGCATCGATGATGAAAAACTTGAATATATTAAAAAGCTTTCCGGGAGATGTTATGTAGCTGTTGAATATGGAATTGAATCGTGTCATAATAAAACACTCTTACGGATCAACCGGGGACATTCATTTGAAGATGCCGTATCAGCATTGGAAAGGACATCTGCCCTGGGAATAACCACAGGGGCACATTTTATTTTTGGTTTACCCGGCGAAACCCGCGAAGAGATGCTGAATCAGGTCGATATTATCTCAAGACTTCCGATTAAGACTATAAAATTTCACCAGATGCTAATAATAAAAGGAACCCCCATGGAGATAGAATTTGAGAATAATCCGGGTGATTTTGAGCTCTTTACATTGGAGAAGTATATTGATTTCTTTGTCGTCTTCCTTGAAAGACTGAATCCGGAAATTGTGGTCGAGCGTTTCACCGGCGAAGCACCACCGCGTTTTCTAACTGGAGAAGGCTGGGGCAAGAAACGAACTGACCAGATCGTGAACCTTATCGAAAAACGCCTCGAAGAACTCGATACATGGCAAGGACGGCTGTATGAAGACAAAAGACAAAAGTAAAAAGTAAAAAAAAAGTTACTGGTTGCTGGTTATGTGCATAAGGCAGCGAGCAACGAGCAACGAGCACCGAGCAACGAGCAACAAGCAACAGGCAACAGGCAACAAATGACTTACTTTCTGGAACATATAGCTGAATCGCTTCTTAAGGAATTTGGAAACACTCTAAATCGTCATTGCCTGGTATTTCCAAACAGAAGGGCCGGACTATATTTTCTGAAGTATCTCGCAGCCAGGATCGAAAAACCGGTATGGGTACCATCAATTCTTACGATCAATGAGTTGTTCAGATCATATTCATCACTCCAAATAGCAGGCAATGAGATACTTCTCTTCGAGCTATATAAAGTGTACTGTAGTTTAAAAAAGCCGCATGAAAGTTTTGATGAATTTTACTACTGGGGTGATATGCTTTTAAACGATTTTGATGATGTTGACAAATATCTTGTTGATGCATCATTACTATTCCGTAATATGCTCGATATAAAAAATATTGACCGGCAGTTTGGAGGCCTGACAGAAGAGCAGGTTGAAATAATCAGAAGATTCTGGACAAATTTTAATCACGATAAACCAACCAATGAAAAATCGGGTTTCATTAGCATCTGGTCTGTCCTCTCAGATCTGTATTCTGGTTTTAGAAACACCCTCAGGAAGAAGAATCTGGCATATGAGGGCATGATATTCAGGGAGCTGGCTGAGAGTACTGAAAATTATTACACTTCGAATGAACGCTGGGACATGGTCCATTTTATTGGATTCAATGCGTTGAACGAATGTGAGAAAGTACTGATGGACCGGTTTAAAAGGGCAGGTAAAGCCAGGTTCTGCTGGGACTATGATAAATCCTATATTTATGAAGGTAAGTTGAACTCTGCAGGCTTTTTCCTACGGGAAAACCTCAAAATATTCGGCAATGATATGCCATCCGGATGGAGTTACGATACAATGCTCTCAAAAGAAGCACCTGAAGTGTGTCGCCGGGTCATTGATGCCTCTTCTGATGTGGCCCAGGTCAAACTTGTTTCACAATTATTGGAAGAGATACCTGATATCACTAAAACTAATGCTCATCATACGGCAGTTGTCCTTGCAGATGAAAACCTTTTAATGCCTGTTCTGACCAGTCTCCCTGAAAACTTGGGTGATATCAATATAACGATGGGACATCCATTGAAGCAGACACTGGTTTATACTTTGATCAGGCATCTTATGGATCTTCAGAGAAACGCTTCAACAACTGATGGTGTGGTTCGTTTCAGTTACAAAGATGTAATAAGTATCCTTAAACACTCATTATTGTCAGGTTTATTGAGTGAATCAGATAATGAATTAGTTAAGGAAATAGTAAAAACTAATCTTACCAGGGTTCCATCAGAGCGGTTTTCAAAATCAGAAGTTCTTGCGCAGATATTTAATAAACCCTTGACTCCGGCTGAACTCTCCGGCTATTTTAAAGATATCCTTTCACTGATTGCTTTAAATGATGAAAGAAATACGAATAAGTCACCAAATAATACCGTTCAGGACAATATCAGGAATGAGTTTATATACAGGGTGGTTCTGTCGATAAACAGGCTTGAAACAATAGTTAGTAGTCCGGAAGTAAGTTTTACAACCGATACCTATATAAAAATTCTTGACAGAATGTTAAAAATGCAATCAGTTCCTTTTTCAGGGGAACCATTAACCGGCATTCAGATAATGGGGATTCTTGAAACAAGGGCTCTCGATTTTAAGAATCTGGTAATTCTGTCAGTTAATGAAGGCATTTTACCTGCAGTTTATGCCGGTTCGTCTTTTATCCCTTTCAGTTTACGTGAAGCTTTTAGTCTTCCATCTGTCAATCATCAGGAATCCATTTATGCGTACCACTTTTACAGGCTTCTTCAAAGAGCTGAGAATGTTACATTTATATATAATTCCAATTCTGAAGGATTAAGAAGTGGCGAGATGAGCCGGTTTCTTATTCAGATGAAATACGAGGATGCATTGAAGCCCGATTTTCTTGATCTTAACTTCGAAATAAAAATACATCTGACCCCCGGAGAAAAAATTGATAGGAGCGAAGAACATTCAAAACAATTAGCATCTCTGTTTCTTGACAGGAAAAGTGGAAGGTCACTTTCACCATCTGCAATAAATACATGGCTGAGTTGCAGGATGAAGTTCTTTTATCGTTATGTAAACCGGCTTAAAGAACCGGAAAATATCTCTGTCGATATTGACCCGGCTATGCTCGGTAATATATTACACGCGATAATGAAGAATCTCTATCAGCCTTATATTGGCAGTGTTCTGAGTGGAGGGATGCTGAATGGAATGATCAGGAACAGACAGTTCCTTACAGAGATCGTTAATGAGGCAGTCAATGAAAAGTATAAGGCCGGCAGGAATGATTCTGTAAGTGGAAACGAGCTGATAGTCAGAGATGTTTTAATGGATTATCTGAACAGGATTCTGGATACTGACAAAGCACTGGCGCCTTTTATTATTCTTAATCTTGAGGATACTTTTAGCTTTCTTTTGTCCTCTCTATCGAACGGATCACAGATCGAAATTCTTACTGGAGGAAATATTGACCGGATTGACACTATAAACGGAGTGACCAGGATTGTCGATTACAAAACCGGTACTGTTTCAGAATCTGTTAATTCTGTAAGTGATTTATTTATCGACGACAGAAAGAAAGATGCTGACGCATGGCTACAAACATTACTATATTGCGAGGCATTGCTTGCAACAAATTCTGGCAGTATTGTTAGACCATCAGTCTATAAAATTAAGAAATTGAATAGAGGATTACTCTCTGATAAGCTCAAATTGAAAACCGGCAGCAGGATTGAGACAGTAGTTGATAATTACGAGACTGTCAGACAAGAATTTCTTTTTGGTCTTAAAGGTTTAATTAATACCATTTTCCGTGAGGATGAACCGTTTGTAAAGACTGGTGATGCCAGAGGAAAATGTTCCTGGTGCCCTTACAGTACATTATGCATGAGATAAGCTTCACTAAAAAATACTACGATTATTGTTTTTTTTTAATAATTTGGCTTAACTTTTCAAAAAAAAGGATAAATGGTTACCGGTTATTCAAATTACCGTGTTGAGGTCAGAAACGTCAAATTCATTGCTGACGATGGCAGGACATGTCCAAGAACAGCAATGGTATCCTTTCACAATGAAGAAGGTGAAGAAATTGATTCGGAATTATTTGGTGCCATCGATATTAATCAGATTTATTCCATAATCAAGGAAGGGAAAGATCTGATTCTTGATAATTTCTACATCCATGAATTCTCTCTTTCATCTTACCGGCGGATTAATGGTATCGAAAAGAAGGAACTGGTCGCGATAAATGGGTTTTCAGCAAAGAATGCATTTTTTGAAGCAAAGGGATGCACTGATTTTGCATATTCTTCGTTTTCAGCCGGGGAGGTCAGTTTCGACGGGAGTCATTTTGCCAAGGGAAAAGTTCTCTTCAGTGGTTCAGTATTTGGCGATGGAAATGTTATCCTGTCAAATACCTTATTCAGAGATGGTAACATTGAGTTTACAGGATGTGTATTTGGCGATGGTGATTTCATGTTCAAGAATGCAATAGTAAAGGATGGGATTAAGGATTTCCAGGATATCCAGTTTGGTAATGGAGAAGTAAGCTTTGCCAATACCGAATTTAACACTGGGGAACTGCTTTTTATAAACACACGTTTCGATAACGGTCGTTTTAATTTTAAAGTCACGAGGATAACGGGAGGGAAAATTGATTTTCATTATTCGGTATTTGGAGATTGTGAAATAATGTTCGAAAGAACTGAATTCGGCAACAGCAGGGTAGACTTCCGAACTGTCGATTTTGGCTCAGGAAGAATTAATTTTAATCGTTCTCTTTTTGGTAATGGAGAGGTCAATTTTGAAGGTGCTTCGTGCAAAGCCGGGAAGATTCAGTTTAAAAAAGCCGAGATGGGGTTAGGTCCTAAAAACTTCAATTTGATGGAGATGGGCGATACTGATATCAGTTTTGAAAGAACCGAATTTGGTGATGGTGATGTCAGTTTCTACGGCTCAACGTTTCATTCCATGTCACTCAAATCGTGTCATCTCGATCATTATATAGACCTTCGTCTTGCGAAAGCAGACCTGCTTGATATTTCTGATACAATTGTCCGTGATATTATCGATATTGAGCCCTACGATTTTCCTGTTGAAATTAAAACATTGGATATGTCGGGAATGAGGCTAATTGGAAAGTTATACATAGATTGGAGACACAATAAATGCAATGATGCTATTCAGAACCAGGAGGGAACCACTTTAAGACAAAAAGCAGAACAATTCAGAATTCTTAAGGAAAATTTCAGTGGTACAGGTAAGTATGAGGATGAAGATGAAGCATATATTATGTTCAAGCGTTTTGAAGCAAAGTCGTGGCTTACCGAGCAGCAGGAAAAGGGGGGCATCGCAAAAATTGCAAGTTATATTCCAAACGGTTTTCAATGGCTGGTATTTGATAAAATCGGACTTTATGCAACTTCTCCGGGGCGGGTCCTTTTAAGTGTTGTTATATTCTGGTTATTCTTTGGATCTCTCTATTTTCTTATTGATATATCGGGGCTGGGCAAAACTGTATCAGCAGTCGGTAACCCCGACAAGTTATCCACACTTCTTCAGTCATTCTATCATAGCGCAATTACCTTTTTTACAATAGGTTACGGCGATGTGTACCCGGTAGGATTGAGCAGAGTAATTTCCGGGTTAGAAGGCTTTATGGGGGTTTTTATGATGTCTTACTTTACTGTTGCTTTTGTTCGCAAGGTACTCAGATAATCTCATTTCTCAGTTTCACGTTGCAGTGCCGCCATTTTTATAGCTGTAACAGCTGCTTCATCGCCTTTATTTCCAAGTTTTCCTCCGGATCTGTCTTCTGCCTGTTGTTGCGTGTTAGTTGTAAGGACACCAAAAATAAAAGGTAAATTATATTCGAGGTTAAGTTGGGTTATTCCTTGTGTTACTCCCTGGCAAATATATTTGAAATGAGGCGTTTCCCCCTGGATAACACACCCGAGACAGATAACAGCATCAAGGTCATCGTACTCTGCCAGAAACTGGGCGCCAAGTGTGAGTTCAAAACTACCCGGTACGTGTTTTACCACTATATTTTTATCAGTCATTCCATGTTTTTTGAGGGTTTTGACCGTACCGTCAAGTAATGACCAGGTTACCTCCTTGTTCCAATCTGAAACTACAATGCCAAATCGCATTTCACTGGCATCAGGAACAAGTTCGGGATTATAAGCTGATAGATTTGTAGTGCCCATGAACAGCTACTTGATTAGCAGTTTTACTCTTGCAATATATTTTTCAATTGTTGTACCTTCAGTGCTCTCCGGATACTGATTCTCAATTCTTTCATATAATTTTAAAGCTTCACTGAATTTACCTGTCAACTCATATATCTCGCCGGCCTTCATGAGGAACAAAGGTGTATTAAAAGAATTCTTAGCAAAATCTGCTGCTTCAATATATTTTGAAACACCCTTTTCAAGATCACCTAACTCAACATATGCGTCACCGGTTGCCCCGATAGCCAATGATCCTATAACTTTATCTTTCTTTGAATATTTGTTGAGAAATTCAATAGCTTCATTATAATTACCCAGATGCAGATAGCATATTCCGGCACTGTATTTAGCAAGGTTACCCGAATTGGTAAATTTATAATCCCTGGCTATATCCAGAAAACCAAGATAATTACCATCACCATTCAGGGCAAGTTTCAAAGAATCTAATTCAAGATACTTTTCTGCCTGGAACATCTGAGACTGGGCTTCATCGTTTCTTTTGTTAAGATAGAGTTTGCCAAGCCAGCCCAAACCAACCAATAAAACTATTACAGCCAATCCAATTAACAGGGTTTTATAATTTTCTTCAAGATATTGCTCGGTTCTGGTAAGTGTCTCCTCAACACTGGAGATGGTCGATGGATTTACATCCTTTTTACTTTTTGCCATACTGGTCTTAAATATTTAACTTCTGAATTTACCACCGCAAAAGTAATTTTTTTCAACCAATTTTAAAACATTTAATTTAATGAATATCTCAGCAGTTCCAAAATATTTATTATCGTCTTGAATATCAATGATTTTATTGTGAGTTACAGGATGAAATATTGTAATTTCTTTACAGGAATAAGTTCTGATCGTCCATATCTTTTTCTAACTTTGAAACTTAAATCCTAATAATTATTTGTTTTTACTTTTTACTTTTTCCTTTAATTTTCATGCATCTTAAAAAAATTGCCCTGACCAATTTTAAAAACTACGAGCTGAATGAGCTTGAGTTTTCACCAAAGATTAACTGTTTTGTAGGCAATAACGGTGTAGGTAAGACTAATATTCTTGATGCCATTCATTACCTGTCACTTACAAAAAGTTTTTTTAATAGCATTGATAGTATCAGTATAAGACATGGAGAAGACTATTTCATTATCCGGGGAACATTTGTACGGGATGACGAAGAAGATCAGATTTATTGTGCTTTCCAAAAGCAAAAACAGAAATTGTTAAAAAGGAACGGGAAGGAGTATCAAAAACTTTCTGACCATGTAGGGAGATACCCCGTAGTGATGATATCTCCGGCAGACAGCGCTCTGATAACTGAGGGAAGCGAGGACCGACGAAAGTTTATGAATAAAATAATTAGTCAGTATAGTGCTGAATATCTCGATTCTGTGCTAAGGTATAATAAGGCTCTTCAGCAGAGAAATAAGTTGTTGAAAGATATTAATTCATCAGGCAAGGTCGATGTCGATATTATTTCAGTATGGGATGCCCAACTTGTGAAATATGGTAATTATGTCTACAACGAAAGAGATATTCTTGTCAATGAGCTCATTCCGGTTTTTCAGGAATATTATTCCCTGATCTCCTCCGGCAAAGAATCCGTCAGACTGAAATACCGGTCGCATCTTTCAGAGGGTAATTTTCCGGAGGCACTTCAGTACTCCTTAAACAAGGACAGGTATCTTGAATATACTACTGTTGGAATTCATAAAGATGATTTGCTCCTGGAGATGAATGATTTTTCAGTGAAGTCACTTGGTTCCCAGGGACAACAGAAATCATACCTGGTTGCTCTGAAGCTTGCAAAATTCGATTATATAAAAAGGAAAGCAGGCTTTTCGCCTATATTACTGCTTGATGACATCTTCGATAAATTTGACGCTGATCGTGTCGAACAAATTATAAGACTGGTTGGTAATCAAAGGTTTGGACAGATATTTATTACTGATACTCACCAGAACCGTCTGCAGGATATATTATCTTCCCACAAGACTGATTATAAACTTTTCAGGATTGCAGGAAATGGAATCGAGGAAGTAATTCATAATGGTAAGGCAATTAAATGAGACGAAGTAAAACCATATCACTAGCCGAAGCTATTAATGATTACATTAAGGAGATGAATCTTGGTGAAAAACTAAGCGAGGTAGCCGTCATTAACTCCTGGGAAGAAATTGTTGGAAGAGCTATTAGCTCCCGGACGACAAAAATCTTTATTAAAGATCATATTTTATATGTCCATTTGAATTCATCAGTTGTCAGAAATGAATTGCTGATGCTAAGGGAAACCCTTCGGGAGAAGTTAAATAAAAAGGCCGGGAGCGAGGTAATTAAAGATATTGTTCTTCGGTGATATATTAAGTTTTAACGCTTCGCTGTCTGTCGCGGATTTTACCCCGCAAAGCGGGGCTCCGTCTGAAGACTCCAAGACATTCAAACGATCTTATAATCAGTTCCTCTTATCTGGATAGATTTCTTCAGGTTTTTATGTGAGGTGAAATGAAATTCATGTCGTCCGGACGATAAAATAACTTTACTGTTTTTGATTTCAATTGAAATTGTTGAAGACTTATCTTTATGAAGAAGAAAGTCAGCAAGTAAGAAAGCTTTTTCTATTCCGTCACCACGCCTGAAATTCCAAACTTCATCGGGCAATGCCAACCTGTTCCCGTCATATATTGATTCCTGAGGCAGCTCTTTAAGTAATGAGTAAACTTCATAATTATTTTTTTCGTTAAGGTCGCCGAAAGAAACAGGGTTCCTCTCAATAGCTGCTTTAATGAATGGGCGCCAGTCTATTTTATCCATATCCCTGTAGACATAAAGTGCCAGTTGAGCGATTTCTGAATTCTCCTGTTTACTTGTTATCAGATTAATTATCTCTTCCCGGCTATTTTCAATTGTAATATCAAGCCTGTCTGTGACTGAATAGTTCTTTTCAGGATCAGGAATTTTTGGATCAATGAAGATAAAATCATTTAGCTCTTTGAACATCTCCTGAATGATTTCTTCATATTCGGTTCCTGTTTTCTTAATAAATTCATTTTCAATTTCTTTCAGACTTTTTCCGGAATGTCTGTCAAGTATCGCCTCAATATCATTAAGCATAATTTTCCATTGAATGGGGCTAAGGTGAAAGTCATCTCCTTCAATTTCTTTTACCAGGGAACCGCGTGTTTCAGCGGAAACATTGAATTTACTTGTATGTTCATATTCAAACATTTTTTCGAGCGAGATGTATCTCACTGTACCTGAACATTCACACCTATACTGGAAAAGAGTTTTATATTTTGATTTAAAACGAAGGAAATTTATAAAAATGAGACTGGTCAGTTCAGTTACAAGAAACTCCTTAAGCTTTTCTGAAAAGAGACTATAAGCATTCTGGTCAATTGTTGCCTCTTTATATAAAGTATGTATATAACCGGAGATATGGGAAACGATTGTAACCTTTTCATTCTCCATCGCCCTTCTTGCTTTCTCAGAAAGAGAGGTTCCGTTATACCACATGTTTTTCGTTACAATCCTGCGGTTATTGGTTATTAATCCATCTTTTTCAATAATGAAATTCTGTGAATGAAGAGGTGTGGCTATCAGGAAAATCTTCTCCAGAGGCACTCTTCCAACAACAAACATTGCTGCAGCGTAAAGAGCAGATAGTGAAACACATTCACCAGCTCCGGTTATGAAATTCGCTTTGTGACTGAAAGCTCTCATAGCTTCAATGGTTTCAGTTTTCCAGTATGGTATTATGTCAGAGTCGTACTTGTCGAGACCAAAATGTTTTCGGATGTCAATATCAAAATAGTATTTATCTCCCTCATACCCAAAGAGAGCATTTGACTGTTTGAGCATATCCATATCGAAAAAATCGCTAAACCGTGCGATTTCTGTACTCTTAGATGTCAGGCCCCATGTTGAGAGATCAAGATTAAAAACATAGTTCTGAATGATATACTGTTTTATCCGGTTGGCTTTAACAGTGAAGCTTTTTTTCTCAATATCATTAAACCATTGATCATCCCTCCATCTCCACAATTCAGGCGACATAATATCTGCAAGAATTAGAGGATAGAAAAGTTGGGGAAAAATAAAGATCTCCATGTCCGAAAGAGTGAAAGCCGAAGAGTACTTTTCCAGAATCTTTTTATCTGAAAAGTCTTTTGTGAAGGTTGAATCCATATAATGACTTAATATTCTACAAATCTAATAACACAAACCGGGCTATAAAGTTTGGAAGGGTGGGGTAAAACAGGTGAGATAGGGGTACTTTATTAATAGAACCTCTCAATTCCTGAAAAGAAAAAATTAGCTTCTTTAACCGCGTTTTCAACACTATCCGATCCGTGAACTGCATTCATTTGTACCGATACTGCAAAAGTCCGCCTGATAGTACCGGGTTCAGCTTTAGCAGGATCAGTAGCTCCAATAAGCTTTCTGAACTGATCAACAGCATTCTCATGTCTTAAAATCATCACAACAACCGGTCCAGATGTCATAAACTCTATCAAATCGTCAAAAAATGGTTTTCCTTTATGGATAGAATAAAATGATTCAGCCTGCGGAAGGGTCAATTTAACCATACGCATTGCAGCAATTTCAAATCCACCTTCGTTTATCATAGCCAGAATAGGTCCCGTTTTGCCTGTCCTTACTGCATTTGGTTTA
>Ga0182027_10003038_pt1 | contig 26923 bp, 30 predicted proteins | sample 712E1DmetaG_FD_121300 | JGI IMG/M metagenome (GOLD analysis project Ga0182027, IMG submission 121300) | Permafrost microbial communities from Stordalen Mire, Sweden - 712E1D metaG (Illumina Assembly) | ecosystem: Environmental > Terrestrial > Soil > Wetlands > Permafrost | place: Sweden...
AAATAAGAAGAAATTTAGCCTCCGTGTCGCAAAATAGAGGATTTAAGACGTAATATTTAATTTGACTTCTGGGGAGAAATTTGCAATTATTAATTTTCAACTCACCAAGGGGGGCAACCTGAGGTGGGTTGTTTTTTAAAAAGGATCGAGACCACTTGAGCTATGGGGTGTAAAGATGGTTTAGAATTTGTTTATGCCAGCAACAGCTTGATTAACCGCATTTAATGCTTTAGGATTTAATCTTCCACGTGCTATAAGCGGACCATGAAATCTGTCTTTATCTGACCCATCGTAATTATTAGATACCTTTATAGTTCCATCTTCTGCGTAAATAATCTGTTCAACTGCATGCCCGCATTGTATAAATACAGACAGTCTTCGGGGATCATTATCGACTGCATTTAATAGTCCTACTGCAAAGCTCCATCTACCATTGCCTTCCGTGAAAGCAACATTTGAATAAGGCCCCTCAACAATACGAATATCTCCGACTTCTTTTTTTACTTGTTCAAGCACTCCCGAAGAAGAAAGTTTGTCAAACAACTCGGCTTTTAAAATCCTCGGAGCAAGTTTTGTTTCTGTAGTCTTGGTAATCCAAGACGTAAGTGTATCCTGAAGATTTTTTCTTACTTTATCCGCTGGCTCAAGAATATTCCATGACACAGCAGATTCATCTCTTGAATAGGCTAAGCCTTCAAGCTCCGGATTTGCACCTATATAAGGAACTGCCTTAAATCTTACTCCACCCAAATGTGTAGTCGCATTTGCAATCGGTAAAAGATCAATTTCGCCTAAAACGCCTTCTTGTGCTGAAGAAATTTCCCAACTTTGTCCAAAAGCGAATAATCCCCAATTATCTACCGTTTTGCCATGAGTGGCAACAGGACTTTTTTTAGCTAAAGCAAATTGATCCAGTGATTCATCATCTATACCAGGTTTTGTAGTTTCGGAGTCATATATATAATCTGGGCCTGATGCTTTTACTGTAAGGCCTGCATCTGTCAAGTCTTGGATAATTCCTTTAATAGGTGCTTCATATGGCACCATGAATTGAGTCAGTGTTGTAGGTGTTACCCGTTCTGCATAAAAACGAACTCTACGATCAGCATCGGTAAACCTTCGCTGTACTTTAAAATCAGCTTGAATATACCCTTGTTCCCTTGCTTGTGTAATCCAAGGTACTTCCTGACCTGTTTGCTCTGAAGCATTTCCCAAACGGACTGCCTCTATTAATGGTTCAACCAAAGATGGATCTCCTGAATCAGTTGGTAAAGCTCCCCCAAGACGATCATGCGATGGGTCTGAAGGACCTACTTTTTTATGATGTGGTCTGGCAAAATCTCTCTCTCCTGTAAAACTCATGGGCAGAGTTTAAATCTTTTCAAATATTTTGTCAACTATAAGTTTCTAAAGGGGTCTTACCCCTCTTTTGGTACTTTCACGATTGCTCAAGTACTACTTCTGCGGAAGGGCGCAATGGTTTTCGGCAGATGTTATTCCCTCGTAATTCTTAATCGCATTGGTCGTGGCTCCCACAATGGTTTAATGTCACTGCCTAGTTCGGGAACAGCTTGCATTTCCATCACCGTACTGTCATCACCGAGTCCAACCTTTTTAGCGACGTCACGATATAGCTCTATAGCTGCTGCATCAGAGGTTAAATCAACTCTAGCAAGAATTCGTCTTCGATTCGCTCCAGATTGCTCTAAGCTTGTTGCAAGTACAGTTTTAACATGTTTATTGAAAGTTAAGCCAATGGATACGTCCAAAGCTTTTGCTTGATCCATGTCTGCCTCAACATAATAATCATATTCAGGTGCCATAGAGGCGAATTTTATCATTATGAAGTACGCTTTGCAAGAATTGTGAAATATAAGAAGAGTTTAAAAAGTCTGAAACTAAATTTGACTTTCTAATAAAAAATTGTAATTATTTATTTAACGACTCTTCTGCGGGGGCAATCAAAGGAGAGCTGCTTTTATTTGGGACGTGCATCGCGCAATGCCTATTATGCTAATATATAGTTTATGGACTACAAAACTAAAACAGATTTAATACTTCCCTTTAAAGGAACGTGGACTGTTACAAATGGCGGAAGAGACAGTTCAACTAATAGCCACAACAGACCACCGGATCAAGGACCTCAAAATCAGCTCTATTCGTATGATTTTAGAAATGGACACACAGGAGATGGAACAAAACTAGAAGATTATGAAGTTTTTGGTAAAGAAGTTCTCGCACCGGGAGATGGAGAGGTAATTCAAGTTATTAGCGGAGCATATGACAATAAACCTGGAGAAAGAGATAGAAGTGTAGGGATTGGCAATGCAGTTTTGATTGACCATAAAAACGGCGAATATAGTCTTCTTGGGCATTGTAAATATAATTCGATAACGGTTAAGGTTGGAGATAAAGTGAAAGCTGGAGATGTTATTGGACTTTGTGGTAATACAGGAAATACCAGTGAGCCACATGTACATTTTGGTTTACAAGATGGCCCAAGACTTAGTAACGAAAATTCTCTGTTTGCACAATTTAGGAAAATAATAGTTAACGGGGAAATAAAAGAAAATGCTGAGCCCGTAAGGGGAGATAAAGTTTCAAACCCCTAAAAACCTGACTTCCGTGGAATAGAGAACGTTAGAATCTATCGCTTTGCAACTTGCTCTTTAACTGCCAAAAGAAGCTCCGGAAAAGTTTTCTTATCGTAATCCCTTCCGAAATGTCCTTGATCTGTAAATTCAAAATACTTTGTCTTCAATTTTTTGTTCACAAATCTTGCTTCTTCAATCGGTACCCAGGGATCATCAGTTGAATTAAATTGTAAAATCCATTTTTGATTATTTCTTATTGCTTGCCAATTCCAAGGGTGATTAAAATATCCACTTTTTTTCTCATTATCATCTCCTATATCTGTGTGGTAAGTTCCCACAAGCACCGATCCCAGAATTTTATTTTTTTCTGCAAAACGCATCGCAGCAATTGCGCCCGAAGAATGTCCTACTAAAATCGTATTTTCATCTGCTCCGAGTTGTTTTATAAACGGCAACCAATATCTCTCTCTTGCAAGTTGGTTATCCGGAAAATCTTTATTAATTACGGTTATTCCGAGTTTAGTTAATTCTTGTGTTAAATATGGAAACCAAATATCTTTTGATGTTCCGCCGCCGTTTCCGTGTATTAATATTACCTTAATCATGAAATGATTATACCAGAGGTTCGGTTGTCTCACTCGGGCCTACGTTTAGATTGCTAGGGACCTTCCCCCTCATTTGGGACTTTCACTATCGATCAAGTACTACTTCTTCGGAAGGGCGCAATGGTTTTCGATGTACTGTAAAGTAACCTGAGGTGGGTTGTTTTTTAAATTCAACTTCGCATGGTGTATTATTAAAGTATGCCGACGCCTACTCCTTTTCAAATAGATTACAATTCATTAATCGTTAAGCCTTTTATGCAGGGGATTATTAATTCTACTCCGCTGTTTGTTAAATTTTGGTTTGTTTGGTTATTCTTAATCGTTGTTGGAGTTGTTATTCTTGGAATAAAAATTTATCAGCAAATCAGACTAGGTAAATCCGGGATATTTGAAATTGACCAAATGACAGGGGAAGAATTTGAAGAAAGATTAAAAATTCTATTTACGCGTTTAGGCTATAAAGCCGAAAGAACAGTCCGTGGTACTACAAAACCCGACTATGGCGCGGATTTGGTAATCGAAAAAAATGGCATAAAAACTGTTGTTCAGGCAAAACGCTGGAGAACAGATTTTTTTGTCGGCGAGGATGCGGTTAGAGCCGCTTATTCTGCCAAAAATTATTATAATTGCACAGAGGCAATGGTTGTTACAAACACTAATTTTTCCAACATGGCATGGAATCTGGCTAAAGTAAATAATGTAAAACTTTGGAATAGGCCATATCTAATAAGAATGTTACTGGAAGAACAGGAAAAAAATAATTGACATGCTCAAAATGACTTCCGGATTTTTGCTCCATTTGCACTAAACTGCTATAATCCTTTGTCTTATGGAAAAAATAAGAATATCGGCATCGCTTATAGCAGCTGCTAACGCAGCAGCGATGGAATCGCCAGAGCCTAAAGATCCAGAGCAGTATTGGGTAAGTACCGGAGATGTTGACGCTGCGGACTTAGGAGCAATTTTAGAAATATACGGAACTCTTTACAGCACAATGGCGCAACCCGCAGACAAATTAGACTTGGAAGGGTTACTGGGCAGATTTAAAAGCTCCCGTTTTGCAGATATTCCAATTGGAGGAGCTTCATTGGAATTACGGGGACTGGGACTTGGGCCAAATGATCAGCCCGCATTTACGAGGATTAAAATAATTATGGCTAACAAAAAAAACACAGGTATACTGCAGGATAAAATAGACGCCTATTTTAGGGATGTTAAGAAAGTTCCGTTGATTCCATCGCGTGATGCATGCTAATTCAAATTTCTCCGTCAGGGCGTACTAATTTGACTTCTTAAATTTTGGTGATACAATCCGCTAACAATGCTAGATAGAGACACGGGAAGGTCGGCTGCCGAACGAAAAGCAATACTCTTCCAAAATCCGCTCGTTTTAATAGGGCTGGATACCCTGCTTCAGCTTGGATATACGGATGGTTACGACACGGAACCGCTTGTCCCCCAACATCTTTCTCAAGTCGGCTGTGATTTATATAGTCCAAACCCGAATTTATTAGAGAGAAAAGTAGTTGGAATTGCTATAAAGTCGTTTGAGTTTGTAGAGGAAACGCAATGGGAAATATATGCGAGAGTTGTCGAAATACCTTTGATTTTTAATGCATTCATGCGAGTCGTAAAACATGAGCGTGATTTATCGGCATTAGTTACTCCGGAAAATAGAGTTGAGCCGGGTTTAGTGGATCAAAGGGTAAGAGAGCTCGGTGGATTAACCCCAAGGGAATCGTAATAAGTTTATTTATTATTTGTTATAACATTGTAATAACGAGACACCGGGGTCTTACTCCGCTTAGGATCCCAGACCTCATTTTTTGTGTATCCCCGGTTACAGATTGGTTAAATAAAATACTATATGCTTAAATTCATATGGCGGATGATCAGGGGAATACCAACTATCCCCAGGGGTCAACAAAAAAAGGCATAAATTTATGGAAATTTATTTCCATTATTCTTATTGTTATTCTTTTGGGGGTTGGGATTTATGAGTTGGGAAAAAATCAGACACCCTCAAAAAATACTTTTGTAATGTCTAAGCAACCAACTCCTATTCCGACTCTGGCGACATCGTCAGCCAGCATAACTCCCTCAATTACAGTTACTCCGGCCGGTGAAGTTTCTAAAAAAGTAACTGCGGGAATCAAAAATCAATTGTTTAGTCAGTATACGGTAACTGTTCCCTCAAGTTGGACAGCCGACCATACGTCCAATACGGCCAGTGATACATTAACCCTTACAAAAAATCAGTATGTTCTAACAATCTCCCAGGCTGCAGGAAGTGCGGGGAGTTGTGATTATCCCGGCGATACGGTTGAACCAATGGCCCAAGTTTTTAGCAATTTTGTCGGTATTACCGGAACATTTTCTCAGTTTAGAAGAGGAACATCGGACAATAAAGCTTATACGGTTTGCGAGCAAAAAACCGGTGGTTTTTCTTTCCCGACTTCGGTTGGCTACATTACTTACGCTACGCCTGTTCAAGCCGATCAGGCAACACTCGCCGAAATGGACGGAATGGTAGCATCTTTAGACAAAGTAGGTTTATAATAAATATATGAAAAAGGGTTACAAAGATAATATCGAAAAGCTAACGCTTGAAAACCAAAGTTTTAGGCATGTTTTATACACTGCAAAAAATTGCCAGCTGGTTTTAATGTCTTTAAAGCCCAATGAGGAAATCGGCATGGAAGTACATACGGGCAATGACCAGTTTTTCCGCTTTGAAAAGGGAGAGGGCAAAGTAATAATTGACGGAACAGAATATATTGTCGGAGACGGAGACGCGGTAATTGTCCCTCAAGGGTCGGAGCATAACGTTATCAATACATCAGCGACGGATGAGTTAAAGCTGTATACGCTTTATTCTCCTCCGCACCATAAAGACGGAATTGTAAGAAATACGAAAGCGGAAGCGGAAACTGATGGCCCCGAATTTGACGGTACTACCACGGAGTAATTTACTTTTTTGCGGATTTTCCACTCGTCTTCGCTCGGGATTTCGTCCTGCTTACGCTGGATTTCGCTACGCTCAACTTTTCAGTTTTTTCAACTTTTGGTTCAGCTACTGCTACCGGCGTAACTACAACCGGTTTTTCAACCGTTTGTTTTTCGGCCAATAAGCTTAAGATCTTATCCAATTTTGAATTTAAAGCGTCCAATTGTTCTTTATGCGGATCAGCTGGCGGTTGGTGCGGCCCTCTGTCATCAAACCTTGGCGGAGGAGGCGGAAAATTATTGTTTCTGCCTTCAAAATTAGGTCGTCTTGATTCGCCGCCTGTTCGGTTTGACTGAAAACATTCTCGGCAAAAAACCGGCTTACTGCCGTTTGGTTTAAAAGGAACTTCACATGTTTTTCCGCAATTACTGCAAATTGCCTGATGCATTTCCTGGGGTCTGTCAAAATCTCTTCGTTTAAAGTCCCGTCCGCCGCCTGAATTTCTGTCTCTGTTAAAATCTCTCACGAAGATCATTATAACATGATTAGAACATAAAGAGTTGAGTAACTTGGTCAATGTAATCTTCGGGAATTAATTTCGGGTAACTTTGTAACGGAGGTAATTCTTTTCCATAAGTTACTTTTTGCCGTCTGGTTTTTTTGGCCCATTGGTCATTAAGTAGCCTCCATTTGGTGTATGTTTCTTTAGATAAATGCATTGTCCCGCTGCATTTTGCATCAGCGCATTTGCAAACATGCATACATGGACTACAAAACTCATCTTTGGGGGAAAGTAAGTAGGGAATTGTCATTTCCTCATTTTTTTCAATTTTCCGAAGCGCAAAAGCCAAAGTATGACCCTTATAGGTATATAAAAAGGAGTTTGGATTACAGGAATGGTTTAGTAAATGCACTCCGGGCTTTTTTAGATCAGGCGAAATTAACGCGAAGTCATGGTAATACATTAAATAAAAATTTTCTTCATCAATAACTGCATCTTTCGGATGAATAACGATTCCCAAATAATCTCCGATCACAGTCCCTTTTTCAATTTCTTTTTTGGAGAATATGCCGCGCCCTTTTTGCTTTGTATTTTTAACTTCCCAGGAGTTCTCTTTAATTAAAATCATCTGTCCCACTTTAGCACATTAGTCCCTCGACTGCGCTCGGGATTTCACTTCGCTCAACCTTGTAATAAAAATTACTTACAGATTAGTAAAAAGAGTGTATTAGAAAAACATGAGTATTGATAATCGGAGAGGCCGCCAAGCAGGACAAGGTGAGGAGTCTAAAAATGTTCCGCCCACCGATGAGGGAAGAGTAAGAGAAAGGAATTTTGATGTTCTTCAGACTCATCTTCCGGATGTTTTTGCTTTGGTTGATCACGATGCGGAACCGGATTACAGAAGAAGTACTATTAAGGGGGCAAGAAGAACAGGGAATGTCTATTATGCCAGAGCAGAAACGATTAAACAGTTACAAGCTGCCCAGAAAGACCCCCGTAAAGATTTAGTAAAAATTGCAGCAGTTGATTATCCGGGATTTAGGGGGTACAGGGATCTTCAGGCCGGAGTTGAGGTGCAGATTAATCCGGAAAGAGAGGATGTTTTTGACGAACGGTTATTGGATATGTCTTTGGGAAGCAAAGGGCCGGAATATGTACATAAAAAAGTAACGGTTACGGTTGAACTTGATCCGGACCGGGAAAACGTTGGCAGATTTGTGGCAGGTATTCGAAGGCATTTTGCCAGACAGGGTATGCTGCCCGAAGATATAAACCGCGTAGTAAAAGAGGTGAGAACATTAAGAGTAGACACGGAGGCTTTGCAAAAAAAGATTGCATCGGGAGAAATAACACTTTTTAGCGGTGCTTGGATATTCGGGGTAACAAAATGGGATGTTGTTCCAAGAACAATACCGACAACGCGGGAATTAGAAGAAGCAGAAGAAACTGTAATAAATCCTACAGCATCTTCTAAGGAAGATGGTTTAGTATAAAATACAAGAAACTACATTCGATCCCCGAATTTATTTAGCTTCAGGTTAGGGAGGTGAGAAATATGAATGCAGAAAGACATGACAGTAAGCACGTGGAGGCAGTTCTAAACGGAAAACCGGTTAAGCTTAAAAGGCTTGAGTTTATTGAACCCACTCCGGCAGATTCTCCTGTTATGTCGGATAGTCAGGCGCATGGGGATGTTGATGGAAACCAAGTATTTCATAGAGGGTGGGGACTCCCAAGCGATAGAAGGCCGGACCCTATTGCCGAGGGTCACACAGACCATTCTCCCGGTTAAATGCCCACTAGACGTGGGTGTTATTTATGCGTTATGATTAATGTTAATTCAACCCATTGTGGCTTAAACCCGGTGGGTTGTTTTATTTACCACCTCAGCATAAAACGCATGATTGCGCCGGCTATCAAATTCACAATAATACCAATAACGATTGTGCTGACTAAAAAGAATATTTTAGCTTGCGTTTCTTCGCTTAGGTGTTCAAATAAAAATAAAATTAGTTTGTTCATAGCACAAAAAAACCTCCCCTTTGGGAGGTTATCGATCGACAATTAATTAGATTAAATCACGCCAAAGATACCCCCCTTTTCAGAAGCTTTCTAATATAATGCCAATTAATTATCTTCACCATTTTCATACAATTATTATAGCTCTATTTTGAAGCTAATTCAAGTGTGTCCATTCTGTTATAATCCAAATATGGTTACAGTCAGTAAATCGACAAAGCAAGAGATCAAACCGTTTAACGCCAAAGAATGGGTTGCCACAAACGTAAAGCATTATGGCAAGCCTGATAATTGGATAGAAGAAGAATTTGTATTTAAAGCAGAAGAAAATGGTGAAATGGTGGGAACAATTTATGGTGAATTTGCAGCGGGCGTTTTATACATAGACGATTTAATAGTAGCTAAGGCTAAGCGGAATTTAGGAATCGGCAAAATGTTAATGGAAAAAGCCGAAGAGTTTGGAAAAGATTTAAAAGCGCATAAATCATATCTAATTACATGGAAAGACGACGAAGTAATAGGTTTTTACGAAAAATTAGGTTATAAAAAAACCGGAGATTTTGTAAACCATTATTATCACTCCGACTTTGTCATCTACGAAAAACCTCTTTAGCTAAAATCCAAATTGTTCGGCGAATGCGTCGGCTGCTTTTTCCTGTTGCCTAATTTCCTGTTTAGTTTGCTTAACGACTGTTGAATTTCGGTGTTTTAAAATTACGTGTCCGACTTCGTGGGCAATGGAAAATTGGATTTGTTCCAAATTTTGATTTAAAAGATCGTCGCTTAAAAAAATCAAATGCTGATTCTTCAAATCATTTCCTGTAAAAGTATAGGCAAACGCGTCTTTCATTGAACCCATAAACCAGCAGTTTTTAGTCACAAAGTTTATAATCTCATCCGGCATCTGGGCTAGAGTTTGGCAAACACAGCGCTTCAAAAACACAGTTCCGACTAATTTTCCCTCAAATGCATAATATATTTCCCTTGCCGTTTTCATCATCAAATTATACACCCGGGAAAGTCTTCAGATTTGACATGACAAGTGATCTGTTCTATTATTGCCGCTATGGCAAGTGAACGACCAAGTAGTTTTAGACCGCTGAGCGAAACCGTTGAGTTTAAAACAGCTGTTCTAAATATTTTAGAAAGTACTGCAAAAGTTGCTAAGCCGGTTGCGGAAGTTGTTGCTTTTGCAGGCGCTGTCATCGGACTTTTCAAAATCTTAAAAGGAGATAAAACCGGAGCAGTAATATCCATAGGAGCTTCTTTGATTGCGCTTACCGCTTCCAAGGGTTTAGAGAACTTTTCAGATAAATGCGGCATAGCAGTTGAGAAGTGGGAAGATACTCCGACAAATTAAACCCCGTGTTATAATCAAGTAATCAAAGGAGGTGATTATAATGGCAGATGCGAAGCAACCGGAAAACGGATTTAATATTAACATCAACGCGCAAACTACCCCGGTATTTTTTTCAGACCATATTCAAATGACAATCAGCGAAAACGGAATTGTTTTTGATGTCGGACAAAGAGTTTTAAATACCAATCAAATCACAGTTGTCTCCAGATTCGGAATTAATCGCGAACACGCCAAAAGGTTACTAAAATCTTTAGGAGATTTAATGGCATTAACCGAGGGACAAGTAGAAACAGTCAAAAAAGTTAAAAATTAGTGTTATAATCTGTGGTAATGAGCGCTACCAAATATCAACCCGGAGAAATAATTATTTCCGAAACGGAAATTAAAAAAAGGTTGGTAGAGTTGGCTTTTCAGATTAGTAAAAAATATAAAGGAGAAAAATTACTGGTTGTCGGAATTTTAAAAGGAGCGTTTAAATTAATTGCCGATTTAACCTCGGAAGTGCATAAGCAAGGCCTCACCGATTTGGAGATTAGTTTTATTACCCTCAAAAGTTATCCCGACGGAACAAAGGCAAAGTATGAACCTAAAATAATTCAGGATATGGATATTAATCCTGAGGGAAGACACGTGTTGCTGGTTGACGATGTTTTAGATACTGGCCGGAGTCTTCAGGTAATTCATAAGTTAATCCAGTCCAAAGGGGCAAAATCAATTTCATCTTTGGCCTTGGTGGATAAGCCGGATAAAAGACAGGTTGATTACAAAACCGATTACGTTGGATTTACGATTCCGGAAGTTTGGTTACAGGGTTATGGAATGGATACCGGAGAAGTTGGCAGAGCGGATCCTAATATTATCGCGGGCCCATACGAATATAAAGTATAATAAAAATCATGACAGATGAGCCTCTGGAAAATTCCTACCAAAAAGAAGCAGAATATTTTTTTGATGAAAGTCCTGAGCTTAGCGTCGGCGAGTCGCCTTTTTTAAGCAAGTTCTTTTCTTATTTTCCCGCTTTTGCCAATGCAAATTACCGTTTATATTTTAGTGGTCAGCTTATTTCAGTCATCGGAACCTGGCTGCAAGTTGTAGCTCAAGGGTGGCTAGTTTTGCAGTTAACGCATTCGGCATTAATGGTGGGACTCGTTGCGGCTTTAGCCAATATTCCTTCATTTTTCTTTTCGCTTTTCGGCGGAGTAATCGTGGACAGGTTTCCTAAAAAAAAGATTGTGCTTTTTACTCAAACAAGCTCGATGATTCTGGCTTTTATTTTGGGAATATTAACTTTGCTTAACGCAATTACGGTTTTTGAAATTGGCATACTGGCTTTTTGTTTAGGGGTTGTTAATGCCATAGACTGGCCGGCAAGACAATCGTTTGTTCCGGAATTTGTCGGTAAAGAAAAAATAGCTTCAGCAATTGCCATTAATTCGGGAATTTATAACAGTGCCCGCGTGGTGGGTCCGGCAGTGGCAGGCATTTTGATTGCCATAATCGGAACCGGCGGAGCATTCATACTGAACGGTTTAAGTTATATTGCGGTAATTTTAGCGCTTTTAGCAATGAAGGTTGAACTGTATGTTCCGGTAGTTAAATTACATCCGGTTTTAGCCATTAAAGAGGGATTAATTTATACTTTTAATCATTCCACAATCCGCACTTTATTGATATTCGTAGGAGTTTCTTCGATTTTTGCTTGGTCTTACACTACGGTTTTGCCGGTTATTACCCAATACACTTTTCATCTGGGTGCAACAGGCTTAGGCTATTTGTATGTTGCGGGAGGTTTAGGCGCCGTAACGGCTACTATTATAGTATCGGCTTTTTCCAAAAGGATTTCGCCAGTAATCCGTATCTTTGGCGGCAACACGCTTTTTGCAATTAGTATTTTATTATTTACCCTAACCCATAATTTTCCACTGGCTCTTATATGCTTATTCTTAACCGGTTTTGGATTACTCCTCCAGTTTGCTACCATGAACACGACGATTCAAATGTTGGCGCCGAAAGAATTAAGGGGTAGAGTAATTAGTGTTTACGCTTTAATGTTTATTGGACTAGCTCCCATCGGCAGTTTTGAAGTAGGATTTTTGTCCGATAAATTTGGCACTGCTTTGGCAATCCAAATCGGAGCGCTAATCGTTCTTGCCTTCGGCACACTACTATTTATAAACCGCAAAAAGTTCTTAGGTGATCTTAAGCAATCTTCCGGTTTCTCTTCTTGACAATAAAAGGTTTTGGAGTAGAATAAGGCTCTGTCCCATAATATGCATTATAGAGAAACGCTTACCGGAGCAGCTGCCAGAAATCAGGAAAATGCCAGATTAGTGGCAGAAGTTGCCGCTTCTAAAGATCCTCTTAAGACAGGCGCAAATGTTGTTCAAGGTTTATTCAGAGATTTGGCAAGACAAACATCCACAATAAACACAATGAATTCTCATGGCTCAATTAAAAATAATGATTTTGAAGGGGCATGGTATACGGCAGCTTGGAATCCTGAATCAGGCGAAATTAGTATCACGCCAGAATGGAAGCCGGACTTAAGCGAAGAAGATGTACAAAAAAGAATAATTAGTTCCGCGGCGCCGCTTTCGGCAAGCATAATGCTCGGATTAATAGAAAATGTTAAAGAGTATCGTGATCCCGAAAGAATTGGAGAGACAATAAACGCTATCAATAAACTCGAGGAAATCCATAGTGTCGTAGCGGGAATTGGGTTAGAAGTTTTAAAACACAAAAGAGGAAGTCAGTTGCGAAGTATATTTGATGAAAGTATTGCTTGCGCTTGGGATATCGATGGGGAATTAGAAAGAGATAAAATAAAAGCAGCTCTTACGTGGTATCGTGAACGTGAAAGAGTAACTGAAGCGGTTGCCGCCGAAATGGAAAAGTCGACAGAGGCAGATCCGTCTTCCACGGAAGTAGCTCTTACGGTATTGGCTCAAGATTTGTATAAGGATAGGATTTTCCCCAGAAATTTTTCAACTAACGACGGGAAAAGTCTAAGGGCATGGACGATTATCGATCATGATCCGGATATGGGATATCTGGTAATTGCGGAAGATGGAGAAGTTGGAAGTATATTTAATATACATGAATCACAACCTATTTTGCCAATAAATAATGCCGCATTGCTATCAAAGGCAGGATTAATTGCGGATACATTGCTTTCCAGATCTATCCGAAGTGTCCTTCCAAACCTTGGTAAGCCGGAATCTTCCGAAGCCTAATATCATAGTAGTTATTAATTTCCTCCTTGACAGTATTGGAGCATATATGATATAAATTCAACACTCTATAGGAACCAGAATGGAAAAGGTGAGATACCTTTCCCATTTTTTTGGCATTAGCCAGTAATTTCTATAAGCTCAAAAACTAAAAAAACGAATGGCCAAAACTGACACAACAAACGACCATAAGAATAATATTAGAGACAATTGGGGAAAAGAGTTTTCCCTCCTGCCAAAATTAGACCTTTTAGCAATTCAAAAACAGTCATATCAGTGGTTTTTGGAAAAAGGTATTAAGCAGGTTTTAGATGAAATTTCCCCGATCGATGATTTTACGGAAAAGAATTGGAATTTAGAACTTAAAGATTACCGTTTGGGAAAAGCTTCAAACACCCCGGAAATTGCATTATCAAAAGGTGTAACTTTTGATGCTCCGCTTTATGTAAACACAGTTCTTACCAACAAAAAAACCGGCGCAACTTATGACCAGGAAGTTTTCTTGGGTGATATTCCGCAAATGACAGAGCGCGCAACTTTTGTTATTAATGGAATCGAAAGAGCAGTTGTAAATCAGTTGGTCAGAAGTCCGGGCGCTTTCTTTACGGCAACAGCAGATAACGTTACCGGCAAAACTTTATATAATGCGGAAATCAGACCGGTTCATGGTTCTTGGCTTGAATTTACAACCACCAGACACGAAACCGTGATGGTTAAGATTGATAGACGCAGAAAGTTCTTAGCCTCCACTTTCCTTAGAGCCCTCGGCATTTCCTCAAACGAAGACATCAAAAACAAATTCAGAGACACCGAAGCAGACGGAAAAACCTCATACATCGAAAATACTTTACTTAAAGATGAAACGACAGATGCAACAGAAGCTTTAATTGAAATATTCCGAAAAATGCATCCCGGAGAACCGGTTGTTTTGGATAAAGTCAGGGAAAATTTCCTTGGCATGTTCTTCAACAATAGAAGATACGATTTGGGAGCAGTCGGAAGATACAAAATCAACAAGAAATTAGAAGGAACAGCCGGATTTTACGCGCCATCCTTGGAAGAAAAGATTCTAACTGTCGAAGATATTATCGGAACAATCAGCTTCTTAATTAAACTTGCCCAAAATAAAGAAGGAATTGACGATATTGATTCTTTGGCAAATAGAAGAGTTAGATGCGTAGGAGAATTAGTTGCCACCACCGCTTTTAGAATCGGAGCTTTAAGACTTGAGCGATCAGTTAAAGAAAGAATGAGTCTTATTCAACCGGAACTTCCAATTTCAATTTCAGGCCTTATTAACGCCAGGCCAATTATGGCATCGATTAATGAATTCTTCAGAACCTCCCAACTTTCCACCATTCTAGACCAAACCAACCCGCTTTCCGAAATAGACAACCTAAACCGCTTAACCGTTATGGGAACCGGCGGAATTTCCAGGGAAAGAGCGGCTTTTTCTATCCGCGATATCAACAGTTCACAGTATTCAAGAATTTGCCCGATCCGAAGCCCTGAGGGCCCGAATATCGGTTTAGTTACTTACCTCTCTTTGTTTACCAGAGTTAACGAATTCGGATTTTTGGAAGCGCCTTACCGAAAAGTCGTTCACGAAAAACATGGTAAAGATATAATTTCCAAAGCCACAGACGAAATTGTTTATTTGTCAGCCGATGACGAACAAAAGCATTATGTTACCCACGCGGAAGTTGTAGATGATAACGACAGGATTACACAGGAAAGAATTGCAACCAGATACAAAGGGGAATTTTTGGAAACCGAAAAAGAAAAAGCAGAATATGTAGATTTGGTTCCAAGGCAAGTTGTCGGCGCCGCCGCATCCTTAATTCCGTTTGTCAGCCATGATGAGGCGAATAGAGCTCTTATGGGAACTCATATGCAATGTCAGGCAGTGCCATTAATCAGTCCTGAAAGCCCGATTGTCGGAACCGGCATGGAGGGAGCAATTTCCGAAATGATGGGAAGAGTAGTTTATGCGCCATACGATGCAATTGTTACTTATGCCGATGCAAACAAAGTTATTATTGAAGGAAAAGGCGAAAATAAAGAACAAACCTATTTTATTAATTCTTTCCAAAGAACTTCCCAAGCCACCGCTTACACTCAAAGAACCATGGTTTCGACCGGACAAAAAGTTAAAAAAGGCGATCTTTTGGTTGACGGACCGGCTTCACAAAACGGAGAACTCGCTTTAGGACAAAATCTTTTAATTGCTTATACTTCACTTGATGGTTTGGGTTATGAGGACGGAATTGTTATTTCGGACAGATTAGTTAAAGAAGATACGCTTTCTTCGATCCACATTGAAAAATACGAAGCGGCAGTAGTTGAAACAAAACTCGGACCGGAAGAAACCACCCGCGATATTCCAAATGTTTCGGAAGAAGATTTGGCCAATTTGGATGAAGACGGAGTTGTCGTTATTGGTAGTGAAGTGGCTCCCGGCGATATATTAGTTGGAAAAATTGCTCCAAAAGGTGAAACAGAACTTTCAGCTGAAGAAAGATTACTTAGAGCAATTTTTGGAGAACAAGCAAGGGAAGTCAGAGATACTTCTCTTCGTATGCCGCATGGCGAAAAAGGAACAGTCATCAATGTTCAAGTCTTAGACAGGAAAAAAGGCGACGAATTAGAACCCGGAACTTTAAGAAAAATAATTGTTGAAGTTGCGCAGCTAAGACATGTTGTAATCGGAGATAAATTGGCCGGAAGACATGGCAACAAAGGTGTTATTTCCAAAATCTTGCCTCAAGTTGATATGCCTCACTTGGCAGATGGCACGCCGGTTGATATAATCATTTCTCCGATCTCGGTTTTGGCCCGTATGAATTTGGGTCAGTTATTGGAAGCGCATTTAGGTTGGGGAGCAGTAAATTTGGGTCATAAGATCGGAATGCCGGTCTTTGAAGAAGTTGAAGAAGAAAGGGTTGTCGGAGAACTTAAAAAAGCCGGACTGCCGGTTGACGGAAAAGCAATTCTTTACGACGGAAGAACAGGCCAGCCATACGAAAATCCAATTGTTGTCGGAATTGAATATGTCATGAAACTTATCCACATGGTTGAGGATAAGACCCATGCCAGATCAACCGGCCCGTACTCTTTAGTTACTCAACAGCCATTAGGCGGAAAAGCGCAAATGGGCGGACAAAGACTCGGGGAAATGGAAGTCTGGGCACTCGAAGCGCATAGAGCCAGATATACATTACAGGAAATGTTAACAACCAAATCTGACGACGTAGTCGGCCGTGCCAAGGCTTTTGAGGCAATCGTTAAGGGAATGGATATTCCAACGCCAAAAGTTCCGGAATCGTTCAAGGTCTTAATTAAAGAACTTAATGCTTTAGGATTAAACGTAGTTCCGGTTGGCGCAACAGTTTCGGATACGCCAATTGACGCGCCACTCGTTGAACCAACCGAAGCGCAAAAAGTAACCGAGGAAACACGGGAAGAAGTAGAAAAAGAAGCTAAGAATCTCCAGGAAGAATTAGGCGGAGAAGAAGTTTTAGAACAAGCAGGGGCTGGAGCAGAAAATCCGGGCGTAGAAATATCAGCAGAAACACCAGCCGAGGCGCCAAAAGCGGCAGAAGGAGAAACACATGAATAACGATAAGAAAAACAAAGATATTACAATTTTAGATTTCAAATCTTTAAAGCTTCTTTTAGCTAGCAAAGAAGATATTCTTAATTGGTCTTACGGCGAGGTTACCAAGCCCGAGACGATCAATTACAGAACTTTAAGACCGGAAAAAGACGGACTTTTTGATGAAAGAATTTTTGGACCTACCAAAGATTGGGAATGTTATTGCGGAAAATACAAAAGAATCAGAAATAGAGGGATTATCTGCGATAAGTGCGGTGTTGAAGTCACATTATCAAGAGTTAGGCGTGAAAGAATGGGACATATCACGCTCGCTGCGCCGGTTTCCCATGTTTGGTATTTTAAAGGATCATCCTCACCATTATCTTTAATTTTGGACATGTCGCAAAAAAGCCTTGAGGGAGTAATCTACTACGCATCATATTTAGTTACCGACCTTGACGATGAAAAGAAAAAGCAAGGGCTTTTGGACTTAGAAAAAACCATTGAACAAAGAAAATTAGCCCAGAAAAAAGAAATTGAAGTAGAAGAGAAAGTCATTGCCAAAGAAGTTGAAGAAAAATTAAAAGATTCTGCAAAAACTAAAGTCAAAGGTGAACAAAAAGAATTAATGAACCAAGAATTTGATTTGCAAAGACGCCAAAGAGTGGCAAGACTTGAAGAAAGAGAAGCAAATGAAAATAAAAAACTTGATGAAATTAAAGATGCGCTTTCAAAATTAATCAAAAGCCTTAAAGTAGGCAGCGTTTTATCCGAAGATGAATATTTCAAATTATTAGAATATGATATACCGGTTTTCTTCACCATTAAAACAGGAGCAGAAGGGCTATCGGAATTAGTTGAAAAAATTGATATTGCCGGACTTATTATTGCTCTTCGAGACGAAACAGCTAAAGCCAAGGGGCAAAGATATTTTAAATTAATTAAAAGATTAAGACTATTGGAGTCAATGCGAAAAGCGGGAATTTCACCGGCATCCATGGTTCTAACAACCCTTCCGGTTATTCCTCCGGATCTTCGTCCGATGGTACAACTTGCCGGCGGAAGATTTGCAACGTCCGATTTAAACGATTTATACAGAAGAGTTATTAACAGAAATAATAGGTTAAAGCATTTAATTTCCCTTGGGGCTCCTGAGATAATTTTAAGAAACGAAAAAAGAATGCTTCAGGAATCGGTTGATTCATTAATTGATGCATCGCAAAGGTCAAATCAAGTTGTCGTTTCACCTTTAAGATCACTTTCAGACATGCTTCGCGGTAAACAGGGAAGATTCAGACAAAATTTGTTAGGAAAAAGAGTTGATTATTCGGGACGATCGGTCATTGTTGTTGGACCGGAACTTAGGCTTTCACAATGCGGACTTCCAAAAGAAATGGCTTTGGAAATGTTTAAGCCGTTTGTTCTTCGTGAAGTAATCGTCAGGGGATATGCTCCAAATATCAAGTCTGCTAAAAGATTTATTGAAAAAAGATCTCCTGAAGTTTTCGACATTTTGGAAGAAATTACCAAAAACCATCCGGTACTTTTAAACCGTGCTCCTACATTGCATAAATTAGGCATTCAGGCTTTCTTCCCGGTCTTAATCGAAGGTGCAGCCATTGCCTTACATCCTTGTGTATGCGCCGGTTACAATGCGGATTTTGACGGAGATCAAATGGCTGTTCATATTCCATTGTCTTCAAAAGCTCAAGAAGAAGCAATCACGCTTATGATGCCAAGGCACAATTTATTAAAGCCTGCAGACGGTAGCCCAATTACTTTGCCAAACAAAGAAATGGCAGTCGGAGTTTTCTACTTAACCAGCATGAATCCGGCGTTAAAGAAAGAAGTAAATTTAAGTTTTGGTAATTATAATGAGGCATTTTTGGCCCATTCTTTGGGAACGATTAAATTAAGAGAGCCGATTGACGTAGTGGTTGATGGAAAATTGGTTGAAACAACGGTCGGAAGATTAATGTTCAACGAAAAATTGCCAAAAGATTTCGGGTTCCTTAATGACTCGGTTAAAGCGTCCGGCATTAAAAGAATTATTACAACCGCAATCAAAAGATATACATCTGAGGAAGTGGAACTAATCATAGATAGCATTAAAAAGCTCGGATTCTACGGATCAACGGTTTCGGGAATTTCAGTTTCGGTTTTTGATAACAAAATGATTCCTGAGAAAGATTCATTTATCCAGGATGCGGAGAAAAAAGTTACAGGAGTCGAGGCAGATTACCAAGAGGGTTTAATTACCAATGAGGAAAAAAAGAGACTTTCAAATGACATTTGGATGGAATCAACCGATAAGATCGCCACTTTAACTTGGAACAGTTTGGAACAAGGCAATGTCATTAAGATCATTATTGATTCCGAGGGAGCCCGTGCCGGAAAAGAACAGTTAAAACAGCTCTCCGCCATGAGAGGTCTTATTATGGATCCTATGGGAAAGATTGTTGAGCTTCCGATTAAAGGAAACTTTAGACAAGGGCTTTCCATTTTTGAATATGTTGCATCGGCCAGAGGTTCCAGAAAAGGATTAACAGATTCAGCCTTAAAAACTGCTAATGCAGGATATTTAACCCGAAGATTAGTTGACGTTTCCCATGACGTAATTGTCAGAGCCGATGATTGTGGAACAACCGATGGAATCTTGATTTCCGCCCATGAAGCCATCAGAACAGCCTTATTTGCAGATAGATTAATCGGAAGATATGCAGCTGAAAAGATTGTTTCTAAGAAAACCAAGAAAGAAATTGTTAAAGCCGGAGAAGAAATTACCGAAGAAGCAGTAAAACAAATCGTTGCCGGAGAAGTAGAAGAAGTAATCGTTAGAAGCGCAATTACCTGTAAATTGGAATATGGAATTTGCGCCAGATGCTATGGTTGGGACTTTTCAACCAGAAGAACAGTCGAATCCGGAGTGCCGGTCGGAGTAGTAGCAGCCCAATCAATTGGAGAGCCTGGAACACAGCTTACCATGAGAACCAGATATGTTGCCGGAGCTGTAATGCAAGACGTTACCCACGGACTTCCTAGAGTTGAAGAGCTTTTTGAAATGAGAACACCAAAGAGTTTGTCTCCGATTTCGGAAATTTCCGGAAAAGTTACAATTGAAACAGGCGAAGACGGCTATGTAGTTAAAATTAAAAGCACCCATGGAAAGCCCGCTGATGAAAGAGAATATTTTGTCCCAATGGCAGCAACTTTGGAAGTTGCCGATGGAGATGAAATTTCCGCCGGAAAAGCTTTGGCCGGAGGATATTTGGATCCTAAGGAAGTAATCAAGATCAAAGGATTAATTGACGGACAAAGATATATTGTTTCCGAAGCCCAAAAAGTATATGAAGGACAGGGAATTGGTATTAACGACAAGCATTTTGAAGTAATCCTTAGAAAAATGTCAGACAAAGTTATTGTTGAAACAGTTGGAGACACATCATTAATTCCGGGAGACTTTATTACCCGAACCCGTTTTGAACAAATTAACGCGGAAGTTTTGTCTCAGGGTGGAGAGCCTGCAACAGCCAGACAAACAATTTTGGGAATAACCAAGTCATCTTTGTTCTCTGACTCATGGCTTTCGGCTTCCTCATTCCAGGAAACCACCAAAGTCTTAACCGAGGCAGCTTTAGAGGGCGCGGAAGACCGCTTGGTCGGACTTAAGGAAAATGTTATTATTGGAAGATTGATCCCTGTTGAGGGTACCGCTGTTGAAGCAGCTTAATAATATGCCTACACTTTCACAACTTGCCAAACAAGGCAGACATAAAAAACAAAAAAAAGTCAGATCAACCGGTTTAAGGAAGATTTTTAATGCTAGAGAAAGGGTTTATAAAGATTTAAATTCTCCGCAAAAACGTGGAGTTGTAACCTTAGTTAAAACAATGACTCCTAAAAAACCAAATTCGGCTCTTCGAAAAGTTGCCAGAGTTAAGCTTTCAAACCGTACTGAGGTTACAGCTTATATCCAGGGAATCGGACATTCGCTTTCCGAGCATGGAATTGTTCTCGTCCGCGGCGGTAGAGTAAAGGATTTACCGGGAGTTAAATATCACATAGTCCGCGGAAAGTTTGACTTACAAGGTGTTGAAGGCAGAAAAAGATCTAGAAGCAAATATGGAACAAAGAAATCAGCCGGCCCAACCAGAGTTGCGGGAGCAGCGCCAAAAGTAGAAGCAGCACCGGCACCAGCGGCTTAAGCATAGCCCGAACGAAGTAAGGTCCCGAGCGTAGTCGAGGGACTAATAATAAAATATGAGACATAAAAAAGTACAAAAACGAAAAATAGAAGAAGATAAAGTTTACCAAAGCAATCTTGTTGCTAAATTCATTAACAGAATGATGAAAGACGGCAAAAAGTCTGTTGCGGAGAAATCTTTTTATGACAGTTTTGAATTGCTTAAAAAAGACGGCGATCCATTAGCGCTTTTTGAAGCGGCTATCAATAATGTTGGCCCGAGGACTGAAGTAAAAGCAAAAAGAGTTGGAGGAGCCAATTATCAAGTGCCTCAGGAAGTTAGAGGAGACAGAAGATTATCCTTGGCAATTAGATGGATTTTGGAAGCAGCAAGGGCGCGTTCAAGCCGCGATTTCCACACTTTTGCCGAAAAATTAGCAGCGGAAATTTTGGATGCAACCAAAAATGAGGGTGCAGCTATTAAAAAAAGAGATACAATTCTTAGAATGGCAGAAGCTAACAAAGCTTTCGGCCACTTCAGATTTTAAATCTTATTTATTTCCAATAAAAATTATCGTATTCTATTAATATGGCAGAACCGGCAACAGACAGATTAAAAACACTAGATAAAGTAAGAAATATCGGCATTATTGCTCATATTGACGCGGGAAAAACTACCACCACCGAGCGTATTTTGTTCTACACGGGAAAGACTTACAAAATCGGCGATATTGATGAGGGAAATACGCAAATGGATTGGATGGAACAGGAAAGAGAAAGAGGAATTACCATTGTTTCCGCCGCTACCACCGCTTTTTGGAAAGACCATAGAATAAATATTATTGATACCCCCGGCCATGTAGATTTTACAGCCGAAGTAGAAAGATCACTCAGAGTTTTAGATGGTGGTATCACAGTTTTAGATGCCGAAGAGGGCGTTCAATCACAATCGGAAACCGTCTGGAGACAAGCTGATAAATATAAAGTTCCAAGGCTTTGTTTTGTAAACAAAATGGATAAATTAGGAGCAGATTTTTTAGCAACTGTTAAATCAATTGAAGACAGACTAGGCGCAAACACTTTAATTATGGTTTTGCCAATAGGATCAGAACAAACCTTTACGGGAGTAGTGCACTTAATGGAAATGAAAGCTTATATTTGGGAAAACGACAATCTTGGCGCAAAATTCCAGGTTTTAGACGAGATTCCGGCCGAAATGGCAGAACAAGTTAAGGAATATAGGCATAAAATGATTGAAAAAATTTCCGAAACAGATGACATGCTTACAGAAAAATATCTAAATGGCGATGAAATTACAGACGATGAATTAAAAGCTGCTTTAAGACGCGCGGTTATTGCCTATAAATTAGTGCCGATTTTTGCAGGATCATCTCTTAGAAATAAAGGCGTTCAACCTCTTTTGGATGCAGTTATCGATTATCTTCCGTCTCCATTGGATGTTCCGGAATTATTAGGACATAATCCAAAAACAGATCAAGAAGAAATAAGAAGACCCGATGTTAAAGAACCGTTGGCAGGATTAGCCTTTAAAATCCAAATAGATCCGCATGTTGGGAAATTAACTTATTATAGAGTTTATTCGGGAACTATTACCGCCGGTTCATACATTTATAACAGCACAAAAAATATTACCGAAAGAGTCGGCCGTATTCTTTTGATGCACGCAAATCACAGAGAAGAAATTAAAGAAGCTTATGCCGGAGAAATTGTCGGTTTGGTCGGACTTAAAGATACCGGAACAGGCGATACGCTTTGTGATGATAAATCACCGATTATCTTGGAAAAGATAACTTTCCCGGAGCCGGTTATCTCCCTAGCAATTGAGCCTAAGACCAAAGTCGACCAAGAAAAATTAGGCATGGCTCTAAAAAGATTATCCGAAGAAGATCCGACTTTTTCAATTAAAACCAATCATGAAACAAACCAGACCATTATTTCAGGAATGGGAGAGCTTCAGTTGGAAGTTATGGTAGACCGCATGAAGAGAGAATTCGGAGTTTTAGCCAACGTCGGAGCCCCACAGGTAGCATATAAAGAATCAATTAAAAAGGAAGCCGAAGGAGAAGGAAAATATATCAGACAATCCGGCGGACGCGGACAATACGGCCATTGCTGGCTTCGCATTAAACCAAAGCCAAGAGGCGAAGGATTTGAGTTTATTGACGCTATCAAGGGCGGAGCAATTCCGGCCGAGTTTATTAAAGCAATTGAAAAAGGTGTTAAGGAAACTTTGGATAACGGAATTTTGCTGGGATTCCCGGTTATTGATATGGAAGTTACGGTTTATGACGGATCTTTCCACGATGTTGATTCATCCGAAGTTGCCTTTAAAATTGCCGCTTCTAAAGCTTTGCAGGCAGCTTCAAAAATAGCCGAAATCACCCTTTTGGAGCCGATTATGAAAGTCGAAGTTACGACGCCTAGCGAATTTATGGGAGACGTAATTGGTGATTTATCTGCCAAAAGAGCGCAGATTATGGGAACCGAAGAACGGGGCAAAGCAACAATCGTTTTAGCTATGGTGCCGCTTGCCGAACTTTCAGGTTATTCGACAACCATACGATCCATGTCTCAAGGTAGAGCGTCATATTATATGGAACCGTCTCATTACGAAGAAGTACCGAAAAATATTATCGAAGGAATGCTTGCTAAATCCACCTTCACCGGAAGAGTAGAATAGTCTCAGGTTTTCCGATTGACACACCCACTAATATAGGCTATAATCTGTGCTTACATGGCCAGAGAATTACCATCATTTCAATCCGTAGATCAAGCATTGGACAATGTCACTTCTAAGCTTTTTAGAGATATTCATTCCGCTTACAATAGCGGAAAAGCCAACTCGGATATGGCAAATACTTTTTACGGATTAATTGACGGTCGCGCTGAAGGAGAAAAAGCAGTCTATTTAAGTTCCGGCTCAACAGAAGCTTTTCTTTGGGATTTTCGGGAAAACGGTCAGGATCCAAAGCAAGGTTTATTAAGAACCAAACCCAGTCTTGCAAAGCTTGGTGACTTAGTTGGGTTTTACCACTTTATGGCAGGAATAACTACGGAAGGAACTAAGCCAACTCACGGTTTTTCGCATCGTAAACCAACTCTTAGAATGATGGAAATTGCTGATTTCTTTTATCAGCAGGGAAATCAAATTTATAAGCGGTTTTCGCATGAGTGGTTTATAGAAGAAGGAAACCGAAGACGATCTAAAACGCATGGTACTTCTATAGAAGATCAGGCCGTAGTTCGTGGTAATGCTACCCGGGGAATGATAAGGGATTTGACACATATGAATGCTTTTGTAAATGGTACCGAAACAATTGTAGCTTCGGCTTGGCAATCTTTTTCGGAAAGAACCGATATTGCCGATTCCGAAAGACAATTTGCTGTAGATCAGGCAGCAGTCTATAGAGAAGATATTGAAGGAGATCTAGCCTGGGGAGAATTCGATGAGGGATTAGCCGAAGATCCTGCAAGCAGACCCTCGCCATCAGTAATTGGTATTCCTACATTATTTTTCCCCGGAAGAGTTAAATAGTTTTAAGTTGAAAAAACCGGAATAAGTTGCGTCCTTGATCTTTCAAACCTTGCTCTTTCCTGTATTTCTTCATTGCCCTGATTGAACTGGTAAAGTATGCCCTTTCGTGATTGTCCAGAATTTATAGGTACGAGTCTTCTTTTGACGTACGATTCTTGAGCGGACATTTGTGAATGTTGTCTTTTCAGCCAAGCTTTAGTACCGCTAATCCAAGCTAAATAATCATTCCAGTTATCTTTACCTTGAATATCTACGGGTACTTTTTCGCTTTCCTCTGTAAAATATACAGTCATGTCGATACCATGCATATCTTCAATACTCCATTTTGGATATATGACAATCCGGCTAACATCAACTAAAGGGGCAATAACGCGGGCTATTTTTGCTTCGCCTTTTCTGCCGTTTCTTTCTTTACGACCTTCGCTTTCCGGAATAGGTGGAAATTCAATCTTTGAATCATAATCGGTTTGTGGAGCTCTGAAGGAAAGGGAGCAGTCGGTAAATAAACCGTTTGGAAAACCAGACTCGCCTAGTTCTGCCGTAGCTATGGCCATCTAATCTAATTGTTAAACAATAAATTTTTCTTGTCAATAAGTATTATGGCCTATAAATGGTATAATGACGGTATGAAAAGAAATAAAAACGCATCACCGTTTGGATATTATTTTAAATATTTAGATAAAATAGATAAGGGCGTAAAAGATTCAAAGGAATTTGGGTCAATGCTTATTCTGTCTATTGTTGAAGAAGTTGGCGAAATGAGCAGGGCATATCTTGCAAAACATGGTCGAAAGCACAGCAACATTGCCGCGCAAAATGATGAACTTTACGAACAGGAACTGGGAGATATTCTTTTATCAATTCTTCGCTTGGCCAGAGTAAAAAAGATTAATCTTCATGACGCACTGATGTATTCTTTGCAGAAAATCGAAAAACGCAAACTTAACCCAAAAATCTAAGTGCTATAATTTATTTATGCAGCTTATAAAACGCGCATTTCTTTACGGATTTTTGCTCTGGTTAATCCCATTTTTGGCCTCGGTTTTAATCTTTCCGCTTAAAAAATCCGATCCTGCTTTTTATCAATCAATACTTGGAGTTTTTTCAATTACTTTAGTTATAATCCTTGCTGTTCATTATTTTAAAAAAACCGAAGGTAATTTAAGAGAGGGGATTTTATTGGGAATTGTTTTTGCGGTCATTAGCTGGTTTTTTGACTTCTTCTTTTTTATCTGGGGGCCGATAAAAATGCCACTTCTAAATTATATTAAAGAAATCGGCATCGGCTATTTAATTTATATATTTATCCCAACCGGTTTTGGATATCTTTTTGGAAGAAAAGTAGATCAAGTTGGGAGCAAATAGAGGGTTAAGAGTCTCGGTCGTCAGGATCGCCTTCCTGAATGTCAATTCTCATTAAAACAAGCGGGGCATCTCCCACCACAATAGCTTCAAGAGCGGATCTATTAGAAGATTTATCATGCGGATCTCTTTTAAATCCTGCGACTCTTTCTCTTAGCTTTCCTTTTACACGTTCTAAATCTTCTTTAGTTTCTCCTTTGCCGCTATACTTTATCCAAAATTTTCTGGCAACCGCATGCAACTGGTCGATTGTAGAGACGGCTTGTGGGGTAATCGGGGCGTCAATACGGGTTACTATTTCATAGAGATTTCCCTCATCGTTTCCCAATAGTCTGCAAAGTGCCGGATCCGACACAGTGACTTCGGCAAGAGTCATAAATCCCGAAAGTTTAGCGCTAGGCGTAACAGCATTGTAAATATAGGTATTTGCCCACTGAACAACATTGTCAGCCGAATCCAATCCTGATAATTCAAGAGGAGTTGGATCTAATGGCGGCAATGGTTTTGGTTCTCTGTTAATTCTTATAGGCATAATAGCATATATTATAGGATATAGCCTTAAAAGTCAAATGGTTTTTAAGCAAGTACTCAGATTTAAACATTAAGATTATTTTGATATGGTTTTTTCTGCCAAAATGGGACCGCTAATCAGGTCCCATTTTTTTGGCAAAATATTTGGAAAAAGCTCAATTTGGTACTTGACTGATATTCAAAAATACTGTATATTTACTCTTGACCTTCAAAAAGAGGTCACTTTTTTTTAAATTATGGCAGACGTATATAAAAGAACAAAACCACACGTAAATATCGGAACCATCGGTCACGTTGATCATGGTAAGACAACCTTAACAGCAGCTATTGCAACTGTGCTTTCTAAGCATGGTGGTGGAAAAGCAATGAAGTATGAAGATATTGATAATGCGCCGGAAGAAAAAGCAAGAGGCGTTACCATTAATATTACCCATGT
>Ga0182027_10003039_pt1 | contig 26914 bp, 20 predicted proteins | sample 712E1DmetaG_FD_121300 | JGI IMG/M metagenome (GOLD analysis project Ga0182027, IMG submission 121300) | Permafrost microbial communities from Stordalen Mire, Sweden - 712E1D metaG (Illumina Assembly) | ecosystem: Environmental > Terrestrial > Soil > Wetlands > Permafrost | place: Sweden...
CGATTGCTCGGCCAGGTTCTGCTGGCCATCGAAACGGTCCAGGATCCGCAGTTCTCCGTGCCGGCGCACCAGGCGGCGGTGTCATACGCGCTCTGGCAGGAAGACCTGATCGACGCTCACAGGGCCGCCGAAGGAGGCTGGCTGAGGGTCAGCGATACGGAGGACTGGCTGCTGATGGCGCGCATGGCCTCGACCTGCCTAGAGGTCGACGCCATGGCTTCGCAGGACGCCCACCGGCGACGCGACCTCGCCGCCCTGGCGGCTGCGCGGGAGCGGAGCCTGCCCATACTGCTGCGCGCCGAGGCGGTCGTCCGGGCCTGCGGCGTCTCCCAGAAGACGGGCTCACGTCGGCAGGCGGATCTCGCCATAAGGACCGCCCGGGCCTTCCGAGCGCGCATCGAGGGCCACGACGACCCGGATACCTGGAAGCAGCTCGCGCTCGACTGGGCGGAGCTCGGCGACATGTACGAGGCCGCTCGAGCGAATTGGCGAGAGGCGGAGGCCCTGCTCGACGAGGCCCGCGGTCGTTCGACGCGGACGGTGGCCCGAGATCCCCTCACGGCCGCTGCCGAGGCGGCCTTCAGGCTGGGGGCATCGCCGCTCCTGCGCGCGGTAGCCGAGCTGTCGCGACGAGCGATGATCCCACTTCCCAGGCACATCGAGGCGGCGCTGGCAAGCCGTCAGGAGCCGGCTGCCATGCCGGCGAGGACGGCCGGCCGCGCGGGCGCGCTTTCGAGCCCACACTTCGGTTCTCCTGCCGCGCGAGAGAGCCAGGGCGGCCCGGCCGGCTCGGGAACCCGGCACGAGCCGGGCCTCGTGGCGGACTTCGCGTCTCGGTCCAGGCAGCCGGCGCAGCACGACTTCGGCCTCAGCAAGCGCGAGATCGAGGTCCTGGCCTTGATTGCCGAAGGTCGGAGCAACCCCGAGATAGGCCGGCGCCTGTTCATCACTCGAAAGACGGTGGCCGTCCACGTGAGCAACATATTGACGAAGCTCGGGGTCTCCGGCCGCGTCGAGGCCGCCGCCGCTGCGATCAGACTGGGCCTGACCGACCGAGAGTAGGCTCCGGCGGCGCGCCCGCTCCCGGAAACGAAGAAACCCGGACGTCACAGTCCGGGTTTCTCATAGAGAGTCCGATCTACCAGCGCTTGCCGAGAATGATGAACACAAGCGCGACGGCGACCGGAGCCAGGGCGGTGAGGCTCACGGTTGACTCCTCGTGATCTGAGTTTCCCTGTTGCTGGCGCATTCCCCTGATGCGTTGGCCACGTTAGATCCCGGAGCCGCGCCCCACAATCGTCTTTCCGTACTAGTACCAGTCATCCACTCGGCTGGTAATGGCGCCGGATCCGCCAAACGGGCGATCCCCGCCCGGATCAGTCGACGGGATTCCGGGTCATCGCGGCGTCGACGGCGGCCAGGAGCGCCTCGGCGGTGAACGGCTTGGCCAGAAACTCGATGCCCGGCTCCAGAACGCCGTCGCGAACGATTCCCTTGTCAGTATGGCCGGACATGTACAGGGTCCGGATGCCGGGTCGGGCAGCTGCCAGCCGGGCTGCCACGTCGCGGCCGCTCATTCCGGGCATGACGACATCGGTGAGCAGCAAATCCACCGGTTCGTCTGCGGACATCTCGACAGCCTCCACGCCGTCGGAGGCGGTCAGGACGGTGTAGCCGGCGGCCTCCAGGACGCGGCGCGCGAATCTCCTGACTCCACGGTCGTCCTCCACGACGAGGATCGTTCCCGTCCCGGTCGAGGCGGCCGGGACGGGACCCGGCGGCTCGGGGCTGGCCACAGCCTCGACACGGGGCAGGTAGACGCTCAGGGTCGATCCACTGCCGAGTTCGCTGCGGGCCGTGACCTTGCCTCCGGACATGCGCACGATCCCGTATACGGTGGCCAGGCCCAGGCCGGTTCCCCTGGCCGGATCCTTGGTCGTGAAGAACGGTTCGAAGAGACGTTCCAGGGTCGCCGCGTCCATGCCGGTTCCCGTGTCGGAGACCGATAGCATCGTCATTGGTCCGGCCGAGCCGGGCCGGTCCGGCGTTATCGTCTCGGCCATCTCGATGTCGGCAACCTCGATGGTCACCGTGCCGCCGTCTGGCATGGCGTCCCTCGCGTTGACGACCAGGTTGACGATGACCTGTTCGAGCTGGCCGGGATCCACCAGGACGTGCCCTCCTCCGACCGGGGCGACGGTCTCGAGGACGATGTCTTCACCGATCAGCCGGCGCAGCATCGGCTCCAGACGCCGCACGATCAGGCTCGGGTCGACGATTTCGGGCTTCAGGACGGTGCGTCGGGCGAAGGCCAGGAGCTGGCGGGTCAGGGCGGCCGCCCGGTCGGCCGCCAGCTCGATCTGCTCGAGATCCGCGCGAGCGGCCTCCTCATCTTGAAGCTCGCCCAGGGCCAGGCTGGCGTTGCCCCGGATGACGGTCAGCAGGTTGTTGAAGTCGTGGGCGATGCCGCCGGCAAGCCGGCCGATCCCCTCCATCTTTTGGGCCTGGCGCAGTTGTTCCTCCAGGGCCGTCCGTTCCGACTCGGCCTTCTTTCGCTCCGAGATGTCGCGGGCGATGCCGAGGACGGCGGGTTGTCCACCGAGGTCGATCATCGTGGCGATCATCTCGACCGGAATCGCCGTTCCGTCGCGCTTCAGATGGACCGTCTCGAAGGCGAGGCCGCCGGGCCCCTCGATCGTCCTGATACGCTCGGCGATGTCCGGCGCCGTCCCGGGCAGGCTGAGGTCGGCCACGGTCAGCCCGATCAGCTCCTCCTTCCGGTAACCGAGGTGTTCGCAGGCGGTCCGGTTGGCCTCGATGAGTCGGCCCTCCAGGTCGCTGATGTATATGGCATCGGCGGCGCTTTCGAACAGGGTTCGGAATCGTTCCTCCGAACGCCGAAGAGCCTGCTCGGCCTCGTAGCGATCGTCGATGTCCAGGGCCGCCGTGACGATGCCGGTGATCTCCCCGTCATGGCCCCACAACGGAGCCTTGGTGATGACGTGGCGTCTTATGCCGCGGTCGGCGGTTGGCGAGGGGGCTTCGTAGACCTGAGGTTTCCCGGTCGCCAGCAGGTCCCGGTCCGTGTCCCAGTGCAGTTCCGATTCCGGCATCCCGAGCTCGGCAATCGTCCTGCCCACGACATCGGCGGGCCGGCGCCGGCCGGCGGCGGCGAAGGTGGCGTTGCAGAGCTGGACCCGGCCCGCGCGGTCCTTGGCGATGATCGGTATCGGAATCGCGTCGAGCATCTGCTGCATGAAGCGGGCCTGGTCGCGGATTGCCTCCTCCGACTGCCTGCGCTGGGTGATGTCGCGCTGGACGGTCAGGATGGCGGGCCGGCTCCGGAATTCGATGCGACGTGACACGCCCTCGATCGGGATCTTCCTTCCGTCTCGAGTGACATGAGTCGTCTCGAACACCGACGTGCCGTCCCGCATCGCCTGCGTGGTCCGTTCGGGGACCAGATCGGCCATTTCGGGCGAGTTGATCGACGCGACCGGCATCGCCAGGAGCTGTTCCCGTGTATAGCCGAGACGCTCGCAGACGACCCGGTTGACCTCCAGGAATCGGCCGCCGGGCTCGGAGATGGCGACGCCGTCGCCGACGTTGTCGAAGATCGTCCGGAACTCTTCTTCCGAACGACGAATGGCCTCCTCGATCTCGTGTTCGGCGGTGATGTCGCGAACTGCGGAGACGACGCCCACGATCTCACCGCTGGCGTTGCGGTGCCGGCGGTTCGTCTGGACCGCCCAGCCGCGGCGGCCGGTTCGGGGAATCACGTACTCGAATTCGCGCGAGGTAGGCTCGGCGCCGGCCAGGGCATCACGGAGATCCTCACCGACGCCGGCAGCCATGACCTCGGGGAAGGCCTCGAAGGCGTCCCGGCCGATGACGTGGGCCGCCGAGAGTCCCGTCAGGTCCTCCATCGTTGGGTTCCAAACGGAGACCTTGAGGTCGTGGTCGTAGACGATCAGCCCATCGCCGGAGCTGCTGATGATCGTCTCGACGAAGGCGTTCCGCTCGCGCAGGGCGGCCTCCGCGCGGCGGGCCTCCGTGACGTCTTCGATCATGGCCATCAGCCAGGTCGGGCCGACGCGCGAGATGCGGATGCGCACGGACCGGTTGGACGCACGGTCGTATGTTTCGAATTGCGCCGGCTCACCGCCGACCGTGACGAGGGCCGCGCGCTCCAGCAGCTCGGGTTTCATCTGGGGGTTGACGTCCGACAGGAGCGTGCCGATCAAGCTATCGGCCCTCTGGCGGGTCAGCCTCTCGTAAGCTGGATTGACGGCGACGATGCGGTAGTCCAGGGGCCGCCCGTCCGCGCCGGGGACCATCTCGCCGATGATCAAGGCGTCCGACATCTGCTCGAAGGCAAGCTGGTAGATGTCGTGGTGCGCGCGCGCGTCGGAAGAAGTCGGGGATGCCGAGTCTGCGCCCCCAGAGGCTCCCGCACTGTGCCGGTCCTGACTCGACCGGGACCGGCCTGTATTCTCCACGCTCTCAGCCAATGCTCCGGCTCATTTGACGCCACGACCCATCGCCGTCGCCGGTACCGGAATCGAGCGGCTCGCAACTCCGGAGCACGGTTCCCCAGCTCTGCCCGGCGGGGTCGATAAGCACGGGCATCTTCCCACCGGGACGGCAGGGCGTCTATGCGACATTCGAATGAGCTCGGGCAAGGCCTTACGCCGGAGCCGTCGACCCGCTCGTGCCTGGTGCGTCCCCGATGACACCGGCCCACCGGCGGCCCGGAGGCCCGTTCGGGTGGCGTCGGCGTGGCCGGCGGTCCTTATAGCGCCTTATAGCGCCTTGACGGCCGCCACCAATTCCTGCAAGCCGCGCTTCGCGTCGGCGAAGTACATGCCGGTCTTGGGGTTGACGTACAGAGGGTTGTCGATGCCGGCGTAGCCGCGGCCCATCGATCGCTTCATCACGATTATCGACCTGGCGTGGTCGACGTCGAGGATCGGCATGCCGTAGATGGGGCTGGAGCGGTCCGATCGGGCCGCCGGGTTCGTAACGTCGTTGGCGCCCACGACCAGGGCTACGTCGGTCCGCTCGAACTCGGGGTTGATCTCGTCCATCTCCTTGAGCTGCGGATAAGGCACGTTGGCTTCGGCGAGCAGCACGTTCATGTGGCCGGGCATGCGGCCGGCCACCGGATGGATCGCGTAGGAAACCTCGATGCCGCGAGCCTCGAGCAGGTCCGCCAGCTCGCGGACGCCGTGCTGTGCCTGGGCGACCGCGAGGCCGTAGCCCGGCACGATGACGACCTTGCTGGCATAGGCGAGCTGGATGGCCGCATCGTCGACCGAGACCTCGCGGACGGTGCCACCCGCGGTCGCGAGCGCCGACTGAGTCCCTTCCTCGGCCCCGAAGCCTCCGACCACGATGTTGGCGATGGACCGATTCATGGCGCTGGCCATCAGCCGGGTCAGGATCGCGCCCGATGCGCCCACCAGGGCGCCGGCGACCACGAGCATGACGTTGCCGACGACGAAGCCGGCCATCGAGACGGCCGTCCCGGTGAACGCGTTCAAGAGCGAGATCACGACCGGCATGTCGGCGCCGCCGATCGGCAGCACCATCAGCACGCCGAACACCAGGGCGCAGGCAAGGGCCACGACCAGGAGCGCGTAGAGGACGCTCGGATCGTAGGTGACGGCGCCGGCACCGGCCAGGATCAGGACGATCGAGACGCTGATCCCGCAAACCACGGCGAACCAGGACAGGATCCGGCCGCCCGGAAGCATGATCGGCTGTCCCCGGATGAGGCCCATCAGCTTGGCGGAGGCAATCAGCGAGCCCGTGAACGTGACCGAGCCGACGAGAACGTCGGCCAGGATGAATAGCGTCCGCCAACCGTCCAGGCCCGGAGCGCCGCCGGCCAGGACCCGATGCCCGTCGAGAGCCAGAAAGTCACTGAGCGCCAGCAGCGCCGCCGCGCCGCCGCCGACGGCGTTGAAGAGCGAGACCAGCTGGGGCATGGAGGTCATGGCGACCGTGCGCGCCATCCTCAGGCCGAGGCCGCCGCCGAGGGCCAGGCCGCCGATGATGATCGCCCAGTTCCAGAGGCCGACGCTGCCCTGCGTCACGAAGACGACCTCCGCCACGACGGCGATGATCATTCCCGCCGCCGAGAGCCGGTTGCCCGTTCGGGCCGTGGCCGGGGAGTTCATCAGATGGAGGCCGATCACGAAGAGTGCCGCCCCGACGATGAATGACAGCTGGACCAGGTAACCGACGTTAGTGGCGTTCATCGCGATCCCCCGTCACTTTGCGGCCTTGTCGGCCGTTGGGACCGGGCGTCGTTTGAACATCTGGAGCATTCGGTCCGTGACCCAGTAGCCGCCGACGACGTTTGCCCCGGCAAACGCCATCGCCACGAAGGCGAGCACGCCGGTGGGCACGCTGTTGGCCGTGGCGGCCAGCCCGATGGCGCCGACCAGTACGATCCCGTGGATCGAGTTGGTGCCCGACATCAACGGCGTGTGAAGCGTGGCGGGAACCTTGCTGACGACTTCGAAGCCGAGCAGGATCGCCAGGACGAAGACCGTCAAGGAGTCGAGTAGGGTGCCGACGTTCATGCCTTGACGCCTCCCCGCGGTGCGGGCTTCAGGAGCTTCTTGGTGGCCTCCTGGACCACCTTGCCTCCGTATGTGATGACTGTGGCGGCCGTGACCTCGTCCGCGAAGTCGAACCGCAGCTCGCCGAGCTTCACGAAGTTGAGCAGCAGGTTGAGGATGTTTCGGGAATAGAAGGCGCTCGCGCCGGTCGGCATCGATGCCGGCAGGTCGAGAGGTGCGTGGATGGCGACGCCGTTGGGCGTAAAGGTCACCTTGCCCGGCTCCGACAGCTCGCAGTTGCCGCCGAGGTCGCTGGCGGCCATGTCGACGATGATCGAGCCGGCCCTCATGCACTCGACGGCCGCGGCGGTCACGAGAACCGGCGGCCTCCGGCCGGGAACCTGGGCCGTCGTGATGACGATGTCGTGGGAGGCGATGACGTCGTTCAGCTCGTCCTGCTGGGCGGCCTGCTCCTGGGGCGTCAGGGCTCGCGCATAACCACCCTCGCCGGCCCCGTCGATGGCCGACTTGAGCGTGACGAACTGCGCTCCCAGCGACTCGGCCTGCTCTCTGGTCTCGGGACGCACGTCGTAGGCCTTGACCTGGGCCCCGAGCCTGCGGGCCGTGGCGATCGCCTGGAGGCCGGCCACCCCGATGCCAAGCACGAGGACGTTGGCCGGCCTGGCGGTGCCGGCGGGCGTCGTCAGCAGCGGGAAGTAGCGCCCGAAGGCCTCGGCCGCGACCAGGACGGCCTTGTAGCCGGCGACGTTGGCCTGTGACGAAAGGGCGTCCATTCCCTGCGCGCGGGAAAGCGTCCTCGGTATGGCGTCGAGGCTGATGGCCGTCACCTGGAGGTCGGCCAGATCAGCCATGGCCGCCGGGTCAAGCAACGGGGCCAGCATGCCGATGACGACCTGGTTGGGATGGAGCAGCTTCATCTCGGCCGGCGTGGGCCGGTGGATCCGGAGGATGACATCTGACTGCGAATAGAGGGCGGGGGCGGCGACGATCGTTGCCCCGGCCTCGGCGTAGTCGGCATCCGAAAACCAGGCCTCTGCGCCGGCGCCGCGCTCGACGAGCACGTCCACATCGGCGCCTCGCAGCTTCGCGACCGCTTCGGGTACCAGAGCGACGCGGCGCTCTCCCCGTGCGGTCTCCTTGGCGACGCCAACTCTCATTGCGATATCACCTGCTGTACGCATCGACGGATCGGCCCCGTTCAGGGCAGGAGCGTCCGGCAAACACGCCGGGCATCTGGGGGACGCCGGGCGCCCGCTAGGCCAGGACGCTTGCGCAGTCTAGCCGGGCGAGGCCGGGCCTGTCGCGGGCGATCGTTCCGGGGATCGGGGCCGGCCCACCCGGACGGGTCGTGGTTCGCACGGCGCAACTACTCACCTGGGCCGCCGGCCGGCGTAGGGCCGGCGCTCAGCCGGCGTGGGCCGGCGCTCCGCCGGCCGAGGCAAGGCTCCCGTCCTATATCGGCGGCCGGCCAGGTTTGGATCCGACCGATTCGTCTCTCTTCCACCGAAGCTGCGATTCCACGCAGTCCGGGGCGGCATGCTCACACCTCGGCCGTAGATGGCGTGCAATTCCCCTCGATGAATCGGGCTGTTCACCTCACACCAAGAGCGTATAGTCGATGCGGTATCGCCCACAGTTCGGGCGACCCAAGACGGTTCGGGTCCTAGGCTGGGAGAGAGGAACGATATGGTCACAGTTCGCAAGGCCGACCCGGCGCTCATGGACAAGGGAAGTCAGCGGCCCCGCGAGTTGAGCCCCGCGGCTCGCGAGCGTGAGCAGCAGCAACGTCAATTCAAGCGCCTCATCGGTCAGCTCAAAGGACCGGAGCAGGTATTCGAAGTTCGGCTGGATCCTGCCGAGAAGCCGATCACGATCCGGCAGCGCCTGCTGCGCGTGGCCGCCGAGTCCAATGTCGAGATCGCGGTTCGCAAGCACGGCGACGGATTCCTGGTCGGCCTGCTCACACCTGAACGACGAACCAACCGGGGTCGGCGTCAGGGTAGTGGCGACGCCGGCGCGTAAGGTCCGGGCCTGACAAGCGAGCTCTTGTCAGAGCCGCGTCCAACAAGACACGACGCGGCTTTGTTATTACGTGCATGGGACGACCGGCATGGCCGTCGAACCGAATCGGCCTCGATTCGGCGCCTAGGCCCCTGACTTCTCGGCGGTGAGGGCCTCGCCGACCTCGGCACTCTCGTCGGGATCCTGCTCGAGCACGACGAGACGGTAGCCTTCCGCTGCCTCCACGCCGATTCGCTCGCCCTGCTCCGCCATGCGACCGCGGACCCGGGCGAAGACCGCCTCGGGGTCGTGGAGCTGGCTGGCGTGCGACCGAAGGGCTTCGATCTTGCGGTCGGCGGCCGCCGTGACGTCGATCCAGACATCGGGCTGATTGGACCACATCAGGTAGAGCCGCCGGACTCGGTGGGCCGCGAGGCCATTCCTCGCCAGCCACGGAAAGGCCATCGGGTTTCGCGCCGCGGGGTAGACCGCGTCGACGGCCGCCATCGCGGCGGCTCGGTGATCGGTGTGGTTGACGCCGCCGCCGCCGTGGATGACGACCTCGGGATCGCCACAGAAGACCGCGTCGGGCTTGAAGCTCCGAATCTCCCTCACGAGCATCTCCCGCAGGGGCAGGTCGTTGAGGAGGCCACCGTCGGGCTGGTGAAGGAAGGTGACTCCGGCATAGCCGACGACCGCGGCCGCGCGCCTTTGCTCCTCTTCACGGGCTCGAGCCAGCTCCAGCGGGTCGAGGTCGGGATCCTCGCCGCCTGCGTCTCCGGACGTGCAGCAAACGAGCCAGCCCTCGGCTCCGCCGGCGATCCAGGCTGCGGCGGCCCCCGCCGGCCCGAAGTCGGCGTCGTCGGGATGGCCGACGATGACCATGAATCGTAGCGGCCGCCAGGAGTGGGCCGCCGGTATCTCTTCCGTCATCGTCTCGCCTCGACTGCCTCATCTCGATACACGTCATGACCTCGTTGTCGGGCTGCACCGCAATCGCGCGGCCCGTTCGTGGGCTGCCACCAATTGCCACTTCCCAACTGGCATGGTCGAGTTATCATGCCGCCCGAGGCTTCGCTCGTCTCCCCCCACGGGCGAGGCCTCCTTGCTTGCCCGCGACCCTGCACGGACCGGGCTCCAGGGTCGCCATCCGCCGCCTGCCGACCGGGGCCCGCCGCGGGGAGTGCCGGGCCGCCCGTCCAGCGGTCAGGCCGGAGCGGCGGGCGCTTCTCGCAGGGCCGCCAGGACCTCCAGGGCATGGTCTTCTGGCTTCACCTTCGGCCAGAAGTGGTTCACTCGTCCGGCCGGTCCCACCAGGAAGCTGGACCGCAGGACGCCCCAGTAGGTCCGGCCGTAGTTCATCTTCTCGCCCCAGGCTCCGTAGGAGGTGGCGACGGCGTGATCCTCGTCGGCGAGGAGTGTGAAGGGCAAACCGTACTTGGCTCGAAACGCGGCCTTGCTGGCCGGACCCTGCGGGCTAAGACCCCAGACTTCCGTGTCCGCCTCCCGGAAGGCGTCGTTGTTGTCGCGGAACGAGCAAGCCTCCTTTGTGCAACCCGGCGTGTCGTCGGCCGGGTAGAAGTACACGACGGTGTAGTGGCCGCGCCGGTCCGAGAGGCGATGGAGCCGCCCTGCGTCGTCGCGGAGCTCGAAATCGGGGGCGAGCTCACCCACCTTCGGCATTTCGATCATGGCCACAGGCTAGCAGGGCCGGCCGGTCGTGGGCGGTCGAGTTGGCGGCCGCCCGCAGGGCGGGCCGGTCGTGGGCGGCCGAGTTGGCGGCCGCCCGCAGGATGGGTCGGTCGTTGGCGGTCGAGTTGGCGGCCGCCCGCAGGCTGGAAGGGCGGCTCCGAGTTGTCCCGCGTCATCGCGGCAGCATCAGCGCGGCCACGGCGACGGCCAGTGCGGCGGCGATCGTGAGCCAGTCGCGCCAGCCGACGCGCAACTCGCGAAAGTGGCTCCGCCGGATGCCGCCGTCGAAGCCGCGCGCATCCATGGCCAGGGCCAGCCGTTCGGCCCGCCGTATCGCCGCCACGAGGATGACCACGAGCCGATCGCCGGCGTCGCGGATCCGCCCGGCCACGCCCCGCGAACGGATGCCGCGCAGGCGCCGCGCGGCCGCGACCAGCGTCCAGTCTTCGGCCATGAAAGGAGCCACTCGCAGCGCCCCGAGCGTGCCGTAGGCGAACCGATCGGGGATTCGCCACTGCTGGACCAGTGAATCGGCCATCCGGGTCGGGTCCGACGGACCGAAGACGAGGATCGTCGTCAGGCCGATCACCACGATGCGCAGCCCGACGGCCAGGCCTGCCGAAACCGCCGCCGGCGTGATCCGGACCGGCCCGAATTCCAGCATCGCCGCGACCGATCGGTCGGCGTTGGCGCCCGACAGGAGGATCGAGAAGACGGTCAGGCTCAGGATGGCGAAACCCAGCGGCGCCATGCGGCCGGGAATGCGGCGGAGCGGCAGACCGGACCACAGGACGAGGGCGATGACGGCGGCGATCGCGAGGCGGATCGGCACGACCGGATCGAGGGTGACGACCGACGCGACCAGCCAGGCCAGGCCCGAGGCCAGGCGGGCAACCGGCGTCACGCGGGTCAGGAAGTCGGGCCGGACCGGCGCGAGCGGGGAGGAGACGAGGCTCATCGGACGGCCACGGCCGGGGCCGTTCCGGCGCGCCACGGTCCGGCCGGCGCGTACGGCGGCGCGGCCAGAAACTCCTCCGGCGGCCCGTCGAAGACGACGCGGCCCCGATCCAGGGCCACGACTCGATCGCAGCCGGGCAGCAGTCGTGGGTCGTGAGTGGCCAGGATCTGGGCCTGGCCCGTCGCCCGCATCTCGTCCAGAAGACCCATCACCGATACGGTGCCGCGCCGGTCGAGCCCGAACGTCGGCTCGTCCAGCAGCAGCACGGCCGGCGGCCGGAGAACCAGCGCGGCCAGGCTGAGCCGGCGCTGCTCCCCCTGGCTGAGCCGGAACGGATCCTGGGCCGCGAGATGGCCGAGCCCGAACCGCCCCAGGACGCCGTCCGCGTCCGCCGGCCGATCGTCTCCCCCGCGGTGGCGCGAGCGAGCCGCGAGGTCCGTGGCCGCGACCTCGCCGCGGGCGCTCCTGGCGACGAAGCCCAGTTCCGGATCCTGGAAGACGAGCCCGATGCGCGAGGCGATCTCGTCCGGCCGCAGCCTCGACGGATCCCGCAGATCCTCGGCCGGTTCGCCGTCGGCGCCGATCCGTCCAATACCGACGGACCCGCCGGTCGGCCGGCGCAATCCGGCCAGGACGAAGAGCAGCGTCGACTTGCCGGCCCCGTTGGGTCCGACGACCCCGATCCGTTCTCCGGAGTGCGCTTCGAGGGACAGGCCGTCCAGAGCCCGGCGCTTCCCGCTCTGGTCGGCCGGGTAGTCCACTACGGCATCGGTCGCCCGCAGGAGAACCCGACCCGGCTCCGGCCGCGGGCCCCAGCCTTTCCCCGGTTGCGCGGCCCCGGCCATCTCCGCTGGCACCGTGATGCCGCCCATCTCCGCGCCCTGCCATGCCCGCGGCACCCAGGCACCGCTCGCCTCCAGCAGCGCGGCCGTCTCCCGTCCGACCGATCCGGCCGGCGCGAAGGCAATCTGCCGTCCCGCGTCGTCGAGCAGCAGGACGTCGTCGGCCAGGGGCAGCGCCGCCTCGAGCCGGTGCTCGATCAGCACGATCGTGTGCCCACGGCGTCGAGCCAGTTCGGCGATCCGCTCCAGTGTCTCGTACATGCCGGGCGGGTCCAGGTTGGCCGTCGGCTCGTCGAACACCAGCACGGACGGCCGCGCGACCAGGACGCCGGCGATCGCCAGGCGCTGCTTCTCGCCGCCGGAGAGAGTGTTCGTGGCTCGTGGCTCGAAACCGGCCAGGCCCACCTGCCGGAGCGCCTCGGGGACCGCGGCCTCCATCTCCGTCCGCGCACGGCCGCGGTTCTCGAGCCCGAAGGCGACCTCGTCGTCGACGCGGGCCATGACCAGCTGGCTGTCCGGGTCCTGGAAGACCAGCCCGACCCTCTCGCCCAGGAAGCGGGCCGGCGTCGCGGCGACATCCAGCTCGCCGACGCGCAGGCTGCCCTGCCACTCGCCGGCAAGCGTGTGCGGCACGAGCCCGACCAGGGCGCGGGCGAGGGTGCTCTTGCCCGAGCCCGAGGGGCCAAGGACGAGAAGCACCCGCCCAGGCTCAAGCCTGAATGTCAGGTCCTGCAGGGCCGGCGTCGGCCGGCCGGCGTACCGCCAGCCCAGGCCGGCTGCTTCGATCGATGGCGGGCCGTTCGGCCGCGTCTCGGGTGGGTTCGTCTCCGGCGGCCTCATTGGCCCGATGGGAATGCCTGCAGCACACCGGTCTGCCGCAACGCCCGGACCAGCAACCAGGCGCCGACGCCCGCTATCACGGCCCCGGAGAAGATCTCCATCGCGGCGATGCCGAATTGGAGAAGGGAACTGACCGTCGGGAAATACACGGGTATGTCGTGGAGTGCCTCGCCGATTCCCGCTCCAGCTCCCGCCAGGAACGCCACTATCAGGCCGAAGTTGCGATACATCACGAAGCCGAAGACCAGCTCCGCGCCGGCGCCCTGGACGAATCCGGACAGCAACGTGTCCAGGCCCCACTGGCTGCCGAGAATGACGGAAACGACGGCCGCCACCATCTCGGCGAAGAGGGCGGCGCCGGGCTTTCTAACGATGAGCGGAGCGACGACGGCCGGCATAAGCCACATGCCGCTAATGGCATATTCCCAGGGCTGGCCCAGCCAGCCGAGCCAGACCCAGACGTACGCGTTCCAGGCCCAGAAGACGACGCCGAAGGCGACGGCGAGAATCGCCACCACCACGATGTCGACGGTCCGCCAGCGGTTCGATTCGGCTTCGCCGCGGGCGGCAAGAACGGTGCTCACGTTATTGATCCTCCGGTGTGGGCTGGTTGGCTCTCGTCTCGATCACCAGCAGGTTCCCCCGGCGGAGCGTGACGCTCGCGTCGGAGGCGATCCGAACGTTTGAAAGACCACGCGCGGGTCCCGGCGGCAGGGTCTCGCCGCCGAGCGGGTAGAGCAGGCCCTCGGTCGTGATGTCGGAGGCCGGGCCGCCCTGTGGCAGGAGCGAGATCAGGTCGCCGATCTCGCCGGAGAGGTCGCAGCTTGCGGGCCCTCCCTCCGCGTTCGGGGCGCGCAGGAGGCGAACCCTCGTGGTGGCGTCCAGCAGCACGACCTCGGCCTCGCCGGGGCCGGGCAGGCTCAGCAAGCCCACGTTGGCGAGGGCGTGGTCGAAGCGCTTCCCGCCCAGGGCCCCGAGTATGGTCACGTGGCTCGCCCCCCGCCGGAGCGCCGCGAGGAGTGCCAGTTCCGCGTCGGATTCGTCCTTCGCCACGGGCGCGCGTTCGATCGGGACGCCGGCAGCCGCCAGCTCGGTGAAGCGCTCGGCCGGCAGCGAGTCGGCGTCGCCGACCAGCACGTCCGCCATGATCCCGAGCGAGGCGGCCTTCTCCCAGCCTCCGTCGGCGGCGATGACGAGGCCGATGTCGTCGGCCCAGCCTGCCCAGGCCGAGTCCAGGGCGGCGCGGCGGGGCACGTCGCCATCGGCGACGATGAGGGCTCCCCTGGCGCCTGCTCTATTGACCAAAAAGCACCTCCATCGACTCGACAGAGGTGCACCGATCTGGACTCCCTGCGCCGGCATGACCCGGATCAGGTTCCAAGGGTCTGCGGATCCACTCCGCACTCTCAGCGCCTCCCCGGCGCTCCCCTGTCCGTCTTCTGTTGTCCTCCGACTCTACACCTTCTTCGCCGGATCCCGCCAGCCCGCGCGATCGAAGATGTCTCGCCCGCCGCGACCTGGTCAAGCCCAGGTCTCGAAGCCGGCGGCCTCATGCCCGACACCAGGTTCGCCAGGGCCCGTCGGCGAATGACGGGGCCGATCTGCCATGGCCGGAGGCGGTCGCTACGGCCTGTTCAGCTCCGCGCGTTCCTCGAGCCCGTCATATGGATCGCCCTGCCGCTGATGCATCCAATCCGGCCGATTCGGCGAATACCTGTTTGGATAGAGGAACCAGGACCAACTGGTGGTGGTCAAGATGAGGGACCGCGAACTACCACTGTTGCACGGGGCAGGCGAGCCGATATCTTCAGCACACCGTAAGTCGAACGGATGGTAGATTTTCAAGCGTGGTCGAGTTCTCGCATCCAGGGGTCAGGCGAGTGGTCGAGGTCGCATCCCGCAAGGGGGTGACGCTCGACATTCGGTTCATGCCCGAATCTACGCACACCGCCGAGGACGCCGCCGCTGCCGTCGAAGCCGACCTGGGTCAGATCGTGAAGTCCCTCGTCTTCGTGGCGCCGCGTCCTGAGGGGCGTCTGGCTGCCATCGTCTGCCTGGTCTCGGGTCGTAACTACGTGGATCTGAGCCTGCTCAACGCGGTCACGGGCGAGATCGCCATCCGCCAGGCCACGGCGCGCGAGGTTCGGGAACTCACCGGATACTCCATCGGCGGCATCCCGCCGTTCGGGCATGGTCGCGACGTGCGTGTCTTGATGGACCCGGATCTGTGCCAGTACGAGTGGGTCTGGGCCGCCGCAGGCGCCGACACGGCCGTCTTCATGGTTTCGCCCCGAACACTGAGGATGCTCTCCAATGCGGTCGTCGCCCCCGTTGCCCAGACGGAATGGTCGCGGACTGCTGCGGCCACGGTCGGGCCGCGTCTTCAGTTCGAGGCGGGCGCGGGAGCCTAGATCGAGTCGCCGGGAGCCAGGCTCGCCGTGGCCGTCCCATTCGAATCGCCGAACGGCGAGGCTGCCCGCACCATCGGTTGGACGAGATCCTGCGCTCCGTTTCGAGCCCGGCCCGCCCAGGCCGGTGGGCAGACAGTGGACAAGACGGGCGGCGATTATCGAACCAGGTGGAAGACCTGATTGTGCTGGGCGCGGCCTTCCTCTAGCGTCACAGCGGCGCCCGAAGGTGCCGAACGTCTGCTGGCGGCCGAGATGGAATCAGGGCTCACGCAGCGGGTAAGTTCCTTTGGGCGTCTTTCGTGCCAGTCGCGTCGGGGCCGGCGCCGGTTCGCCGGGGAGAGTTGGTCACCGCCGCCTGGTCTCCCATCGTCGTGTCGAGTTCGCGAGGCCCGCGTGCCCTCCCCGACCACGGCCGGTCGGGTTGACGAAATGGCCGGCACCACAGGTAAAGGTCGAGGCGGTGTCACGGAGGGTGGACACCGCCTCGACATGGTGCGCGAGTCCCGGGGTTGGAGGAGAGAGGCCCCGAGGCCTCGCTGATGTTCGGTTCAGGCCCGGGGCAGCCGAGCCGCCGGGGGCGGATCTGAGGCGGGCCGACACTCGGCCTCGGCCCAGTCGCCGGTGGAGTAGAGCGAGCGAAGGAACAGCAATCGATTGACCTGGGAGAGAGACCAGCGTGAGTCGCTCTGCGGCAGGCCCACCACGTAGCCGATCAGTCCGGCGGCGTCCTGCCCGGAGAGCCCACTGGTGATCAGCAGCCGGTATGCGGCCTGGGTCTGAACGTGCCGCGGTTGTACGTCGGGAGGGATCTGGACGACGGCTGGAACGGCGGCCTTCTCAGGGTCGACCGGTTCCGACGCCCTTCCGACCCCGACCGGGACGGGGTGGAAGACGGGCCGGCCGCTGCTGGTGCGCGGGCGTCCAGTCGGGGGCCGCCGGGGCATCGGTCCCGTCTGACCTGCGCTGCTTCCGTCCGCCTTGCCAGCCATTGTTCGAGCCCTTCTCTGCGTCCACCCCTGTATCAGTACATTCGGTTCGGCCGGCCCCGGACACGAGGGCGGGCGGGTCCCGGGGTACCTGGTACTTGCGATCCAGCACTGGTGCGTTCGTATTAGCGTCCGGGACGAGACCCGTTGAAGCGACGCCCGGGCGGCCGTGGCGCGGCGTCGCCTCCCTCAGGCAGCGAGGCCCGCTAGACTGGATCTCGTGCGTGTCCGCCAGTTCGAGCTTCGGCTTCTCGCAGTCGCCCTGACCGTCCTCTGGGCCGCGGGCGGCGGAGTCGTACTGATCGCCTATCGGCCGGGCGGCCCGATCGATCTGCTGGTCGGTGTCGCTGCTTCCCTGCCGTTGCTCGTCTCCGTGGCGTCGATCATCTGGCCGCCTCTCGTCCGGAGCGATCGGGGCTCCACCGGAGTCTTCTGGCTGGGCCTCGGGGCTGGACTGCTGCTGCTGCCGTCCATCGCCGCGGTCGCAGGCCAGGTCATTCAGGGCGGCACTGAGCCGCTGCTCCCGTCTTTCGAGGTCATCTACCCCTGGGCCCTTGCTCTCCTGGCCACGAGCCTCTTCGCCGGGCTCGGGATCAGCCGCCATCTGGTCACCGAAGTCGGCTTCGGCCGCAGGCGCGTGGCGGTCTCGCTGGCATTCGCGATCGCCGCGACCTCGATCATCGGGGGTGTCTTCGCCGGCGTCAGCCTGGCCGACGTTTCGGCGCTGCAGGACAAACCGGCCGCCCATTCGATATTCGGTCCGACCGATCCCAGCCTCACTCCACCCGAATGCAACCAGACCCTGCTGACGGCGAAGACCGCGCAACTGGATTTCGAGCTCTCGGCCAACGTGGACTCGCGGGCCGTCGGCACGGTGAGCCTCACGGGCAGCCGTTCCGGCACGGACGTCTCGTGGACGGCACAGATCGTCAGGAGCGACCTGTTCGGCGATTACGGCGCCGTGAGAATCGGTTCGACTGCCTGGACGATGTCGCCCGGAACCGAGTGGGCCCCGGCGAGCCCCGACGCGGTTCATGGCCAGATGCTGGATCTCACCGTGCTGGCCGGCGCGCTGTCGTCGCAGAACCGGGCCACGGCCGAGGATCGCGGCCTCGAGTACGTCGAGGGCGCGAGGGCGCGGCACTGCCGCGTCGCCGTGGACGGCCCGACTTTCGAGGCCTCGTTCCCGCAGGTCGCCTGGCTGGTCGGCTCTGCCAACCTTGCAACATGGCGAGGTGAGCTTGACTTCTGGGTATTCGGCGACGGCGAGGTGGGCATGGTTTCCGGGAGCGTCAACGGCGACGCCCAGGAGATCCTGCCACACGGCCTGCTGGCTACGGCCTGGGTTCGAATGACCGCAACCGATCGTGATACCCAGGTCACGATCTCGCCACCACGGAACTGATTGGGCCCGCATGCTGCCTCCACCGAACCCGCTCGACACCGTCAAGCACGACCGGCTGGCCCGCTTCTACCGCGTCGTTCGGTACCTGGCCGCTCATCCCGAGGGCGCCTCGGTCGACGCGGTTGCCGGTTTCGTGGCGATGTCGCGCCGGACCGTCTATAGGGACCTTCAGGCCCTCGAGGGCGAGATCGGCATCCCGCTGTGGAGCGACGGCGGCAAGTGGGGGATCGTAGAGGGTGCCTTTCTGCCGCCGTTGCGACTGACCCTGGACGAGGCCGTGGCTTTCTTCTTCGCCGCGCGCCTGACCGTGCAGTTCGCCGACCGGTACGACCCGGATACGGGAGCGGCCTTCCAGAAGCTGGCCGAGATCCTGCCGCCGGTGGTGGCCAGGCACCTGGAGCGGACGATCGACGTTCTCGCCAGCCGCCCGCCGGACGAGCGGCTGACACGCCACGTGCGGTTGCTGGCTCGCGCCTGGGCCGATCGTCGCGTCGTGGACCTCACCTATGACGCGGCCACCTACAGCCCCGGCCGTCCGCCCCGCAAGTCGCGCGTCCACCCATACCTGCTGGAGGCCTCCGCGACCACTCGTGCGCTCTATTTGATCGGGTTCGACGAGTCGCGTGGAGCCGTTCGAACCTTCAAGCTGCAGCGCATCCTGGAGCTGTCGATGGCTCCCGACCTGTTCGAGGCGCCAGATCCGGCTCTCCTCCAGGAGGGCCTCGGCCGAGCCTGGGGCCTGATCGCCGACCAGGAGGAAGTGGAAGTCGAGTTGCACTTCGACTCCGCCATCGCCGGTCTCGTGACCGAGACCACGTGGCACCCCACCGAACGAGTCGCGCACGAGGCCGACGGATCCGTGATCTGGCGGGCCCGCGTACCGGGCACTCTCGAGATCCGGCGCTGGATTCTGCAATGGGGCGCGCAGGTGGAGGTCATCGCCCCGCCGGAGCTGCGCGACGAAGTGGCCGAGACATACCGGAGGGCAGCTGCCCGCTACTGAGCGACGGGCTAGCCGCGAGCGGCGCGTGCCGGTGAACGCGCGGGCCGCCGGCCGGGGCGAGCGGCGTGGGCCGGCGAGCGCTGCGAGATTGCGTGGGCCGAGCGGCGCCGGGCCGGCCGGCGCGGGGTCGAGCGGCGGGCAAGGTTCGGCCGCGTCTTGCCCGAGGCGGACTATTGCGTGGCGGGTGAGCCGGGGCACGGTTCGATGAGAGGCGCGGCTGCCAGAACGGCTCGGCAGGCCGATCCCTTCGCCGCCGGTCAGCGCGGCGCTGCCGGTCCGTCGGCCTCCGGACGGTCGGTTCTTGCGTAACAGCAATCCGGGTAGTGTTATGCGGCCAAGGTGACCCTGGCCACTTACGAGACTCTCCTCTGCCTCATGGCTCGATGGGCTGAGCGTGGGTTGGCCCTCGGCTGCCGTCCGATTGACCGCCGTAGCCGTCACCGGCAGCTCCCGGCTCGCTTACGACTACTCTGGTTGTTGTTGCGCAAGAACCGGACGCTCCCAACGGTCTCGCCGCCGGCCGCTCGCACCAACGCCGGGTCCGAGTGCTCGGGCTGAAGCCGGGGCTTGCGGGCGGCCGCTCGCCACCGGCGCGCCGCCGGCGCTCGCCGCTGGCTCCGGGTCCGAGCTGCCGCGCCCGGGCCGAAGTGGCGGACAGAAGCCATTTTCCCGAGCGCCGTGATCATCCACTGGGCGTGCGTCTCGGCTAGGCTTTGGCCATGCAGGACGAGATGCTGAGTTCGCCCGGGAGCAACGGCGGCGGCGACGCCTCGGACCACGGCGTCCACCCGCAGCTGTGGGCCGTGAACCTGGTCAGCGACCCGATCCACGGCTACATCGAGCTCACCAAACGGCTCACCGCCGGGCACGCCCGAAGGCTCGGTTTGCGGGAGGAGGAGGCCGCCGAGGGCGATCTGCTGGACTCGGCCTGGCTGCAGCGGATGCGGCGGATCAGCCAGCTCCAGAGCGCCCGCTGGGTCTTTCCCACAGCCGAGCACAGCCGCTTCACCCACAGCCTTGGAGTGATGCACGAAGCCGGGCTATGGGCCCGTCACCTGTACCCGAGCCTCCGAGCTGCCCTGCTGGCGACCGAGCCGGCGACGCGGCCGCCCTCCGAGGGGCTGGTCGTGGAGACGCTGCGCCTGGCCGGGCTACTTCACGATGTCGGTCATGGGCCCTTCGCCCACTTTTTCGATGAGCACGTGTTGTGCTACTTCGCCGCGCCGGTTGACCCTCGCCGGACCGGCAAGAGCCTGACTCACGAGGACCTCTCGCAGCTGATCATCGAGCGCGAGCTGGGCGACCTGATCAGCTCCATCCGTCGAGCGCCGGGCGCCGTGCCCGAGCGCGACGCCCTGCGGCCAGACGAATCCATCGATCCGCGCTGGCTGTCGTTCCTCATCTCGAAGCCGGCTCTGGCCGACCCATCGATGCCGCGCTGGCTGCGCTGGCTTCAGCCGCTGCTGTCGGGCGTATTCACGGTCGACAACCTGGACTATGTGCGCCGCGACGCCTATCTCATCGGCGTCTCGAACGGCCCGGTCGACGTGGAGCGGCTCCGACGCTACGCCTTCGTCGGGCCGAGCGGCCTCTCGCTCTACGAGCCCGGCCTGGGGGCCCTGGAGATGTTCCTGACGGCGCGGCTCTTCATGTACCAGCAGATCTACTACCACCGCTCGGTCCGGGCGATCGACCTGGACCTGGCCGCGGTCTTCCGGCCGAGCGTCCAGGCGATCTTCGGCGAGGGCTCGCCGGCGGACGACCTGGGGCACTACGCTGACCTCGACGAGTACGCCCTCCTGCACCAGGCCGCCCTCTGGGCGCGTGGCGAGGCGCTCTCGGAGCAGCCGCGACCGGGCGATGGGACGGTCACCGGTGAGGTCGGCCGGGCCTGGTCGGCGATCCTGCTGCGCCGGCCGAGGTGGCGGCCCGAGGCCGAGCAGCGGCTCAACTACGAGGCGGATGAGCGAGCCGGGGCCAGGGCCGCGGCGACGATCGAGCTCGGGCCGGAGGAGTCCGGTCGGGTGACGGTGGACCTCGCCGAGATCGACGCGCGTCCCGCCGAAGGCACGGCGACGGACTCGCTCCTGGCGATCGTCGGGCGGGACGGCGCCCCGGCCGCGCCGTTGAGCGCCGCCCTCGCGCGATTGCCCGCCTACTCGCTGGTGGCTCGCAGGTACCGCCGCTCGGAGTAGGGGCGACTGGTTCGGGCGTCACTGAAGCCGTGGCGGCTCATGTGGCCGCGGCGGGTCCCTCGTCGACAGCCAGTTACGTGCCGCGGCGGATCAGGCGGCAGCGGATGGCTTCGAGCTTTCCGTTGGGGTTGCGCTCGGTCCCCGGGTCGGTGTCGCGGGCCTGGCGGTAGGGGTCGCCTTCACCGAGGCGCTCGGTGAAGGCAGGGGCGGGCATGATGCCGCCTCGACGGGTAGGAGAGTCCGCATCTCCTCGATATCGCAGCGGAACGGCAGGACCAGCAGCGGGTTGATCCGGGCGATCTCGTATGCCGGCACCAGGTCCTTGGCGACGATGGACGGCTCGGTCTCGAACGTCGCGGTATCGGTCGGACTGAAGAGGCCGAAGTGGACGTGGCACCCGGTGGCGTTGCCCGTCGCTCCTTCGTAGCCGATGACCTGGCCGGCCGTGACGTGCTGGCCGGGCTTGACGGTCACCTTCGACTCGTGCGCGTAGATGCTGCGATAGCCGTCGCCGTCGTCGATCACGATCACGATCGGCAGGCTGTTCCACCAGTGCTTCGTATCGAGCAGATGGTGATACGCGGTGAGGTCGCCGATCCAGCCGATGAAAGCGTCGTATTGCCGGCTCGCGGCCAGGACCACTCCGTCGTGAGCCGCATAGACGTAGTCCCCGCACCAGGTGGCCATGTCCACGCCGTCGTGGAAGAGCTGCCCGTCTACGACGACCTCGCCCCAGCTGGTCGGCCCGAAGGGGAGCGTGATGACGGGATCCTTGAGCGGCCAGACGTAGCCCGTCAGGCCGAGAGTCGGGCTGGCGGCGACGGTTGGCGAGGCCGGCCCCGAGCTCAGAGTCGGCGACGAGGCCGGCAGGGATGCACCGGCAGACTCCGATGCGGCCGCGCTCAGGAGCGAGGGATCGGTCGCGCCGTCGGCGCTGCCGCTGCCCGCGATTGCCGAGCGCAGCGACAGCACGCAAATCGACAGGATCATCAGGGTGACGCCCAGGATGAAGACGGGCGGTATCCGGGTCCTGGCGTGAGGTTCTCCGGCGGGCCACTCGCTGCCGCGCCTGTCCTGGGGGCTGGTCACGGTCAGGTTGTAGCACGTCCGAGAAGATCGTGAGCCGCGGGATCGCAGCGTACCCTCAACCGGCAACGAGCCCACGGAGCTCGGGAAGGGTCGCCGCCCGGCTCGGAGCGGTCCCCGAAACCCGGAGCGGGCCCCGAGGCCGGAGCAGGCCCACGAGGCTCGCAGCGGACCCGCCGCCCGTGCAGAGCGGCCGCCCGCCGAAGTCCGGAGCGTTCCACCGCCCGCGCGGCAGGCCGCCGTCATCGCCCACCGAGCCGTCGTCCACGGCTCCGGGGCCGGGCGACTCACCGGCGGTCCGGCAACTTCGCTGCCGCCGGCTCCGTCTCGACCGATGCCACAAATACACGGTTGCCTTTTCGCCCGGCATCGAGTCACATAACGTTGCGCCGGGGAGACTGTCACGGAGCCGTAGTCGAGCCAGATGGTCCTTTGCCAGGGCGGCAGTCCACCGGCAGGGTCTACAGCGGGGTCGCTGCCGACACGCGAGGAGAGTATCCGTGGACGTCGTACAGCTGGATCGACTTCAGTTCGCCCTGACGATCAGCTTCCACTTCGTGTTCCCGGCCGTCACGATCGGGCTCGCCGGGCTGATCGCCATCGTCGAGACGCTCCGCTGGTGGACCAAACGCGATGTCTACGACCGGCTCTCCGTCTTTCTCGCCAAACTCTTTGCCATCACCTTCGTGATCGGCGTCGTCAGCGGCATCGTCATGGAGTTCCAGTTCGGGACGAACTGGTCGCGCTTCTCCGGCTTCGTCGGCGACATCTTCGGCACCCCCCTCGCGGCCGAGGGCATCTCGGCCTTCTTCCTGGAGTCGGCCTTCGTAGGCGTGGTTCTCTTCGGCCGGGACCGGGTCGGCTCGACTCTCAGGTGGATCGCCGGACTCCTCGTCTGCTTCGGCACCACGCTTTCGGCCTTCTGGATCCTGGTCGCGAACTCATGGATGCAGACGCCGGCGGGCTTCAAGATCGTCACCGACGCCAACGGCGTTCAGAAGGCTCAGCTGGTCGACTTCTTCGCGGCGGTCTTCAACCCGTCCACCGTATTCCGCTTCATGCATACCGTCGCCGCCTGCTGGGTGGTCGGCGCCTTCTTCCTGATGGGGATCTCGGCCTGGTACATCCTGCGCGGCCGGGGCTCCGACGTGACCGCGTTCGCGCTGCGGCTGACCATGGTCGTCGCCTTCCTCGGGGCCGGCGCGATGTTCGTCACGGGGGATCTCCAGACGCGCGAGGTCCAGGCCAACCAACCGGTGAAGTTCGCGGCCATGGAGGGCGTCTGCCAGACCGCGACCGGCGTGGCCCTCGACATCATCGCGATACCGCCGAGCCAGGATTGCTCTACCGGCACGGGCCTCGGGATCTCCATCCCGTACGGCCTGAGTGCAATGTCCGACCTGAACCCGAACGGCCAGATCAAGGGCCTGGATCAGGTCGCCCAGTCGTTGTGGCCGCCGGTCGCAGCGACATTCCTCAGCTTCCACCTGATGGTCGGGCTGGGCGCGCTGATGATGCTGCTGATGCTCCTCGGCATCTTCTTCCTGTGGCGCCGCTCGCTTGAGAGGCACCGCTGGTGGCTCTGGCTGGCCGTGGTGGCCATACCCGCGCCGATACTCGCCACGGAGCTGGGGTGGATGACGGCGGAGGTCGGGCGGCAACCGTGGATCGTCCAGGGCCTGATGATGGTTTCGGCGGGCACTTCGCCGACGGTCACGGCCACGGACGTGTCCATCTCGATCGTGGCCATCGTGCTGCTGTACGCCCTTCTCTTCTTCCTGTGGATCTACGGTCTCAGCCGGGAGATACGCCGCGGCCCCGAGACCGGCATGACGATTGCGCCGGCGGGGACGCCCGGGTCCAACGCCGGGCCCGTCGCCGGGTCACACGCCGGGTCCGATGCCGAGCCTACCGCCGGGTCCGATGCCGGGTCCGACGCCATAGCGGGAGAGGGAGGACGCTGAGATGCAGCTCTCGACCATCTGGTTCCTCCTGATCGGCTTCATCCTCACCGGCTACGCGATCCTCGACGGCTTCGACCTTGGGGTCGGGGCACTGCACCTGATCGTCGCCCGAACGGACGCGGAACGCCGCGCGCTCCTGAATTCGATCGGTCCCGTGTGGGATGGCAACGAGGTCTGGCTCATCACGGGCGGCGGCGCCCTCTTCGCCGCCTTCCCGCTGGCCTACGCCACCGTCTTCTCGGGGTTCTACCTGGCCATGGTGCTCCTGCTCGGAGCACTCATCGTGCGGGCCGTATCGATCGAGTTCCGCAGCAAGGAAACGGCCCGGCTATGGCGGCTCGGCTGGGACGTCGGCTTCACGGCTGGCTCGGTGGCCGCGGCCGTACTCTTCGGCGTGGCGCTCGGCAACGTCCTGCGCGGACTCCCCCTCGACCCCGACGGCGGGTACCGGGGCGGCCTTGTCGGGCTGCTCAATCCCTTCGCGATCTCGCTGGGCGTGATGACCCTGGGCCTTGCCGTGCTGCAGGGCTCGGCCTGGCTTGTGCTCAAGACCGAAGGCGCGATCCAGGACCGGGCTCGACGGACCGGCGTCGTGGCCCTCGTGCTCGTCCTCGCCGCCTGGGTGGCGGCCACCGGACTTGCCCTGGGCGACGCCAGGCGCGTCTTCGACAATTTCGGCAACCCCCTGGCCTGGCTCGCTCCGTTCTTCACGGCGAACGTCCTGCTCTACATGGTTCTGGCCTGGCGCGCGCGCCAGGATGGGCGCGCCTTCGTCTTCTCGAGTCTTGCCCTGGTCGGCATGGCGGCCACGGCCGCCATCGCCCTCTATCCCAATCTCGTGCCGGCGGTAGATGCGGCTCGGAGCGTGACGATCGACAGTGCCCACTCCTCCGACACTGCCCTCACGATGATGCTGATCGTGGCGCTGATCGGCATGCCGATCGTGATCGGCTACACGAGCTTCATCTACTGGAAGTTCAAGGGCAAGGTCCGCCTGGACGAAGCAAGCTACTGAGCGGGTCTCCGCCTGACGATCGCACAGGTGCCATCTACGGCCGCCGAGCCGAGGCGAGGCACCGCCGAGCGCCGCGGCGGGCGACCTGAACGTCCGTGGGCGATGAGCGGGCTGACGGCGATCCGCTACCAGTCCGGGTCCAGCTGGCGGTCCAGCAGCTCGGCCGGCATGACTCGGGGCCTGACCAGCTGGGCTCGACCGTCGTTGACCGCAACCTCCGCGGCCGAGGGGTGCGACAGGAAGAACGGCATCGATTCGGTGAACCCGTAGGCGCCCGCGTCAAGGACGGCCACCAGGTCTCCGACGCGAGGCCGCGGCAGCGTCGCTTCGGCCGCGAAGACGTCCAGGCCCGTGCAGAGTGGGCCGGCCACCGTGGTTCGGACGAGGGCTCGAACGGGATCCGCAGCCAGGATGGCCAGGCGGTGCTCGCACCGCACCAGGGCGGGCCGAACCAGGTGGTTGATCCCGCCGTCGAGGATCGCCACGGGCGCCGAGTCGGGTCCCTTGACATCCAGGACCCGGGCCACGTATGCGCCGGCCGGCCCGACCAGGAACCGGCCCGGCTCCAGCAGTACTTCCATCCCGGCCAGGCCCTCCGCATCCCAGCGCTCGCGCAGCTCGGCCAGGCGCCGGCCGAGCCGGGCAAGATCGAGCGGCCGCTCGCCTTCCGCGTATGGAATTCCGAGGCCGCCGCCCGCGTCCACCAGGCGCAGCGGAGTGCCCGCCACGACGGCCACCCGCCGGCCGATCTCCACGAGTTGCGCCACGTGGCTCGCGAGCTGGTCGGCGTCGCGCAGGTTGGAAGCGCCGAAGGCGTGCACGCCCAGCAGTTGCACGTGTTTCGAACCGGCAGCCGACCGGGCAGTCTCGAGGAGCGACTCGAGGGGCATGCCGAACTTGCCCTCGACGCCGCCGATGAGCCGGACCGGCTCCAGCCGCGCGTCGTCGGAAGCGGCCAGGCGCAGGAGGATCGGCTGGCGCCGGCCCGCCGCGGCAGCGATGGCCTCGAGGCGGCGCAACTCACCCGGAGACTCCACGGTGATGATGCCGATGCCGGCGGCGACCGCGGCGGCCAGTTCCTCGTCCCGCTTGCCCGGTCCGGTCATCGTGACGGCCGACGGGTCGAAGCCGGCCCGCAGGACCGTCTCCAGCTCCCCGCCCGAGGCCACGTCGGCACCAACTCCGCAGCGCCGGATGTAGGCAACGACCGCCAGAGAGGGATTCGCCTTGACCGCGAAGGCGACCCGGACGCCGCGCGGCAGAATGGACCGCAGGGCTTCGATCCGCCGGCCGATCAGGTCGAGGTCGTAGACGTAGAAGGGCGTGCCGAAAGCCTCGGCCAGGGCGAGCGGCGAGAGTCCGGCCAGCCGGCCGGCCCGCAGGATGCCGTCGATGGCATCGGCCCGGTCCCCCTGGTCGGCCGTCATCGTTCGGCCTCCACGCGGGCCGGCCGGGTCGTGCGTGCCGAGCGTGCCGAGCGAACCGAGGGGGCCGAGTGGACGGCGGTCATCGCAACCCCTCTTCGAGGGCGACGCGAGCATCCGTGCGCTCGTCGCGGTACTTGACCACAACCGCGGTCGAGAGGGCCAGGCCGTGGGCGACCGCGAAGTCGCCGACGAGGCGGCGCACCCCCGGAACCACGACCGCCCCGGCCGGAACGACGAGCGGATGCTCGAGCGTGCCGGCCGCGACCCGTTCGTGGACCACGTCGTAGAGGCGGCTCGTGCCGGTGAGGATCACACCGGCGGCGATAACGGCGCGGCGACCGACGAGCACGCCTTCCAGAAGGGCGGCCTGGGCGCCGACGAAGACTTCGTCCTCGACGATTACCGGGCGCCGGCCGGGCGGCTCCAGGACGCCGCCGATCTGCACGCCGGCGGAGAGATGCACCCGCGCTCCGATCTGGGCGCACGAGCCGACCAGCAC
>Ga0182027_10003041_pt1 | contig 26896 bp, 21 predicted proteins | sample 712E1DmetaG_FD_121300 | JGI IMG/M metagenome (GOLD analysis project Ga0182027, IMG submission 121300) | Permafrost microbial communities from Stordalen Mire, Sweden - 712E1D metaG (Illumina Assembly) | ecosystem: Environmental > Terrestrial > Soil > Wetlands > Permafrost | place: Sweden...
GATCCACAAAAAACCTCCCCGGCGGCAGGGCGCGATAAGACCCCCGCATGAATTTCAACCCCTCGCGCATCGGATAATAGATTGGCGCCAACTCCTGCGGCCCGGGCGCCTGAGTCTGCTCGTCCGTCTTGGTCAGCTCTTCAAGGATCACCCACGGCGTATTCTTTTCCAGCGCCGAGCGCTCGCTGAGCGCCGCCAGATGCTGCTGGATCGTCAGCGGCGGATAGGAAAAGGCCACCTGCGCCGTCAGGTTGACCAGCACGATCAGCCCCGCCAGCCCCGCCAGCATCTTACGCGGGGCGGCGGCCAGCAGCACCAGCGCCCCCACGATCAGCGCCGTATAAGAATCGCCGTACTCGGGATAGGAATTCGTGAGCGGCATGAGCACCATTTGGAGCAGACAGCCGCTGAGCAGCAGCCGGGCCAGCGCGTCGCGCCGCCGCCCGAACCCCGCCGCGACCGCCGCCGCCAGCAGCCCAAAGCCGAGCACGGCCGGGGCGATCCATGCCTTTGACGAGAGCCGGTCGATAATGAAGAACGCCTTGATCCATCCCTGGAGAGCGTGGACCCACGGCAGATAAAAATGGGCCGGCCGAGGGGCGGGGTTCTTGAAGAAAAGGTTATGGATAAAGAGCGGCAGGGAGTCCCAGCGTCCCACCCGCCAATGAATCGCCACGAACAACGCCAGCCCGAGCGCCGCCATGAACAGGCCGACGAGCGCGGCGCGGCCCAGGCGCCGTCCCAGGGGGAGGCGGCGTGATTGATGCAGCAAAACCGTCAACAGGAACGCGAGGACGAACACGCCGTTTTGCAGGTGGCCGAAAAACGCGAAGACCCACAGCGCGGCGAGGCCGAGCCAATGTTTGAGCGGCGGCGGGTCGGGGCGCGCCTTCGCCTGGCGCAAAAAACGCGCGGTAAAATAAATCGCCAGCGCCAGAAAGAACATGCCCAGCGGTTTTTCGTCGAGCGTCGCGAAATGGCGCAGGGCGTTGCGCGCGACGGCGATGATCACCAGGCCCAGCCAGGCCGCTCCCTTACCCTCGCGCTCGCGCGCAACATTGAACAGCAGGGTCAGCGCCGCGATGCCCAGGCCGCTGAGCAGGAGATTGAGCGCGCCATATTCCTGCGCGCGGGTCGTCGCCCCGAGCCGCTTCGCCAGCGAAACGCACGCGTACGCCATCGGCCGTAAAAAGAAATGCCCATAGGACTGGTTGTCCATGAAGTGATCGGCGTTGTTGGTCATGATGCAGCCATCGACCGACCAGGTCCGCTGATGCAGCGCGAGATACAGGACGCTTAGAGCAAGAACTGGCAAAACCCAGTGGCGAAGGGCGGCGGGAATGCGTGGATGCATGATGTTCCTTTTGCCTGTTAGTGAAAAGTGCTCGTGCTCGTGCTCGTCATCGTCATCGTAATCGTCATCGTCATCGCCATCGACAAAAAAACGACCTCACATTGACGCGTGCTTCATGAAGCCTTTGGTTTCGACCGCGAAAAGATTGAAAATCGTCGAGGACGAGAACGAGGACGATTTTAACACGACAAGACCTCTAAGAATATCGTCGCGGCTCAATCCCGCCCGCTGGCTTTAAGGTGCACCAGCACCAGCGACAGGTCGGTCTGATTGATTCCGGCGACGCGGCCGGCCTGGCCGAGGGTCGCCGGGCGGAAGCGGATCAGCTTCTCGCGCGCCTCGCGCCGCAGGCCGTGGACCCGTTCGTAATCGAGCCACTCCGGCAGCGCCTTATCCTCCAGCCGGCGCAGGCGCTCGACCTGCACCTCTTGTTTGCGAACGTATCCGAGATATTTGAAATGCAGCATGACTTGCTGCTCGGCGCGCGGCGCATCGGCCGGATCGAGCGCGTCCGGATCGCCCGTCGCCTCGGAAAGAGGATCGAAAAATCCCGCCGCGCGCGCGGCCGCGAGCGTCACCTCGGGCCGGGCGAGGTATTGCGCCAGCGGTCCGGCGCGCTCGGGACGCGGCAACGCCTCGCACGCGCTCAGTTCATGATCCCAGCGCGCGGGATTGACCGTCGCCTTCTCGATGCGCGCGATCGAGGCATCCATCCGCGCGCGATACGCTTGCAGCGCCGCCCAGCGCGCCTCGCCGATCAGCCCCGCGCGCCGGCCGTGCGCGCCCAGGCGCAGGTCGGCCGTGTCGTGGCGCAGCAAGAGGCGGTATTCGGCGCGCGAGGTGAACATGCGGTACGGCTCGCGGTGCTCCATCGTGATCAAATCATCAATTAAAACGCCGAGATAAGCCTCGTCGCGCCGCAGCACAAGCGGCGGCTCGCCGCGCAATTTCAAGCCGGCGTTGATCCCCGCCATCAGACCCTGCGCGGCCGCCTCTTCATAACCCGAGGTGCCGTTGATCTGCCCGCCGAAGAAGAGGCCGTCGATGATTTTCACTTCCAGCGAGGGACGAAGCTGCATCGGCGGGCAGAAGGTGTATTCGACCGCGTAGCCGGGCTTGATGATCTCGGCGCGCTCGAGCCCTTCGATCGAGCGCAGCATCGCCTCCTGCACGTCCTCGGGCAGCGAGGTCGGCAGGCCGCCCGGATAGATCCAGTCGGTCGAAAGCCCTTCGGGTTCGAGGAAAATCTGATGGCTGTCCTTCTGTGGGAAACGCACGATCTTGTCCTCGATCGAGGGGCAATAGCGCGGCCCCACGCCTTGAATCACGCCGGTGTAAAGCGGCGAACGGTCGAGCCCGCCGCGAATGATGTCATGGGTGCGCGCGTTGGTGCGGCCCAGCCAGCAGCAGACTTGTTCGCGCTGGATCGAACGCGTGCTGAAGGAGAAGGGTGGGGGCGGCGTGTCGCCCGGCTGCGGCTCGAAGCGGCTGAAATCGATCGAGCCGGCGCGCAGGCGCGGCGGCGTGCCGGTCTTGAGCCGCCCGGTCTCCAGCCCGGCGGCCCGCAGCGCGTCGCCGAGTCCCACGGCCGCGCGCTCGCCGAGGCGTCCCGCGGGAAAGTGCTTGAGGCCGATATGAATCAACCCATCCAAAAAGGTCCCTGTCGTGCAGATGACCGCCCGCGCATAAATGCGGGTTTCGCCGCCGCCGCCGTCCACGCCTTCGCGCACCAGCACCCCGCCGACCCGCTGCCGGCCGGCTTCGCTTCTTTCAAGGATCAGTCCGCTGACCATTCCCGCGGCGAGCGTGAGTTTAGGGTAATTGCCAATAAAATCACGCATCCAGCCGTTGTAGGCGAGCTTGTCGCATTGCGCGCGCGGCGCCTGCACCGCCGGGCCTTTGCGGGTATTGAGCATCCGGAACTGGATCCCGGTGGCGTCGGTGGCCAGCGCCTGGATCCCCCCCAGCGCGTCGATCTCGCGCACCAGGTGGCCCTTGGCCAACCCGCCTATCGAAGGGTTGCACGACATCAGCGCCACGTGCGCGGGGTCCAGCGTCAGCAGCAGGGTGTCGAAACCCATGCGCGCCGCCGCGTGCGCCGCCTCGCAGCCCGCATGGCCCGCCCCGACCACGATGATGTCGTACCTGTCCCGCAAGCCCATGCGCGCGCCTCGCCTCCGGCCCGATAAACCACAATATTGTAGGGCGCACGCGCGGGCAATTCAAGGGGCGTGAAAAGAAATCAGAAGTTGGAAGTCAGAATTCAGAATGAATTCGTGCTCGTGCGCATGCTCGTCATCGTATTTGTCATCGGCCTTCGTTTATGGGAATTAACTCTTTGCGGTTCTTTGCGTGTTCTTTGCGCAGCTTTGCGTCACTGAATGGAAATAAAAATCAGTGACGCAAAGAACCGCAAATAAAACATCCCAATCCGCTTATTTCTTCGGTGTCGGCGGCGGGCTCGGCGCCGCGCCGTTTTCCAGCTCCAGCCCCGCCTTCTCGCCCAGCGCGCGCAGCAGCGTGTTCTGGTATTCGAGGTGGTGCAGCAGGACCTCGATCTCCCGCTCGGCTTTCTGGTTGATCTGGTAATCGTTCTCGGCGCGCAGTTCGGCATGGCGCGCCTGCAGGTTCTGCCCGATCATGATCAGCGGCATCAGGAATAACTGAATCATGTTGGAAATAAAGAGCCAAAACACAAACCCGCTGGGCGGATCGAAGCGCAGCGCGGGGGGCGCCAGCAGATTCCAGCCGAGCCAGATCAAAGTCCAGACGAAAATGATAATGAAAAAGCCCATCGTGCCGACATGGTCGGTGATCCAGACGGCCAGCCGCTCCAAACCGCTCAATTTTTTTGCATGCTCGGCGTTGATGTCGCGCACGGGCTTGCGCCGGTGTTTGATCTCCTCGATCGAGGGTGGGCGCGGATTATGGATCTTTGCACTCATTTTCGGGGTCTCCCTGGCGGCGGGTTCGGCACTGAACCGGCATTGAACGGACCGGCATTTCATGGGATGTTAGTAGAAAGCGCCGAGGAATTCAACCGACTCGATGCCTCCGAACGCCGATATTTGCATGCGTCCATCGCGACGGCGAAAGAAACCCCATAAAGAAACCCCCTAAGGAAACCCGATGACGACAAGACCCGAAACACCGGCGGGGGTTTACGTGCATTGGCCGTTCTGCGAGCGCAAGTGCCCCTACTGTGACTTCACCACCTTCGGCCGCGAGCATCCTTTTTGGGACCGGGCGCAAGAGTATCGGCGGACGCTGGTCGAGGAGATCGAAACCGCGCCGGCGCGCTTTGGCTGGGCCGCCGCGCCGCGCCTGGACACCGTTTATCTGGGCGGCGGCACGCCAAGCCTGATGGGCGCCGAGGCGCTGGCCGAAATCCTCGGCGCGCTGCATCGCGTCTTCGCCTTTGAGCCCGATCCCGAAATCACGCTGGAGCTCAACCCGACGACGGCCGAGGCGGCGGGGATCGAGCGGTTGTTGGCGCTGGGCGTCAATCGCCTGAGCGTCGGCTGCCAGTCGTTCAACGACCGGGTGCTGGCCCGCCTGGGCCGGGTCCACGACGCCGCGACGACGCGCCGGGCGATCGAGCGGCTGCGCGCGGCGGGCGTGGACAACCTCTCGCTCGACCTGATTTTTGGCGCGCCGACCCAGACGCTGGCCGACTTCCGCGACGATCTGTGCTCGATCCTGGAATACGCCCCCGAACATGTTTCGGCCTACAACCTGACCGTGCATGAAGGGACGCCGTTCGCCCGCTGGGCGCGCGAGGGCCGCCTCGAACTGCCCGGCGAGGAAGCGCAGGTGGCGATGTTCGAGACGCTGATGGACACGCTGGCCGCGGCCGGATACGAACATTACGAGATTTCGAATTGGGCGCGGCCGGGGCGCGCCAGCCGGCACAACGCCAAGTACTGGCGCGACGCGGACGTTTACGGATTCGGCGTGGCCGCGCACGGTGTGGCCGCGCACGGTGTGGCCGGCGCTCGGCGGTTCGCGAATCCGAGCGATCTGAACCATTATCTCGACCCCAAGCGGCGCGCGTGGGCCGCGGCGCTCGACGCGCCGGCCGGGGAGCGGGCGCGGCGCGGCGAGATCATGATGCTGGCGCTGCGCCGCGTCGACGGCGTGCGCTGGGCCGAGGTGGATGCCTGGCTGGGCGACGCGGCGCGCCGGTTTTACGAGGCGGAGATCGCTCGGCTGCGCGGCGATGGATTGCTGGAGTCGGACGACGAGTCGTTCCGCCTGACCCGGCGCGGCATTCTCATCGCCGACACGGTGATGGCGGAGTTCTTTTGATTGAACAGGGACGGACGACATGGGACGATTCACTCGGGTTCGTTTTGTAAGGTTGCGCGAAGCGCTTTGGAGTGCGGCAGCTTGCTGCCGCTTTTACACCGGTCAAAGTGGTGGAGGCGGTCCCCTGGCTCGATTGGAAATTTTGGATGAATTGAAAAAATGGGGGAAAGAAGATGGAAAAGCCTAAATTCGTTTACGTGACCTATATCGCGACCACCCCGGAAAAACTCTGGGAGGCGTTGACCAGCGGCGAGTTCACGCGCCAGTTCTGGTGGGGCCGCCGCGTGCGCGCCGAATGGAAACCCGGCGGCCGCCTGGAAATGGTCCAGGCAAATGGCGAACTCGATTTTAGCGGCGAGATCCTGGCCTGCGATCCCCCGCGGCGCTTGTCCTATACGTTCGACGTCGAGTCCCTCAAATTCAAGAATGAAGACGAACGGCCTTTACGCGTGACGTATGAAATGACGCCCGTCGGCGGCAACGTCAAGCTCACCGTGACCCACGACGAATTGGATCCGCAAGGCAAAGTTTTCGGAGGCATCAGCGAAGGCTGGCCGACGCTGCTGAGCAGCCTCAAAAGCCTGCTTGAAACCGGGGCGGCGCTCAACTATGCCGGCACGGAGGCGGATGTTGAATGAATGGGGTGAAGAGTTGCCAGACCCAGAGCGGCCACCCGCTCGGCAACGAAGAGTTTATGGTCCGGCTTGGAGCACGAGCCGGCCATGCTCCACGCCCCCAAGCGGTGGGCCGCCCGAGGAAACGCGAGGAAGGGAAGCCATGAGGATTACGGCCGTTAAATACCGTCTATCCCCAATTACTCCAATTACCAGACCCAGAGCGGCCATCTCCTATGTCCCCAACCGGTGGGCCGCCCCGCGCCGCTCCAGGCAGCGCAGCGCCGTTACCGGGGGGCAGTCAGGATCCACCTGCCATTGCCCCTTACCCATTACCTTTTTTCTTGCATCTACTGATCCGGTTGCGCCATCATGCAACCAGATTGCTTGGGAACTGGGGGGAAGGAATATGAAATTTATTGCATTTTCATTTCGGATGCGGAGAATAGCGCCCTAGCGTCTCAACTCAAGTGGGGCCGTATCCGATAGAAAAAGAGTAGGCCAGCGGTTCGTGATCATGGAGAATAAAGCGGGCATGATGATCGCGACAACTCAGTATAAAGTGATCCTTTTGTAGTGAGTTGAAGTCGCCGCGATCCATTCTCGCGGCTTCATGATATACGCGGGGCATGGACTGAGCCGGGCTCGGTCCCACGCCAAGTAGGTGGAGCGCCTCCTTGGTCTAGACGTCAGAAGTAAGAATTTCCATGAGGATATTTGTGTGGTCTCCTGCAGATAGTGCAGGCATGAGGTTGTCTTATTAGCAAGGAAGGTGAAGCGCGATGACCGAACGAAATTCGTCAAGCGGCGCCGGGGGGCAGAGGTCCAAAATCATACAAAACTGCCTCGAAGAATATTGTGCTCATACCAATCTTCCAGGGGCCATCTATCTCTTCGATACCGAATCACCCGACCCTGAACGCATCGATTGTGAACATGGGTTTTGCGAATACTGCCGGTTGATCCGCCGCGACCGCAATCGGACTTGCAAGTGTCTGGAGAGTGATTTGCTCATGACGCTAGCCGTGTATAACCAAGGGAAGGGTATCATCTGGACGTGCCCGTTTGGCTGCCGGGAATTTGCCGTCCCTATTTTTGGAAAAAACAAAACCAAACCCGCTGCGGTAGTCCTTTCCGGGCAACTCCTACCACGGGATTATCTTGAAACATTTCATTGGAAAAAGACGGAAGGATTCAAAGCCGTTTTTGAGACCCCCCCTTCCAGCGATGGGGAAGAGGGTGAAATGCTACTGAATTGCTTTTTTGACGACGATTTGAGGAAGGAGATCCGGCAGGCCCCCCTTGAATGGGGACATGAATTAAACTATATGAAAATAACTGTGATTATTGAGGGGCTGCGGCTCCTAGAAGCGGCATTCCAGGAAAACGTTTCAGAGTATTTTGTGGAGAAGCCCGAAATCGGAATTACAGTCCTGGAAAGTTTTCGGGATGAACAGATATCCCGCCCGGCAATCGCAAGATTTTCAAAGAAGATTTCATCCTGGTTTAACTATTTATTCCCTTGGGGTGGAGTATACCTTAATTTGTACGGCTCCACATATTTAAGATTTTCGAAGGGCGGCCTGCTCGTTAGCGATATTTACACTCAAAATAAATTTAAATTGGATAACAGCACTCTGTACGTTGGCGGGAAATGCCAAGTAATTGACACGCAATCCCCATTATGGAATGAAGAGTTTCTTTATTTGCAGCATGAGAAGAAGTATTTTTTCAGAGACTATGTGAGTTTCGATGCATCGGCGTGTGGCTGCATTTCTCTCAATAGCCCATCGCTTGCGGCGGATATTCCGTGGGAGGGTGAAAAGGGTGCTATTGAAGGACAATGGCCGGAGCTGAACACGTGGGTGAAGGCAAAATATGAAGATGATCAGGAGGTGCCGTCCATTGATAAAGAAAGCGTTTTGGCTCAAACAAAAACAAGGAATCCCCGTGTCATTATAAATGAAATGTTAAGAAGGCTAGCAGAAATGGGAGGACCGAACCCTGATATCGCGGGGAAGGACGCTTTCGATAGATTCATTAGCTATGCTGACAAGTATTTCGATGAGAGCATAGACTATTATGATGAAGACTCCCCCAATGCGGAAAAAAGATTACATCATATGGTGGCCCATCTTTTCGCCTCCCCAACCGCTTTGACTTATTTTGAAAGTCGGCGGAAGATTCCAGAATTGTTAAAAGAAGCCCAAGACATTGATCTCGATAAAGTTAATGATTCCTTCCTTGCGAGATGGTACGATCTATGACATTTTCCAACCAGATTCTGAGCAATAAGATATTTATGATAGGTCCAGAAGCCATTGTAATGGATTACTATGGCTTGTTCGATGTTGACCAAATTTGGAAGGTGCGGGTATTTCGACATCGGTGCCGTGCAAGAGTGCAAGGACAGTCAATGTTCTGCTGCACGCAATGGGCATTTCGAAAAGCCGAACGGATACTATCCGTGTATTTCGACGATCTTGCTAAGAAGATAAGCCCCCATTCGCTTACCATCATACAAGTTACAAGAGGGGCTGTTGATCATCCTACGAATTTTGGCCGGACGGTTTTCCAACTGCTTGGAAGAATGGGCCGAAGAAGCGTGAACAGGGATCAAAGTTGGTTTCGGAGTCGATTTGAATATTATCGGAATGAGTCAAAAGGTCATTTCGACAGGCATCGACCAACGGAAGCATCGGGGTACTTTCCAATTTGCAGGAACAAAAACGGAAATCAAAATCATCATTGCGACATTCGTCAATTTGCAGAAAGCGTGATCCATTATATAAACTTGGGAAGGTTTCATTCTATCCTCAAGAATAATCACGTCAAAATCAGAAAAGAATTTGATGATGTGAAAAACTCCCCGGCTGCGCCTTCCACGTCAATCTGCGGCAAATTGGATGGTCATCTACCCCTTTGCCAAGCTTTGCTCACCTATAAGTATAGCTATTTCAACCTCGACGCAGATAGGTCGTATCAATCCTGGATTCCTAACTATAAGAGTGAAGTCACGGTTGATTTTCCTCGGCGGGAGAGCTATCGGGAATTAGGTCATTGCCCACGGATTGTCCTTGACTGGTTGATCGACGGCCGTTTCTCCACCATGGAACTTCGATGGACGGATGGACGGTGGCGTCTTGTCAATGAGGCGAACAACGACAAGGTGTACATATTGGATATCAGTGAGAAATATGTGGTAATCGGGTATGACCCTCAGAGCGCTAGCTTATTCTCTCCGGTACCTGATGAAATCTCCGTTAGTGGATTACGAGGAGCGACCGTTTCGGTAAGAGTCAATCCGCATCGTCTATCTTTAGAAGCAAGCAAGCCCGAAGATTGGGGATTTCTGGAAAGTCCGGCAGGAAGACTTTTTTGCATCCGCTATGAAATAAAGTCTGAATTCCACATGGATGTGTCGAGGTACGTTCGGGAGTATTTGGGAGCCCAACTTCATGTCGATAAGTGGTCATCTCGGACGCCTTCAGATCATGTAGGGTAAATGGGAAATAGGGAAAGACGATAAATCGTGTTACCGTCGATAAAAACCGTCTGCCGCATTAACTCAAGTCTTCACATCCATTCTTACTCGTAATGCTCCTCGATGAACCCCGTCGTGTACTGTCCGCTTAGAAACTGTTCATTTCTCAATATCTTTAAATAGAGCGGGATCGTGGTGGTGACGCCTTCGACGACGAACTCGTCCAGCGCGCGGCTGGCCCGGCGGATCGCCTCCTCGCGCGTGTGGCCGTGGACGATCAGCTTGCCGATCATCGAGTCGTAGTAGGGCGGGATCTGGTACTCGACGTAAGCGTGCGAATCGATGCGCACGCCGGGGCCGCCGGGAACGTGCCAGGCCGTGATGCGGCCGGGATTGGGCCGGAACCCTTTGTCGGGGTCCTCGGCGTTGATCCGGAACTCGATGGCGTGGCCGCGGATCTCGATCGACTTCTGGCGCAGCCCCAGGCGCTCGCCGGCGGCGATGCGGATCTGTTCCTTGATCAGGTCGATGCCGGTCACCTGCTCGGTCACCGGGTGCTCGACCTGGATGCGCGTGTTCATCTCCATGAAATAATAGCGCCGTCCGGCGAGCAGGAACTCGATCGTGCCGGCGCCCTCGTATTTGGCGGCGCGCGCGGCTTTGATCGCCTTGGCCCCCATGTCGCGGCGCATCTTCTCGTCGAGCAGCGGGCAGGGCGACTCCTCGAGCAGCTTCTGGTGGCGGCGCTGGATCGAGCAGTCGCGCTCGCCCAGGTGCACCACGCGCGAATAGCGGTCGGCCAGGATCTGCACCTCGACGTGCTTGGGGTTGAGGATCAGTTTTTCGAGGTACACGGCGTTGTTGCCGAACGCGGCCTCGGCCTCGGCCTGGGCGGTCGAGAGCGCGCTGGCCAGCGCCAGCTCGCTGTGGGCGATGCGCATGCCGCGCCCGCCGCCGCCCGCCGCGGCCTTGAGGATCACCGGGTAACCGATCGCGCCGGCCACGCGCAAGGCCTCGTCCACGTCCTTGAGCGGCCCCTGGCTGCCGGGGACCACCGGCACGCCGGCGCGCTCCATCGCCGCCTTGGCCGCGGCCTTGTCGCCCATCAGGCGGATGGCGGCCGGCGAGGGGCCGATGAACTTGATCTTGCACTGCCCGCAGATCTCGGCGAACTCGGCGTTTTCGGCCAGGAAGCCGTATCCGGGGTGGATCGCGTCGGCGTCGGTGATCTCGGCCGCCGAGATGATCTGGGGGATGTTGCGGTAGCTCAGCGCGCCGGGGGGCGGACCGATGCAGATCTCTTCGTCGGCGTATCGCACGTGCAGCGAGTCGCGATCGGCCTCGCTGTAGACGGCGACGGTGCGGATGCCCATCTCGCGGCAGGCGCGGATGATGCGCAGGGCGATTTCTCCACGGTTGGCGATGAGGATTTTTTGGAACAAGTTTTTAGACCCGCCTGCGCGTTTGTAATTAAGAGGGAAGAGTCAAATGTCAAAAGTCCAATGTCAAAAGCCAGGAGTCAAAAAAAGAGAGTCCGTTTCCTCGTCCACATTCGTCCACATCGTCCACGATCTTCATTCAGCCGGATCGACGATGAACAGCGGCTGGCCAAACTCGACCGGTTGACCGTTTTCGGCCAGCACCTCGCGCACGCGGCCGCGCGTTTCGGCCTTGATCTCGTTCATCACCTTCATCGCCTCGATGACGCAGACGACGGAGTTCTCGTCGATCTCGTCGCCCGGCCGCACGAAGGGGGACTTGTCGGGGGCGGGCGCCTGGTAGAACATGCCGACGATCGGGCTGCGGATCACCACGCCGGGGTCTTTGGTATCGAGGGCGCCGGCGGCGCTTTCTGAAGTCATGAGCACGCCGGCCGGCCCCCGGGATTCGGCGGCCAACGCGGCGGCGGCCAACGCGGCGGCGGGATACGGCGGCGCGGGCGGCGGCGGCGGATTCGGTTCGGCCGTCTTGAGCCGCACGCGCTCGCCGGCCGACTCGATGTCAATCTCGCTCAGCGCGTTTTCCTTCATCAACCGGATCAGCTCGCGGATCTCGTCCAGGTTCATCGCGCCACCTCACGCAAAAGATTATAGCCCCGCCGCGCCCCCTTGCCGGAAGAACCAACCATCCCCCATCATGAAAATCGGGGGCGGGATTGTCAATATGTAAACAAAGGGAATTTCATTCTTCTCAATCCTTCAACCAGTGAATCATCAACCACGGATCAACACCGGTGAACTTGGAGCAGCGAAGCCGCAATCAAAATGCCTCACATAATGATTGAATGGAGCATGATTTTCTCTGTTCGCTCCGTTGCCTCCTGTTACCTCGGCGCGCGGAATTCCGAACAGGAGAGAACGGAGATAACGGAGATCCGGAAGCGGCAAAGCCGCAACCTGAATCAGCGTTTATCCGTGTTCATCGGTGGTTACAACTTCTTCTCATGAAGGATCGAGATCATTCTGAGGATGGAACCGCCACGCGGTTCCGGGGTTTTGCCGCTAAACAGATACGAATCGCGGAGCTGCCGAGAAAATACGATTTCGCATACACCCATTTGGGATTAAGTGCTTCGCTTATCGATCGTTGGCGGCTTCTTTCCGGGTGTTTTCCCGGCTCCCGCAATCAATCTGGAAAATCTTGGTCTCGCTGAACTCGGGCACGGTCTCGACGAACTGCTCCTCCTCGGTCGAGCCTTTGAGCGCCGCGATCGAACTCTCGCCGGCGCTGATCGCCTGGGCGACCGCGTCGAAATAGCCGGCGCCCACAAACGACTGGTGCTTGACCGCCTTGAACCCCAACTCCTCCATCTCGAATTCCTTGGCCTGCAATTTGGAGAAGGCCAGCATGCCGTTGTCGCGGTAGGCGTGCGCCAGCTCGAACATCGAGGCATTGAGCGCATGGAACCCGGCCAGCGTCACGAATTGGAATTTGTAACCCATCGCCCCCAGCTCGCGCTGGAATTTGGCGATCATGGCGTCATCGAGGTGCAGCTTCCAGTTGAAGCTCGGCGAGCAGTTGTAGGCCAGCAGCTTGGCCCCTTCGGCGTCGGTGCGGGCGATGAGCAGGGTCGGCACGTCCAGCACGTCGGCGGCCAGCCGCGCGGCGATCAGCTTTTGGATCGCCTCGCGCGTCGGCACGAGCACCTTGCCTCCCATGTGGCCGCACTTCTTGGCCGAGGAGAGCTGATCCTCGAAATGGACCGCCGCCGCCCCCGCCTCGATCATCGCCTTCATCAGCTCGAACGCGTTGAGCACGCCGCCAAAGCCGGCTTCGGCGTCCGCGACAATCGGCGCATACCAGTACGGCCCCTTGTCGGATTTGCCGCTGGCGCAAGCGATCTGGTCGGCCCGTATCAGCGCATTGTTGATCCGTTTGACCAGGCTGGGCACGCTGTCGGCCGGATTGTAAAGAGATGGCGGTAAAGTCGTCAATGTTGTAAAGATGGCCTTTGCCACGCCACGCTTTTCGCGCCGGGGGAAAGAATCATGAGCGAGGATGCCCGTCTGGGAGCCAAGGTGCGCGCCCTGCGCCGCCGTGAGAGCATGAGTCAGGCAAAATTGGCCCAAAGCTTGGAAATTTCGCCCAGCTACCTCAACCTGATCGAACACGATCTGCGCCCCTTGAGCGCCCCGCTGCTGATCAAACTGGTCCAACTCTTCCATCTCGATTTACAAACATTTACAATCGACAACGATATCCGCTTGCGTTCGGAATTGATGGAGGCCTTCGGCGACCCGATTTTCGAGCATTATCCGCTGACCAATGCCGATGTGCGCGAAATGGCGCTCGGTTCCCCGGTTGCAGCAAAAGCCGGCCTGCTGACCCAGGCCGACCTGCTTGAGGCCCTGGCCCAGGACGAACGGTTGACCAGCGAAGCCTCGCGGGTGCTGGGCCGAGTGACCCTGGCCAATTATTTCGCCGGCGCCGTTCTGATGCCCTACCTGGCGTTCCTCGAGGCCACGCGCGAGGTGCGCTACGATATCGAGCTGCTCGGCATCCGTTTCGGCGTCACCTTCGAGCAGATTTGCCACCGGCTGACCTCGCTGCGCCGCCCCGGGGCCGAGGGCATCCCCTTCCATTTCGTCCGCGTCGACACGGCCGGCAACATTTCCAAACGTTTCAGCGCCTCGGGGATCCAGATCTCGCGTTTCGGCTCGTGCCCGCGCTGGAACCTGCACGAGTCGTTCCTGACTCCCGGCCGCATCATCACCCAGCTCTCGCAAACCCCCGACGGGGCGACTTTCTTTTGCCTGGCGCGCACGGTGACCCGCGAGGCGCGCGGCTATCACATCCCCAAGGTGGTCCATGCGATCGCGCTGGGCTGCAAGGTGCGCGATGCGCGCGCGATGGTCTATGCCGATGGGGTGGACCTGGAGAACCTGGAGGCGGCCGTGCCGATCGGGACGACCTGCCGGATTTGCCCCCGGATGAATTGCGAACAGCGCGCCTGCCCGCCGCTGCACCAGGCCCTCGAGATCGACCCGAACCAGCGGGGGATTACGTTCTATGCGCCGACTCGCCCTGACTGTGGCCTTAAGTTCCCGCAGGATTCTGGCGATAAAGAGACTGGGACCCGCGCAACGGCAGGCGGGCCACCCAAGGATGTATGGGCGAGCATGGAACTTGAAATTCAAATCACCGATAACGATTTGCCGGTCCTGTCCGCCGTGGCGACGCAGGCGCTCGAACTGATTCAAAATGAAAATGTCACCAATGCCCAGGTGGAACAGCTCATCCGCCAGGACCCGGCGCTGACCGAGCGGGTGCTGCACACGGCCAACTCCCCGTTTTACGGAGGGCGCCAGCAGTCGACCACGATCACCAACGCGGTCTTTCGGCTGGGGCTGCGCCAGTTGCGCAACGTGGTGGCCGTCGCGGCCGCCGGCGAACTGTTCGACGCGCGCGATGCGACGATCCAGGCGCTCTGGAACCACCTGCTGGCGGTTGCCCTGACGGCGCACACCCTGGCCGAGCGGATTCACTTTGGGAATATCGAAGAAGTCTTCATCGCCGGGATGATGCACGATGTCGGCAAGCTGGTCATCTACCGCCAGCACCCATTGATCTATCGGGCGATGATCGAGGAGGTCCAGACGAGCGGCCGGTTGATTCAGGATCTCGAGAACGAACGCTTCCGGTACTTCAATCACATGTCGGTGGGCGGATTGGTCCTACGCAAGTGGCGCCTGGCCGATGCCATCGCCGAGGCGGCCCGCTTCCATCACGACGTGGAAACAACCATCCCCAAGGGCCTCAAATTCAAAGACCTGGATTCGATCGTCGCCCTGGCCAACGTCCTGGTCAATCAACCTGGCTTCATGGACCTGGAATCCGATTGGGACTCGCTCGGCGAGTTGGCCTGCGCGCGCCAAATCCAGGTGACCCCCGCCCAACTGCGTGAGATCAGCCGTCAGGCCGCCGAACGCATCGCGGCCGAGCGCCCCGTCAACACGGGCTGCTGATCGCGATCCGCCTTGCATTCCTGATCTCCGGGTATGCTTATCCCTTGAGCTTTTTCTCCCCGCCCGCTATGCTGAAAAGCATGGTCAAGCGGCGCATCTCTCAGCTTGTTTCACTCCTCCTTTTGCATAGTTCCTGGTGGCCTCAGGCGCAGGTCAAATGGCTCTGCACCCCGGTGCTGAGTTGTCATTCCTGCGCCCTTGCCTGGTTCGCCTGCCCGGTCGGGGTCTTCGTTCATTATTCCGGCTATCACCTTTTTCCTTACCTGGCCTTGGGGACCGTCCTGATGGCGGGCGCGCTGCTGGGGCGGCTGTTTTGCGGCTGGGTCTGCCCCTTCGGCTTCGTGCAGGATTTGCTGTATAAGATTCCCGGGCCCAAGTTTCGCCTGCCGGCCTGGACCGCGTGGCTCAAGTACGTGGTCCTGGGCGCGATGGTCGTGCTCATTCCGTTCGCGCTCGGGGCGGAGACGTGGTTCTCGTTCTGCCGGATTTGTCCGGCCGCGGCGCTGCAAGTCTCCATCCCCGGCCTATTCAAAGGGAGCGTTCACCTGGCCAATCCGGCCGTGCTGGCCCGCTTCGGTTTCCTGGCCCTCTTTTTGGGGCTGGCCGTCGTGAGCCGCCGGTCGTTTTGCAAGGCGGCGTGCCCGATTGGCGCGCTGCTGGCCCCGCTTAATTATTTCAGTCTGTGGGCGATCAAGCGCCCGACCGAGCGCTGCGTCGACTGCCACCAATGCGACCGCCTCTGCACGATGCAGGGGAGCCCAAGCGCTCGGGTCCAGGCGCACATTCCGGCCAACCGCCAGCCCGAGTGCACCGTCTGTCACGAATGCCAGCAGGCCTGCCCGATTGCCACCCGCTCCTAATGATCCATCCTATTGAGGCTGTGACTTTCGTTTATAGCGGTTCTTGAAAGTATTGTCTCAATCGTGCTCGTGCTCGTGCTCGTCCTCGGAATGTTGAGTTTCCATCGTTGATGATTACGATGACGATTACGAGCACGAGCACGAGCACGAGCACGAAAAACCAGGAAGAAACTATCTGGATTCGCTCTCTTCGGCGCCCGTGAGATCGGTGGCGACCGAAGCACCGTCGCTCACGCCGTCCGGGGGATAAACAATCACGGCCTCGCCCTGCGTCAGGCCGGAACGCACCTCGGCGCCAAGGCCGTTGTCATGGCCGATGTCAACCTTGCGCAGGCGTGCCTTGCCGCGTTCCACGACGAACGTCATCCACGCACTGCCGCGCCGGAAGAGCGCGCCGGTCGGAACCTGCGGCACATCGCCGCCGTGCCAGGTGACGATGCGCCCTTCCACGCGGAAACGATCGCCCAGCGGGTGGCCGGGCGGCGGCGGATCGATAAAATCGACATGCACCTTGACGCGCTGCTCCTCGACGCCCAGGGCGGAGATTTTCGTATAGCCGCCGCGTTCGACCTCACTCACGCGCCCGCGCAGGGGCGTGTCGCCGCCCCATTGCTCGATCGAGACCGCCGCGCCCGGAGCGACCTCCACGGCATCGCTGGAGAGCAATTCGATTTCGGCCTCGAGATCGCGCGGATCGCCGACCTCCATGATCGGCGTTCCGGCCGCGACCACCCGCGCGTTTTCTTCGTAAACGTTGAGCACGAACCCATCGACCGGGGAGCGGATCTCGAGCGGCTTGGATTGGCCGGGTTCGGGCGAATGTGCCTGCTGCAGCGCCGCCTGGGCCTGCGTGACCTCGAACTCGGCCACGCGTTGGGCAAACTCGGCGGAGTTGAGCTCGCGCGTCAGCACCTGGACACGGTTCTCGGCCGTGTCATAATCCTGCCGGGAAATAATGCCTTCCTTGTTCAACTCCTCGGCGCGGGCGAAATCTTTTTTGGCCAGGTCCAGCGCGGCCCGGGCGCGTCCAAGGTCGGCGCGGCGCTGCAACGTGGTCGCCTCGGCGGCTTTGACGCGCGCTTCGGCCTCGGCGCGCGCGCGGGGGTCGAGAAACCCGGAGGATTCGGCCTGGAGCGTCGCCAGGACGGTCTTGCCGGCCTGGATCGGCGCGCCGGCGCGCAGCGCCACGCGGCCCAGGAATCCCGCCACGGGCGGCGAAATCACATGGCGGTGGCGGATGCGCGTCTTGCCTTCCTCCAGAACGCTGACCGTGAGCGGCCCGCGCGTGACCGCCGCAGTCTCCACGCGGATCGGCTTGGGCCACAAGCCGGCGACGATGGCGCTCAGCAGGGCGAGGCCAAAGCCATAGAGCAGGAGTTTGCGCCACTGGCCGCTCCTTTTTTTGGCTTGGCCCTGGGGCGAAACGCTCGCTTTGGGGACTGGGATGGATTCTGGTTTCATCATTCCGTGGCCTTAAGGACTCCAAGCAGATCGAGATGGCGGATGTGCCGGCTGACCGCGGCGAAGGACAGCGCGGAGGAAGCCAGGACGATCAGAACGGCAGTGGCGTAGGCCCGGCTGGTCAGCACCAGCGGCAGGCGCGTGGTTTCCGTGTCGGCGCTCGCCACGAGGGCGCGCGCAAGCTGGCCGCCGATCCACAGGCCGGGCAGCAGCGCCAGCAGCGTCAAGAGGGCGAGTTCGCCGATCAGCACGGAGGCGACTTCGCGCTGGGAAAAGCCGAGCACGCGCAGCGTGGCCAGATCGCGCGTGCGTTCGGACAGCGCGATGCGCGCGCCGTTATAGACCACGCCGAAAGCGACGATCACCGCGAAGCCGAAAAAGATCGCCTGCATGACGCCCAACATCTGGCCCATCGTCTTATTGAAGCTTTCGCGCGCGGCGCGGGTGATCGTGATCGAGCCGATGCGCGGAGTCTTCTTAAGCTGGGCGAGAAAATCGTCCCAGCGCGCCGCATCGACCGTCAGGTTTGCCCCGCTGACCGTGGCGCCTTCCCGCATCAGCCGGCGCAGCGCGTCAATCTCCATGTACGCGCCCACGCCGGCGAAGTCGGTGATCGTGCCGGCGACGACGGTGTCGAGCACGGGCCGGCGGCCTTCCTGGACCTCGACGCGCACGCTCTCGCCGGGCGCCACGCCCAGAACCTGGGCCAGTTTCGCCGAAAGGAGCAGTCCGGAAAGCGGCAGGGCGACCGGCTCGCCGCGGACGTCGAGCAGGCGGCTGAGGCGCGCCCGGCGGGGCAGGCCGGTGATCCCGACGCGGCGCTCGCGGGGGCCGTAGCGCAGGCGGACGGCCACGGCGCGGAAAGGCTCGGCGCCCAGAACGCCCGGCAGGCTTTGCATGTCGGTGAACGCGCCGTACGAGCTCGGGTCGATGAGCGACAGCGTCGCATCCTGGCGCTGCGCGAGCCGGAACTGGAATTCCATCAAATAGTTCACGCCGTCGCCCATGGCCCCGGGCACGATGGGGATCGCGGTGGCCATGGCCAGCCCCAGCGCGGTGAAGAACGCCTGCCAGGGCTTGCGCTCCAGGTTGCGCAGCGCCATGCGGAAGGCCGGCGAGACCAGCTTCTGCAATCCCAAGCGTTCGAGCACGGAGGGCTTGAACGTGGCCGGCGGCTCGGGCCGCATCGCCTCGGCCGGCGGCAGGCGCATCGCCTGGCGGACGGCACCAAGAACGCCCAGAAACGAAGCGGCCGCGCTGGCCGCCAGCCCGATCAGCAGCGCCGCCCAATCGGGACGAAAAACCAGCGCGGGGAAACGAAAGAACTGGCGATAGAGAATCACAATGCGGCTTTCCAGCCACAGGCCGGCCCCTCCCCCGACGGCGGCGCCGATCACCACCACCACCAGCGCGAACTTGAAGTAATGCCAACCGATCGCGCCGCGCGAATAGCCAAAGGCCTTGAGCTGGGCGATCTGCTCGCGTTGCAGGCGGACCAGGCGCGTCAGCGCGGCGCTGCTCATGAACGCGGCAATGCTCAGGAAAATCAGGGGAAACGCGACCGCAAAGCCGCGCAGGACGCGAATGCGATCGTCGACCTGCTTGGCCGAGGGGTGCTCCGAGCGGTCGTAGGCGACCAGGCCGCCATAAGGCGCGAGGAGGCGATTGAGCGCGGCCTTGACGGCGCGCCCGTCGGCGCCGGGCGCCACTTTCAGGATCACGTTGTTGAACGCTCCGTGCAGGCCGAGCGCGATCGAAAGTTCGCGCTCGTTCATCCACAAGACGCCGTATCGGCGGTTGTCGGGCACGACCGTGCCGGGCGGCAACTCGAAAACGAACTCGGGCGAAAGGGCAATGCCCACAATGCGCAGCCGCGCGCGCGCGCCGTAAATCGTCGCGTCGAGCGAGTCGCCGGGCCGATAGCCGTGCGCCTGGGCGAAGGCCTCGCTGAGGACGACTTCGCCGTGGCTGCCCGGCTCGGGTAGCCGTCCGCTGCGCAGGTAGAGCAAGTTAAGCTCTTGGGGATGCTCGTCGGGCAGCGAAAGCATGATGCCGTCGGCGGGCTCCTTCATCCCCGGCAGGTCCAGGACGGCCGCGCCTTTGACACGGGTCTCGACGGCAGCCACGCCCGCGATGGCGGCCAGACGCGGGCGCAGGGCCTTGGGCGCCCGCTTGAGATCGCAAAAGACATCGGCGAAGCGGTGCGAGGAATAGTACGCGTCGCGCGCCGTCTCCAGCGAAACGATCAGGCCGCGAGCCATGATCATCATCGTCAGGCCGCAGGCCATCACCAGGGCGACGGCCGTCATCTGGCCTTTCATGCCGCCGAGGTCGCGCAGGAGTTTGAGGTTGAGCGGACGCATGGCGATCACCAGGTGAGCGTGCGCACGGGCCGGCGCTCGCGATTGCTTTGGATATGGGTGATGTGGCCGTCGGAGAGATGGACCACGCGGTCGGCCATCTCGGCGATGGCGGCGTTGTGCGTGATGATGACGGCCAGCGTGGCGAGGTCCTCGTTGACGCGCTGGATCGCTTCGAGCACCGTGATGCCCGTTTTGACGTCCAGCGCGCCGGTGGGCTCGTCGCAGAGCAGCACCTCGGGACGCTTGGCGATCGCGCGGGCGATGGCGACGCGCTGCTGCTCGCCGCCGGAAAGCTGCGACGGGAAATGGTCCATCCGGCCCGCGAGATCGACCAGCGCGAGCGCCTCTTCGGGCGCCATGGGACTGCGCGCAAGGTCGGTGATCAAGGCCACGTTCTCGCGGGCGGTGAGGCTCGGGATGAGGTTATAGAACTGGAAGACGAATCCCACCGTGTCGCGCCGATAGCGCGTCAGCGCCCGATCGTCGGCTTCGGTAAGATCCTCACCGCGATACGTGAGCGCGCCCGCCGTCGGCCCATCGAGGCCGCCGAGGATGTTGAGCAGGGTGGATTTCCCACTGCCCGAGGGACCCAGCATCACGACGAGTTCGCCCTCGTAGAGATCCAGATCGACGCCGTTCAGGGCCCGCACTTCGATGTCCTCGCCGGGATGATAGGTCTTGGCAAGCGCGCGGGCGTGAAACAGCGGCGTGCGGTCGGCGATTGACAATTTGTTTTCACCATTCACCATTCACCATTCACTATTCTCACTTCACGCTTTCCCCAGCAGCGCCGTCCGCAATTTTTCAACCATCGCGATCAGCAGGGCGCGCGCCGCTTTCTTGTGGGCCGCTCGCGGGGGTGACAAGCCGCGATCCAGCAGCAGGCCCAGGGCGCGAAGCGCATCCTCGAAGGGCACCCGGTGCGCTTCGGGAATCATCTCCGCTCCGGCCACGAGCCCGTATCCGATGACGCTGACGAGATAGGCGATGACCGGCGCCGCAATGTCCTCGCGCATCGCGCCCACCTGCTGCATTTGGCCGAACAGTTCGGTCCGCATCGAAACCGCCAGTCCCAGCAGCTCGGGGTCGCGTTGCAGGAAATTGCCATAGATCCGCTGGTCGCGGGTCACCAGCGCCTTGACCAAGGGATTCGCATTCACGGCGGCGATGCTGTGCTGAACCATCCGGGCGAAGCTCCAGGCTCCCGGATCCGCCTCAAAGCGGCGCAGCCAGTCCTCGGCGTAGCGGGCGAATTCCCGGTGCACCACGGCCTTGAAGAGCGCCTCCTTGGTGGGAAATTCCAGATACACGCCCCCCTTGGAAATGCCGGCCTCGCGGGCGATGTCATCCACGCTGGTCTTATCGAATCCCCAGCGTGCAAACAGGGCCGCGGCGGCCTCAAGGAGGCGACTCAAACGTCCGGAGGGGTGGGATTGGGATGTGCCGGCGTGCGTCCTCATGGCTTCATTATGACCAATTATATGAAATCGGTCAAGCGGTCATTTAAGGCGGCGCTGCCGGAGGACAGGGATTTCCAGAGGTAACCCGTATCATGCTTCTCCCGGAGAGCCGGCCTCCGTGCCGGCTGCAATACGCGTGGAGACAATGGCACCATTTCAGACAGCCGGCACGGAGGCCGACTCTCCGAAGACTGTGACCTTTGGGGTTTCCCGCCACCGGGGGGCGCGCAAACGGTGAGGGCCGTTATTCTCCCGGATGGCCAGATCCGTTGCAAGGAGCGTAAAAATGGAAAAAGGGCGCCGGTTGACCCTGGCGCCCTAATCCGTACACCCCAAGAATACACTTACGCGAACGTTCATTCTTTCGTGGATTCGCCGACGGCTTTCGAGGTTTTTGCTTGACGACGCTTGACGGTCTTGCGCGCCTTGGGTGCCGCCTTTGTCCCGCTCGCCGCGGACCCGAGCGTATAACTCTTATCGGCGGCCCTCACCACGTCCGGCATCCCCTTGAGCGCTCCGCCGATCTGATTGTACAGCGTCAGCTTATCGCGCCCCTTGAAGAGCTTGCTCTCCAGGATCCGGTCGCGCAGATTGGATAGCCGCAACGCGCCCTTGGACTGCTGCAAGGTTTCCCGGATCGCGGCTTGCAGGGATCCCCGCGGATTGACCTTGCGCCTGGCACGCGCCGGTTTGGGCGTGGCCGCAACCTTTGGTTTTCTGCCGCGCCGGGCACCTTTGGGCCTTCCCGCGCCCCCCAGGACGCGCTCCAGCTCCGCGGTGGCCTCGACCATTTTCTTGACAATCGGACGCAACGACTCCAACAATCCTCGGCTCACGGTGGCACGAACCTCGGCGATCAGCGCGCCGGCGGATTTGGTTAGATCAGCCATCAGTTTGTTCATCCTTTCGTTTACTTTTGTGGCGCGACCGCGTCCTTGCAGGCTTTGGCCACGCGGAACTTGACCGCAGTCTTGGCCGGGATCTTGATCTCGGCGCCGGTGGCCGGGTTGCGTCCCAGGCGCGCCTTGCGTTTCACCACGACCAGCTTGCCCAGGCCGGGAATGGAGAATCCGAGCTTGGCCTGTTTGTAAGCCGTCTCGACCAGCGCGGCCAGCATTTCCACGGCCTGCTTCTTCGTCACGCCGACCTGCTCGGCCAGATAGGCCACCAACTGCGTCTTCGTCATCGCCTTCTTCTCAACCATCGTTTCAACTCCTTTCAACATGGAACTGGATAGAACCGCTACAACTTGTCATCCATTGTCAACCAATGGACCCAATAGTCAACAAAAGAAGAACACACAAATAGAAGAACACCGATCTTTTTTTCCACTGACGCCCGCATCCGTTTGGCGTCACAGACCTCAATCACTTCGAGGAGAAAGCGAGCGGAACAATCATCAAGTCATAAATTCAAGGACGGACCGAATGTCAGCCCTCCCACCGGATCGGCGGGTGAGTTCTTCCGCATACTGGCGGAAGATCACGCCTTTTCCAATCACGTTTTGATTTTCCGCGAGCCGCAGCTCGGCCAACTTGGAATCGTGCATTTTCTTTGTGATTTTGCCCTCGCCGAACTTGATCAGCGACTGCTGCCATTCCTGCTGAATCAGCATCGCCTTTTTCTCAAACCTCGCCAAATACTTACGCATGCGCCTGATGAATTCCGGGTGCTGTTGGAGATTCTTTCCCGCCAGATACAATCCCTTCAGGATCTCTTCGCCGCGGTGAATGGCCTCCTTGTTCAACTTGCCGTTGCTGGCAAACCGCCGGTCGCCCACGGGACAGCCTGAAAAGCGCACGCCCGCCTTCAATCTCCCGAAGGGCGATTGAATTTGGACGGTCAAGCTCTCGGGAGTGGCATCCAGCATTCCGACCACTTGGGTTTTATCAACCACGATAGAAATTTCTCGATTCAACATTTTCCGCGCGATCCTTTTCCATTGTCGGGTCGGGATGACGTCCGCCGCTCAGCGGTCAATTTCTTGTGCACCGTGGGCAGGGAAACACTTCAATTATGCTCATGCTATCATAAACTGACCGGAATGACATCTCTTATTCCCGACGCGGGGAGGGAGGCAAGGATTGCCCGTCAACGCCAAAATGATTGCTCGCCACCACCCCATCCGTCCCGGTCGTACAGCAACGGGGTTGAAATCATCAACGGAATCGGGTTAGAATCAATCCATGAAAAAGACCAAGTACATCTACTGGCAGGACGGCGACATGTTCCTTGGCTACTTGGAGGAGTTCCCGGACTACATGACCCAGGGCGAAACGATGGAAGAGCTTCAGGAGAATCTGAAGGATCTTTACGAGGAACTCACGAGCGGCAATATCCCCGGAGTTCGCCGCGTTGCCGAATTGCGCATCGCATGAAGCTGGGGGAATCCATCCTCAAGCAAATCCCACCGATTGTTTTTACCGACCCGGCAGGTTCCAGGTGAGCTGGTAGCGCGCCGCGCCGGCGCCGCTGGGCGGGGCAACCGGCTTGCCCTCGCGCAGGACGTCCACCTCGCGCCCGCCCACCAGGGCCACGATCCGCCGCGGCGGCGTGCGCGTGGGCGGGGTGACCGTCAGCGTTGCCGTGCGCCCATCCTTCGAGACGCGCAACTCCAGCGAGATCTCGCCAAAACGGGTCATCGCCCGGTTGAGCGAAGTCACCGCGCCCGGCGCCAGCCAGGTCGGCGGCAAGCCCTCGAACAGGTGCAGCTCGTCGCCGCGCTCGAATGCCAGCAGGTGCAGCATCAGGCGGATGAACTCGGCGCTGGCCCAGTTGTGCGGCATGTCGCCGTTATACCAGCTCTTGTGGTGCTGCAAGCTCTGCTCCTCGCGCCAGGCCAGCATCGGCGAGGCGTGATTGGCGAAGGCATAGGCGATGCGGGCGGCTCTCTCCCCCTCACCCAGCCAGAGAAAATCGTGGGCATAGAACGAGCCGAAGTAGCTCCAGACGCCTTCCTTGTGCCAGCCGGTCCGGCGCACCAGGCCCTCGGCCTCGTTGTCGATCAGGTTGTTGAGCGTGCCGATCATCAGCGGGTCGCCGGGCGCAAACAGCTCGCCGGGATAAACCGCCTGGCAGAAGGCCCACTGCGCCATCTGGGGGACATCGGTGAGCGGGCGCGCCATCGGGATCGGCAGCATCGTGTTGCCGAATTCATCCTTATAAAGGTCGCGCGCGGCGGTCTTGCGGAAAACGGCCGACATGTCGTTGAACTCGGCCCGGAAGGCCTTGGCGTCTTCGGTTTTGCCCATGCGCTCGGCCATCGCCACGGCCGACTTGAGGCCGATCAACGTCCAGTAAACATTGGAGTATTCGATGCCGTTGAGAAAGCCGCCGTCGGAGAGGCCGTCGGGCATCAGCCCGGCGTTCAAGGCCTTGGGATCTTTTGAGGCCACCCGGCGCAGGCGCTGGATGGTCTTGAAGGCCCCCATGATCTTGGGCCAGGTCTTCGCCAGCCATGCGCGATCACCGCTGAGCTGTTCGTGACGATCGATCATCCAAAGCATGACGCCGTTTTCCTTCCAGTATTGCGGCATCATTTCGAAGGAGCCATCGGGCTTCTGGAAATCGAGGAAGGTCTCCAGCCCCGCGCGGGCGTCCTTGACGCGGCCCAGGCCGGCCTCGGCCTCGAGGATGAACGAGCCATCCACGACGAAGATGCCGCGGAAGATTGTCGCGCCGACTTGGTAGTGGAGTTTACCATCGACGACCTCGCGCGCCTGGCGCAGGTTGCGGATCGAGGCATCGAGCAGCCCCTGCACGGCGGGATCGGGGACGTGGATGACGTCATAAGGCAAATCGATTTTTTTCCAGAAGTCGCGCGCGCCCTTGAGCGCTTTGTCCGCGGCCTCGACGCTCCAGACGCTCGGCGCGGCATTGCTGTGAATGGCGGCGACGAGGCGGTGCGACTGGCCCGGTTGCAGCCGGACCGGTGGCAGGGTCAGGATCAACTGGTCGCCATTTTCATTCAGCGTGACGTTTTCCGGCGCTTCGGAGGTCGTGACCCGCTCGCCGGCCACGAGGGTCGCCACCCGCGAAGCCTTATCGTATTGAGCGCCCTGCTGGGCCTGGATCAGCACGCGCGGACGGGCGGTCGTCTCAAAGAGGCCGTTGTTGCGCACGGTCGCCAGGATCAGATCGGTGCGCGGCGGCCGCAGGCTATTCGGAGCCGCGGGCGCCGCCCCAAACTTTCGAATCTTGGCCTCCTCGCCCAGGGAGAAATAGCCCAGCGCTTTGGCCGTCGCGGCGCCGCTGATGATTTCGCTCGCGGGAGGCAGTTCCTTAAAAATCCAAAGGACGCTCAGGAGCGCGCGTTTGTTGGCCGAGCCGGCGGCCGGCCGGACTTCCAGATTGATCCAGCCGTCGCCATCCAGGTCCTTGGCGCTCAAGGAGGTGATAAAAGGGAGATTCGTGCCGGCATCGCGTTTGTCGGCCAGCGACTGAATGAAAACCCCGTCCTTGCCGGCCTTGTTTCCCGCCCCGCGCGCAAGATCCGCCATCGCGCGCGGCTGACCCTCAACCAAGAGGTCCATTGGCGTGGGAGCCTTTTCATAGTAATTTTCGCAGAAGCCAAAAACAGCTTGATAGGTCCTGCCCGGCTCGGCCTTGAAGCGGAACTTGAGCGATTCCGCGACGGCGTATTCGGCATCCAGAAAGCCGGGGTCGACCGCGCGGGCCGGGATCGCCCAGGCGACCCAGGGATTGCCCGCCTTGAGCTGCTCGATGCCCCAATGCGTGGTGCGCGGTTGCGGCAGATCGGCCCGGCCGCCGGGCCAGAGGGTAGGATCCGTCACGGCGAAGGCCTTCGCCTCGACCTCCAAGTCTCCCTGGCGCGTCGTGGTCGTGACGATGGGAAGGCGGGGAGCCTCCAGACTCTGCGACTGCCACATCTCGTCGGCGGCGTCGGCCAGGCCGACCCGCACGCGCGTGGCGCCGCCAGTCTGATAGCCCTCGAAGGGGACGGCGAATTTGCCGGGATAATCATAGAACAGCGCGCCGGAGCGGTCGGTCAGCGGCTTGCGCCAATCGTCGGGCAGGCCGACGGCGGTCACCCAGTCCGGCGGCTGATAGCGGAAGTCGAGTTCAAAGGGGCGCTCGAGGGGATGGCCCGCTTTGAGCTTGGGCGTCGCGGCCAAGACGGCCCAAGGGTCGGCGGCCAAACCAAACCCGGCCAGCGCCAGAATCAGGATGCGTATCCCCCAGCCGGACCGCTGCGCGCGCTTCATTTCATCTCCTCCAACGGCTGGCTGGATGCCGCATTTACGGCACGATCGGCAGGCGCTCGTTGGTCTCTTCGACGCCGATGATCACGCCGGCTTCTTTATATTTTTTCAGGATGAAATGGGTCGCCGTGCTCGTCACGTTGTCGATCGTCGCCAGCTTGCGCGAGACGAAGTTGGCCACTTCCTTGAGGTTTTTGCCTTCGATGAACACCAGCACGTCGTAGGCGCCCGAGATCAGGTAGCAGAGCTTGACCTCCGGGAAGCGGTAGATCTGCGCGGCGATTTCGTCGTACCCGACGTTGCGC